>Ga0210384_10004211_pt1 | contig 16173 bp, 12 predicted proteins | sample IncBWH2MmetaG_FD_160574 | JGI IMG/M metagenome (GOLD analysis project Ga0210384, IMG submission 160574) | Forest soil microbial communities from Barre Woods Harvard Forest LTER site, Petersham, Massachusetts, United States - Inc-BW-H-2-M | ecosystem: Environmental > Terrestrial > Soil >...
GAAGGCCCGTAAAATGCCCAAGGTTCTGCCCCACGCGGCGAGTTTCCATCAGCGGCGTGAGCGGCTGTCGCAACGCTTTTCGGGCGAGCTACTGCTGGTTCCCACCGGCCACTGCAAGGTCCGGGCGAACGACACCTACTATGTCTTCCGTCCCGGTACGGATTTCTATTATCTCACCGGCGCTTTCGAGCCCGATTGCGTCTTGGTTCTGCTGCCCAAGGGCAAGAGCCACGAACATATGCTCTTTGTCGAACCCAACCGCGGCAAAGCTGATGCTAGCTTCTTCGCCGACCGCAACAAAGGCGAACTGTGGGAAGGATGGAGGTTCGGCGTGCCGGAAAGTGAAACCCGTTATGCCATCACTTGCAAGCCGCTGAGCGAGTTGGAGTCGACGCTCAAGGCTGCCCAAGCCACGCCCAACGCTGGGATGCGCGTACTGCGTGGCGTCTCCGCCTTCACCGAAAGTATGCTGGGCGCCGGTGACAATGAACAAGCGCAACACGACAAAGAATTCGCGGCCTTCCTGTCGGAAATGCGGCTCATCAAGGACGAGGTCGAAGTAAAGGCGCTGCAGAACGCCGTGACCGCCACCAAACGCGGCTTCGAAGATGTGATCGCACGGCTGAGAACCGCGAAAAGCGAACGCGAACTCGAAGGCGTGTTCTGGACGCGTGCGCGGATGGAAGGGAATGATGTGGGGTATACCTCGATCGTTGCCTCGGGTACACACGCCTGCACACTGCACTGGAAAAAGAACGACGGTGCGATCCGAAAGGGCGATCTGCTGTTGCTGGACGCGGGCATCGAGGGTACTTCTCTGTACACCGCAGACATCACGCGCACACTGCCCATATCCGGAAAGTTCACCCGTGAACAGCGCGCGATCTACGAGAGCGTGCTTGAAGCACAGCGCGCGGCATTAACAGTCGTCAAACCTGGAAACGACTTTATGGCTCCCAATAGAGTTGCCATGACCGTGCTCGCCCATAGTCTGGAACGCCTTGGCATCCTACCGATGTCCGCCGCTGAAGCTCTGCGTGATGAAAACCAGTTCTATCGCCGCTACTCGCTACACAATGTGAGCCACATGCTCGGCCTCGACGTTCACGATTGCGCCCTGGCGCGTGCTGAAAACTACAAATACGGCAAGCTGCAGGCCGGCATGGTCCTCACCGTCGAGCCCGGCTTGTACTTCCAAAGCGACGACCTCACCGTGCCCGCGAAATACCGCGGCATTGGCGTGCGCATCGAAGACGACGTCCTCGTCACTGCTAAAGGACACCGCGTGCTCTCGGCTGCCTTGCCGCGCAAACCGGACGAAGTGGAGGATTGGATGCGTCGGATCTGGAAAAGGGGGGGTCTGCTGACAGACCTGACGTAAGACCCTTGGTCGCTTGATGCGTAATTTGCGCGGGGAAGCCCCGTCCCACGGCCGCTGCGGCGGCGCTCCCCGAGTATTGGGGTCAAATCACCCCAGTACTCCTAGCGTCGGAAGTCGAGAAGCGGAGTTTCTGAAGGAACCCGGCGGGATTCCCGCTGCTATCCGAGTTTTGCTGTGTCTTACGGTGCCGGCGTAAAGGCGATTGGATGGGGCGAGCTCGCGGTGTCCGCGCACGGTTACCACGCCGTTCTCGCCGTCAATGGCTGCGCGCGGACGCGCTTGCGTCCCTTGCCGGCTTGCGGCCGCATTGATGCTGCGGCGTGAGACGCGGGCACCGGGCAATCTCGCCCCAGAATTCGGGTCAGCAGTGCACGCGAGTTCCGCAGAAAGGCAACGAATCCGAGACTTGACCTCTGCACTCATGCGGGATCTACCGCTTCTGACAGGATTTTCTGCGGAGTTACAACTAGCCGTTGCCAGCCGCCGAAATCGGATGCTACGTTCGGGCACACAGCGTACATGTGGCTTCGGCAAGTGGCGCACGACGGCATTGAACGGAGTCGCTCTTCCCGACGGTATTGTTTTCCGAGCACGAGAAGAGCCGGGTTGGGGATTCCGCCGATGGGCGCGAGGCATCGATTGTTCGCATGTGGGGTATGGTCGAAGGGTTCGGGGAACCATCCATGAATATCGCTGATTGTGGTCGGGGTACCGTATCAGTCCGCGCCGGAGAGGAGCAGCCCCTGTCGCTCCGAGCGGCGCAGGTGCCCATTTACCAAAGTGCTGCGTTTGCGTATCCGGATTTCGAGTCATGGCAGGACGCCGCACTGGGCACAGCCGCCGGTGACATCTACAGCCGCATCAGCAATCCGACTGTTGCCGTTCTTGAAGAGAAGATAAGGGTCCTGGAGGGGGGCGAGAAGGCCGCCGCGTTCGCCAGCGGCATGGCGGCAATCTCCAATGCACTGTATGCCTTGCTCAGACCGGGAGATCGTATAGTCTCGATCACCGACAACTATGGCGGGACCTCGAAGATCTTTCTTGAGTTTCTACCGCGCATTGGGGTCAAAGTCGAATTGGTCAGGACCAGCGACGCGGATGCCCTCAACGAATCAATCGCTCGCGGCTGCCGGCTGGTCTATCTAGAAACGCCGACCAATCCGACCTTGAAGATCGTCGATCTAACGCGAGCGATCACTACCGCGAAGTCTGCGGGCGCGCTGACATTAGTAGACAATACGTTTGCGACCCCAATCAATCAACGACCGCTCTCACTGGGTGCCGATCTGGTGGTTCACAGTGCCACCAAATTTCTCGGCGGGCACGACGATGCGATGGGTGGTCTCCTGGTGGGGCGATGCAACCTGGTCAGCAACGTTCAACATTTTCGGGATATCAACGGCGCATGTCTGAGCGCGTTTTCGGCATACCTATTGTTGCGCGGAATGAAAACGCTTGAACTTCGAATCGCGAGACAGAATGCCACGGCACTGGCCATGGCAAGCATGCTGTGTGAGCAAACGTCGGTCGAAGAAGTGTACTACCCAGGGCTCAAAAGGCACCCCAATCATGCAATCGCTGCCCGGCAGATGTCGGGTTTCGGGGGTGTACTCAGCTTCTGCATCAAGGGTGATTTCGAGGCGACAAAACGATTTCTGAATGCACTCCGCCTCGCTCAACGCGCTGCCAGTCTCGGTTCGATCAACACCTTGGCGGGTGTGCCGCGCACCACGAGTCATGTCGAGTGCACGGTTGAGGAGCGTGCCGCTCTCGGCATTCCTGAAACACTCGTACGCTATTCATGCGGCATCGAAAATTTCGAAGATCTCGAGGCCGACGTCCTAGGAGCTTTAAAGCACACTTGAACGCACCGCGCACGCGCGGAGGGCTGTGCCCCGCGACGCACAGGACTCATAGGCTTCGCGGCGCGCTTCGATGTCGGGCGACTGCCTTGGGGATGTGCCGAGGACCTCGAGCGCAGGGCGGAGGTGTTCCGTAGCGAAATGGCGCCCGCAGCCCTCAAAACCTCACTCGAGTGTGCTTCTCACTTTGGGTTTTGATGAGGCGTTTTGCCAGCTCGGCAAGCAACCCCACGGTAAAGGCTCCGTCCTTATTCGCGGCGATGTATCCCAGGTGTATGCCGGATGTATCCCAAACTCACCGGCCACCAGCTTGTCGGCCTGACGGCGTCGGAGTTTGGATTCCACAGCTGCGGGGCGGAAACGTCGTAAATTCGGACAGAAGACGTGCGTCGAGTCAATGCGGGCACACACGAGGATGCCGCCCCTGAATGGCCTTGATCTGGCGGCCGTGTCGCTCAATGGTTTTGTGCAGTCCCTCCTAATCGCCGTCCATGATCATGTGATCGAGCACTTTCAGCACGCCTCGGGCGTCTCTGTAAAACGCGGCCTGCGACAGCACTACGTCGCGCTTACTGCCAGAGCCCTGCGTCAGGGCGGTGCGCTTGTAGATGCTCCAACGACGACGCCGCGACAGCGATTGCTCACCGACTGCGGCTATTGCCCGAACAAGCATAGCGCACGCAGCCATAGAGCGCGCGCATGAGTGCCGACTTCCGCCGGCTCGATGATGGAGGCGTGGTGCGAGACGATAGGGGGCGTGCGGACTCCCTTAAGATCCGTGGTGATGTCGCGCGAGGCGTAACCAGCCCAATGGCGTGCCGAAATATCTGACCCGCGCGCTGTTTGGCACGACGCGCCGTCTCGTACTGGCCCTTAATTTCGATGTCCTTGAGAACGGTCGGCAACTCCTTCGGGGTAATTTCACCGACAAGACGGGAACCGAGTTTTGGGAAAAAGAAGTTCTTCCTGCGCCCATCGATTCTTCTTGCGTGCACGTGCTTCTCCATCGCCGCGAGCAGCTGCCGGGCTACGCTCTCGAAACTCGTGTCCTGGGTCTTGCGGGCGATCACGCGCTCAGCCCCCGGGTCCTTACCTTGCCCGAGGAGCTCTCGGGCCGCGCCCGCAAGCGCACGGGCGTGGCTTAATAACGTGCCTGGATAGACCCCTACTGAGAGCATCTTATCGCGTCCCCAGAATCGGTACCGATAGCGCCACCACTTGAATCCGTTCGGTCGAACTAACACACGCAACCCGACCCGTCGGCGAGCTTGTATGCTCCGTCCCGGCCCTTGACCCGGCGTACGGCGATGTCCGTCAGCGGTATGGTGTTGATCCGCTAGAAAAGGGTGGGTAACAAATTCGTGGGTTCGATGCCCTGTTTGCTCCGGCCCAATGGTTACCGGGCAAACTAGTGACGTTGCGAGCCAGCGATCCGTCTTTGCCAAGACGATCTCATCGTCGTTACTTACCTGATCGGTTTGCCGAGCTAGCGCCGTGCCGTTCGGTGGAATAGCCGGCTTCGGTTCAAATGTTAATTGGCGGTGAGGAAGACAATCTTCCTGCACGACCATGACCCCACGTTCGAACAATCGAGGCCTGGCGCGTGCCGTCGGCGGCGCCCGAACCCGGCTCTTCTCGTGCTGGAAGGCAACACCGTCGGCAAGAGCGACGCCGTTCAATGCCAACGTATTCACTTCGCAGCCGACTTCAGCCGCTGCCGTCGGTATTGTGATTACTCCGTAGAAAATCCTGTGTGCAGTGGTAAATCCCGCATTTGTGGAGAGGTCGAGTTTCGGATTCGTTACCTTTCTGCGGAACTCTCGTGCGATGCTGATGCGAATTCTAGACGATGGGGGGATCAATCGATGATCGCGCGACTGCGGATACACTTGTTTGTAATCGGAACCACGCTTATCTGCACGGCCACCATCGCGCAGCAAGGAGCACCTTCGAGAGCAGCGGAGCCAAGTTACACGCTCGAAGAAGTTATCGTTACGGCCGAAAAGCGGGAGGAGCGCCTCCTCGACGTGCCGATATCCATCACCGCGCTCGGCGAACAGCGTTTCAGTGAAGTCGGCGCGACAAACTTCCTAGATTTAGCGAGTATTATCCCAAATTTTCAGCTTGACGAGACTGCGAGTGGAACTACGGCGCGCTACATTACCATCCGCGGTATCGGTGCATTCCCCAGGAATGTGTCGGTTGATGACGGCCTCGGATTCTACTTGGACGGCGTGTCACTCGGGAAAAACGGGGCGTATAACCTCGACTTGGAAGGCGTCGAGCAAGTCGAGATACTGCGTGGCCCACAAGGAACGCTGTGGGGGCGCAACGTAATTGGCGGCGTCGTTAACTACATTACCAAGAAGCCGGACGCGACGCTCGCCGGCAGCGCTGATATAAAGTATGCCGATTACAATCAGTCCCAGCGCGCCGGGGGAAGCGTCAATATTCCCTTGACAGGCAGCGTATTTATGCGTGTGTCGGGAGCAGAATACAGTGCCCGTGGATTCATAAGAAACGCGTTTAATGGTCTGATCGTCGACGGCCATCACGGTAAGGAGGGCCGCCTGCAGCTACGAGCGCTGCCATCGGACCAACTAACGGTCGACATAAGCCTTGACGCACTGAACGAACACAACGGTCTCCCGGGCGAGCAGATTGTTGCTGGCCGTTTCGGCCAGTTCGCCACGCCACCGTACGTTGTCAACGTCGACTTCCCGGTCTTCGAAAGGCGAACCCTGTTGGGCGCTTCGGCGACCATTGACTACAAATTCGGCGGGGGTTTCGCGCTGACGTCGATCTCAGCCTGGCGCAGGCAGCGCCTTTTCGAGCAGGAGGATGGCGATTCTACGCCGCTGGGTATCTTCAACACCCCCGAGTACAGGGTGAATGAAGACGAGTTTTCGCAGGAATTGCGGCTAGCATCTCCAACGGGCCGCCCCTTCGACTACGTTGCGGGCTTGTACTACCTGCACAGGAAAACGGATGGGGTGACTTCGTTCTACTATCCCGGCGCTGCGCCATTCCCAGTGATCAACCACGGGCCGGATTACACCTTCGCACACCTGCCCGGTGCTGCCTACGCAGCGTTTGGTCAGGCGAACTTCCACGTCACCGACCGCGTAACGCTCACGGTCGGCGCGCGTTATAACGTGGAAAGGAAGTATTGGTGGTACGTAGAGCGCGGCACCTCCGACTTCTGCTGTTTGTTCCCGGCCAGCTTTTATCCTTTCACAGGGAGCCATTCCGACAATGTGCCGACGTGGACTGGAAGCGTCGCATACAAACTCAACGGCGACAACAATTTGTACGCCACCGTAAGCAGGGGATTCAAGGCAGGCGGTTTCAATGCGGACAGCGGAATCAATCCCCTGCTTCCCAGCGTATTTAAGCCCGAATTTGTTACCAGTTATGAGATGGGCGTGAAATCCAGCGTTTATCACGGAAAGGTACAATTCGATTTCGACGTTTTTACGCTTCGATACCGGGACCTCCAAACCGCCGTATTAGTGCCCCCGGACTTTCAATTTGCGGCAGCGGTCAACGCAGGACACGTGACAGCCTCGGGAGCAGAGCTCGACTTTGCATTGCGACCATTTGAGCGGTTGCAGTTGACGGGCGGAGGAAGCTATACGAACGGTTACTACGCCCAATTCGATGCCGGGCCCTTCTTGGGCGGTGATGTCTCTGGCAACAAGCTTCCAGAGCTTCCGCGTTGGTCTGGCAACCTTACCAGCGACTACACTGTCCCACTTCCGTACGGACATCTGTCTTTCATTGTCAATGCGACCACCCGCGCTTTTATGTTCACTACTTACCACAACGATCACACGGTGCCGTCACGGACGCTGCTCGGAGCGCGCGTCGGATACTCGTCTCCTGACAACCGTTGGAGCCTCTTTCTCTTTGGCGATAATCTTACAGATAAACTGTACAAAACAGCGAATAGTTACTTTCTTGGGGGCAACTTCACTACCTATGGGCCGCCGAGAGCAATCGGGGTGGAGGGAAGAGTCTCCTTCTGACAAAGAGCTCGCCTTACTGTGGTCGATGCTGATGGGGCCTAACACGGCATGGCTAACTGGCTTGACTAAAAAGTCCGGTGGCTGCTGGAGCTCACGGACGGGTCGATCCCACCAGGTAAAACCTTCCGATTTATCCACCCAGTCACCGCAGCCAGCGCGCCGCGCCCGCCCGACCGTCACTCCTAGTCGGTGCTAGCGTCGCCGGTGCGGTTGCTACCACATACTTCAGATTGGGTGTCGAGCATATCCTGTCTGGGACAGACCACTTTGCCGGCGGCTCTCTTGGCTTTTAATTGCAGCGTCGAAGCCGGCCAGCTCTTTTTTTGTCAGTTGTGTTCTCGCCGCACGGTGGTTGTTGCGGCATTGGGTGGTTGTGTTGCCACGGTGGTCCTCGCTAGTGCCAGCATACGGAATTGGAGCGATGGCGAGTTTCTGGGTGATCAAGAGCGTTGCAGAGTTCTAAACTCCTGAATGTGCATGCGCGATTGCCCCTTACACGGCGTCTGGGTGATTGGGACGGTCCGGCAACGTTGAGGCTGAGAAACCTGGTGCCACGCTTGTACCAGCTGCAGATGCGTCGATCCGGCACGGTTCGAAAGCTGTTCGCAAAGCGACAGTGCTTCAGTGTTCGCTGCCCACAGCGCGGCGACGAAGCATTGTGTCGAATAATTCGCCCCCCGAGTACGCGCGCTAGAAACACTAGGCCTTGCGTTCGGAACTATCTTGCACCGCTCGTTGGTCCGTCGGATCCACTGGTTACGATATTCGAATCGGCAAAATATTCTGTGCTTCACTGCGAAGATCTCTGAGTGAGAGTCACAACTCACACAGACTGATAATGATCTCCGCCACAAACGCCAACCAGATTAGTGCAGCTCGCAGCGACTTGGCGGCGGCATTTCGGTGGGCAGTCCGATTGGGGCTGTCCGAAGGAATCGAGAATCATTTCAGCCTAATGGTTCCGGGTAGTACATCGCAGTTCCTGCTCAATGAATACGGGCTGCATTGGGCCGAGGTGCGTGTGAGCAACTTGCTTACCCTCGACTTCAACGGCAGAGTATTAGACGGCCGCGGCCCTCCGGACATGACGGCTTTTCATATCCATTCCCGCATTCACAGCAGACTTCCACATGCCCAATGCGTACTCCACACACACATGCCGTACGCGACCGCCTTGACGACTTTAGAGAACGGCCGCTTGGAGATGTGCAGTCAAACGGCATTGATGGTTCATCACCTTGTTGCCTACGACGACTCTTACAACGGACTCGCGTTGGACAGCACGGAGGGTGACCGCATGGCGGACATGCTCGGCAGCAAACGCGCGCTGTTTCTGGGTGGTCATGGCGTTGTGGTCATAGGGCGCAGCGTGGCGGAGGCGTTTGACCTTCTGTATTGGCTCGAGCGAGCATGTCAACTCCAGATATTGGCTCTGTCTACCGGCCGCAAACTCAGAGTGATCCCTGACACAATAGTGGGAGGAATGCGACAACAGCTGGAGGACTCAGGGATGAAGTCGCACTTCGAGGCACTGAAGCGAATGTTGTATCGAGACGAGCCGGATTTTATTACCTAGTTTTGCACCGATTTGCAACATTCGATGTGCTATCCACGATCGGCAGGCACGCATAGTAAATGCCGCTGCGTCGTGTGCCGCGGGGTGCACAGTCTGTTTCCAGCGATTTAGGTGCTATACGCTACTGGAATCACCCACAATGTTGAGGCGTCCCCAGTGCACGGTAAATCGCACCGAGTCTGGCTGCCACCCGCAATCTCCTCGAGATTAGTTCACCCGAGGTGTGATGAATCGCGAATCGGTGGCACTACTGGACTCCGTTGCCGACGCAATCGGTAACACCCCGATGGTGACACTCACTCGGGCATGCGCCGGATTGCCTGGCCGAATTCTAGCTAAACTGGAATATCTCAACCCGGGTGGCTCGAAGAAGGATCGCATTGCGCGACAGATGATTGAGGAAGCCGAAGCGGACGGCCGGCTCCGTCCGGGCCATACAGTCATCGAGCTTACTAGCGGGAATACTGGTACCGGTTTAGCGATCGTCTGCGCCCTAAAGGGCTATCGCTTTGTCGCAGTCATGTCGCGCGGCAACTCAATTGAGCGGGCTCGCATGATGCGAGCACTAGGTGCTGAAGTCGTACTGGTCGATCAAGCGACGGGCTCGCAGCCAGGGGCCGTATCCGGCGATGACCTTCTCCGCGTTGAAGCCGAAGTGCAGCGCTTGGTTCGGGAGCGCCACGGATTTCGTGCGGATCAGTTTACTCTCAACGGAAACCGGAATGCGCACGCTCTCTTCACCGCGCCGGAGATCCTGCATCAGACCGACGGCAAATTCGACGCCTTTTGCGACTTCATCGGCAGTGGTGGAACATTCGCCGGCTGTGCAAGCGCTTTTAAGGCCCACCGGCCCTCGATCGCATGCTATGCGGTTGAACCTGCGGGAGCCGCGGTGCTCTCCGGCGAAATACTCACCACGACCAATCACCCGATCCAAGGCGGTGGTTACGGCCGGGCTTCTCTGCCGCTGTTTGATCCGGCGCTAGCCGACGGGTTCGTAGCCGTCTCGGGCGAGGAAGCGCGCGAAGCTACGCGGCTCCTTGCGCGGAGCGAAGGAATTTTTGGTGGCTTCTCCGCCGGAGCCAACTTCGCGGCTGCTGCAAAACTCCTGCACGGCCCTCAATTTGGCAAGACCATCGTCATCCTCATTTGCGACTCCGGACTAAAATATCTCAGCACGGACCTTTGGGCCTGATCTCACGACGTGCTTGTCGGTGTCAACGAGTGGTGCCAAATAAGAAAAAGAAACTTGCGCAAGGCTGCGCTGCGAACACATCTGGACTGATCGTTTAAGAGGAGGATTTCCACAATCCGTCGGTGGCCGACGTACACGATGGGACGCCTTTCATTAGATCCACCAAAAGAGGTCGAGCAAATGCACACTTCATCGATTGCAATCGTAGTTACCGTCTTGGCCGCCGGGGCAACTGCCGCATCTGAGAAGACGGATGTGATGGTGCCCGTACGCCAATTCGTAGAGGGCTTCAATAAGCACGACGCGAAGATGGCGGTGGCGGCCTGCGCCGAACAGACTTCTATTATAGACGACCTGCCCCCTCACGAGTGGCACGGTGTCGGGGCCTGCTCCAAGTGGATGAATGACTTCGACGCTGATGCCAAGAAGAATGAGATCACCGAGGCAGTCGTCGCCCTTAGCAAGCCCCGGCACATCGACATCACAGCAGACCATGCGTACGTCGTCGCGTCAGCAAATTACACCTTCAAGGAGAAGGGAAAACCGAATGAGGAGACAGGGTCGATCATCACAATGGCTCTGCAGAAAGGCGAGACTGGTTGGCAAATCACTGGCTGGGCCTGGGCGAAGCGTTAAGCGCCGCCGCTGAGCCGCCCGGTCCGCCATACTAGCTGTTGTATGGCCGACTTCATCGAAAGCGTCACATCGTCCACGGTAGTTGACATCTTCAAGGTGGAGAGCATGAGTAAGTGGTCAACGAGAATCACGGCGCGGTATGCCAGTCAATCGACCGCAGCCGTGACGGTCAGCAGGTCCTTAGAGACGCGATCCCAGTCACTACGGATCCGCGCCACCCTCGCCTCTCTTCTTGTCGTGCTGCTGACCATAGTATCCGGGGTTCCGGCCAGCGCGGAGACACCGGGCGAAGTCATCGCCCGCGCGGTCGCGAATCCGCAGAGAAGTGAGGCCGACCGGCAGCGCGATGCGAGAGACAAGCCCGCGGCAGTACTGAGCTTCATCGGCGTGCGCCCTGGCATGAAAGTCGCTGATGTGATCTCGGGCGGCGGTTATTACTCAGAGTTGATGTCCTACGTGGTCGGTCCCACGGGCAAAGTCATTGCTCACACCGTCAAGATCTATGACCGTTGGGTCGCCGATGAGCGGAAGGCTCGATTTGCCGAGGGGCGGCTGCCAAACCTCGTACCGCTCAGCGAGGAGCTGCCCGAGCTTCAGCTCGGTAAGGAGTCGCTGGATTTGATCCTGATGGTCATGGTCTATCACGATATTTATTACAAGTCAGATTTCTGGACACCGCCTAACCGCGATGATTTCTTCAATCGGATACGCACGGCGCTCAAGCCTGGCGGGATACTCGCCATCGTCGATCACGCAGCCCTGGCCGGCACCGGTAACACCGCGGCGCAAAGTCTGCACCGCATCGATGAAGCGTTCGCGAAACGCGACATCGAGCGTGCTGGATTCAAATTCCAGGCGGAATCGGACGTGCTGCGCAACCCAGCCGATGATCACACCATACTCGCCTACGACCCACGTATTCAGGGGCATACCGACCGCTTCGTCTATCGCTTCGTCAAACGCTGATCGATGAGTAGACGATCTTGACTGGCGCAACGCACACCGTTAGGGCACAGGTCGTGAGCGATTCAGAGACCGTGCACGTTGCGAGGATCGACTGGTCGCGTGGGGCGTGGGTGCATGCGAAGGGCAAGTACTCTCGCGAGCACACCCTGCACTTTGTGGGTGGGGCGAAGTTGAAGGCGTCAGACCCTTCATGTTGCCGGACGCGTACCGCGACAAGGCGCGCCTGAACGCGGAGACCTTTTCGTGGCCGGCGTTGCAAGTGCGCACATGCAGTCATTTCTGCAATTGGCCTTCGGGATCGGAGTGCTCTCAGCAGCTGCGCCAGCAGACCGGATCGGTGCCGGCAGCAATCTCGAGGCGAACACCGCTAAGCAGGTGCATCGTGACCGCCGCACTGCTGCCGCTCACCGGACTCAATGCCAGCATGGATACTTCGACCAAGGCAGCTTCTTCGCCAGTTTGCGGCTCCTGCCGGCGCAGCCAGAAGGACAGCGTCGCCGGCGACAGACCGTTGGCCTCGCAGAAGTCTGCCGCCGTAAGGCCGCTCTTCTCGAAAAGCTCGAGCCACTCAGCTCGCTCGGTCGGTGTCCAGGTCACGCGGGTGCGCGGCTTTATCGCTCCATTTTCGGCCATGGCATGGGTCTCCGGTGAAATTGCCCCACGCCATGGGGCTGCAGTTTTAGTGGGCTTTGTGAGCCAAAATCTTCAGGGCTTCGTCAAGGGCGGAATCGCGGCCGTTGGCCAAGTCTTCCAGCGGAAAGATCGGTACCTCAATATCCGACGGTATGCCGGTCCCGTCAAAGGCCTTACCGTCCCTTGTCAGGAAAATCTCATTCGGAAGGCCAAACCTCCATCCATTGGGTAGGCCACGGCGGAGAACGTCGGAGAAGACGCCTTGGGTACTCGCGCCGACCCGGATGACATGCGGATGACGGTCGAGCACGGCCATGGTGAACGTTTCCGCAGCGCTGACGCTATCTGAGCTCGTGAGAAGGACAGCGGGGCCACGGAAGCCTGGCCGTTGACTGACGTGGACAATGACGGGTTGCGCGGGCGTTCGATGGTCCGGATCATGGATGTCATTGCGCGCGACCTTTTCGTAGGCGAGGTACTCCTCGGCGGCAAGGCGCGAGGCGATGGAGACTCCGAACACGTCGGAGCCGCCGCCGTTGATGCGAACATCGATGACCAAGCCCGTCAACCGAGTGGAATCCTTGAAGATATCGTCGAGAGCCGCTTCCAGAGCGTCGAGTTGCTGCAAAAATTCGCCTTCCTTGACGTAACAGTCGAAGGAATGAATCCGCAGATACCCGATTACCTCGGCGCTGCGCTCTGAATTGGACAACGCCGCACCCTGCGGCGAACGCAACAAGCCAAACTGCAATTGTTTATTGCAGAAATCCCGTAATCCGCCCCGAACGTATGTCGTTTCGATGATCTCCGCGATGCGAACGGCATTCCCCTCCCGCATGGGGTCCACTGCGGGGCGAAAGCCACCAAACCTCTTCTGGATGGAATTGGCATTGATGAAGGTGTGCGCGTCATACAAAGGATCAATCATGTCGCTAAGAATCCGAAAAAGCTCTTCGGGCTTGCTTTCCGGGGTCACCTGCGGGCGAAACTTTTTGTCCACCGCGAGCCAGTCCATTTGGCGCAGTTCAAAAAAGGGATACTGCTCGGCGAAAGTCTGCCAAAAGACCCGATAATTTGTCAGTGGCGTATCGGCGAGAGGCTGGACGCAAGGCTCCGGCCGCGAGCCGGTACGACGAAGCAGAATGTTCGAGACGCTGCCGTCTTTGTGGAGCCAACGGGTGTCCTGCGATGTCCCGGGCAAGATTCGGAACGTGAGGCCGTCTCCGGCAAAAACGGACTCATCGGCGAAACCCACCTCTTGCTTGTGGGTAAATTTCGCCGAGGCGATGCAACTCAGTCTCGTGATCTCATAGCTACGCAGATTGTCTCCTTCAAATTCGATGAGCATTCCGTAGCCATCGGTGAGCCATAGCCCTTCGAGAGATTGCGTTCTTGGTTGCATCTGCGCACCTGATCAAATGGAGAAATAAATAATGCGGCGCTGGTGACGGCAACCGCACACAGCCCCCAGTAGCTTTTCCTGTCCATAGCGCTCACCCACCTCCGCGCTCGCCATGCACGTCGAATTCGGCACGAACGAAGTTGGCATCATGGGGTCGAAAAGCGCGCTCCTGCGTACGCTCGTCGCCGCCTCAAGCGTACAAAACGCAGGGTTTAGCCTGCCTGTTCTGTACCGAGGTGGCGCCCCCGGACGGTTTCGAATCCCGGCCACAGCGAGATCAATGTGGAAAGGAATACGTGAGGGATCTGTCGATCGGAACTAGCTGCGGATGTCTGTCCGATCGCATCCCTTGAACACCCCGGGTGACTGCTATCTTGCACGACGTCAGAACGGGGGCAGCCGGTGCGACGTGGATCATTCGACTGGATTTTCGAGGGTTCCAATGGGGTTAATGGTAACCGCGACGACATCACCGGCCCTCATGAATCTAGGTGGATTGAAGCTGATGCCTACGCCACCACAGGTTCCCGTGGCGATTAGATCTCCCGTCTCGAGAGTCATACTTCGGGAAAGCGTTTCAATCAGAGTGGGGATATCGAAGATAAGCTGTGACACAGTCGCCTGCTGACGCAGCTCACCGTTAACGCGGGTTTCGAGACGCAGGCGACGCACGTCAGCAATCTCGTCCTTCGTCACAAGGCACGGGCCCATTGGGCAAAAGCCATCCACGCTCTTGCCAAGAAACCACTGTTTGTGACGGGTCTGCAACGTTCTCGCTGTGACATCGTTGACGATCGTGTATCCATACACGAAGTCCCACGCCTCAGCTGTCTTGATACCACGGCCAGACCGACCGATCACAACAGCGAGCTCCCCTTCATAGTCCGCGGAGTTAGTGGGATCCAAATGAACCGGGATAGGATCTCCGGGTCCGATCACCGAGCCCGGAGACTTGGTAAATACAATTGGAAATTCGGGAAGCATTTCATTGCGCGCGTCCGCATCGACTCCGCGTCCGTATGCCTCTTTCGCATGTGCCCGATAGTTGATCCCGACACACAAGATATTGCGCCGCGGCCGAGGCACAGGCGAATGTACAGTAACAGTCGACAGCGGCAGCGTGCCGTGGCCTCTGGCGAGTGCTTCGCGTGCGATTCCAAGACCAGCCTCGCCCGCTTCAATGAAGCCCAGCATGTCCATCGGCAGGCTTGGTGCGATCACGGAAAGGTCGGCAACAAACTGCCCCGTTTGATCCATCGCCCCGATGCGCCTCCCGCGCTTGTCTGAAAAGGTCAGCAATCTCATGGCGGCCTTCTCCTCATCGCGAACCACTGTGGGCCCCGCTGGCGCATCTTTGAGTTCTTGTCCATATCACACGCCTCCCCTAAGTATAATCGCGGGCGCGCGTGGCCTCTCGATCTCGAACTACGCTGCCACTACGCATACTGGCAGGCTCGACAATGCCCTGAGAGTGTTATTAGGATAGCGGCGCGGCTCACCAACTATCTTTATTGATGCCACTCGTTTAATGAGTGCATGCAGTACTACCTCGGCCTCTAACCGTGCCACCATCTGACCCACGCATCCGTGGATGCCTGAGCCGAAGCCCACGTGACCGAGAGTCTTGCGCGTGATATCGAAGCGGTGGGGATCGGGCCACCGTTCCGGGTCTCTATTCGCCGCTCCAAGGAACAGCAGAACCTTTGCGTCTCCCGGGATCGTGACGCCAGCGATGTCGACACTACGCGTTGTGGTACGGAAGAATGTTTGAACGGGTGACGCCCAACGCACGACCTCGTCGAATGAGGCGCGTACGCGGGTTGGGTCATTACGCAGGATATTATATTGATCAGGAAACATAGCGAATGCATAAAGCGCGCTGCCAAGGGCGCTCACAGTCGTATCGAGGCCAGCGGTCAACATAGAGCGCACTAACACCGGGGCCTCTTGCGGGGTGAGTTCGCCACGATCGACGCCCTCGAAAACCTGTGCTCCAAATCCCCCGGGCCGCAATACTTCCCGTCGACACTGATCCATGATCCAGGCCACGATCGGTTCCGCGTGCTTTACTGACTCACGGAATATGTCGTTTCGCGGACCAAAAGAGTTGAATACCATATTTCCGAAGGGCAAAAGATTCTCGCGCCCTTCCGTGGGCAATCCCACTGCGTCGGGAAATACCTGCAACGGGAAAGCAGCAGCGAGATCGCCCACAGCATCGAAGGTACGGCTCTTGGTCAGTTTGTCGACGAGGGACTCCGCTCTTAATGTCCACTCGGCACGCAACCCTTCCAGCGCCGACTTGGAGAGGATCCGGCTCATGACACTGCGAGTTCTCGTGTGGATGGGGGGATCGACTTCGAGCAGGAGGCTTGAAGGGCGCCAAGGTTGGGTCTTTCGAAAGTCCTCGAGTCCGACACCCGCAGCGGACGAGAAGCTCTGCCAATCTTGCAGCGCTGCTGATACTTCCGGCCAGCGTGCCATCGCCCGTACG
>Ga0210384_10004212_pt1 | contig 16170 bp, 14 predicted proteins | sample IncBWH2MmetaG_FD_160574 | JGI IMG/M metagenome (GOLD analysis project Ga0210384, IMG submission 160574) | Forest soil microbial communities from Barre Woods Harvard Forest LTER site, Petersham, Massachusetts, United States - Inc-BW-H-2-M | ecosystem: Environmental > Terrestrial > Soil >...
CTCGTCGTCGTTCTTCCGAAGACGATGCAGTTCAAGGCGGCCAATCCGCCGAGCTTCCAGTCCATGCAGAATCCCAGCCAGGGCGACAGCCAAGTGGAGGTTGCAAGACAGACGAAACCCGGCCAGTCGCTCGCCTTCACGCTGACGGGCAACGGAGTCATCACCGAATCGCCGGGAGAGGTTGCCTCCGGCGCGGCCCGGCGGCAGGATCAGTTGCAACAACAACAGCAGCAACCGGACCAACCGCAGGCGGGCGACAATCGTTCTAGTGACAATCGCCCCGGCGGCGGACTCGGCGCCCCGATTGATGCGCCGGATGCGCTGCAGCAATATCGCTGGCCCATCCTCGGCGCATTCGCCGTGCTGCTCGCGATCGGCGGATGGGTGGTCACAAAACGGCAACCCGGAACCGCAGTCGCCGCGCCATCCACGGCAAAGCCTGGCGCAACGTCGAGCGACTACAGCGCAGTGCTCCGTCCAACGACGCCAAGCGCGACGGTGCCCGCGACATCCGCGGCCAGCACTCAGGTCGCGAGATCGTCGATGCTGCTCGAAGCACTGAAAGAAGAACTGTTCCAACTCGAGGTAGAGAGAAAACAAGGCAAGATCACGCCCGCGGACTACGAAAAAGCCCGAGCAGCCCTCGACCAAACGCTCGACCGGGCACTGAAGCGGCAAGGGTAGGATCGCGTAGGGACGGACGCATTCGTCGGTCCGATCCGAGCGCAGCGCGGCAGCTGCCCGTGGCCACCCGATGCCCAGAGCCCAAAGCCCAGCACCAGGCATCTAATCGATGGAGCCAAAAAAACCGAGGCAATAATCATGAGCAACATATTCAAAACCACGCTCCTGCTCACCGGCATGACGCTGCTGCTCATGCTGGCCGGCCGCGCTTTCGGCGGGCAGAACGGGATGCTGATGGCGCTCGCCTTCGCCGCCGTCATGAATTTCGTTGCTTATTTTTTCTCCGACAAGATCGCGCTCGCCACTTATCGCGCCCAGCCGGTCGGCCGCGATGATCTGCCGCGCGTTTACAACCTCGTCGAGCGCCTGGCGCAAAAAGTCAGCCTGCCGATGCCCAAGGTCTACCTGATCCCGACCGATTCGCCGAACGCCTTCGCCACCGGACGCAATCCGAACCACGCGTCCGTCGCCGTAACCCAGGGCATTCTCGGACTACTCAACGACGAAGAACTCGAGGGCGTGTTGGCTCACGAACTCGGCCACGTCCGCAATCGCGACATCCTCATCAGTTCGATCGCCGCCACTTTAGCTGGCGCAATTACGTACCTCGCCTCGATAGCCCGCTGGGGAATGATTTTTGGCGGCATGCGGGGCGAGCGCGACGATCGCGGCGGCGGCAGCGGAATCGCAGCCATTGCCATGATCTTCCTCGCCCCGTTCGCAGCCATGCTGATCCAACTCGCCGTCTCGCGCTCCCGCGAATACGGCGCCGACGACACCGGAGCCCACTGGACCGGCAATCCCTACGCCCTGGCCAGCGCCCTGGCCAAGATCGAAGCCTATTCCAAGCGGCTCCCTCTGGTAGCCAGCCCATCGACCGCGCATCTTTTCATCATTGCGCCGTTCTTAGGAGGGATGAGTTTCGGCAGCCTGTTCTCGACGCATCCGCCAACCGCGAAAAGAATCGAGCGATTGACGGGGAGACCGGCGGAATTCTACCAGTAAACACGCAGGGACGGCCGTCCTCGGCCCATCCAGTCGAGCGAATCTCGACAACTGCCGACTGAGGAACTGGACGATGACTCCCGTAACCGGCCGCAGTCCCGCCCGCATAGTAAAATCGCCCCTAATGGCTCCCGAAACTCTGGTAGCAACCTCCCGCCGCGCCGCGGATCTCGAAAACAGTCTTCGCCGCGTCATCCGCGGCAAAGACGACGTCCTCCGCCTCGCCCTGGTTTCCGTCTTCGCCAAAGGCCACCTGCTGATCGAAGGTGTTCCCGGAGTCGGCAAGACCACGCTCGGCCAAGCCCTCGCCCGCGCTATCGACTGCACCTTCCAGCGCATCCAGTTCACGAGCGACATGCTACCGTCGGACGTGCTGGGCATCTCGATCTACTCCGCCATCGAGCAGAAATTCGAATTCAAGCGCGGACCGGTCTTCGCCAACGTCCTTTTAGCCGACGAAATCAACCGCACCACTCCGAAGACACAGTCTGCCCTGCTCGAAGCCATGAACGAGGGCCAGGTCACCATCGACGCGCATTCCTATGCGCTGCCGCAACCGTTTCTAGTCATCGCCACGCAGAATCCCGTCGAGCACCACGGCACTTATCCCTTGCCCGAGTCGCAGCTCGATCGTTTCCTTATGCGCGTTCGCATGGGATATCCCGAAGGCAACGCCGAACGCGAGATCCTGCGCGCCGAAGCCGGTGCCGCTCAGCTCGAAAACCTGCGCCCCGTGCTCAACTCCGCCGACGTAGTCGAAATCCAGCAAGCCGTAGCCCAGGTTCACGTGGACGAATCGCTCATCACTTACTTGCTGAACATAGTCACTAAGACGCGCGAGTCCGAGTATCTTTCTCTCGGAGTATCTCCCCGAGGTTCGCAGATGCTCTACCGAGCCGCCCAAGCCATGGCCTTCCTCGAGGGCCGCGATTACTGCACGCCCGAAGATTTCAAACCGCTAGTCGTCTCCGTCTTCGCCCACCGAGTGGTAGTAGGTTCGCTCTATACTTCTACCCTGAAAAAATCCGAGCAAGCCGAGCAAGTGCTGCGGGAGATCGTTGAGAGCGTGCCAGTACCCGTGTAGAGACGGGGCTTGACCCGTCTCGGATCTGACCCGTTTTACCTCCTCTGACCAGAGTCCTACCAACGTGTTAGCTTGATTGCCAACCATGATCGCGGAAGTTATTCCAGCCGCCTACGACGCGGATGGCAAGAACGTCTTTCGGCCGTTCGGCCGCCGTAGAGGACTGCGCCCTACGTTCCCCCTGGGTCGTTATGTGAGTCAACCGCTGACCATCCACTGCCATTCAATCGAAGAAATCCGTCAATTCTTACGCGGGTGTAAATCCGTTTCCGATAAAGAGCTTTTCGATAAGGAAGACTATTGGCAACCACCAGACGATTTCGAAAAAAGGAAGAAAGGCGACTGCGAAGATTTTTCGTTCTGGACTTGGCGCCAGTTCATGGACTTAGGCTACGACGCTCGTGTTGTCTTCGGCCAACATGGAAGATATGGAACCGGGCACGCTTGGGTCCAATTTATTCGGGATGGCAAGTGCTTTTTGGTTGAGCCGCAATGCTGCCGTCTGGGAGATAGCATCCCGAGATTGAGCACCTTACGATATCGGCCACGGTTCTCCGTCGCATGGAATGGACAGACTCTTACCTACTACCAGCACCGCGAAGCTTCTCCGGAACTGCCAATTGCCGATTTGGCACGCCTGCTGCCCGAATACGTCTTCTTCTGGGGACGATTTTGGCTCGGTTCTCCGATCAGGGTCCCGCGGGTCGTTTGGTTTCAACTGAAGCGCTTTATCAAGGGCTTCCATTGGGTAGGCAAGGCACGTCGATCCTGATCGATTGATTGACCGGTTCTGTTTGACTTGCCCGGAAGCCCCAACCTACCATTGCCGCTCGGAGGTGAGGAGCCAGTAATGATTGGCAAGGCCGTCGGCCACTACCGCATTCTGGGAAAGCTAGGTGGGGGGCATGGGAGTAGTGTACGAGGCCGAGGACCTTGACCTTGGACGCCGCGTTGGGCTCAAGGTGCTTCCTCCGGAGTTGACTCACGATCCCGCGCGGCCCGCGCCGCCTCGGCTCTGAACCATCCCAACATCTGCACCATCCACGAAATTGCCGAGGACGGCGACGAGCAGTTCCTCGTGATGGAAATGCTGAGGCCAGACCCTGAAGCGCCGCTTGGACTCGGGCGCGCTCGCACTCGAGCAACTGCTCGAAAGCGCCGTCCAGATCGCCGATGCGCTCGACGCCGCACATAAGCGAAGGTATCGTGCGTCGCGACCTCAAGCCTGCCAAAATCATCACCAAGCGCGGCACCGCCAAGGTGCTCGACTTCGGCCTGGACGTTCGAGGCGAACGTCACCAGTCCCGGCAGCACCGTCGGGACCATCTCCTACATGTCGCCCGAGCAGGCACGCGGCAAGGCGCCCGACCGGCGCAGCGATCTGTTTTCCTCGGCATCATGCTCTACGAGATGTCCATAGGCCACATGCCCTTCGGCGGGAACACCTCCACGTTGGTATTCGACGCCATCTTGCACAAGGCGGCGCGGTGGAGCAGTTAAAAAAGACCCTCGAGATGGATCCCAATTACGCTCAAGCGCACCTCCATTCGCAAACGGATGAGTTGGGGATTGCCGAGGAGGTCGCCCGCGTCGATTCCATGTCTGGGTTTAAGCCCGCGAAATTGCGAGAAATCGAGATGCGGATTGTCCGCCGCGGTTGCTCTTCGCAATCAGAACCTGCGATCAGAACCTGCTGCCGGCGCTCGACGCTGTGAAGTTCCGGCTGTATGAATATACGAACAGATTCACGGGCACGGTATAGTCGACTGCGATGTAGATCGGATTCTCCGGCGTCTCGGTGCGTCGCACCGTCACCTGTTTTGGGTCGAGCGCGATATCGTGGCTCTCCGCCTTGCGGACTACCATGTTGCGGAGTTCTTCGTCCGAGTTTGGCGCTGACATCCCAGGCCGCCAGCTAGGTTGTGCCGCAAGATCATGCAGCTCGTCTTGAAACACAATATTGGTTATTTCGGGCTCAAGAATTGTCCAGCCCGCGAACACAACGGCTACCATCAGCGCGATCCGGAATACATACTTCATCGGAATCTCCCTTCCGACCCGGGACACCCTCGTTTGCCCAATCGAATCCATCAGGCGAGAGCTCAAACCGATTACCAAGTTCCTAGAAGAGTTTACTCGCCCGAGGCCGCCGACGGCGCCGGCTGCAAACTGGAAAGCCGCGAGATCGTCGCCACCATCATTCCGGAGAGAAACTGCATGGTGGCTACGTCGTTATTGTCGAACGCGTGGGGCGTCGACGACAGCACTTCGAAAACGCCCAGCGTCCGCCGAAAGTGGCGCAGGGGAGAAACCAGGATCGAGCGCACGCCCATCCGACGGCAACTCGCCCAATCCACTCGCGGATTCGACTCGGCATCATTGCAAAGCAGCACTTCGCCGGTGCGCACGCATTCGGCCGAGAGGCCGCTGCCGGTTTGCAGGCGGACCCCGATATCCGGAGCGGTGCGGCCGGTGCGCGCCCGGCAAACAATTTCGTTGCCCCGGCGCAGCGCGATGGCGGCCCCGGTGGCGCCGGTTAGAGTTTGCGCCCTTTCCGCGATGATGCTGATGCCCGGCTCGAGATCAATCTCTCCGGCATTAATCAAACCGTGCGGCACCTCTACCGGCCCATGATGATGATGGCGAGGCCGCGCACGATAGCGAATGGAAAAAGTTGCTGCCGCGGAAAGTTCGAGCGCATATTCGTCGCGTTGTTCTCCGCCGGCCGCCGCGACCCGGGGAACTGTGTAGAGCAGTGACCGCACCAGCCGGTCCAGTTCCGCATCCGCAATAAGATGCGCCGTCTGCTGCCCGCGAAGCGATCCCCCAAGCACGCGCGAAAGACTCAGCACCGCGCCACTGCCGCACGCCAGACACTGCGGTGTGTTGTTTGCGCTGAGCAGTTCACACTGCACGCAAAATATTGCCGACTGCAACGACAAGAAATTCACATCGGTGGCGGTCAATGAACGCTGCATTCAGATGATTCCTTCCGTACGGAAGAGGAATGATGAGGGTAAACAGTCACGCGCCCAGGAGTAAGTGACAGCGCTGGTTCGGGCTGTGGATAAGTCTTTCAGCACATCTGAATGAAGGATGTCGCTCGCGCCTCTATAATCTCGCTCATGTCATTTCTCCGCTTCCTCATGCTCTTGTCGCTCGTGGTCTGGCTGGGCGGGTTGATTTTTTTCGCATTCGTGCTCGCGCCTACCGTTTTTTCGCCCGGACTTCTCCCGTCTCGCCAGATGGCAGGATCGATCGTAGGCCGCTCGCTCGATCGACTACACTACCTGGCCATTGTTTCGGGAACGGTTTTTCTGATCGCGTCCATGCTCTATAGCCGGATCGCCTCCGGAAATGCGCGGCCGCTCGCGGCGCGGCACGTTCTAATCGTGCTGATGTTGCTGCTGACAGTGATCTCGCAGTTCGCCATTTCCCCGAAAATGCATGCCATTCGCGCCGAGGCCGGCGTTATCGACGATCTACCTTCCGACAATCCGCTGCGCGTGCAATTCGACCGTCTGCATGTGTGGTCAGAAGAATTCGAGGTGGCGGTGCTTTTGCTGGGCCTAGTTGCGTTGTATGGGACCGCGCAGGCGCTCCGGTGAGCTCGGGATGACAATTGATGAAAGGGTTCCGTTAATGCGCGGCCTTCTCCGCCCTCGCCGCCGCCGGTTTCAGCGAGTCATCGAGATACGCCAGATACTCGGCGATCAGCTTATAGCTGTCGTAGTAATCGTTCATCTTAATAGCTGCCATCTTGTCGAAGGGAGAATGCAGGATCGGCCAGGTCTTTTGCGTCACCGAGTGCAGCGTGATGCTCGGAATCTGGTAGCGAGCGAACGATTCGGAATCGGCGGTGGCGCCTTCTGGCACATTCATGGCGGTCACCTTCAGTTTACTCGCGTACGCTACCCGGCCCAGCGCATCCAGTAGCGCCTTGTCGGCGTGTGATGCCCAGACCTCCGTCGGACCGAGCCCCAAACTGTCGAAGTTCACCACGCCCTCGATGTGGGCGCGCTGTTCGTTGGTGAGGTGGTCCACGTAATACTGCGATCCGACCAACCCCTTTTCCTCGCCCGAGAATCCGACGAAAATCAGCGTATGATGACGCGGCTGCGCGCTCAGGCTGTACAACAGGCTAGGCAGCAACGCGGCTCCTGTCCAGTTGTCGACCACGCCGTCGCCAAAGCTGTCGACCTTATCGGTATGCGCTCCGACTACGATGACCTGCCGCGTTGTGCCAGGCAACACGCAAATAACGTTCGGTGGAAGCTTCCGGTCGAGCGCCTCCTCGGAGAGATTTGCCTCCTTGCATCCGGACTCCGCAAACCACTTCCGGATCAGCGCTTCGCGTTCGCTGTTCTTGGTTGAAAACGACTTCAGGCGGCGTTCGACAACGTCGCGAGTCTGCCAGCGGAAGCCAATCTGCGCCGAAGACCCGACGACCCCGGCGATGCAACCGATCAGCGCCCCGGCAAGACAGCGAAAGAATAGTCTGTGAGTTGTCGGCTTCAATTGCATTCTGCCCAGCGTAGCACGGCGCAATGCAGTCCACTTGCGTATGCGTATGGCGCCCAATGATTTATTCTTTTGACTGAACCGATAGCTGACAACTGACAGCTGAGAGCTGAGACTTCCCCATGAAAACTGGCATTATCGGTCTGCCGCAAGTCGGCAAGACATCTCTATTTGGCATTCTGACGAAGGTCCGTCTTTCCGAACAGGCGTATTCGAACCCGCGCGAGGCACACATCGGCGTCGCCAAGGTCCCCGACGAGCGTCTCGACAAGCTGGCCGCGCTCTACCATCCGAAGAAACTGACGCACGCTTCAGTCGAGTACGTGGACGTCGGCGCCATCGGCCAGGACGCGCTCAAAGAGACCGCCTACATTGGCCATCTGCGCCAGGTGGACGCGCTCATTCACGTTCTCCGGGCGTTTGAAAGCGATGAGATTCCGCACGTCGGTCCCATCGACCCGCTGCGCGACATCAAGAACGTCGAGTTCGATCTGATGGTCAGCGACCTGGGCCAGATCGAAAAGCGGCTGGAGCGGCTGGAAAAAGATTTGAAGAAGATGAAGACGCCGGAACTGGAAAAGGAAAACGCGTTGCTGATCAAAGCCAAAGCGTTTCTCGAAACCGAAAAGCCGCTGCGCGAAATGGAGATGTCACCCGAAGACAAGAAGCGCATCCGCGGCTTCATGTTTTTGAGTGAAAAGCCGATGCTCTACGTGCTTAATATCGGCGAGAGCACGCAACTGGGCAGAGACCTCGAAGCGGCCGTTTCTAAATACAATCTGACCGAAGTGGCCGCCCGTCCCAATGCCGGAGCGAGCGCGATCTGCGGCAAAGTAGAAGCCGAACTAGCCGAGATGAGCGACGAAGACGCCGCAGAATTTCTTGGCAGCTATGGACTTATCGAAAGCGGACTCTCGCGCCTGATCCGCAAAAGCTATCACCTGCTGGGACTGATTTCGTTTTTCACCGCCGGCGAAGACGAATGCCGCGCCTGGACAATCCCAGCGAATACAAGGGCGCAGAACGGCGCCGGAGCCATTCACTCCGACCTGGAAAAGCATTTCATCCGGGCCGAGACCATTCGCTGGGATCAGCTGCTGGAAGCGGGTTCCGAAGCCAACGCCCGCGCCCAGGGCACGCTGAGGCTGGAAGGCAAGGACTACATCGTGCAGGATGGGGATGTGATGCATATCAGGCACAGCGGATAAACAAGTTCTCGGTTCCCGGTTCTCAGTTCTCAGAACAACTCCGAGCGGTTCCTACTGAGAACTGCTAGTGGACATGAAAAAACCGATCCAGTAAAAACATGCAAGCCGTTCCGACAAAAACCAGAACTGCCATCATCACCCCAGGTTCTTTATTCACCTCGGGGATCAGATCCGACGCAGCGACATAGATCGTAACGCCCGCCGACAGCGGCAGGCCGAAGCTTACCTCGTGGCGGAAGACTGCCATCGTCATGACTCCCGCCACAGTTGCAATGCCCAGCAGCACGGACGATCCCCAGGCAAAAGCGCGGCTACGGCCGCTGGCGAGCATCACCGATGAGATAGTGAATCCTTCCGGAATCTTGTGCAGAAAAACCGCCACAAAGATGATCCAGCCGAGCGCTTGCGAAACGAGGAATCCCGAGGCAATCGCGATCCCATCGAAAAATGTATGAATCAACAACCCGATCAGAACCGAATATCCCTTGTGAGAATGCACGAACTGGTCGGCGTGCGTTTCTTCTCCAAAGTGGAAATGCGGCGTGACCGTATGCTCAAAGAAATGAACGAGCAAGTATCCTGCGAGGATAAGAAACCCACCAAATGCGCCACGCAGGTGGATGCTCTCCGGCACCATCTCGACCAGCGCCGTCGCCAGCATGAAACCTGCTCCGAGCGCGACGAAGTAGCGGAGGTAGGAACGCTCCCAATGCTTCTGAACGATGATGGCGCCGCCGAACACATTCGCGCCCGCCGCGGTCAGCCCCAGCAGCAAACTGGTCAGGATGGGAGACATGAGGAGAAAGAATATCAGGTTGCGGCTAGTCTCCCGTAGAGACGCGGCTCGCCGCGTCTCCTCTCCCGGCCGGGAGACGAGGCAACCTCCCGTCTCGACACGAAGGGCGAGCCACGAGCGGAGCGCCGCGCTGCTAAGATTCTGGCGAAGGGCGGACAGCGAACGACGAGAATTCCATGCTCCAATGGTTCCAACTCATCGGATGGCTCGCCTGCATCATCTATTCGACCATCCCCGCCTTCTGGCTGATGATCCATCCGTTTGCCGAGCGCTGGCGCGCCCGGCGTCTTTCTTGTCACCGCTCGCCATATATGGTGCTGTTGCCCGCATGGGTCGCGATGTGGCTCGTCGTGGCGTTGGTCACGCGGCCGTGGCGGGATGTATTCCTGTATCGAGCGGACTGGACCTGGGCCATGGCGATTGGGTTGTTCGCTTGCGGGCTGTGGGTCTATTCGCGATCCGGGAAGAATTTCAGCGCGAAGCAACTCGGCGGCCTGCCCGAAGTTCATGGCGGAAATCGCGATCAGCGCCTGGTGACGGATGGAATCCGGGCGCGAGTGCGGCATCCTGTGTACCTGGCGCACCTGTGCGAGATGCTGGCATGGAGCGTGGGCACCGGCCTCGCAGTGTGCTGGGGACTGACGACATTCGCAGTCGTTACGGGAGCGGTGATGATCCGACTGGAGGATGCGGAGTTGGAGCAGAGGTTTGGGGACTCTTATCGCTCGTATCGCAGTGCGGTGCCAGCCGTTTTGCCGCGAGTATGGGAAGCGCGCCAGCTATAATCCGCTTTGGCTGAAAGCTGATGGCTGACGGCTGACAGCGGCTTCGAATGCGCTTCGAACTCTTCATTGCAACCCGATACCTTCGCGCCAAACGCCGCCAGGCGTTCATTGGCGTCATCACGGGCATCTCCGTCTTAGGCGTTGCGGCGGGAGTGGCTTCCCTGATCGTCGCGCTGGCCATCAATAACGGTTTTCGGCAGGACTTGCAAGCGCGGCTGCTGGGATCGACCGCGCACATCAGTCTGCTACGAGTTCAGAGCGATGGCATACGCGAGTGGCGTCCCCTCCTCGAGAAGCTGTCGAAGCAGCCGCACGTGGTGGCGGCAGCGCCGGCGATTTACGAGCAGGTGCTGATTTCGCGCGGACCGCGGGCGCGCGGCGCGGTGCTGAAGGGAATGCTGCCGCAGTATGAGCGGAAGGTCAGCGATCTGCTGAAAACAGTCACGCTCGGATCGGCGGCAGCGCTGGAGGAAAACCCAGCCGCGGCGGGAGATCCTCGGGTGGTGCCAGAGACGCGTGTGGCGCCGGGTCTCCGCCCCGGCCCGGACGGGACAGAGCTCCGTCCCCACGCTGACACTTCGCAGGCACGGTCCCCCGATGACCTCGCAGGCGTGCAGCAGCGCGTCGCCCGAATGCCTCCGATTATTCTCGGCAAAGACTTGGCGGAGGAAATTGGCGCGACCGTCGGATCCGTCGTGCTGGTCACTTCTCCCCAAGGCGAGCTGACTCCGTTCGGCATGGTGCCGAAGTATATTCGCTTTCACGTCGCGGGCATTTTCAACTCCGGTTTTTTCGACTACGACTCATCCTGGGCATTCATCCGGCTTTCTGACGCGCAGGAGCTGTTTGGACTGGGCGACGTGATCTCGGTCATCCAATTCAAGCTCGACGATATCTACCTCGCTGGCGACCTGGCGCGCGCCCTCGAACAGGCCGCCGGGCACGGCTTTATGGCCACCAGTTGGATGGAACAGAATAAGCCTCTGTTCCGAGCCTTGCGCCTGGAGCGCGTCGTGACCTTCATCACCATCGGCCTGATCGTGTTCGTGGCAGCGCTCAACATTCTCATCTCGCTGATCATGATGGTCATGGAAAAGACAAAAGATATTGCCGTCCTCATGTCCCTGGGGACGAAGAAGGCGCAAATCCGGCGCGTATTCATTGCGCAGGGCGTGCTGATCGGAGTGATCGGGACGGCGATCGGACTGGTGCTCGGCTACGGGATCTCTTGGGCAGGCGGACACTACCACTTTATTTCGCTCTCGCCCGAGGTCTATTCGATTGACTATGTCCCGTTTGCGCCGCGTCTGATCGACGGACTGATCGTGGCGCTGGTTTCCATCGGGATTTCGCTGGTGGCAACGATTTATCCGTCGTGGTCAGCAGCGAGGATTTTGCCCGCCGAAGCGCTACGGTACGAGTAGCATTTTGACGTCAGGCAATTGCCTTAGAGTGTCTCGTAAATTCGCCTGGCTTTAACCCACGTTTTACATGACCGAAACAAACGTCGATTAGCCTTTTCCTATCTTTTGTGAGGAAAGGCAAAGCATGAACTCCCCCAGCAATCTCCGCTCAAGTGGCGCTCTGCATCTCTGCTAAGCGTCGTCGCCCTGTCGATTCAGTTGATCGCACCCGCCTTTGCAGTTGCCAAGGACAAAGGACACAAAACCCAAACTCCGATTCAGCACGTGATCGTAATCATTGGAGAAAACCGCACTTTTGACCATGTGTTCGCCACCTACAAGCCAAGCCAGGGTGAAAGCGTCTGGAATCTGCTCTCCCAAGGCATCGTCAACGAAGATGGAACCCCGGGACCCAACTTCTCTCTGGCCAGCCAGTCGTCGGCCACCGACTCCAGCGCTGACGGCTATCAGCTGAGTCCATCCGGAAACGTCCCTTATTCGACTCTGCCGCCGGTGCTGGCCGGTGGATATTCGAGCGGGCCGTTCCCCGATGTTGCAACCGCGAAGAAATATGAGAACGGACTTCCGGACGATTATTACGTCTACCTGACCACCGGCGGCACTGGACTGGCCCACGGAGCGGTCGATACGCGTGTTCCGAACGCGACGAATCTTCCTTCCGGTCCGTTCCAACTGACCTCCGCAACCCTGCCCTACGATTCCTACGCGAACAGTCCCGTCCATCGCTTCTACCAGATGTGGCAGCAGTTCGATTGCAACGCCGCCAACGCCACTCGAAGCAACCCCAGCGGATGCCGCAATGACCTGTGGCCCTGGGTCGAAGTCTCGGTCGGCGCCGGCACCAACGGAAGTCCGCAGCCTGCCGGCTTCGACGTCTTCAGCACCAAAGAAGGCAGCACATCGATGGGCTTCTACAACGTTCTGCAAGGTGACGCGCCTTACTTCAAGTTTCTCGCCGACAACTACGCCATGAGTGATAATTTCCACCAGTCCGTCATGGGCGGAACCGGCGCCAACCATGTAATGCTCGGGACCGGCGATGGAATCTGGTTCAGCGACGGCAACGGCAACGCCGCCACGCCCCCGCACAATCAACTGGTCGCTGCCGGCAGCCCCAACGCCGGAGTAGTGGACGAAATCGAGAACCCAAATCCCCAGGCTGGCACCAACGATTGGTACACCGAGGACGGCTACGGCGGCGGCTCCTATGGGTCCCCCTCGTTCGGCGGAGGAACTTACAGCAACTGCTCCGACACCACCGCCCCTGGCGTTAGTCAGGTGGTGAGCTATCTCCAATCCCTCCGCCGCCCCATCCGTCCGAACTGCGATCCGGGACACTACTATCTGCTCAACAACTACAACCCCGGATACTACGGAGACGGCAGAAACGCCTATGCCGACATCGGCAATCCCAACGAGACCGTTTTCACCATACCGCCATCTCCTCTCCGCGACATCGGCGACGAGATGAACGAAAAGGACATCTCGTGGGCATACTACGGAGACCAGTGGAACGCCTACCTGGCCAACCCGGACAACAACTATGTGACCCCTGACAACACGTACTGCAACATCTGCAACCCATTCCAGTACTCAACTTCGATCATGACGAGCGCTTCAGGCCGGGCGCATAACCAGGACACCACCGATCTTTATAAAGCAATCCATGACGGAACGCTGCCGGCTGTGTCCTTCGTGAAGCCGGATGGCTGGCTCGACGGGCACCCGGCTTCTTCTAAGCTGAACCTGTTCGAGGGCTTCGTAAAGAAAATCGTGGACGGCGTCCAGGCCAATCCGCAACTGTGGGCCAGCACCGCCATCATCGTCACGTTCGACGAGGGCGGCGGGTATTGGGACTCCGGCTACGTCCAGCCCCTCGACTTCTTTGGCGACGGCACCAGAATTCCCACCCTGGTGGTTTCTCCCTACACCAAGGCCGGGCACATCTCCCACACCTACAGCGACCACGTCTCGATCCTGAAATTCGTCGAGGCCAACTGGGGACTGGATCCGCTCACCGACCGCAGCCGCGACAATCTCCACAATCCGGTGACCAACCCGCACAACCCCTACGTTCCCTTGAATCGTCCAGCGATCGGCGATCTGATGGACCTGTTCAGCTTCGGCGACCACCACGGAAAGTAGCAGTAGGCGATAAGGTCCCGTAGCAGAGTCTCAGCCTGAATGGCGTCAACCGGCAATGTCTTCCGCCGGTTGACGCCATTGTTTTCAAAGCATCTCCGAGCCTTTGACGCACCGATCTGCGTGTAAAATCTTTGTCTTTTCTTCTTCGCGTGTGGGGTGGCCACCACCGAGGTCTTGCGCCCCTCTGAGTTTCCGAGGAGTGTTTACCCGCCGCCTCCCCCATCAGTGACCACAGTCATATTGCATTTGTTTTCCAGAGGTATACAGTCTTTCGCATACCTCGTTCCCGAGAACGGAATCACGGGATCGGGTTGTTCTTCCTCATGGTCTAATGGATCAGGGATGGTTTTCTCCTGCGTTGCAGAAGGAGACGGCCAGCGACCTTGATCCTTAGGAGGGGAAATTTGCATCAAATAGCTCAAGACCCTCTGTTGCGGGTCGAAGGGTTAAGTAAGGTGTTTCGCTCAGGCGAAGCCGAGCTCGTGCTCTTTGAGAATCTGTCTTTCCAAGTCAGGAAAGGAACGATGCTGGCCATCGTCGGTCAATCGGGTGCCGGAAAGAGTACCTTGTTGCACATCCTCGCGGCCCTTGATCGTCCCTCGGCGGGTGCCGTATACTGCGCCAACTCTCACGTGAATGCGCTTTCCGAGGACGACGCCGCCGAGTTCCGTAACCGCCAGATCGGCTACGTGTGGCAATTCCATTACCTCCTGCCGGAATTCACCGCTTTGGAGAATGTCGCCATGCCCTTGCTGACGCGCGGGCAGGCGCTGTCTTCAGCCGAACCCGAAGCGTCGCGGTGGTTGCGCGAAGTAGGACTGGAAGCACGCGGGCATCATCGTTCGGGCGAACTTTCCGGAGGCGAGCAGCAAAGACTGGCGCTGGCACGGGCGCTCATCACCCAGCCACAGGTCCTGCTGGCCGACGAGCCGACCGGCGATCTCGACGGGCGCACCGGGGAATTGGTTTTTGAACTGGTCGCGCGGTTGCATCGGGAGCATCAGCTGACGTCGTTGATCGCGACTCACAACCTGGCATTTGCACGACGGTGCCATCGCGTTTTACGGTTGGATCAGGGCAAAATGGAAGAAGTGGCGCCGGAGTCGCTTCCGGCGTAACGAAATGGAGAAGAGAACCACCATTTGAGGCAGGGGAATTATTTTAGAGATGTGAAGTTGAAGAATCGAAGGACCCGAAGTAAGACTGCGGGGGTTACTACAAGGTGATATCGCTTGGGAGATTAGGCGATATGAATGCATAATAAAGGGTTGGGGTCAGGGGTTTGGCGGAGGGCGGGGCGTTCCGCGCGAACTCGGGGGGAATGGGTATATGTTCGAACGCTACACGGAGAAAGCCAGGCGCGTCATCTTCTTTGCGCGGTACGAGGCCAGCCAGTTCGGTTCTCCTTATATTGAGACCGAACACCTGCTGCTCGGACTGCTCCGCGAAGACAAGGCCCTGACCAATCGTTTTCTGCGCTCTCATGCCTCGGTGGAATCGATCCGGAAACAGATTGAAGGTCACACGACCATCCGGGAAAAAGTTTCCACTTCGGTTGATTTACCGCTAAGCAACGAATGCAAGCGCGTGCTGGCCTACGCCGCCGAAGAGGCGGAGCGGCTTTCGCATAAGCACATCGGAACCGAGCACCTCCTGCTCGGATTGTTGCGCGAAGAAAAGTGTTTTGCGGCTGAGATTTTGCACGAGCGGGGATTGCGGCTTTCGACCATCCGCGAGGAATTGGCGCGCACCAGCCAGGAAAAAGCTGCGCCGCAACGGGGACAGCGCGAGTCCTCCTTACTGAGCGAGTTTTCCCGCGATCTGACGCAGTCTGCCATGGATAGTCAACTTGATCCGCTGGTCGGCCGCGACGGCGAAGTCGAGCGCGTCGTCCAGATTCTGTGCCGCCGCACCAAGAATAACCCGGTGCTGATCGGCGAGCCCGGAGTAGGCAAGACCGCCATCGTAGAAGGTCTGGCGCAGCGCATCGCGGACGGCGAGGTTCCTTCCTTCCTCGCGGACAAACGCATTCTGGCGCTTGATCTTTCTTTGATCGTCGCCGGCACCAAGTATCGCGGACAGTTTGAAGAGCGCCTCAAGACCATCATGAAAGAGCTGATGGAGTCGCAGAATTCCATCATCTTCATCGACGAACTTCACACCCTTGTAGGCGCGGGATCGGCGGAAGGCTCGCTGGACGCCGCCAACATATTGAAGCCAGCCCTGTCGCGCGGCGAGATTCAGTGCATCGGCGCAACCACGCCCGCTGAATACCGCAAGTCGATTGAAAAAGACCGGTCGCTCGAGCGCCGCTTCCAGGCGGTAAAAGTTCCGCCGCCGAACGAAGTTGACGCCATCAAGATTCTCTTCGGTATCAAAGAACGCTACGAAAAATTTCACGCCGTCACTTATACAGACGAGGCCATCAATTTTGCGGTGTCGCATTCGAATCGCTATATTCCCGACCGTTTTCTGCCGGATAAAGCGATCGACCTGATTGACGAAGCGGGGGCGCGCG
>Ga0210384_10004213_pt1 | contig 16169 bp, 15 predicted proteins | sample IncBWH2MmetaG_FD_160574 | JGI IMG/M metagenome (GOLD analysis project Ga0210384, IMG submission 160574) | Forest soil microbial communities from Barre Woods Harvard Forest LTER site, Petersham, Massachusetts, United States - Inc-BW-H-2-M | ecosystem: Environmental > Terrestrial > Soil >...
CATCCCACTTCTAAGAGCGGTCGTCAGCGAAGAGGCTCGACTACGCCTACTTTGTTGACGCCGCTGCAGGCGAGGTAGATGCGGCCGTCGGGTGTGGCGGCCATGTTGCGCACGGTGCCGCCTCCTGACGGGATATTTGCGCGGGCGAATTCCTGGGTTTTTGGATTGAAGCGGATGACTGTATTGGGGGTCACGCCGGACTCGCTGTACCAAACCATACCGTCGGGAGTGATGGCAATTCCGTACGGATTGGATCCGGTTCCTCCAGGCGAAGGCCACATCTTGGCTGCGCCTGACACCGGGTCAAGACGACCGATGTTTCCGCCTTGGTAGTCCGTGAAATACACGGCGTCGTCAGCGGCCAATGCCAAACGCCGGGGCCGCGCGCCTTCTGCCAGCGGGTATTCCGTAATCTGCATGGTGTTGGGATCGATTTTCGCCAGCTTGTTGGTGCCGAACTCGCAGAAAAACGGGACGCCTTTGCTGTTGATCTGGATGCCGTACGGGCGTGCATCTTTGGTTGGAACCAGCTTCAATTCGATTTTTCCCGTTTTGGGATCGAGACGACCCACCATGTTTCCTACCTGAACGGTGAACCAAAGCATTCCTTGTGCGTCGAAAACAGCGGTGTGCGGATCTTCTGCTTTTGCATTCGGCATCTTGTACTGAGTGACTTCGCCCGAGCGCGGATTGAGTTTGCCGATGTGCGCGGCAAAATTCCCGGTGTACCAGATGTTGCCTTCGCGATCGGCAACCAGACCGTGCGGGCCATCGTTTTCGCCCTTTAGCGGATACTCCTTGAAATCTCCGGTTGCAGGATCGAGCCGGCCCAGCTTGCTGACCATTTGCTCGGTGAACCACAGGAAACCATCCGGTCCGACTGCCGGATCATGAGGGTGTGCACCCTTGGTCGGCACGCTCCATTCGCGGATCTTGACGCGGAGGTCGGTGACCGCCGGGGACGGCGCGGACGGCCGCGACGCCAGTCCGGTGGTAAGGGCCAAGCCCGCGGTCACGACAGGTAAAAGGAAACCGACGCGTAGTTGCATACCTTCCTCCCGCTTGACCGATCACGACCCGAGGACCGAGGCCCACGTGAGCTGCGTCTCGATAGCGTAGTCCCGCGGGCAAGCAGAGTTCAATGGCAGAAGCGCCGGTCACTCGATAGACAAGAAGGCGTTTTTGCTTTATAATGCAAAGTACTTTCTCTGACTGTTCTTTTTGGCGATTGCCCTGGAGGTCTGATGAGCGTCCGACCGATTCCCCAATTCGTTCGCGGGACGATCAAGATCGTCCTTGGGCTGGTTCTGCTCTCGGTTGCTGGTATCGCAGTGTTGCTTGCATTGCTTTGGCTGGACCACAACAGGGAGACGACGCTACCCACGCCCACCGGCGCGTTCGCAGTCGGTCGCACAACGTACGTTTGGAGTGATGCCGCGCAAGCGGATCGAATGGCGCCGACGCCGGGGACCAAGCGGGAGCTTTTTGTCTGGATCTGGTATCCCGCAGCGCCGCGGCAAACCTCCCAGACGGTGGACGATTATTTGCCAACTCCATGGCTGACGGCTCTTCAACAACAGGTTAGCCCGGTGATTACAAACTTCCTGAGGCGAGATGGGCGACGGGTCCGCGTGCATAGTATTCGTGACGCAGAGGTATCGCCTCAGCAGCGTTCGTACCCGGTGGTATTCCTGAGAGCGGGACTTGCGGCTTTAACGACCGATTACACGACGCTTGCCGAAGACCTTGCCAGTCATGGGTATGTGGTGGTGGGTTTCGACGCACCTTATCGCAGCTTTGTCGTCGTATTCCCGGACGGAAGGACGATCGCCAGGGCACCCCAGAATAACGCCGACCTGGTGGAGGGGTCTGCGAAGCAGCAGCTTGCCGTGAAATTGGTCGAAGCATGGAGCGCGGACATGAGCTTCGCGCTCGATCAGCTCGAACGACTGGACGCGTCGGACCACGCGGGCAAATTCTTGGGGCGGCTCGATCTGCAGCGGATCGGTGTTTTCGGGCACTCACTCGGCGGGGCCACAGCTCTTCAGTTCTGCCATAACGACGCGCGCTGCAAAGCCGGCATCGATGTGGACGGGGCTCCCCTGGGTAACGTCATCGCCGAAGGCGTCACCCAGCCGTTCCTGTTTCTGCTGGGTGACCACGGTAACGAGCCCGATGCCGAGACCCGCCCGGTCCAAGCGAACATCCGCTCGATTTACGATCGATTGCCCAGTGACCGCAGGTTGGAAATCGTGATCCGAGGCGCGAACCACTACCGGTTCGGCGACGGAGCGCTGTTGCAGGCTCCACTTCTAACGGGCGCTTTACAAACTATAGGCATTCTGCGTCTCGACGGCCGGCGCCAGGTGGCTGTGACCACACACTACCTCAGCACCTTTTTCGACGTCTACCTGAAGGGGGCGCCAGCTTCGGAGCTGAATATGCAGGCGGAGTATCCAGAAATTGAAAACATCCATTGAGCACTCCTGCTGATAGGGTGCCGAGACCTGAACGTCGAGGATAGCCCGGAGATTGAGAATCCTTTTCTGGAACGAACGCCCAAGTGACCACGGCACTGCCCAAGGTTTTCGAGGTTACAGAGCTTTGGTGGCGCGGAAGTCGCGGACTACAACTGAGGCGTCACGTTGGTTGGCGTCTACTTCGGCGTTCAAGTGGCGCATGTCTTCGGCGGAGATTTTGTTGGCAAGGTCGGCGAGGGCGGATCGAAGTTGGGGAAATTTGGCGAGGGTGTCGCGGCGGACGATGGGGACGGCGTCGTACGGGGGAAAATAGTGGCGATCGTCGGTGAGAGCTACGAGGTGTAGAGCATCGATCAAACCGTCGGTGGAGTTGCCGGCTACGATGTCTACCTTTTTGTCGACCAGAGCGCGGTAGATCAGGCCCAAGTCCATGACGCTAGGTTGCGTGGAAAAGTGGAGGCTGTAACGCTGGCTGAAGCCTGCGTAACCGTCGGGGCGTTCGAGAAATTCGTAGCCTACGCCTGCGCGCCAGTGAGGGGCGAGCGGGATGATGTCGGAGACCGTGCTCAGGTGGAATTGCTGAGCGTCGGCGCCGCGGATGACCATAGCGAAAGTGTTTTCGAAGCCGAGAGGCTCGGTGACTTCGAGATGGAAACGGTCGGAGTAGCCTTTTTTGACGCGCTGGTAAACGGCGGAGGAATCGCCAGTTGGAGATTCGTTCAAGACGGCGGTCAGGGCTGTGCCGGTGTACTCGACGTAGAGATCTAACTCGCCGGATTCGAGGGCTTTTTGGCAGAGCAGGGTGCCGCCGAGGTTGGTTTTACGCTCGACGTGGATGCCGGCGCGGTCTTCGATGTGTTGGGCGAGGAGCTCGGCGAGGATGACCTGTTCGGTGAAAAATTTGGAGCCGATAATGATGTGCGGCTGGGAGGAGTGGCATCCGAACAGGAGAAGCGAGAGTAGGGAGAGGAAGCTCGAAGCGGGGCTGCGCATCGCTAAGAATGTCTCACGGTCGCGTGAATAAGGGAATAATCGCAGAAAACAGAGAGGCCAACGGCTTTCATCAAGCGGTTCGCAGAATAGGCAACGGAAAGTAGAGCTGAGGTTAGGCCACCTTTAGGTGGCGTTCGAGACGAGCCAGGAGGACGTCGGCCAGGATGGCCAGGAGCGCCGCAGGGATGGCGCCGGCCAGGATTACGGCGTCGCTAACCATGGCCACGCCTCGAAAAATAAAGGTGCCGAGGCCGCCTGCGCCAATGGCGGCGGCGATGGTGGCGACTCCGATAGTGATCACGGTGGCGGTGCGAATACCGGCCAGAATTACGGGAAGGGCGAGAGGTAGCCTCACTCGCCAGAGAATTTGAGACTGGGTCATGCCCATGGCTTCGGCGGCCTGTAGGACGCCAGGGTCGATGCCGCTGAGGCCCACGTAGGTATTACGGAGGATTGGGAGCAGGGCGTACAGGACCAGGGCCACGATCGCGGTGCGGCGGCCGATGCCGCCGATGAAGGGAATGGGTATCAGGAATCCAAAGAGGGCGAGGCTGGGGATCGTTTGGAAGACGCTGGCGACACCGAGGGCGATGTTGCGCAGCGCGGGGCGCCGGACAATGAACATGCCCAAGGGCAAGGCGATGGCAATCGCGATGGCCATAGCGAGTAAGACTAATGTCAGGTGGGCGACGGTGGCTTCGAGAATTTCGGCGCGATGTCCGACAAAAAATTGCCACGGGCTCATACCGGCGCTCCTGGAACAGTGTCACGCGCTGCACCGTTTGTGAACGCACCCAGGGATGCGGCGAAAGCTTTCACTTCGGGATGGTCGATCTGCAAAAATTCTTGGGGCGTGCCGCAGGCAACGATGTGCCCGGATTGCAGAAGCACGATGCGAGAAGCTAGCAGGAGAGCTTCGCGAAGGTCGTGAGTGACGAAGACGATGGTCTTGCCGAGACGACGGGCGAGGTTGCTGAACTCGTGTTGCAGTTCGGCGCGCGTGACGGGATCGAGGGCGCCGAAGGGTTCGTCCATCAGAAGAATGGGTGGATCAGCGGCCAGAGCGCGGGCCACGCCAACGCGCTGACGCTGGCCGCCAGAGAGTTCGTGAGGGTGGCGAGCGGCAAATTCGCGAGGATCGAGCCCGACCAGGGTGAGAAGTTCCTCGACACGTTTTGCAATGCGAGCCGCCTCCCATTTTTCCAACGTAGGGACCAAAGCGATATTTTGCGCGACGGTGAAATGCGGGAACAAGCCGCCTTCCTGAATGACGTACCCAATACCGCGCCGCAGCCGAATGGCATCCCACTCGGAGGTGGAGCGCCCCTGCACCAGCACCTGGCCGGATTGGGGCGATAATAGGCTATTGATTAGCTTTAAGAGAGTGGTCTTGCCGCTGCCGCTGCGGCCTAGAAGTACCAAGGTTTCGCCGCAGTGAATTTCCAGTGAAATGCAGTCAATAATCGGTCGCGAGGCGTTACCGTTAACACTGTATGTTACCTGCCGAAATAGGATGGTAGCTTCTGGCGGTGAAGCGGATTTCGCGTTCATTTCGATTGACACCCTTGTCGTGCGGGAGAGACCATCATACTTGGCTCGGGCTCCCCGCATCGAATTTTGGTGCATCCTTCAAGCGGAAGACGCATCGAACTGGGGGGAGAATATCGTATGGGAGTTCTTAGCAGCGCCGTCCGCATACGTCACGACCTGCATACCCGCCTGACCGAAGCGCGCAAACGGACCGACGAGCTGTTCGCCATCGTTCTCGACGAAGCGCTTTACGACCGTCCTATCCCCGAGCGGCATCGCATCATTTTTTACGTGGGACACGTTGAGTCGTTCGACTGGAATCTGCTAGCGCAACGCGCGTTTGGATTGCAGCCTTTCCACGAAAGCTTCGACAAGCTGTTTGCGTTTGGAATTGATCCAGTGGGCGGAGGCTTGCCGACCGATAAGCCCTCGGATTGGCCGGCGCGGGAAGAAATTTACCAGTACAACCAGCGGCTGCGCGACGACTTAGATCGCGCGATTGCGCGAACGCTGGCGAATCCTTCCGAAGGCCACCCGCTGCTGTTGCAGATGTTGGAGGTAGCGATCGAGCACCGCTTGATGCACGCAGAAACGCTAGCCTACATGCTGCATCAATTGCCGGCGGACCGGAAAGTCCGGGCCCCCAAAGAGGCGATCTGGAAGACGGCGCGGGCGAAATCGCATTTAATCGACGTGCCGGCGGGTCCGGCGACGTTGGGAATGCGGCGGGCCGATAACGGCGAATTCGGCTGGGACAATGAGATGGACGCGTGGGAAGCGTTCGTGCCGGGATTCGCGATCGACAACTATGATGTGATGAACCGGGATTTTCTGCAGTTCATGCAATCCGGCGGCTATGAGAATCGCTCTTTGTGGAGTGATGAGGCCTGGGCCTGGAAGAAGGACGAGGGGATTGCGCATCCGACGTTCTGGCGACGCGAAGGAAGTTTGTGGATGTATCGCACCATGTTCGGCGACATTCAATTGCCGCTGGATTGGCCGGTGTACGTAAGCCATGCCGAAGCCACTGCGTATGCCAAGTGGCTGGGTCGCAAATTGCCGACGGAAGAGCAATTTCATCGCGCGGCGTATGGCACGTCGGATGATCGCGTCGAGCGGCTGTACCCGTGGGGTGATGAAGCGCCGAGTGAGAAGTACGGGAATTTCAATTTTGCGCATTGGGATCCGAAACCTGTAGGATCTTATCCGCGCGGCGCGAGCGCGTTTGGCGTGCACGACCTCGTGGGCAACGGGTGGGAATGGACGCGGACGGAGTTCGGCTCATTTCCCGGTTTCGCGCCGATGTCGTTTTACCCGGGCTACTCTGCGAATTTCTTCGACGGAAAGCACTACGTGATGAAAGGCGGTTCTCCCCGCACTGCCGCTTGTATGTTGCGACGATCGTTCCGTAACTGGTTCCAGCCTAATTATCCGTATGTTTACGCGACATTTCGTTGCGTCGAGGACTGACCAAGAAGTCAGACCTGGGAGCCCACATGCTGACGTATACCCTTCCCACGAGGCACGTCTCGGAGTTCGCACGATGCGTTCGCGAATGCCTGACGAAAAGCGGACAGAAAGAACTGCCCTCGAAATATTTGTACGACGAGGTTGGATCGGCATTATTCGAGGCCATCTGCGTGCTGCCGGAGTACGGGTTAACGCGGGCGGACGCACGATTGCTCGAGAAACACGCCGGAGAAATCGTAGCGCGCTTGCCGTACCCGATTGAGGTGGCGGAACTGGGAAGTGGGAGCGGGAAGAAGACGCGATGGATCCTAGAAGCGCTCTCACAGCGACAGCGAACCTATTACTACCCGATCGAGATTTCGCCTTCGGCGCTGGCGGCGTGCGAAAAAGAGCTGGGGCAGATCGATCTAGTCAGCATTGTGGGCTACGAGCAGCCTTACCTGGAAGGTTTGCGCGCGGTGGCGAAGCGGCGCGATGACCGGGAACATTTGCTGGTTTTGTTTTTGGGGAGCACGATCGGAAATTTTGATCGCGAAGCTGGAGAAGGATTTTTGCGCGAGGTGCGCGCGACTTTGCGAATTGGGGACGCGTTGTTGCTGGGAACGGACCTCGAAAAGAGCGTCGCGGTGCAGATGCTCGCTTATGACGATCCCGCGGGCGTGACGGCGGCGTTCAACATGAATTTACTGGCGCGGATCAATCGCGAATTAGGGGCGAATTTCGATCTTTCCCGGTTTAGACATGAGGCTCGATGGAGTACCGCCGAACGGCGAATCGAGATGCATCTGCGGTCGACGCAGGACCAAATTGTGTTGATTCCGGCAGCGAAACTGGAAATCAGGTTCAAAGAAGGCGAAACGATCTGGACCGAAAGTTCGCACAAATACCAGCCGGCGGAAGTCGTCGCCATGGCGCAACGAACCGGATTCCGGTGCGAAGGGCAATGGATTGATAAGGAGTGGCCGTTCGCGCAAAATTTGCTGATCCGAGAGTAGCAAGACGTGAGTGGCGAGTGGTGGTCAATCGTAGAGAGGCCTCGACCGCTGACATCCATGATCCGCGGCGAACTTCCTCGAATCTAAATTTCTTCAATTCGCCAGACCAGGCGGCCTAGCCAGGATTTTTTGTTAACGAAATCGGGATACCAGACGGCGAGAATTTGCGAGCCCTGGTAAACGCGTTCGAAACCTTCCTCGGATTCGGAAACTGTCTCCACGGGTGCGATCCAAAAGTGTTGGGTGCCAGGGGCGTGCAGTACGATCTTCACGCGCTGCCAGCCGTCTTCCATGCGCAGCGTCGGGCCAGGAAGCGCGCCGCTGAAGCGAAGATTTTGCGGGCCTTCCGGAGTTTCGAAAAAGCGGTCCGCGGCACCAGGCGCGAGCAGATTCACGACAGACTCCAGGCCAACGGCGATGGGCTTTTCGATCGATGATTTCAATTTGAGTTGGAGTTCGCACGCTACTTCGCAGCCGCGCGGCGCGGGACCAAACGAGAAATGCTTGATGACGCTGAGTTCGACTCCCGGTGAAGGATCTGCCGGGAATGTCAGTTCGCCCTCGCGCAAGAGCTCGGCATCATGTGGCGAGGAACTGTCGACAGTAAATGTGCCGCCGGCAAATCCGGGGTCTTCCCGAAGTTTAAGGGCTTCGTAGTCCGCGGAATTACGCGACGGATCAAAGAGAAAAAGTCGAAAGGTGTGGCGCGGCCAGCGATCGTAGAGGAGAAACCGCTCAAGGCCTTTCTCTTTGACTTTGGTCTGCTCGTATGCGGAGGCGGTCGACGTGGCCGGGCGATAGTTGGGATCACGCAGGCGGGAATGATACGGCTCGGGACGCCGCAAAATAGAATTGATGAGCGTCGAGGCGGTAGGGCGAAAATCCAGCGCCGCGAGCGTGCCACCGTCCGAGGGTTTCGCCAGGACCTGATACTCGGGCGCGGTGAACAAAAGTTCATCGACGCCGTCGCCGTCATAATCCAAGGTTTCGAGGCGAGGAGCAATACCGCCCGGAGTGTGGCGGTCGGCGATGGCCTCGGCGCGAATCAGATTGCGGGAAATCTCGGTGCGAAGATGGGGAGCATAGAGGCCGCCAAAGATTCCGTGCCAATAAGCGTCGTTGCATTGCGCACGATGGAGCAAATCGCGGGCCGTGGCGAGTTCGTCGGCGGCTTTCGAACCGGCTCGGCGTTTGGGCGCAGCGGTAATACGGCGGGCGACCCACAACATTTTTTTGTGCATCAGGTTCGATTCCGAGTACTTGCGGAAAAACCCGCGCCACGGGCAGCCGCGAAGGAACGAGAGCACCTCGGCTCGTGAGCTGAATTCCTTGAGCAGCGCGTTGTAATGCTCGCGCGTTCGCGTGGGAAGCGCCCATTCCATCATCTCGGTATAGGAGGCTGTAGGAAGATCGGCACGCCCGCAGGGTTTGTGCGAGGCCAGATATTCACCGGGATTGCAAACATCGAGCCAATCGGAGTTCTGTTCGAAGGTCGCGAACAGGTTGTCGAGCCAATTCTCTTGAAAACAGTGCTCGAAGGTTCCGGGCCATCCGCCAAATTTCTCCATGTCGTCGCCCATCGCGGCCATGCCATCGGGATGAGCCCCGTAGGTTTCGCGGAGGTTGGCGATCACTTTGTCAACGGTGTCCCAGGGAATGAGGTAGCGCAGTGACTTTTGGCCGGGAATGATGCGAATGGTCTGGCCTTTGTCTTCGGCAATATAGTCGCCGAAGAGTTCCGTCTGCTCGAAACCCGCGGAGAGAAAATGGATATCGTCCAGGGCCGTGTAGGCAACGTTGGCTTCGGCTAAGACGGAAGCGAGTTGCGGCTCCCAGACACGTTCGGCAAGCCACGCGCCGGAGGGGCGCTTACCGAAGTGGCGCTCAACGTAGTCCGCGAGCTTCACGATTTGGTCGTGTTGATCGACGGACGGAATCGAAATCAAAATAGGCTCGTAAAAGCCGCCACCGACCAGTTCAACCTGGCCCTTATCCACCAGGCTCTTCAGCAGCTCAAAATATTCAGGATGATGGTGTTCGATCCAAGTCAGAAGAGGGCCCGAATAGTGAAGGCCAACGCGCACTTTGGGATGTCTTTCCAGAACCTCGACGAATGGCAAGTAACAGCGCGCGTAGGATTGCTCGAAAACATGATCGAAATTGCCAACGGGCTGATGCGCGTGGACGAGGAGGACCAAATGGAGCTTGGGCAGCACGAGGACTAGATCGGTCTCCTGAATTACAGCATAACCTGAGGCGCGGAGTTTATGGACGCTCCGAGAACGCATTGTTGCGCGAATCGCGCACCTGGGTTCGATGCTTCCAGGGTGACTTCGGGTGCGGCTGAAGGCGAAAGGCGAGAGTCACGTCGAAGAATGCTTTGCGATCCATGCGGAAATCATTGCCAGCGCATCGGTGGCGAAAGTTTCTTCAATTGCCCGAGACTCCGCTGGCAAGCCCATGTAGCAATGTTGGAACTGGTGATTCAGGCCGGGCAACTCGACAACCTGGAAATCTTTGTTGCCAGCGAGTTCCAGGGCCTTCCGGGCCAGCGGCAGATTTTCTCTTGGGGGCACTTGCAGATCTTTTTCTCCCGTCAATGCCAGGACAGGACACTTGGTTTTTTGCAGCGCGGGCACCGGATCGTAATCGAGGAAGTAACGAAACCATGGCGAACTGGTCCAGTGAATTTGCCGCTGCAGGAAAGCGGGCGGCAAAGTGGGACCCAAACCGCTGACCCTGACGAGCTCTAGCAACTTGTTCTCGAGGGCTGCGCGGTTTCTCTCAGAACGGACGAGATTGTACGATTCCCTGTCGAAGTCGAGGCTCTTGGCGACCTGGTCGCTGGTCATTCCCGCGGCTCTGGTGATCAAATCCGATTGCAGGAGCAGCGTCTCTTCGCCCTTGGTAGCGGGCCCGGCGAGCAGGACGATCCATGCGACGTCGGCGGAGCGAGACGCGATCATCGGCGCAATGATGGCGCCTTCACTGTGGCCGATCATTCCGATTCTCCGCCGATCGACGTCTTTGCGAGTCTTGAGAAAGGTGAGAGCGGACTCGGCGTCGGCGGCGAAATCGGCTGTTGTGGCGGCTTCGTAATCGCCAGCAGATTTGCCGATGCCGCGTTTGTCGCAGCGAAGCACGGCTATGCCCGCGCGCGTGAGGTGATCGGCGAGCACGAGGAAAGGACGATGACCGGAATCGGCTTCGTCGCGATCAAGCGGACCCGAACCGGCGAGCAAAATCGCCGCCGGGAAAGGCCCACGGCCACTGGGCACGGTGAATGTGGCGGCGAGTAAAATGCCCGCTTTGGCGTTTGGAAAGTCGAGCTCTTCTTCGCGGTAGGGATAAGGCTTCTTGGGAGTTTGAGGACGGCGCAACTCGAGGATCTGGTCGGAACGTTTGAACGTCAATGAAGCGGATTCACCATTCTGGCGCCAGATGCCGGAGATCGTATTCCTGATGGAATTCAGAGTGCCATCGTAGGTTCCACGGATTGCCGGCAACTCCAGGTGTATGGCGGAATCGCTCTGAGTCACTTGCGAAGCGCGAAAGCCGTTGATGCCCTGATCGATGCTATCCATTGTGGCGTTGAGTACGCCGTGGGCGTCGTGAGAAATGCGCAACTGCAAACGGTAGCGCATGCCATCGGTGTCCAATGCGGCTTGCCAGGTTCCCTCCGCGGTGGCGATTGCTCCCGCTGGGGTCTTAGCAATCGTAACGCGAGGCTGGCGGTGGAAAGTCAGCGGGAGGGTAGCGCCTCCTTGTGACCAGGTTCCCTCGACGGTGCGATGATCGGGGGAGATTTCTCCCTGGTAGGAAGCATTGACGGAGGAGACTTCGAACTTAAGCACCGATTCGCGGTACTCCAGCGAGCTGACTTCGATTCCATACACGCCTTGGTCGAGACTATCGAGAGTCGCCGCCGGCGAACCGTACTCACCTTTGGAAACGTGCAGCGTAAAATGAAGGACCGTGTCGCCCGCTTGCAGAGAGCCCGACCACGTGCCCTCGACTGCCGGCGTGCGAATTTGCGTGCCGGATGAGGCTTGTGCCGAGTCCTGGGCGGCGAAAGCAGACGCGTGTGACAGATAGCAAATCAGCAGCAGCGACGCCCAAAAATGAAATCGGCTCTTCACACGATGTCTCCCGTTCGCTGCCCCGCTCAATTGTAGATGACATCGTGGCGACAAGCGTTGGAAGGAGCCGGCCAAAAAACGCGGAGAGCCCAGCGGGGCGACGACCGGCGGAAAACAAAAGCGGCACGCCAAAGCATGCCTCGAAAAGCCGGCCAGGATTGATTGGTTCAGTCTACGAAGCTACTTCTTTGCAAAAAAGTCGGCGTTGACGGGCGTGTAACTTTGCCACTTTTCGGGAAGATCTTCTAGGGCGAAAATGGCAGTAACCGGGCAAACCGGCACGCACGCGCCGCAATCGATGCACTCGGCGGGGTTGATGAAGAGCTGCTTCACCGACTCATGCTCCGGTTCATCCTTGCGCGGGTGGATGCAGTCGACCGGACAAACGTCAACGCAAGCGGTGTCTTTTGTGCCGATGCAGGGCTCGGCAATCACATATGCCATTCAGGGTCTCCTTATATTGGACCAAAGACCGGTGGCTGTTCTTGGTTACAGCGCATGACCGCCGGAAATTTTCTTATACCATGGCTCATCGGGGCCAACAAGCGATGACTCGATTGTACGCAACGCGAATGAGTTTCTCAACTTTGATGCATGCGGCTAGAATAGTACGGGAAGGGACGCTCATGAGAATAAGGACTGTATTCGTCGTACTAGCACTGTTTGCCGCGGCCACCACGGTTGCAGCGCCACAAGCGGTCGCACCGCACGACCCCAAATTGATTGATGTCCAGGGCTATCAGGAATTGGTGGATCAATATCACGGGAAAGCGGTGCTGATCACCTTCTGGGCGACCTGGTGCGAACCGTGCCGCGACGAATTTCCCATGCTGAATGAACTGGCGAAGGAATATGCCCCGAAGGGATTGCACATCGTGGGCGTCAATCTGGATCAGGACGGCGATTTGATCCTGATGCGGCGGTTCATCGCGCGCTACAAGCCGGCGTTTCCGAACTACCGCAGGAAAGCCGGCGGCGAGGATGCCTTTGTGCAAACGGTCCTGCCGGGGTGGGGAGGCGCGATTCCAGCGTCGTTTTTTTACACCAAAGATGGCCGCCAGATAGGTCACCTGGTCGGCGCGAACGATCGCGCGACCTATGAAGCGGCAATTCGCTCACTGCTGGAAGCAGACGGCGGCGCGAACGCGGCCGCGAAGTAGCAGCCTGGAGAAAGTTCCAGCACACCCAGCCTATTTCTCCAATCACTTTCGAGGTCTGCAATGATTGACATGAAGGGAAACAAGATCACGTATTTCGGGCACAGCACGTTCTCGTTGACGACGGCCAGCGGCCAGATTGCATTGATTGACCCATTCGTGAAGAGCAATCCGATGTGCCCGGAAACGCTGAAGAAGGTTCCGCGGCTCGACGTGATTTTTCTCTCGCACGCGCATTCCGACCATTCCGCAGATCTGCTGGCGCTGGCGAAACAGCACAAGCCAAAGATCGTGGCGATCTTCGAGACGTGCTTGTGGATTGAAAGCAAAGGATTTAAAGAGGAAACCAGTCCGATGGGAAAAGGCGGATCGCAGCAGGTTGGAGACTTTCAGGTTACGATGACCCATGCGTTTCATTCGAATTCCATCGATGACGGCGGCAAAGTCGTTTATGCCGGCGAACCAGCGGGACTGGTGATTCGCATGCCCGGAGGCCTCACGATTTATCACGCGGGGGATACCGCACTATTCAGCGACATGAAATTAATCGGAGAACTCTGCAAGCCTGACCTGGCGATGCTGCCCATCGGCGACCGCTTTACCATGGGACCTCGAGAAGCAGCCCATGCGATTCGCTTTCTGGGCGTGAAGCACATCATTCCGATGCACTACGCGACCTTCCCTTTTCTCACGGGAACGCCGGACGCCCTGCGAGCCGAGACCAAAGACATCGCCGACTTGAAGATCCACGCACTGAAACCAGGAGAAAGCTTGTGATCCGCACCGAGAATCTACGAAGTGAGTACATTCAGGACGACGTCGAACGGTACCTGTACGAACTGCTTCCGCCGCGGGATGCGGTGGTCGAAGAAATCGAGGACTACGCCGCAAAGAATCGCGTGCCAATCATTGGCCCCGCGGTGGCGAGGCTCTTGACGCTGCTGGTGCAAGTCTCCGGCGCCACGCGGATATTTGAGATGGGCTCGGCGATCGGTTATTCAACGATCTGGCTGGCGCGCGCGGCAGGTCCAAAAGCGGAAGTGTTTTACACCGATGGCGATCCGGAAAAAGCGCGGCGGGCGCAGGATTATTTCCGGCGTACCGGAGTTACGAAGCGCGTTCACGTTCAGACTGGGGACGCACTGGCGCTGGTCAAGAAAGCGCCGGGCAAGTTCGATTTCATCTTCAACGACATCGACAAGCATCAATACCCTGACGCGTTGCGAGCAGCACTGCCAAAGCTGCGGCGCGGAGGTTTGCTGGTCACGGACAACACGCTATGGTCGGGTAAGGCGGCACGCCCAGCCGTTGCCGACGACAAGCACACGCGCGGCATCCAGGAGTTCAACCGGCTTGTGTATGCTTCGAAGGAATTGTATCCCGTTCTGATTCCATTGCGGGATGGCGTCACGGTCTGCCGCAAACTGTAATTTGCGTTGCTATGGCCGGAGAAAATTGCGAAGTAGAAACCCGATGTTCGCCGGCCGTTCGGCCAAACGGCGCATGAAATAGGGAAACCAGTCGCGCCCGTAGGGGATATAGACGCGCACCCGGTAGCCGCCGTTCACCAACCGGCGTTGCAGGTCCGTGCGGATGCCGTACAACATCTGAAATTCGAAATCGCTCTTGGAAATTTGCTTCGCCGCCGCCCATCGAATGGTCTCCGCGATCATGCGTGGGTCATGCGTGGCGATTGCGTGGTAGCAGCCGCTCGGCAGCAGCATCTGCATCAGCCGGACGTAATTTCCATCTACGTCGCTTTTCCTTTCGAAGGCGACCTCGGCCGACTCCTTGTACGCGCCCTTGCACAGCCGAACGCGGCAACCATACGCCAGCAAATCCTGAATATCACCTTCGCTGCGATACAAATACGCTTGGATCACCGTGCCGATGGCGGGGTTGCGCGCGCGAATGCGTTTGACGAGCTCGACGGTGCGCTGCGTGTAGACCGAACCTTCCATGTCCACACGCAGGAAATTGTCGTAGGCTGCGGCGCGCTCGACCACGGAAAGGACCAGACCTTCGCAGAACTCCGCGCTCAGATCCAATCCCAACTGGGTGAGCTTGCAGGATACGTTGGCGTCCAACTTTTCTTTCGCGATACGGTCGAAAACTTCCAAGTAAGCATCCCGTGCGCGCTGCGCGTCGGACGTAGTGGACACATTTTCGCCGAGGTAATCAAGACTCGCCGACATCCCCAGTTCGTTGCACTTGCGCGCGGCGGCAATAGCCTCGTCGAGGGTTTCGCCGGCGACGAATCGTCGGGACATGCCGCGAGTGGAATGGTTCGAAATAACCCAGCTGGCAAAGCCGGGGCTTTCCGAGAGCTTGAGCAGGATCGAGCGGAGCATGGGAAGTTTTGATTATGGCCGCGCGCGAGGGCGGCTACCAGTTCCCTGCTACTCCGTGTGCCCTTCCAGGAACTTTTCCGCGTCGATGGCCGCCATGCAGCCCGATCCGGCGGCGGTGATGGCCTGCCGGTAGCGATGATCCTGCACATCGCCTGCGATAAACACGCCGGGAATTTTCGTCAGGCTGCCGTGTTTGGCGATCAGGTAGCCATTCGCATCCATTTCCAACTTCCCCTTCAAAACCTTGGTGTTGGGGTCGTGCCCAATCGCTACGAAAAGGCCGTGGACGGCAATTTCCGTAGTCTCGTTCGACTCGGGATTACGCAAACGCACGCCCTCGACTGAACCATCTTTAGCCACAATCTCATCCACCACGGCCGGGGTCACGAATTCGATTTTTTCGTTCGCTCGCGCGCGGTCGATCATGATCTTCGAAGCTCGAAACTCATTCCGCCGGTGAATCAGGTGAACTTTGCTGGCGTATCGCGACAAGAAGTTCGCTTCTTCCATCGCGGAATCTCCGCCGCCAACCACGCCGATGGGCCTGCCGCGAAAAAAATAACCGTCGCAGGTCGCGCAGGTGGAAACTCCGTGCCCAATCAATTCCCGCTCGTTCGGCAAGCCGATCAATCTGGCCGAGGCTCCCGCGGCGATGATCAAAGCTTTCGTTTCATAGGTCTCGTTGCCCGCCACGATTTTGAATGGCCGCTGGGTCAAGTCCACGTCGGTGAGGACGCCGGCCTTGAACTCCGTGCCGAATTTCGCGGCTTGCTTGCGCATATTTTCGATTAGCTCCGGGCCCATGATGCCATCCGGAAAACCGGGGAAATTTTCTACGTGGGTGGTCAGAGAAAGCTGGCCCCCGGGTTCGTGGCCGTCGATGACCAGCGGCGTCAAGTTGGCGCGCGCTGCGTAGATCGCGGCGGTCAGCCCCGCGCAGCCACTGCCGATGATCACCACGTTGTACATTCGAAAGCTCCTCGGTATTTGATTCCGCAATATGGCCGACCGATACAACGAGGAAGCATTGTAGCATACCGAGCCAAGAACCCAG
>Ga0210384_10004214_pt1 | contig 16162 bp, 17 predicted proteins | sample IncBWH2MmetaG_FD_160574 | JGI IMG/M metagenome (GOLD analysis project Ga0210384, IMG submission 160574) | Forest soil microbial communities from Barre Woods Harvard Forest LTER site, Petersham, Massachusetts, United States - Inc-BW-H-2-M | ecosystem: Environmental > Terrestrial > Soil >...
GGCGGAGGTCGAGAGGGAGCCTTCCCCGACCTCCAGCACGCCGAGCAACTTGTCAGGTGCGTCGGGATTCTTGATCCCGACGCGCCATGAGTCCTTGCCCGGCGGGTGGCCGACCAGGTACTGGTTGCCCCCGGCGTCGATGAACCCAGTGAGACCATGTTTGCGGAGCACGTTGGCGGCGAGCTCCACGGCGAATCCCTTGGCGATCCCCCCCAAGTCCAGTTCGACGCCGGGGCGGGCGAAGCGGGCCGTGCTCAGGCTCTCGTCGATGAGCAGGTTCTTGTACCCGACCAGGGGACGCACCCGGGCCAGCTCCTCCGGGGTCGGGACGTGCGGCTTCTTGTCGTGAAATCCCCAGAGGCGCACTAAGGGACCGACGGTGATGTCGAATGCTCCCTCGCTCAAGGCGCTGACCCGCTGTGCCGCCTCCAAGATGGAGAGCATGGGAGCGCTGATCTTCACTGCTACACGGTCCGCGTTGCCGTTGATTTGTGCGAGCTCGCTGTCGTCCCGGTAGTTGCTCATGAGCCGGTCGACCTCCGCGATCGCCGCGAAGGCTTCGTCGATGGCGGCCCGCCGTTCGTTGCCCGAGCCTCCGTAGGCCTCCACCTCCACCGACGTCCCCATGAGGTATCGGTATTCCCTGGTTGTCGCGTCTGGATCCGGCGGCTCCCCCCCCGACGAGGCTCGGCCGACCAGCACGAAGGCGACCCAGGCGAGGCCCCTCCCGGGTCGCGGCCTCACCTTGTGCCTAAGGGAATCCGGACGCCCCCCGTGAAGATGGCCGCCGCAAACCCGGTGGTGCTCCGGTAGTACTCGTACTCCGCGGTCAGAGCCGCTCCGGCTGGGAGCCAAAGGACGCGCCCCCGGGGCGTTAGCACCAGCCGTCCACTGTACAGGCTGGAGTCGAACGGCTGGAACCGAAAATCGCCCGTGAAGTATTGCGGGTTGCCGAAATACTCGGGGGCATAGAAGAAGGCCCCCGTCTGCTGGTACCAGCGATACGACACATTGGCCAGGAGTTGCCGGGTCACGTAGTGGGACAGACCCACCTGGAGGCTATTGGAGTGGATCGACCAGTTGTCGAGGTAGTGCCGGTAATCGGTCTCGAGATAGCTATCGAGCGGCAGCGCCTGCCGGAGCCTGACCGTCAGGGTCTGGCGGGTCCGGCTGTCCGGGGAGACTCCGACCACACGTTCGCCGTTGAGGAGCGCGCGGAGGAATGGACTGGATTGGTAGCCGTTGATCTGAGCGATCTCGTAGCCGAACTGCGCGATCGTGGATTTCGTGAGGGTTTGCGTGAGGGAGGCATAGGCGTCGTTCGCAAACTGGTTCTCCGTCTGCTGGGAGGGGTGGAGTTGCGGACGGTTGAGCGAGAACGAATACCCACCCGCCACGGTCGTATTTCCCTTGTTGAGGTTCTTGGAGATCGACGCGAGAACCGTCGTCGACTGGTAGAACTTCTCGTGGCCCACCTCGGCCCCGACGGTGAGCTTCGTGTCATCGCTCAGCTTGCGGATCAAGGAGGCGCCCGCCAGGACGCGGGTGTCGTTTGCGCCCGGTCGGTGACAACGCACGCAGGAGTCCGACGCCGCAGAGATGGCGTCCAGGCCGAACTTAACTCGGAGGCTCGTCCGGTCGGTGAAGTCCTTGGCGAGATCGATCGTTGGGCTGATGATCGTGGCGTCGCGCGTATCCTGGAACGAGTGGACCTGGACGTTGAGCTCGTCCTGCGCCCAGTCCACGCTCCCTGCGCCTCCCAGGGTGGAGGCACCGAACCCCACAACTAGGAACGCCCGCAGGCGTGAGCGCGGGCGAGACTTACTTGCAGCCACAGCCGCCCGACTGAACTCCAAAACCTCCCGCCGAGGCCTCCCGGGCCTCCTCCCAGTGGGTCTGGTAGGCCACCCGGCTCGCATCGGAATCGAAGGTCATGCAGGGGTCGGCGAGGCGGCCCCGTTGCCACGGCTGGACGGTCGCGCACCCCGCGTAGAGGAGTCCCATCATGCCCGCGAGGACGGCCGTGCGGCAGAGCCGAGACGTCAAGGCTTCCTCATTTCTGACCGATGACTACGAGTCCGTCCGTCCCGTTCCCGTTTTCCTCCAGGAGCGTAGCGATCTCCTGGCGGTAGACCTCGAGGGTGGCCGGCGTGTACCCCGCGTGACGGAATCGGATCTTGCCGCTCCGGTCGATCAGGAAGCTGCTGGGCATCGCGTCGGCGCCGAAGGCCTCGGGCACGCGCCCCTTAGGGTCGAGAACGACCGGCATCTGGTGGGGATGGTGCGAGAGGAACTCCTCGGCATCGTGACGCCGCTCGTCGACGTTCACGGCCAGCAAATCGAGGCCGCGCGGGTGGAGCTCCAGGTAGAGTGCGTCCAAGGACGGGAAGGAGCTCTTGCAGGGCCCACACCAGCTCGCCCAGATGTCCACCAGGAGTACCCGACCCATGAAGTCGGTGAGCCGTACGCTCTTGCCGTCGAGGGTCGTGAGCTCGAGGGTCGGTGCGACGGTAGGCGCCGGACGGGCCCGCGCGATCCCGGAGGCGAACACCATGGTAAACACCGCGACCAAGAACAGGGGGCGCATGCTACTGGCTCGGGGGGGCCCCATAGATCACCACCCAGTTGAAGACGAGTGCCGCTTTCGCCTGGGCGTCCCCGGTCCAATACCGGTACATCGATCCCCCGGGCTGAGTGTCGACGACCAAGACACTCGCCGCATCAAAGGGTCTCACATCCTTCAGGACCGCTGAGAGGCTGCCCATCGAATAGTTTCCGGCCGCATGGAAGTCGTTGTGACAGTACAGGCAGTCGTTCGTGAAAGCGGCCTGGAGATCCGTGTAGGCGACGGTGTGGCCGGTGGGGGCGGTTGGCCCTCCGGGCACACCGGGGTTGGAGGTGTCGGTTCCGGGCTGCCCGTTGACGCAGGCGAGCCCGAGGGCAGCGTAAGCCAAACACGCATACGCGAGGGTTCGGTGAAGAGCCGAAGGCCTCAAGCCACGATGGATCACTGGCTGCCTCGAAGCAATGGGCGTGCCACGAGGCCCGGGTCGGCTCCGGGCACGTGGGCGGAGAAAGAAGGCCGGGGGGAGTTCGGACGCCCCGGACGCGTCCCTCGCCGCGGACATGGAATGTCCCTCACCGATGACACCGTCATTGTAAAACAGTCAGCAGAGGCTGTCCCCACGGGGGTCGACTCCGCGTCGTCCCCGGGGGATGCATCGGAGGCATCGTCGGCCTTCCGGACCCCTTCGGTTGGTGTCCCGAGCCATGGTACGATCTCCCGTTTCGCGCCCGCGCGCGGAAGGCGCAACGGAGGATCATCGATGACGACGACGGGGAAGAACCGGCCCATCGGGAGGGCGGAGGGTAAGCTGGGCGTGCTGCTACCCGGCATGGGGGCGGTGGCTACCACCTTCGTGGCGGGGGTGGAGGCGATACGCCGGGGCATGTCCAAGCCCATCGGAAGCCTCACCCAGATGGGAACCGTGCGACTGGGCAAGCGGACGGAGGGGCGCAACCCGCGCATCGGGGAGTTCGTCCCCCTGGCCTCACTGGACGACGTGGTCTTCGGGGGCTGGGACATCTACCGAGACAACGCCTACGAGGCCGCGCGCAAGGCCGGAGTGCTCAACCCCGAGCATCTGCAAGCCCTCAAGCCTTTCCTAGAGACGGTGAAGCCTTGGCCGGCCGTCTTCGATCCCGCCTACGTCAAGAAGCTGACGGGCGAGAACGTGAAGAAGGGCAAGAACAAGCGGGACCTCGCGGAACAGGTCTCCGCGGACATCGAGGGCTTCCGCAAAGAGAAGGGACTGGCCCGTTTGGTCATGGTGTGGTGCGGCTCCACCGAGGTCTACCGGCAGGCCAGCGAGGTCCACTCTACGATCGAGAGGTTTGAGCGGGGTCTGGCCGAGAATCACCCCGACATCCTCCCCTCCATGATCTACGCCTACTGCGCGATCAAGGCCGGCATCCCCTATGCCAACGGGGCCCCCAACCTCTCCGCCGACATCCCCGCCCTCATCGACCTGGCCCGAAAGACGGGTACCCCCATTGGGGGCAAGGACTTCAAGACCGGCCAAACCCTCATGAAGACGATCCTCGCCCCCGGCTTCAAGGCCCGCCTCCTGGGGATGGACGGCTGGTACTCGACCAACATCCTGGGCAACCGGGACGGGGAAGTGCTCGACGACCCGGAGTCCTTCAAGTCCAAGGAGGTCTCCAAGCTGGGGGTCCTGGAGCACATCCTCCAGCCCCACCTCTACCCCGACCTCTACGGGAAGATCCACCACGTGGTGCGCATCAACTACTACCCGCCCCGGGGGGACAACAAGGAGGGCTGGGACAACATCGACATCTTCGGCTGGATGGGCTACCCCATGCAGATCAAGGTGGACTTCCTCTGCCGCGACTCCATCCTGGCCGCCCCCATCGTTCTGGACCTCGCCCTCTTCTTCGACCTCGCGGGGCGGGCGGGGATGAGCGGCATCCAGGAATGGCTCTCCTTCTACTTCAAGAGCCCGATGCACGCCCCCGGCCTCTACCCCGAGCACGACCTCTTCATCCAGCTCATGAAGCTCAAGAACACGCTGCGCCATCTGCGGGGGGAAGAGCTCATCACCCACCTGGGCCTCGAGTACTACGATTAGGAGCTTTGCATGGAGATCCAGGGTCTAGGGATGGGGACCCACCTCAAAGAGGTGGCGACCCAGGACGTCATCTACCGCAACTGCTCGGTGATCCGCTCCGACGCGGTGGGCATTCTCTTCGAGGTGCAGCGCACCATCACCGATGCCGGCGGCGACGTGGAGCACGTGCACAGCCAGCTGCTCATACCCTGGGCCAGCATCACCTACGTGCTGCTGACGGAGGAGAAGCTCTGAGCGGCGGTCGGACCGCGACGTCCCCTCCCGGGGCCTAGGCCATCCTCACCCTGCTGCGGGGAGTCCACGTGGCCGCCCTCGCCCTCTGGGTGGGCGCGGCCGCCGCTTACGCCCTCGCGATGGCCCGCGCGCCGCGGGTGGCCGCGGCCGCCCTCGCCGCCCGGCGCCGTCTCCAGCCCCTGCTTCTCTTAGAGCACGCCTGCCTGCTCCTGCTCCTCGTCTCCGGCCTCCTGCTCATGCGCCATCGGGGCTGGGGCCTCGGCCACGCCCGCTGGCTTATGGCCAAGCTGGGCCTGGTGGCCTTCCTGGTGGTGCCGCTCGAAGCCTTTCACGCCTGGATCGCACACGTCTGGATCGCCCGCGGCCTCCGTCAGACCGCGGCCCCGCCCTTCTCGAAGGACCTCGCCCGGGGCCTGGCCGTACAGGAGATGATCGCGACCCTGGCCGTGCCCCTGCTCGGCACGGCCCTCCCCTTGCTCCTGTGGCTCTCCCTGGCCCGGCCGTTTTAAGGGATCGTCGGGTTCTCTAGAGCCGGCGCAGGAGGATGAGGCGCACGCCGGAAGGTGAGGGAAGGGCGGCGGCCAGGCGCCAGCCGTCGAAGCCCAAGTGGTTCAGCTCCTCCGCGTCCACCTCCGGTCGGTCCAGCAGCCGGTATTCGTAGTGGGCGCTCGGCGTGGGATTCGGCGCGGGCAGGAAGCCTTCGAGGGCGAACTCTTCGATGCGGCGGACCACGCTCGCCTCCAGGCCGTGGAATCGCACGGCCAGGCCCGCCGGCCGGCCGTTGACGGCGTCGAAGCTCTCGCTCCGCCAGACGAGCTGGCAGGGGATGATGACCTCCTGCCCGCTGCGGGGGAGCACGATCCGGAGTTGCAGGGCTTCCGTGGGCTTGACCGCGATGCGCGTCTGCAGAAAGGCCCCGTCGGGACCGAGGTCCACCACGGCCACGATGTGGCTGCGGCCCTCGACCTCCAGCACCGCGCTTCGCACGAAGGGGATGCTCCGTCGCCGGCCCTTGCGGCGCTCGTTCATCGCGCCCCTCCCCCCGCCCGCCGCTCGGTCTCCAGGAGGAGGGCCACAAGCGTCTTTCCCTCCCGCACTTCTCCACGCCGGATCATGTCCCGGGCCTCCTCCAGCGTGAAGACCCCCGCCTCGATGCGCTCGTCCGCGTCCGGCCGGGGAGGGACGGAGCGCAGGGTGGTGGCCCGGAAGAGGTACATGGTCTCATCGCAGAAGCCGGGGGTGGTGTAGAAGACGCTCAGCGGCTCGAGGCGGGCAGGCTGCAGCCCCACCTCCTCCTCCAGCTCCCGCCGGGCCCCCTCCTCCACGGACTCGCCGGGGTCCAGCCGGCCCGCGGGCAGCTCCCAGACCTTGGCATCCACGGGGTAGCGGTACTGCCGCACGAGCACCACGCGCCCGTCGTCGTGCACGGGCAGCACCGCCACCGAGCCCCGGTGGCGGACGACCTCGCGCACGGCCTGCACTCCCCCCGGTTCCTCGACCAGGTCGACGTCGAGGGCGACGACCTTGCCCTCGTAGACGCGGCGGCGGCTCACCACGCGCGCCTTCCCGTCCGGGGGGGCGTCGGCGGAGCGGCTCATGTGGTCATGATACCAAGCTCTTCGTGCGCGGCTCACCGCCGCTTCCCGCCCGCAAGCGGTCGACCACCCCCTGCAGGTCGGGGGGCAGGGGGCTCTCGAAGACGACCCGCTGGCCGGTGCCGGGGTGGGTAAAGGCGAGGCGCGCGGCGTGGAGAGCAGGGCGCTCCAGGGAGGCCAGGGCGGCGCGGGAGGCGGTCTTTTGGGAGGGGGCCGGGCGCGTTCCCCCGTAGGTGGCGTCCCCCGCCACGGGATGGCCGAGGGAGGCGAGGTGGACCCGGATTTGATGGGTTCGCCCGGTGAAGATCCGCACCCGCAGGAGAGCGGCGCCGTCGAAGGCCTCCCTGACCGCGTAAGAGGAGCGTGCCTCGCGCCCGCGGGGGGACCGCGCGGACATCCGCTTGCGGTGGACGGGGTCGCGGCCGACGGGGGCGTCGATCGTCCCCTCTCGGCGGGCGGGCACGCCGAGGACGAGGGCCAGGTACTCCTTCTCGACCGTCCGTCCCGCGAATTGCTGGGCCAGCGCCCGGTGGGTCTCGTCGTCCTTGGCCACCACGAGCAGGCCGGAGGTGCCGCGGTCCAGGCGGTGCACGATCCCCGGGCGCAGGACCCCCCCCACTCCCGAGAGGTCGCGGACGTGCCGGAGAAGCGCGTTCACGAGGGTGCCCCCGGGCCTTCCCGCCCCCGGGTGAACGGCGAGCCCGGCCGGCTTGCTGAGGACCAAGAGCTGCCGGTCCTCGTGGACGATGTCGAGGGGGATGTCCTCGGGCAGGAGCCGAGCGGGAGCGGGCTCCGGCACATCAACGGAGACGGCCTGGCCCGGCCGGAGGCGGGCCGAGGCCCGGGTGGCCTTCCCTTGAAGCCGCACGTGGCCGGCCCCGATCAGGGATTGGATGCGCGCCCGGCTGAGGCCGGGAAGCTCACGCGCCAGCCAGGAGTCGAGCCGCAAGCCCGCGGCAGAGGCGTCGACCAGGAGCGAGTGCCGCGTGGCGTTTCAGGCGGGGGCCGGGCTGACCCGCTGCGTCTTCGCCAGGTAGGGAAGGATGAGGCCGGCACCCGCAATCAGCAGGATGGCGATGAGCTGGGACGTGGAGAGGGCGCCCCCGAACACGGAGCCCCGGTCCGGGTCGCCCCGGAAGAACTCGATCACGAAGCGCAGCCCCGAATAAGCAAACGCATAGGCGAGGACGACCTGGCCGTGGAAGCGCTTGCGAGGGGCCAGCCAGAGCAGGCCCAGGAAGATGAGGAGGGCGCCCAGCGACTCGTAGATCTGGGTGGGGTGGAGGGGGGTGTCCATGGGCGTGCCCACGGCGCGGCTCGCGTAGACGTCCCGAAACGTCACCGCCCAGGGCACCTGCGCGGGCTTGCCCCAGCAGCAGCCGGCGGCGAAGCAGCCCAGGCGGCCGATGGCCTGGCCGATGATGACCCCCGGGGCCAGCACGTCCGCGGTCTGCCATCCGGGGAGGGCGTAGCGTCGGACGCAGAACCACGCCGCCGCGATCCCGCCCATGAGCCCACCGTAAAATACCCCGCCGCTCTGGAGGATGGACAAGAATTCGCGAGGGTTCTTGATGTAGAAGCGTCCCTCCACGGCCACCAGCAGCACCTTGGCTCCCACCAGCCCGGCGATCAGAACCCATACCGCGAGGTCGGTGACGCGGCCGGGGTCGAGCCCCGCCTTCTTGGCCTGCCGGCTGACCACCCACAAGCCGGCCAGGAAGGCCACCGCGAGCAGGACACCGTAGGTATGAAGGGTGAAAGGCCCGAGGGACCGGCCAAACACCTGGAAAGCGGGCAGGGTGAAGAGGCGGGGGTACATCTAGTCGGTCCTCCCGGCCGGCGACGCGGCCTCGGCCATCTCCGCCTTCCGCCCGGGGGCGGGCTGCGGGGTGCGCAGGATGTCCAGAATGAGGAGCGCCACCCCCACCGTGATCGCGGAATCGGCGAGGTTGAAGTCCGGCCATTGGTGCTGTTTGACGTAGACGTGGACGAAATCAACCACGTAGCCGAGGCGCATGCGGTCGAGCAGGTTCCCAACCGCCCCCCCCAGGATCAGGGCCAGGGCGAACTGGGGCAGGCGGGCCGCCGCCGGGAGGCGGAACGCGTAGACGGCGATGGCTCCCAGGGCGAACAGGCTCAGGACGGAGAACAGCATGGCCTGGTGGGGAAGGTCCGCGTCGGACAGGATCCCGAAGGCCGCCCCCCGGTTGTGGACGTGGCTCAAGCTGAGCAATCCGTCGATGAGCGAGCGGTACTCGTGCAGCTCCATCGAGCTCACGATCAGCCATTTCGTGAGCTGGTCCAGGACCACGACCGCGATGACCAGGCCCACGTAGTAGAGGCGTCTCATCGTCCTTCCAGCACCGCCGCGCAGCGCTCGCAGACCGCGGGGTGGACGGGGAGCCGCCCGACGTTCTCGGAGTAAGTCCAGCAGCGCTCGCACTTCTTGCCGGGGGCGGGACCCACCCGGACCGCGAGCGGCCCCTCCGCCTCCACCAGGTCGACCTTGCTCACGATGAAGAGATTGGCCAGGTTGCCGGGGAAGACCGTGCTTTTCTCCTCGTGCGCGCGGAGGGGGGCGAGGGCGGCCGCTGGCCCCCGCACCTCCACCCGCGCCTCCAGACTGCCCGCGATCTGCTTGCCCGCCCGCGCCTCCTCCAAGGCCTTGGTTACGACCGCCCGGGCCTCGAGGAGGGCCGCCCAGGACTCGAGGATGGCCTCCTCCGCCGGCTCCGCCTCCGGGAAGACCGCCACGTGGACCGAGCCCTGGGCGCCGGGGATGACCGGCCACACCTCGTCCGTGGTGAAGGGCAGGACGGGGGCCAAGAGCAGGGCGAGGTCCCGGGCCAGGCGGACGAGCATGGTCTGGGCCGAGCGCCGGCGGGGGCCATCCGCGGCGTCGCAGTAGAGCCGGTCCTTGAGCACGTCCAGATAGAAGGAGGAGAGGTCGGCCGCACAGTATTGGACGAGCTGGTGATAGACCACGTGGAACTCGTAGCCGGCATAGGCGTCGCGCACCCTGCGGACGACCTGTCGGTGGCGGGCAAGCGCGTAGCGGTCGATCTCCTGAAGCTCCCGCTCCGGGACCGCATCCCGGGCGGGGTCGAAGTCATAGAGGTTCGAGAGCAGGTAGCGGCAGGTGTTGCGGACCTTGCGGTAGGCCTCGGCCACGCGCTTCAACATGTCATCGGAGAAGCGCATGTCCTCGCGGTAGTCGACCATGATCGTCCACAGCCGGAGAATCTCCGCTCCGTGGGAGGCGATGAGCTTCTGGCTGTCGACGTCGTTGCCGAGGCTCTTGGAGATCTTCTTGCCCTCCGCGTCCACGGTGAAGCCGTGGGTGATGACCTGCCGGTAGGGGGGGGCCCCCCGGGTGCTGACCCCGATGAGCAGCGAGGAGTGGAACCATCCCCGGTGCTGGTCGCTCCCCTCCAGGTACACGTCGGCCGGCCACGGCAGATCCGGCCGCCGGCCCAGGACCGCGGCATGGGAGGAGCCGGAGTCGAACCACACGTCGAGGATGTCCCGCTCCTTGTCGAAGGACTCGCCCTGGCACCGCGGGCAGCGGAAGCCGGGCGGGAGGAGGTCCTTGGCCTCCCGCTCGTACCAGGCATCGGCGCTTTCCTTCTCAAACAGATCGGCCACGCGTTCAAGGAGGTCCTTGCGCAATACGGCCTCCCCGCAGCTCTTGCAGTAGAAGGCGGGGATGGGGACGCCCCACAGCCGCTGCCTTGAGATGCACCAATCGGGCCGGGTGGCGATCATGTTGCGGATGCGTTCCTTGCCCCAGGCGGGGAACCACTTGACGTCTTCGATCGCGGCCAGGGTCTTCTCGCGGAGCCTCCCCTCCCCATCGAGGGCGATGAACCACTGCTCGGTGGCCCTGAAGATGATGGGGTGCTTGCAGCGCCAGCAGATGGGGTAGGAGTGGGTCTCTTGGCCCGCCCGGAGGAGGGCCCCCCGCGCGCGGAGGAAATCGATGATCTTTGGGTTTGCCTCGAAGACCTTCTGCCCGGCAAAGTGCTCCACCTCGGGCAGGAAGCGGCCCGCCTCGTCGACCGGGCAGTAGATGTCCAGGCCGTAGCGAACGCCGGTCAGGTAGTCGTCCCAGCCGTGTCCAGGGGCGGTGTGGACGACACCGGTCCCCGTGTCCAGGGCCACGTAGTCGGCAAGGACGCCGGGCGCGTCGCGGTCGAGCCAGGGATGGCGAAAGCGGACGTGCTCGAGGGCGGCGCCCTTGGTCTCCGCGAGGGGGGCGCCCAAGCGCTTCTCCCCGCCCCAAAACCGCGCTTCCGCGGCCTGGCTCACGGCCTTGGCGAGGAGGAGCACGTCGTTGGTGCCGATCACGGGATAGAACGCGTAATCCGCCTCGGGGTGGAAGGCCAGGGCCAGGTTGGCGGGCAGCGTCCAGGGCGTGGTCGTCCAGGCCACCGCGAAGACGTTCTTGTCCTTGAGGGCGGGGTGCCGGGCGGAGAGCCTCTCCCGCTCGCCATCCGCAAGGGCAAACCGTATGTCGATGGAGGGGCTGACGTGGTGCTCGTCGTACTCCACCTCCGCCTCCGCCAGGGCCGTCCGGCAGGAGATGCACCAGTGAACGGATTTCTTGGCCTTGTAGACCTCCCCCTTGGCCACGAAATCGGCCAACTGCCGCACGATGGTGGCCTGGTAGCCGGGGGCCATGGTGAGGTAGGGCTGCTCCCACTCGCCCAGGATGCCCAGGCGCTCGAACTCCTGGCGCTGGATGGCCACGAACTTCTCGGCGTAGGCCCGGCAATGTCGGCGGAACGCGACCGGGCTCATCTCCTTCTTGCGCGGTCCGAGGTCCTTGTCCACCTGCAGCTCGATGGGGAGGCCGTGGCAGTCCCACCCCGGCAGGTAGGGGGCATCGCGGCCGGCCATGCTCTGGCTCCGCACCACGAGGTCCTTGAGCACCTTGTTCACCACCGTGCCCAGATGGATGTGGCCGTTGGCGTAGGGGGGGCCGTCGTGGAGGACGAAGATGGGCCGGCCTTGGCGGGCGGCGCGGACCCTCCCGTAAAGGTCCTCCCGTTGCCAGGCGGCCAGCCGCTGGGGTTCCGCATGAGGCAGGTTGGCCTTCATGGGGAAGTCGGTCTTGGGGAGGTTGAGGGTGGACTTGAGATCCTGGGCGGTGGTCATCGCGGAGTTCTTGGCGGTCCTCACCGCCACCGTACATCAAAGAAGTACGGTATCACGGGCCTCGAAAACCCGTCAAATGAAGGGTCTAGCCGTGTTTTTTGGGCCTTTGTCGGCCCCGGAATCGGGTAGAATCGCCTGACGCGCGGCCCCTTTCTGGCAAGGAGCCTATTAATTAGATGATGCGATCCCGCTTTCGGTTGTGTCTGGCTGTGCTCCTGGCCTTGCCCCTGTCCGGATGCTCGAGCGGTGGCGAATGCGACACTTGCTCGGTAGACACCGACTGCAAGGGTGGCCTTATGTGCGTCAATTTCCAGGACCCCGCCACCGGGAGCGTGGTTGGCAAACGCTGCGGATCCGGGGTGGGGGTCACGAGCTGCCGGGTCCACTAAGGAATCGCCAAGAAGCGGCGGTCAGTCCTGCTCAGCCGGTGCCACCCGCACGGGGGGGGGTACGCTGGGCAGTGGGGAGCCCTTCCAGACGTTGGATATGAGCCAGGCCCCCAGCAGGCCGGTGAGGAGGGTGTAGAGGGGCCAGACCAGGAGCTGGGGGATCAGGACGACATTCGCGATCTGGGCGAGACTGCCCGGCTCGAAAGTGTAGAGAACTCCTGTGAAGGGGTTCCGGACGATAGTCATCGGTGAGATGTCGTAGTGGGACCCCAGTCGACGCGTGGTGGCTAGGATCATGAGGACGGCCAGGGCCCCGCGCACCGAGACGGCGTAGACGAGGAGAGCCCCCAGGACGGAGCGTAGGCCCTTGGCCTCCGAGCGGAGGCAGACCGCGAAATAGGCCCCCACCACCGGGGTGAGGCTAGTGATCCCCACCGCTTGCGTTATGGACGAGGGTGCGGCCGTCTTCTCGAGCAGGAAGCGAAGGGTGATGAGCCCCACGCTCAGCCCCACCGCGGTGGCCAGCCAGCGGCGGCTGAGCCCTCGGGCCAACTCATCCCCTACCCCCAGGCCCGCCACCCCCAGGAGCAGGCAAATCGCGGTGAGGACGTAGTAGGGCAGGCTCGCGGAGGCTGAGGCCCGTTCCGTAACGTAAGGCGCTCCCACCAGGAAGACGGCCATGGTCGGGGACTCCCGGAAACCTTCTGTATTCATGGCCAAAATGAGGCAGAGGAGGCCGGCCGTGCTCGAGAGAACGGCCAGTTTGCGCCGCCAGGCCCCGGACAGGCGTGGCCACCAGAGGAGGGTGGCGCCCAACACCCACGTGCCCAGCACGCTGAGAAAGCGGGTCTGCATGGTCGGACCGTTAAGAATACCACGGGTGGTGCGGCGCCCCCGAGCCATGCGTTGACGCTTTTCGGTGCCGCCGATACACTCACCCCCGCGCCCTTGCGGATAAGAGACCAAGTTCGGGCGTCGGAACCTCGGGACGCCGAGTCCTGGGTGGGCTGGTGCTGCTCTTACTGCGCCGCTCCCCTCGAAGTCCGGACCCACGGACTCTTTTGCGCGACCGAGGGCCGCTGGTTTGCTACCCATCGGGGGGTGCACCGGCTGCTCCCTGAGGAGCGGCGGCGCGAAATCCTTCCCTTCTTGGAGCTGTACCAGCGCGTTCGACGCGATGAGGGTTGGCGGGCGGAACCGGGCCTGCCCGACGTGGCGGCCTCCCATCCCCAGGCGACGACCTGGCGGTCGCGCGGCCGAAGGTTCCGGGAAGCGCTTCCCCTCCTTGCCGCCGCCCTGGGCCGCGGGCCCTGGCGCGTGCTCGAGGTGGGGGCGGGGTGCTGCTGGGCGAGCGTGCGGCTGCTCGAGCTGGGTCATCGCGTGGCCGCGGTGGACGTGAACCTGGACGCGGACGACGGTTTGCTGGGCGCGAACCTCCTGATCGACATGGGCCGGCTCCCGCGCGCGGAAGCGGAAATGGACGCGCTGCCCCTGGAGCCGGGCCGATTCGACCTCGTGCTCGCGGTCAGCTCCCTGCACTACCAGGGCCAGCTCACCCGCACGCTGGTGGAGCTGCGACGGGTTACCCAGCGCAACGGGGTGCTCCTGGTCCTGGACTCGCCCGTCTACCGCCAAAGGAGCGATGGGGAAGCCCGAGTGGCGCGGCGCATGAAGCTGCTGGGCCGCCGGTACGGCATATCTGTTCCGCGTGAGAGCCAGCCCGGATACCTGGTCCGGGGAGAGCTCGTGAGCCTCTTCAAGGGGGCGGGCTGGGCCCTCGAGATCCACGGCTGGCCGACCCCGCCCCGGGAGTGGGCGAGCGACGCCGTCAGCCTCCTGCGCGGGGGCCGTCGGGAGCCCCGTTTTCCGATCCTGCTCGCGAGACGGGATGGCTAGCCTTCCGCTCTTTCGCTACGCCTTCCAGGAACGACTGCGGGCGGTCTTCGCTCCTCCCGCCCGCGTCCTGGAGGTGGGCAGGCACGAGGGAGAGGACGCGCTCTTGCTTCGCGGGACGGGGGTGGGGGTGGAGGTGCGGGCGCCGGAAGACCTCGGGGGGCTGGCTCCCGCCTTCGACGGTGCCTACTGCTCCGTGGGCGCCCTCGAGGGTGCCGATATCGGCCGGGCCGGACGTGAGTTGGCGGCGGCCCTCCGCCCGGGCGCGTCCGTCCTCCTCGGTCTCGCGAGCGCGCGGTCGTCGCCCCCTGCCCTCCTTTCGCCGCGGGAGGTGCGGGAGCGGCTCGGCCCGGTCTTCCGCTGGCGGGGCTCGTTCTCCTGGGGGCTGCTCCTCCCCCGGGACGCGGCCTGGATCCCCGAACACCCCCAGGCCTTCGGTCTCCTGGCTGCCCTGGAGCGGATCCTACGGCGCTGGCCCGGTCTCCGCGGGCGGGGAGAGATCGTGGTGCTGGAGGGGACGCGGCGTTGAAGCCGATCGTCCTCTATCACCCGGGGGGCGACCACCCCACGCTACCCCTGGGACTCGTCCACCTGGGATCCCTCTTCCGCGACCGACGGGTGACGATCGTGGACGGGCGGGTGGAGCTGGCCCCGGAGGCGCAGGTGGTCGCCCTCTGCCGCGAGGCCGTGTGCCTGGGGGTCACGGTGAGGACGGGTGCGCCCATCCGGGATGCCCTTCGCGTCTGCCACGCGGCCCGGGCCGCGAACCCGGGTCTCCCCGTGATCTGGGGTGGGTGGCACCCGTCGCTGCTGCCCGGGCAGTGTCTGTCCTCGGGAGCGGTGGACGCCTGCGCGGTCGGCCAGGGGGAGGGGGCGTTCGCAGCCGCGGTGCACGTCCTGGAGGAAAAGGGGTCGCTGCACAAGGTGTCGGGGCTGGTCTGGCGGAGCGGCGACGGGGACGTGGTTCGAAACCCTCCCGGCTTCTTTGCCGACGTCAACGGGCTCCCTCGCGCCAACTTTGGACTCCTGGATTTGGAGCGCTACTTCCAGGCGCGGGGCTCGAGGCGCCTCGACTACTGCACGAGCCAGACCGACGCGTTGAGGGGCGCGGGAGGAGAACCGGCGTGGAGCGGCCTCTGCGCGGAGCGCGTTGTGGAGGAGGTCCGGGAGCTGACCCGCAGCCACAAGCTGTCCGAGGTGTGCTTCCGGGACGAGGACTTCTTCCACGACGCGCGCCGGCTGGAGGCCATCGCCCAGAGCCTCCTCGAGGGAAAGGGACGAGTTCCCTGGTCGGGGGCGGGACGGGTCGAGTCCCTGCGGCGCCTGACCGACAAGCAACTGGAGCTGCTGAAAGCCAGCGGCTGCCGGCGCGTCGGTCTGGAGTTCGAAGCGGGGCGGCCGGGAGCTGCCGAGAATGGGCGAGGGGATCTCCTCGAGATAGCAGAAAGGCTCCGCCGGGCCGGCCTCGGGATGCGGGTCTCGTTTTTGGCCGGGAACGCCGGGCAGCCACGGGAGAGGCTGCGGGAGTTGTACCGCACGGCGAAGGCCATTCGCGAGATCGACGGCGCCTTCGAGACCCCGCTCTACCTCCACCCTCCCTATCCCGGGGCCCCCCCGCCCGGGCCCGAGCCGGAGGCCTCCCCGGCCGCCTCGACCCTCGAGGAATGGGCGCAGATCGATCTTGACTCCGCGCCCTGGCCGTCCAAAGCGTTGAGCCAGCGGGTCTCTCGGTACAACTTCTATCTGGACCAGGCTTACCGGTCGCCCGGCCGGCGTTGGGGGAAGAAGCTGGTCCACGCCCTCGCGCGGGTCCGCGTCCGGCTCGGTTTCTTCGGCCTCGACTTCGAACGCCGCGCCGTGCTCTGGGCGGCCGAGGCTCGCACGGGACGCGATCGGCCGCGGCGGCCCGCGGCCGAGGACTGACGCGGAGCCGTGCCCGCGCACGCCGTCCTGACCCTGCGCAACGCGCGGACCTGGGAGGACGGGCGCCTCTGCGGGCGTGACCTGGCGGTCGTCGGCGGGAAGGTGACGGCCGTGGGCGCCCCCGGCGCGGTCGGACGCGGCGACCGCGACGTGGACCTGGAGGAGCGCGTCCTTCTTCCCGGCCTCGTGAACGGCCACGATCACCTCGACCTCTCCACCTTCCCGCCCCTCGGCCGGCCGCCCTACGTCAGCGCCCAAGAGTGGGCGGGGGAGCTTCTCGGTGAACCCGCCGCCGCGCGGGCTCTGGGCGTGCCGCTCGCGG
>Ga0210384_10004216_pt1 | contig 16144 bp, 11 predicted proteins | sample IncBWH2MmetaG_FD_160574 | JGI IMG/M metagenome (GOLD analysis project Ga0210384, IMG submission 160574) | Forest soil microbial communities from Barre Woods Harvard Forest LTER site, Petersham, Massachusetts, United States - Inc-BW-H-2-M | ecosystem: Environmental > Terrestrial > Soil >...
GCGACCGACGAGATCGCTTATGGATGGCGCGGGCGACCAGTTCCTTACCAGTTCCAGTTTCTCCAATAACAAGAACGCTTGAATCGGTGGGAGCAACTTTCATTATCCGAGAAAGCACTCCCCGCAACGCCGGCGAGGTGCCGACGATCTCTTCGAACATGAACGCTTGGTCGATCTGCTCCCTGAGCACTACGTTTTCGTCGCGCAATAGCGCTTCGCTCTTACGCAAAGCCTCCTCGGCACGTCTGCGGTCGTCGACGTCTGTTAGCAAATAGTACCAGCGCACGATGCTGCCTTCTTTGTCCCTGAGGGCAAGTCCGCGTGCGTGAAACCAGCGGTATACCCCGTCGGCGCGCCGGAGGTGGTGCTCAACTTCATAGGGTTCGCCCGTCTGAATCGACCGGGTAAAGGCGGCGATCGTGAGAGGAAGGTCGTCCGGGTGAATCGCGTCGCTGGTCCGCCAGTTGGCGAGTTCCTCCGGAGTCTTGTCGAAATACTCCAGTACTTGGCGGTTGAGGTGTTCGATTTCGCCGGCCGGCGTCGTCGTGACAACGAGCCCGGGAATGGTATCTACTAGCAGGCGAAGATTCTGCTCGTGTGACCGGAGAGCTTCTTCGGCGCGTTTGCGCTGTGTAATGTCCTCGGACAGCGCCATTATGAATCGCGGTACCCTCTCGGTGCCCGGCACCAGAGAAACGTTGTTGCTTACCCAAATCGAACTGCCGTCCTTGCGGCGATACCTTTTCTCGATCTGAAACTGTCGTCGTTTTCCCTCCACCAACTCGGTGATGAGCGCCCAGTTGGCTTCGCGGTAGTCCTCATACGTGACTTCCAGAAAATGAAGTGCACGCAGTTCCTCCTCCGTGTAACCCACGATTGTCTGGTAGACATGATTGGTGGCTAGATAGCGGCCGTTCAGGTCAGTCAGCGCAACGCCGATAGCAGAATTCTCAAAGACGGATCTCCACCGTTCCTCGCTTTTCCGAAGGGCATCTTCAGCACGCTTCCGGTCCTCAAGATCGGTATTTGTTCCGTACCACTTCGCGACTTTCCCCGATCGATCGCGGAGAGGACTGCCGCGAAAGAGAAACCAGCGATATTCGCCATCGGATCGGCGGAAGCGGCCTTCCACTTCGTACGGCTTTACAGAATTCAAAGCTTCCCGGAATGCTTTCAGAATTCGTGGCAGGTCGCCTGGATGAATCGCAACCTGCCATCCCGAGCCCAAAGCTTGGTTTGCAGACAGACCCGTATAGTCCAGCCAGCGCTGATTGAAGAAGTCTGCGGAGCCGTCTGGGCCAGCGGACCATGCCAACGTAGGGATGGTGTCAACTACAAGGCGAATGTCTTGTACATCTCTAGGTTCTTCGAAGCCATGCTGCATAAGGATGCGCCATTGCGCGGATTATAGACCCATATGCCGGACCGGACGAAAGTGCATTGTTCCTGCCGCCAGGAGATGACGCGTAAGCCTTACAAGTCGTCGCAGCAAGACATCTCGCTCTGAAATCGCAGGGACGAGATGGTTCCGCGATTGTCGGCAAGCCGGAAGTCATGGTGGGACCAGATTTCCTGGAATCACTTCCGCGAGAACCAGTCAACCCCGTCTTCGACTCCAAAGGAAAGGACGCTTGGTCAGCCAAAATGCAGCGTCACCGACTCCAGTAGTGCTTTGATCCCGTTCCAAGCTATCTGCACCCCGATACAAACTAGGAAAAACGACGACAATTGCGTGATGACCGTCATCCCCGTCGCTCCCAGGATTCGCGCCAGCCGGTCGGCAAATCCATAGCAGAGCAAAATGCTGATCGCGATCAAGACTAATCCAATGAGTGCAGCCAAGATATTCAAAGGATGGTAAGAGTGATGGAGAGCCGCGTTCGCACCCAGCGTGATCGCCACGGAGATTGATCCAGGGCCTACGGTCAGTGGCATCGTCAAGGGATAAAATGCCTGGCGGAATGTGTCCTGCGTCTGGACGGTTCTGTGCACGTCGCGTTTTTCGTCGTCTCGCTGCTTCAGCAGCGTCCATCCTGTCGCCATGACGATCAGACCTCCGCCGACCTGCACCACGGGCAGCGAAATCCCAAAAAGGCGAGCACGTAAGTCCCAACAAAATACGACCCAACCAGCAAGAAAAAACTGTTTATGGCAATGCGCCATGACAATGCTTTGCGCGCTTCCGGTGCGTATTCCCTGGTCAGCGCCAGAAAGACGGGGCTGCCCCCGAGCGGGTCCACGATGGGGAAGAGCGCAACGATAACCAGGAGTAGATTTTTCGCCGCTTCTTGCATGTGTTCAGTAACTTCTCCCCCTGAGTGCAGTCTATTCCGATCGGTGAGCACCTGCGACGACAGTTGCCGGATCCTCGTGCTTGTTGCGTAGTGAGGGGTTCTGGGTCGGCAATTCGGAAGTCATCACGGCTTGTAGCAAGCGGTCCGCCCCGGACTCGTCGGACGCCCGACTGATTCTTTACCCCGATTCCAGTCACGGCCCGCAAGACCAATATCCTGACCTGTTTTTGAGGGAGGTAATTTTGTTTTGCAGGGGTGAAAAGCAGCCGCACGTGAGGCAGGAGCCTTCAGCATACAGAGTGAAACCTAGGGATGAATTGTGGAAACGAAGCATACTCTAGTGAGCTGGGAATCTGACCGAAACCCATAAGAATCGAGATTCTGCGTGAAGCAGCCTTGCGATGAAGCCGTAGTCCGGTCTGGGAGTTCTAATGCTCTATGCAGAATTCAATCACGGGCTTGGGTGCTCGCAGCCACCATTCTCGGTTCAAGCATGGCATTCATCGACGGTACAGTGGTCAATGTCGCTTTGCCCGCGCTTCAATCCAGTCTTCACGCAACGGTCGTAGACGTCCAGTGGGTCGTCGAGTCCTATGGGTTGTTTCTCTCTGCCCTACTCCTGATCGGCGGCGCAATGGGCGATTCCGTTGGCCGCCGTTCTATTTTCTTACTGGGGACGGGGGTATTCGCCGCGGCCTCGGTTGGTTGCGGTCTTTCTTCGAATATTGCGGAGTTAATCGTCGCCCGCAGTGTCCAGGGTATTGGTGCCGCATTTCTGGTTCCCAGCAGTCTCGCAATTATCAGTGCGTCCTTCGATGAGAAGTCTCGTGGCCAAGCGATCGGAACTTGGTCGGGATTCACGGCCATTACCGCCGCTTTAGGTCCTGTCCTGGGCGGATGGTTGATCGAGCATGGTTCATGGCACTGGGTTTTCTTCATCAACGTTCCCCTGGGCGCAGCGGTGATCGCAATTTCGTTGTGGCACGTTCCGGAGTCCCGCAGTTCCACTCCGCAAAATGCCGATTGGCTCGGAGCTTTGCTCGTGACGATTGGTCTGGCTGGAATTTTATTTGGATTTGTCGAGTCCGCGACACTCGGCTGGTCTCACCCCCTCGTCCTTGTAAGTTTGATCGTTGGTTTGAGCTCTCTCATCGTTTTTGTATTCGTCGAAAAACGCGTAGCTTCACCTATGGTTCCGCTTTCGCTCTTTAAATCGAGCAGCTTCAGTGGTGCGAATCTACTGACGCTCTCGCTATATGCTGCGCTTGGAATCTTCTTTTTTCTCTTTCCGCTGAATTTGATCCAGGTGCAGAAATATTCGCCGACCGCCACCGGTGCCGCCGCTTTACCGTTGATTTTGCTATTGTTCTTTCTCTCCCGCTGGTCGGGCGGACTCGTGGCCCGCTATGGTCCGAAGGCTCCGCTTATTGTTGGCCCGCTCATTGCTGCGGGAGGCTTCCTCTTGTTCGCGTTGCCCTCTGTGGGGGGCAGCTATTGGACGACTTTCTTTCCCGCCTTCGTTGTTCTCGGTTTAGGTATGGCCGTCAGCGTCGCGCCTTTGACAACCGTGGTCATGAACTCCGTCGATCAGACGCGCATCGGCGCAGCCTCAGGTATCAACAATGCGGTGTCCCGTGTTGCCGGGGTGCTCGCTGTTGCCATTCTCGGGATTGTGATGGTGAGCGCCTTCAGTTATCGGTTGCAGCGGTCGCTTGACAGTCTGGATCTCGCTCCCAGAGTGCTCCACCAGATTCAATCGAGTACGATCAGGCTCGGCGGTCTCGAAGTGCCGTCCGACCTGGATGCACTAACTTCGTCGGTGCTTCGGGCCGCCATTGACCAGGCATTCGTCTTTGGATTTCGCCTGATCATGCTACTTTGCGCGGGGCTTGCCGTGGCAAGTGCCGTGGTTGCCTCTCGAATGATTCCTTCGCGCGCTGCCACTTAGGCTCTGATCGACCGATTGCTTGTGGCGACTGTCGGGACGAACGAACGCCGCATCCGCTCGCGATTTCCGAAATCAGGCATCGGAGCCAGATCTTGGTGCACAAACGCTTGCGAATGAGGTCGTCTGGCGCAAATGACAGCGCCCTAAGTTATTGAAAATACGTCAATGCTGGTGAGTACGCGGTCTTCTTCTGGAATTTCTCCCCAATCGCCCATCACGTGGCGCGAGAGGAAGTCCATGGGGGACTAGCCGGATTTTTCGAGAGCGGCCAGCGCGCCTGGTGTAGCGACAAGTTGGCCCAGGTCAAACAGCGGTTTATGTTCTGTTGTTTGCATTGCGAAATACTCCTTTGTGAATTTGGGTTTTGCTTCCCACAGGCGCGGCGGGATGCCGCGATGAAAAGCAAAGGCCCTTCATGGCGGGGGAAGGCGCCTGTCCGTCCGCGCTGTCAGGCCGCGGGGTTGGCGTTCATCGGAGCGAAGCGCAGATCCTTGACAGAAGAAGCGGACGGATCAGGTGCAGGGTTCAGCCAGGAAGGGCAGTGCGAACAGAATCTCCCTAGCAGATCCTTGCGTATACGAGAGAACACGCCAAATCTGCGAGAATAAGCAGGTGTGCAACAGATACCGATTGACGCATTCAAAGCAGTATTTGGCCGAACGTTTCGAAGCGTGGGATGAAATCGAGGACCGTCCTCGATACAACATTGCGCCGACTCAGCCGGTTGTTACGGTCCGGCGAGAGATGGGCAAGAAGACTCGCAAGTTCACGACAATGCGTTGGGGACTCATTCCTTCTTGGGCGAAAGACATGAGCATCGGAACTCGAACGTTCAATGCTCGGTCGGAGACAGTCACGACGAAACCGGCATTTCGAGATTCGATCCTGACCAAGCGCTGCCTTATCCCTGCGGATGGATTCTACGAGTGGCGAAAAATGGGATCAGTGAAGCAGCCTTACTGTTTTGAAGTTGGGGAAGGCGGTCTCTTTGCACTCGCCGGACTGTGGGATCAATGGAAGAGTCCCGAGGGGCAGATCATTGAGAGTTGCACGATCCTGACAACGACGCCTAATCCTTTGGTCGCCGATCTGCACGACCGTATGCCCGTCATTGTGACGCCTGACAAATACGATCTATGGCTCGATCCCGACGTCAATGACTTCGAGGCAATTCGGGACATTCTCAAGCCCTACGCCGCGGACCTGATGCGTCGGTATCCTGTCAGCAGGAAACTCAACAATTCGAAAATTGACGATGCCGAATCGGCAACACCCGCCACCTTAGACACTCCGACGCAGGAGCGGTTGTTCTAGCAGGGTGGCTCGCGGCGTCCCTCCAGTAAAAACAGGGCGAAGTCGGTGGCGACCGGCGCAGCGGCAAGCTGCCGCATCATTAGCGCGACTTGACCACGATGGTAAGTGGAATGGTTCGCCAGATGTTGCATCAGGTGTGCCAGACTGATTTGTGTTGTGCGAATAGGAAGCATCCTTCCCAAGGATTCGTCTGTGACGCGATTCACAAACTCGACTTGTTCTCTCTCGACTTCCGCCCACCTTAGCTGCACCACGGCGACGTCGGGAAATGCATCCGGAGGGAATAGGGCGCCGAGTCGCGTCCACAAATCTGTCACGAAGGCCGAACTAAGGGAGGGCTCCTTCCAAATTGTAAGCCAACCCCACTCGCCGCCGATAATGTGCACCAGCGTGTCTCGCACAGAACGGAAGCTGCCACCCAGATCACGCGTGAACTCCTCAACGCTGAGAGTCGAGACCGCTTGCAAAACCCTGTTGTTCGCCCAGCGGTCGTATTCGTAGAGTAGCTGAATGTCATCTTTGGTCATGGTGATGGCCGACCCCTTTCGTTTGAGCAATCTTGCCTTGCCACGGGTGTTCGTCAAGGCCCGACGTGCGGTCGTTTCTAGCACCTTGGTGGTTCTGACGAGCGAACCGGAAACCGACCCACTACCTTCAAGCCTGAAGTCTTGACAACTCCCTCCCTTTCTGAGGAAAATCATACCTCTAGGCGAATAAAAAGCGAAATACAAAAAGCCATGACCGCCAATTCCCTCAAGCGTGAAAAATTCGACGCAGGTCTCATTGGACGAGGACTTGATGGATTTCAGAACCGCGCCGCAGTGGAACTCCAGGCAAGCGGAGTTACAGAGCTCGATGCGGTGCTCGGTGGTGGTTTTCCCCGCGGGTCGCTCGTGGAATTGTGCGGCCCTGCTTCCTCCGGGCGAACGAGCCTGGCTTTTTCTTTGCTCGCACAAGCCACGGAACGGCAGGAAGCCTGTGCGTTCGTCGATGTTTCGGATTCACTTGACCCGATTTCTCTCGCGGCCGCGGGGGTGGAACTTCCACGACTGCTCTGGATTCGATGCGGAGAAACCGATCAACGCGGGGTGAATCCCAATACGTCTTCTTACTTTGCTCCGGCTGGCAAAGAAATAAGAAATACTTCAAGTCTCGATACCGCGAGCAAGAAACGATTGCCAATACATGGCTGGCGGCATCCGCGTGAATTGATGCGGGGCGTCGATAAAGCAATTCCCTCCCTGGTAGGAAAGCGAGCCCCACTTGAGTCGGAGCAAATCCATGTCGTCGCGCGTTACGCGGGAGAACAAGTCGAACGAGACAGGGAGCTTCCGCGGCGAGGTTTCCGGCCTCCACGATCGTTGCCGTCACTTCAAGAATCCGATCCACCACCCCAAGTGCGAAGCGGCGTCAGAAGCACAAAGCCGTGGAAACGGCTCGAACAAGCGCTGAAGACAACCGACTTGCTGTTGCACAGCGGCGGATGGGGTGTGGTGGTCTTCGATCTCGGGGGAGTCTCATGGGTCGATGCGCGTCGCATTGAATTGAGCACGTGGTTTCGTTTTCGGCGTGCGATCGAAAACACGCCAACGATCTTGCTTTTGCTTGGGGAAGAATCCTGCGCGAAAAGCTGCGCTTCGCTGGTTCTCCGGTGCCAGCGAAAAGCGGACAACTGGAGCCATGCCGCCGCAAGTGTCCAAACCGGAGTTTCGACGTTCGAGGGGTTTGAAGTTCAGGGAGAAGTGACCCGTTCGCGAGTGTTGTCGCAACCCGCCGATTTCGCTCGCTGGCAGACGCACACGCCATAAGCCGCTAGAAGGTCCGGTTGGTTTCCCTTTCCTTTACCAAGTTCAGGGGATGCACGTTGTCTTTCGCATGTCTCTTCGTTCCGGATTTTCCCGTGCAGGCCGTCGTTCGTCTTGAGCCGGAACTTCTCGGTAAACCGGTTGCGATCCTTGCGGGCGCTCCTCCGCTGACGAAGGTATTCGCCGTCAACCACGAGGCACGAAACCTCGGCGTAGAAACTGGAATGACGAAAGTGCAGGCGGAAGCATTTCAGGGCATCGCTTGGCGATGGCGTTCGCCTTCGCAGGAAGCGACGGCGTATGCCGCGCTTCTCGATTGTGCGTGGACGATTTCGCCGCGCGTCGAAGATGGAACAAAGCGCGCGGAGCGGGATTTTTCCGATACGGCGGTGCTGGACCTTGCCGGCTGCGAAAAACTTTTCGGTTCTCCGGAAAAAATCGCGCAGGATTTGAAGCGTGTTGCTTCGGAAGTCGGATTTGAAACCAACGTTGCCGTTGCCGGAGGTCCTTTAGCCGCAGTTTGTGCGGCGCAAGGTTTCGCCGGCGTCACTGTGATTCCTGCAGGAGAGGAAGGCTTCCGGATCGGAAGCCTTCCTCTCGAAGCTCTCCGCATTCCCTTCGAGTTTGTCGAGACGTTGAAGCGCTGGGGTATCCGCACCTGCGCGGAATTTGCGGCTCTTTCCGAAATTGCCATTGTCGAGCGGCTGGGACAGGAAGGACTCCAGTGGTCGCGCCTGGCACGTGGCGCGGACGATCACCAATTGATCGCCAAAGAATTTCCCTCGGACTTCGAAGAGCACATGGATCTCGACTCACCGGTGGATTTGCTCGAACCCTTGCTCTTTGTTCTGAACCGGCTTCTCGAACAGTTGTGCGCGCGGCTGCGCATGCACATTCTCGCCATCGGCGAGATCAAAGTTACGCTCACGCTTGAACGAAACGACTCGCGTAATAAAGAACCGCTCTTCCACATCCGTACGCTGCGGCTTCCGGTACCGGCGCGAGACAGCAAACTCCTTCTGAAACTTTTGCGACTCGATCTTGAAAGGCACCCCCCATCCTTGTCCGTCACCGCCGTCCGCATTTTGACAGTTCCCCTAAAGGCGCGGTCCCAGCAGCTCGGACTGTTCCTGCCACTCGCCCCCGATCCGGAGCGTCTTGAAATCACGCTAGCGCGAATACAAAACACGGTGGGAGAAAGCCGGGTCGGTGTGCCCGTGCTGCTCGACACGCACAACCCCAACGCGTTTCAGCAGAACCGGTTTGTTTTGCCGGAAATGCAAGAAAAGCGTTCGGCCACAGAAAAACAAACAACGGCGGCGATGCGAATTTACCGGCCTCCGCTTCCAGCGACGGTTGAGTTTCGGGAAGGAAAGCCTACGTTTCTCGGTTGCGAAGGAGCGCGCCGGCGAATCCTCGCGTTCGCCGGACCGTGGCGAACGAAAGGTGACTGGTGGTCCGAGACCGAGTGGGCGCGGGATGAATGGGACATCGAGGTGCGCATGCTGCGCCCGAAAGTTCAGCCGGAACCTAGCCGGGAAAGTGAAGAAGAGACCGCGCTGTATCGCGTCTACAAAGACCTGCGAGCGACGCGCTGGTTCGTCGAAGGAATCTACGATTGAAGTACGTTGAACTGCATTCCGCGTCCGCATTCAGTTTTCTTGAAGGTGCCTCGCGCCCGGAAGATCTGGTCTCTCGTGCAAAGGAACTGGAGCAGCCCGCCATTGCTTTGGTCGATCGGGATGGCGTGTACGGTTCACCGCGATTCCACATGGCGGCAAAGTCTGTGGGGATTCGCGCTCACATCGGAGCGGAAATTTCCGTCGAAGGTTTTGGAAACCGGGCCGGATTGCCGGCATGGATGCCGAATTCTTTCTCGTCAAGGCCGGTGCGGTTGGCCCTGCTGGTCGAAAGCAGGACCGGGTATCAGAATCTCTGCCGCCTCATGACGCGCTACAAGTTGCGCGAAAAGGAAAAAGGAACGGGAACGGCCACGCTCGAGGAGGTTGCAGAACACGCAGAGGGTCTCGTCTGTCTGACGGGCGGCGAGGAAGGAGTGCTGGCGGCTTCGCTCATATATAAAGGTTACGACGAAGCGCGAAAGAACGTTGAAAAGCTGACGGCTCTCTTCGGGAAAAAGAATGTCTACGTCGAACTGCAGCGCCATTGCGATCCCGTAGAAGAGCGGCGGAATCAAGCCGCTGTGCGGCTCACCGAAGCGCTGGGTTTGCCGCTTCTTGCCACGAACGGGGTTCGCTACGCCCGCGCCCCCGAGCGCGAAATTCTGGACGTCTTTACCTGCATTCGAAACCACTGCAAGTTGGAAACCGCTGGGCGGCTTCTCGAACGAAACGACGAACGTCATCTCCGTTCGACGGACGAGATGATACAGCTCTTTTCGGATCTGCCACGGGCCATTCACAACACTGGCGAACTTTCCGCAAGGCTCGAATACACGCTGGCCGATCTCGGATACGAATTTCCACGCTATTCCGTTCCCGAAGGAGAAACGATGGATTCGTTTCTCCGGAAACGCACTGAGGAAGGATTTCAAAACCGCTATGGTGCGAAAGGAGACGACGAATTGTTCGAACGCGCCATGCGGCAAGTACGAAAGGAGCTAGCGCTAATTGAGAAACTGCACTTGGCCGGATATTTCCTGATTGTCTGGGACATCATTCGGTTTTGCCGCGAACAGAAAATCCTCGTCCAGGGGCGTGGTTCGGCTGCGAACAGCGCCGTCTGCTATTCCCTCGGAATTACGGCGGTCGATCCGGTTGGCATGGAACTGCTTTTTGAACGGTTTCTCTCGGAAGAACGCGGCGAATGGCCGGATATCGACCTTGATTTGCCGAGCGGCGACCAGAGGGAGAAGGCGATTCAATACGTCTATCAGCGCTACGGCCAGCTCGGGGCCGCGATGACGGCGAATGTCATCACCTACCGGGATCGCTCCGCTGCGCGAGAAGTCGGCAAAGCGTTGGGATTCGATCAGGACGCCCTTGACCGGCTTTCGAGCGTGGTGAACAGCGGAGAATGGCGCGGTCCATCCGACAATTTCGAAAATCATTTCCAGCAAGTGGGTTTCGATCTGAATCATCCCCGCGTGCGGAAATACTGGGAGTTGTGCGAACGCATCCAGGATTTGCCGCGCCATCTCGGCCAGCATTCCGGCGGGATGGTCGTGTGTCAGGGACAGCTTGATTCGGTTGTTCCCTTGGAACCGGCAACGATGCCAGGCCGTGTCGTCGTGCAATGGGACAAGGATGATTGCGCGGATATGGGCATCGTGAAGGTGGATTTACTGGGACTCGGCATGATGGCCGTGCTCGAAGATTGCCTGGAGCTGATTCCCAAACACTACGGCGAGCCGATCGATTTGGCGCAGCTTCCTCCTGATGATCCGCCGGTCTATGAAACCTTACGCAAGGCGGACACGGTCGGAATGTTTCAGGTCGAAAGCCGGGCGCAAATGGCTTCGCTGCCGCGCAATGCTCCGGTCAAGTTCTACGACCTCGTCGTGCAGGTTGCCATCATTCGGCCCGGCCCCATTGTGGGGAAAATGATGCATCCGTACATGCGGCGGCGGCAGGGAAAGGAATCCGTCGCTTATGCACATCCTTCCCTCGAACCTGTGCTCAAACGAACTCTTGGAGTTCCGTTGTTTCAGGAACAACTACTCCGCATAGCAATGATCGCCGCGAATTTCACGGGCGGCGAAGCCGAAGATCTGCGTCGGGCCATGGGTTTCAAGCGTTCGGAAGAACGCATGCACAAAATTGAAGCGAAGCTGCGACGCGGGATGACTGAGAACGGCTTCAGGCCCGAAACACAGGAAGAGATCATCACGCAGATTACTTCCTTCGCGCGCTACGGATTTCCGGAATCCCATGCGGCGAGTTTTGCCATGATCGCTTACGCCAGCGCGTATTTGAAATTTCACTATCTCGCGGCGTTCACGGCGGCGCTGCTTAACAATCAACCGATGGGTTTTTACAGCCCCGCAGTATTGGTGCACGATGCGCAGTTGCATGGACTGCGAGTGAAACCCATCAACGCGATACGGTCGGAATGGAAATGCACTATTGAGAGTGCCAGGAACAAGGAAGACCAGGAGGTTCCGTGTCTGCGGATCGGGTTGCGTTACGTTCGCGGTTTGAGGGAATCGAGCGCAGAACAAATTGTTTGTCAGCGGCAGAAACGTCCATTCGAGGGAATCGAAGATCTGGTCCACCGTGTCCCGGAACTGCAGAAAGCGGAACTGGTGACGCTCGGCGAAATTGGTGCCCTCAATTCTCTGGGGAAGGAAATGAATCGGAGAACGGCGCTATGGCAAGTCGAACGTGCAGCGCGCCGCGCCGGGCCGTTGCTCGACACGATTCCAGAGCAATTGGAATTTTCACCGCTCAATCGGATGACTGACGAAGAGCGCCTTGTCGCGGACTTTCATGGCTCGGGCATGAGCACGGGCCCTCATCCGATGACGTACTGTCGGGAAGCTCTATCCAAACAACGAGTGAAACGAGCCAGCGATTTAGCTCGGCTGTCTGACGGGCAGTACACGCGCGTGGCGGGATGCGTGATCGCGCGACAACGGCCGGGGACGGCCAAAGGCTTCGTCTTTTTGAGTCTTGAAGATGAAACGGGAATTGCGAACGTGATTGTGAATCCCGATCTTTATGAGAAATATCGTGTCGTGATCAACCGCGAAAAGTTTCTTCGCGTGGAAGGCGTCCTACAGAATCAGGATCATACTATTTCCATCAAGGCCTCTCATGTCCAGTCGATCTCCATTACTGCAGCGGAACCCCAGTCCCATGATTTTCACTAGACGTTTGTCGTTGGACCTACGAAGCTAAACGCAATACGGCCAAGCGTTCTTTCGCAGTTGTCAAGAATAGGTTCAGAGCACCCCCTAATCCATCTAGGATCGATGCCAAGCGCGAACATCACTTCCTACAAGCCGACCGCCCGGAGCGTTTCGGGCGCGAAGGACCCTTCTATATGATCACCGGCCCTTCCAGCATGGCAGCATGCATCAATCGCCTTCTCCAGTGTGTTCAAGTTCACCATGCTGTGATGAAACGGAATCAATGACGACAAATGCCCTTCGTAGGAGCAAGGCCAATTACGCTCAATAGATGAGCTTCGAATCACTTGGAGGCCGACGCTCTGTATGAGCCGACTGCAGCCATGATTTTTGATCCTGTTTCCGAGTGGGTTTTCGGTCTCGCACGGAATGCGGCCCTGGACTCTCCAGAGTCCGTGTACCCGGTATGTGTTTCTTGCCCCAGCGCACAAGGGCGAGCAGAACGTCGCTCAGGGCTTTTCCCTTTTCCGTTAGCTCATAAGCGTAGCGCACGGGATGCTGCTGATACGCAGACTTAGCAATGAGCCCCGCCTCTTCCAGTCTCTTCAGGCGGTCGGCAAGAATGTTGGTGGGAATGCCTTCGAGCGAATTCTGCAGCTCTCCATAGGTCACATTACCCCGGAGCAAGTCCCGAACCACAAGCAATGACCACTTGTCGCCAACCAGGTCGAGCGTGCATGCGACAGCGCAGGGCGAGCGCAGAAAACCGCGCGCTTCCGTTTTCGGTTTTTTCCTTTTTGGCTTCCCACTGGAGTGAGTGACTTGCATAGTGAAAGTTAGTATGCTACATTTCCATGTAACTTGCAAAGTGCAAGTTACTACGAAAAGGGAGCGAAATCATCATGGAAAACACCGTCATATCGCGCGTCGATCAGCCCAAAGTTTCAGCGGTTTCCGCCACAGGCGCTTTCGTCGCCGCTTTCTTTTTGGCTTGGTTGGCACTCATCTTTGTCCTTGGTGCGCGCGGTGTGTTTGTCGCGCCGCGCGGGGCGCCACCGCTCGCACTACTGATCGGCCTCTTGGCCCCCCTCAGCCTGTTTCTTGTTGGATATCGAACCATCCCGCCACTGCGGGAGTTTATTCTTTCAGCTGACCTTCGCCTCATTGTGGGGATGCAGGCGTGGAGATGGGCTGGCTTCGGGTTTCTGACTTTGTACACCTACGGAGTCTTGCCTGGGATCTTCGCTTGGCCTGCCGGGCTGGGCGATATGGCGATCGGTGTGACTGCTCCATTGGTGTTGTCCGCTCTCCTGCGCCGGCCCGGATTTGCGGCCGGCAAGAGCTTTGTGGCCTGGAACGTTTCCGGCATTTTGGACCTCACCGTGGCCGTGAGTATCGGGGCGCTCGTCCCGCTGCTCGCTCCCAATTTTTACGGAGCTGTTTCAACGGCTCCTATGACACAGCTGCCGCTGGTGCTGGTTCCGACATACTTGGTACCGACATTCTTGATACTGCACTTGACTGCGCTGTTTCAGGCGCGACGTCTCAGATAAGCATCGAAGGAGCGACCTGGTACTTGACATTCCGCGTTCTCCTATCGAGCGTGAGATACGGCTTCTTCGATCAGAGCTGCAACCTCCTTTGGCCTGGAGACGTAGACCGCGTGGCTGGCGCCGGAGACTTCGACCTTGTGGCTGTTGGCGCGCGTGGCATACCAGCGTTCGAGATCGGGGTTAATGTTCTGTCTGCTCCTGCTACCAGCATCCAGGTTGGTTTGCTTTTCCACGCAGCCGTGGTGATAACAGCTTTGAAGTTATCGGCGAAATTGGGCACCTGCGATCGCGCCATGGTAGCTACGGCGCGCATGTCCCGGAAGGCACCGGACCAGTCACCGGGCTGCATTCTTCGGAGCAAAACCTGAACGCGATCAGCGATTTGAACGTTCTGCACCTGCGAGCTGCGTATTTCATGGAGAACAATCTGGCGGCGATCGACATGATCCATGGGAGGGGAATGTTCGGGCATTCGCTGCTACCCGACCTGAAGCTGCCCATGATCGCGACGCGAGACGTTGGCGACTACGCCGCGCAGCGCCTCCTGGACTTGGATTTTTCCGGCAAACAAACGCGTGAACTGCTTGGCGAGCGCGACCTGTCGATGACGGAAGCCACAGCGGTGATTGCTCGCGGTATTGGCAAGCCGGATCTGCGTTACGAGCAGTTTCCATATGACCAGGTGCAGCAGGTGTTGGTGCAAATGGGCATTCCGCCGAAGAAAGCCGCGGTGTACATCGAGATGTACAAGGCCATCAATGCAGGAGTCCTTGCTGCGCAGGAGCCGCGTTCGCCGGAGAACAGTACAGCGACTTCGTTCGAGAAATTTGTGCAGGATGTCTTTGTGGCCGCGTATCACAGGCAGGCTACAACCGCTTAGGCCGGCGCCCAGGTGCCACCGTTGCGCCTGTCCATAGACCAGAATTTCGGGAAGCAGCTTCTGAAAATTGCCGATGCGCAGATCTAGCCATGAATAGAACGGCCTCTAAGGAAAGAGAGTTGCCCAAGCGTGGTAAGAAACCGACGACTTACCGTCGTGTCGTCACGGGAAATGTAAACGGCAAGTCCGCCGCATCAATTCCACCGGAGGCGTCCGTGGATAGAGATTGCTTATCCCTGTCCTACACATAGCAACCACGAGGACCAGCCTACGGCGGCATTCCGCCAAACTCATCTGTGTCTCGCCAAACTATCAATGCAAATGTAAACCGTCGGGCGAATGGGGAATAAGGTTTAAGGCTCCAGCTTGGTATAAAGTCTCGAATGATGCCCGAGGGCAAGAACATCCATCCTGACGCAGCGAGTCCCTGGCGGCCGCTTCGGATCCCCTTATTCCGAAATCTGCTCATCGCTGACTTCGCCTCCGACGTAGGAGCCTTCATGCAAGCCGTGGGCGCAGCTTGGCTCATGACTTCACTCAGCAGTAGCACGCTTGAGATTGCACTCATTCAGACAGCTTCCGCACTTCCCTTCTTCCTTCTCGCGCTGCCCGCTGGTTCCATCGGTGACATCCTAGACCGCCGCAAGCTGATTCTTGGAACCGAATTCTGGATGCTGGCGATCGCTTGCCTACTGGTCGTGGCCACATTCGCTCACTTCATCACTCCATGGGTGTTGCTGCTGCTGACTTTTGCGCTCTCGATCGGCGATGCACTGGAGTCGCCCGCGTGGAGAGCGATCTTCCCGGAACTCGTATCCAAGGAAGACTTATCTCCAGCTCTTGCCCTGAATGGAATTGAGTTCAACCTTGCTCGTGCCGTTGGTCCTGCTCTCGGCGGCCTTGTTATTGCGATTGCGGGCGTCGGGATTGTCTTCCTTCTGAACGTCCTTTCATTCCTCGGCGTTATCGTTGTGATTGCCCGCTGGAAACGCCCCGTTCCGAAAGCCACCCTGCCTGCGGAGACCTTCACAGGAGCGACCTCTGCCGCGTTTCGATACGTGCGGTACTCACCTGGCATTCAGAGACTCTTGCTCAGGTCGGCCTGCGTTATTTTCTTCGCCAGCGCTTTTTGGGCTTTACTTCCAGCTGTTGCCAGAATCGTTAGTCACAGTTCTCTCGGGTACGGCCTGTTGCTCGGCTTCTTTGGCACGGGCGCCGTCCTCGGAGCTGTGCTCCTCCAACGTTTGCGAAAAACCTACTCCGTCGAGGCCGTGGTTGCGGTGGCGAGCGCGGTGTTCGCTTGCGTCCTCGCCGGAGCGGCACTCCTGCATAGCCTCTGGATCCTGTCACTGTTTTCTTTTTTCGGCGGCGCAGCGTGGACCATCTTCATGTCCGTTTTTAACACGCTGATCCAACGCCTGGCTCCCGACTGGGTTCGCGCACGCGTCCTCGCCGTCTATCTTTTCGTTTTTCAGGGCAGCATGGCGATGGGCAGCGTCGTTTGGGGCGCGTTGGCGGAACGGGCCGCTTTGGCCCAGGG
>Ga0210384_10004219_pt1 | contig 16140 bp, 17 predicted proteins | sample IncBWH2MmetaG_FD_160574 | JGI IMG/M metagenome (GOLD analysis project Ga0210384, IMG submission 160574) | Forest soil microbial communities from Barre Woods Harvard Forest LTER site, Petersham, Massachusetts, United States - Inc-BW-H-2-M | ecosystem: Environmental > Terrestrial > Soil >...
TCTTCGAGAATGCTTTCTACTTTGCTGGCCATCGCCGTTTCCTATCCTCCTCGCAGATAAATAACGATTGCTGAGAACCCGCCAACTAAGCCGTTTCAGGTGCCGGTGCCGCGGAAGGCTCCGGGGTGCTTTCCGGTGCCGCGCCGCCTGGCCCGAACTTGTTTGCCTTTACTGCTTCGCTTGTAACCACCGCAAGATTCCGCGGCAGCGCGGCAAGCGCTGTTGCAATTCGCTGCGCCGGAGCATTCAGCAGGAACATGATCTTGCTGAACAGTTCCTCTTTGCTCGGCAGCGCCGCGAGCTGGTTGATCTCCTGGATCGAAATGACCCGCCCTTCGACCCATCCAGCGCGAAACTTGAACGCCGGAACATCTTTCGCCACTCTCGTCAGAATCTTTGCAAGGGCAACCGGGTCCGCGGTTGTGAAGGCGATTGAATTCGTGCCCTTCAAACCCTTTAGCAGCCCTTCTGCCGGAGTTCCGGCAGCGGCGCGCTCGGCCACGGTGTTTTTCACAACTTCATAGCTGCCGCCCGCTGCCTGCACCGCGCGGCGGAGCTTGGTGTCCTGCTCGACGGTGATGCCTTGAAACGTCGATAGAATCACGGTGGAAACTTTTGCAAGTTGTGTGCGCAGCTCGTCCGCATGCGCAATTTTTTCGGCTTTCTTCTTCATGCCGAACTCCTCTTTCCCCGGCTCCTGTGTGTAGGGCCGGCCGCTACGAATCTCTACGCCGCCACGGCGACAGCAGCATCCGCCTCGGCGTGATCAATCGGCACGCCCGGACCCATGGTCGAAGTGAGCGTGATTTTCTTGATGTACTTGCCCTTCGCCGCTGCGGGCTTGGCTTTGATCACCGCAGCCAGCAACGCCTGCGCGTTTCCGGCCAATTGCTGCGCCGAAAAACTGATTTTGCCAACGGGCGAGTGGATGATTCCGGTCTTGTCGAGACGAAATTCCACTTTGCCGGCCTTGATTTCTTTCACTGCGCGCGCAATTTCAAAAGTGACGGTGCCGGTCTTCGGATTGGGCATCAAGCCGCGCGGGCCGAGGACTTTGCCCAGCCGTCCGGCGGATTTCATCATGTCCGGCGTGGCAATTACCGCCTCATAATCCGTCCAGCCTTCCTGAATTTTCTGGACCATGTCGTCGCCGCCGACAAAATCTGCGCCGGCATCCTGCGCTTCCTTTACTTTTTCGCCGCTGGCGATCACCAGAACGCGCTTCGATTTCCCCAGGCCATTCGGGAGCACCACCGTGCCGCGAACCATCTGGTCGGATTGTTTTGGATCCACACCGAGGTTCAAGACCAGCTCGACGGTTTCGTCGAATTTCACGAAGTGCGCCTTGCGGAGAAGTTCCGCGGCTTCTTCGAGCTTGTAAGGGCGCGCCTCCACGAGCTTCCGGGCGCGATCTATATTCTTTCCGCCTTCTTTCGCACTGCGACCCATCGCGTATATCTCCTGATTCCGGGCTAGCCTTCGACTTCGATGCCCATATTGCGCGCCGTCCCCATGATGGTGCGAACTGCCGACTCGAGATTGGCTGTGTTCAAGTCGGGCAGCTTGGTCTTGGCAATTTCTTCAACCTGCTTGCGCGTGACCTTGGCCACCTTGTTGCGGTTCGGTTCCGGTGAACCCTTCACGATTCCCGCAGCGCGCTTCAAAAGTTCCGAGGCCGGCGGCGTCTTCAAAATGAATGTAAAGGTGCGGTCGCTGTAAATGGTGACCAGCACGGGAATAATCATGCTGTCCGGCTCTTTGGCCGTTTTGGCGTTGAACTGCTTGCAGAAATCCATGATGTTCACGCCGTGCGGGCCGAGCGCCGTGCCCACGGGCGGGGCCGGAGTGGCTTTCGCCGCCGGCAACTGCAGCTTCACCATCGCTTGAACTTTTTTCGCCATTGCTCGTCCTCTACCCCTGACTTCACGTCATTCTGAGCGCAGCGAAGAATCTTTCTTCCTCGCCCCGCAAAGCCGCAGTTTGCTACGCCACTTTCTCCACTTGCGCAAAATCCAGCTCGACTGGAGTCGAGCGTCCAAAAATCGTGACGGATACTTTCAGCGTGCTGCGGTCGGAATTCACTTCCTCCACCACGCCGGTAAAATTCGCAAATGGTCCTTCGCCGATGCGCACTTTCTCGCCGCGCTCAAACGACAGTCGCGGCTTGGGCTTCTCCGCTGTAGTGGTCGCGCGGTTCAAAATATTCTGTACTTCTTCGTCTGTCAGCGGTGAGGGCGTCTGGCCCGACCCGACGAATCCGGTGACGCGCGGAGTGGAGCGAACCACGTGCCAGGTGTAGTCGTCCATGTCCATCTCGACCAGCACATAACCCGGATAACACATCCGCGGTGAAATCACCTTCTTGCCGCCGCGCACTTCCACCACCGACTCGGTGGGAATAATGATCTGGCCGATCTTGTCCGTCAGCCCGAATGCCTGCACGCGGCCCTCCAGGCTTTCCTTCACCTTTTTCTCAAACCCCGAGTAGGTGTGGACGATGTACCACTGCTTCGACATTTCGCTTCCTTCAGTGTTTCTTTGCATAGTCGATCAGCCAGCTAATCGCTTTGCCCAGCACGGAGTCAGTCATAAAAAAATACACGCCGAAAAACGCCACGGTGACGGTCACCACGATGGTGGTCGAGATCACGTCATCGCGCGACGGCCAGTTCACCTGCTTCATCTCGACACGCACGTCGTGCAAGAAGCTGCGCAGCCGGCGCGGATACGCCGCCATTTTCCCAACTGGCTCCATCAGGGAAAAACCACTGACTCGGTGCTCTGCTTCTTCCTTGTTCATTTTTGCTGCCTGTGCCATCTCGCCGGCCGCCTTTGCTTTCTCGAACTCAGTTCGCTCCGCCCGCCAACTCCCGCTGCAGCAGAGCTGGCAGGGGAGGAGGGATTCGAACCCCCACTCTCGGTTTTGGAGACCGATGGTCTACCGTTGAACCTACTCCCCTTTACCCTGAGAACCCGCCAGTGGCGGGCTCGAAGGGTCCACCCGAGTCGGACTCATTTCCTTCCTGTGGGCATCCAACTCGGCCAGACCCTCCCCACACCCTCTTGTCGACCCTTCGGTCGCTACGCGGCCTCAGGGCAAGCCGACGGTCTACGTTTCTTTCACTGCCGCCTTCGCGATCAATCGCAATTTCTTCTCGCGACCCCAGCCTTTAATCTCTTTCTCTCGCCGCCGGGCGGCCCCCGAAGTGCCGCAGAACTCGCTCCAAACTAACTCTACCGGGCGCCGCCTCGCGGTGAAATCCGGCCCTACACCCCAGTTATGCCGCTTCACCCGCTCACTGACATCGTTCGCAATTCCGACGTACAACGAGTCGTCTCTACATCGCACGATGTAGCAGAACCAGCAACTCTCTTGCTCCGCCATATCAGCGACGTCTGCCTGCTATTCGGACCTGGACTGCTGTTCTATTTAACTTCCTTGTGTCCGGTGTGCTTTCGGCACGTGTTGCAGAATTTCGACGTCTCCAACCGGTCCTGATGCTTTTTCCGGTTCTTGGTTGTGGTGTAGTTCCGGTTTTTGCAATCGTTGCACTGCAATGTAATGATTTCGCGCATAGGCTACTCGATGATCTCCGCGACAGCTCCGGCTCCCACCGTGTGGCCGCCTTCGCGTATCGCGAACCGCAGCCCCTTCTCCAACGCCACTGGCGTGATCAAACTGATCTCGCACGAGATGTTGTCTCCCGGCATCACCATCTCCACTCCCGCCGGCAGCTTCACGTCTCCCGTCACGTCCGTGGTCCGAAAATAAAACTGTGGCCGGTAGCCTGTGAAGAATGGCGTGTGCCGCCCGCCCTCTTCCTTCGTCAACACGTACGCTTCGGCCTTGAACTTCGTGTGCGGCGTGATCGAACCCGGCTTGCACAACACCTGCCCGCGCTCCACTTCATCTTTTTCCGTCCCGCGCAACAGCAGCCCCACGTTGTCCCCCGCGATCCCTTCGTCCAGCAGCTTCCGGAACATTTCCACGCCCGTCACCGTCTTCTTCATCGTCGGACGGAAACCCACAATCTCAATTTCTTCTCCCACCTTCACCTTGCCCCGCTCGATTCGTCCCGTCACCACCGTCCCGCGACCCGAAATCGAAAATATATCTTCGATCGGCATCGCGAACGGCTTGTCCACATCCCGCTGCGGCAGCGGCACGTTCTTGTCCACCGCTTCCATCAATTCCAGAATCGACTTCTCCCACTTCGCGTCGCCCTCCAGCGCCTTCAGCGCCGACCCGCGCACCACCGGCACCGTGTCTCCCGGAAACTGGTAGGTCTTCAGCAGTTCGCGCACTTCCAGTTCCACGAGTTCCAGCAGCTCCGGATCTTCCACCACGTCGCACTTGTTCAGAAACACCACGATGTACGGCACGCCCACCTGACGCGCCAGCAGAATGTGTTCCCGCGTCTGCGGCATTGGTCCGTCCGTCGCCGCCACCACCAGGATCGCCCCGTCCATCTGCGCCGCCCCGGTGATCATGTTCTTGATGTAGTCCGCATGCCCCGGGCAATCGATGTGCGCGTAGTGGCGGTTGGCCGTCTCGTACTCCACGTGCGCCACCGCAATCGTAATTCCGCGCTCGCGCTCTTCCGGCGCGTTGTCAATCGAATCGAACGCCCGGAACTGCACCTTCGGGTTGTTCTTCGAGAGCACTTTCGTGATCGCCGCCGTCAACGTCGTCTTGCCGTGGTCGATGTGCCCAATCGTCCCCACGTTTACGTGCGGCTTACTCCGCTCGAATTTCTCCTTCGCCATCGTTCCTCACTCTTTTGAGAGAACTACGCGGCCATTGCCGCGATGCACTTCCCCAGGGTCGCTTTGCACTTCAAAATGGAGCGGGGGACGGGACTCGAACCCGCGACCATCTGCTTGGAAGGCAGAGACTCTACCACTGAGTTACCCCCGCTCATTCCTGCCGCACCAAACGTGGAGCCTGGGACCGGGATTGAACCGGTGACCTCGTCCTTACCAAGGACGCGCTCTACCAACTGAGCTACCCAGGCCCGAACCGGTTTCCCCGAAGCCTCCCGCGCATTACATCGGAAGCGCGACCGGGACCGCCTCGCTCCGAAGAATATTTCTGAGCCTCACCGATATCTCAGGACCATTTCGGTCGCAGGAGACGCTGGTGGACGGGGGAGGATTCGAACCTCCGTAGCCCGCAAGGAGCGGCAGATTTACAGTCTGCTGGTTTTAGCCACTCACCCACCCGTCCCGCAAAACTCGTCGGGACACAGCTTCAGCATCCCACTTGCCCTACAAGAACTTGACCAGACTGCTGTACGGGGTACTCCGCAATGCAGAAAGGGCTCGTGTCCGAAGACACCAGCCCTAGCGCTTTTGTCGCGAGGAATCCGTCCGCATCCCCTGCCGAAAATTCTCGGTCCCTCAAACTCAGCTGGCGGAGGGAATTGAACCCCCGACCCTCTGATTACAAATCAGATGCTCTACCTGCTGAGCTACGCCAGCCCTGCTTAAACCTAGGAAAATTATCACAGAGGCAATCAAATTGCAAGCAACTTTCCCCCAGCCGCAAACCCCTTGCCACGTCGGCACTTATCCGACCACCATCCGCCGCCAAAATGCCCTATTGGGCGGCAGGCTTCGAAAATTCGCTGTCGTTCAGTTCCACATTATGGCGGACTTCCGTAAAGGTAATCGTGAACGAGGGCTTCGCAATCGACTGGTGGACGGTAAACGGCAACTTAATGCCATCCACTTCCCGGTAATCCTCCAAATCTTCCTGATATGTGGAAAGCCCTTCGGCCGAATGACGACGGCTAATCATGCGCAGCGCCAGTCCCGTCTTCATATCAAAATACATTTTGTCGGGGTCTCCTCCTGCCCGCGCTGCCTCAATCACATAACTATCGTGCTCGCCGATTTTTTCGGTGCCGGTCAAAGTAAACTTTGAATACAACTGGCGCAAATCGAGCGGGTGATAGAAATCGGCATCGAGGCGCGTGTCTTCCAGTTCCGCTCCCGTCTGACTGCGCAATCCGTCCTGCGGATCGTCTGTCCATCCATTGGTCCCATCAAAGCCCTGGCGGAAGGAAGCGCCATTGAGAATGATCACGCGAAGCAAACGGTTAGGCGCCTTCTCATGGAATTCAACGGTCCCTGAAATCTGCATCTCCGGCACATCAATCGTGCCCGTCGAAACGCGCGAAGTCAGTTTTTTCCACGCGGCTCGCCCGCCGATGGCCTCCACATAACGATTCAAAATTTGATCGGTGCTCGCCGTTCCTGATGGTGCAGTCGCTTTGGGGGCCGGCTTTTGCGGCCTGGGCGAAGCCTCTTGTGCAATGGCGCCGCAACACATCGTGAGGCCTAGTATCCCGACTGCCAAAAGTTTCTTCATGTTCTCGTTTTTATCTCTTATTCCATGAGCGCACAAGCGCCGAAAGAAGGGCAAAACTTTACACCAACTCCATCGAAACCTATACTCGATTCTTCGCATGCCACTTTCTTCGACGCAGCGCGCACTGATTGCGATAGTGGTGATTATTGCGCTGGGCGCTTGCGCCTTCGGGGTCTATCTCTACCGGCAGCGGCGTCCGCTGGCCGCTGCCAGCTCCGGATCAGCGCCTGATCTGCTCGATCAACTTCCTGCGGATGCTCCCGCCATCGGCTATGTAAATGTGGCCACATTGCGTGGATTGCAGAATTCTCCGCTCGCAGCGGTACTCGGGTTGACCTCCCCTGGCCCACAGGCCGACCGTGAATATGCGGAATTCGTGCGCGCCACCGGATTCGACTACGCGCGCGATCTGGATAGAGTCGCAATCGCTGCCTGGCCACAGAGCTTCGCAACGCCAGCCACCGGCATTGGCGAGACCCGTCTCCTTGCGATTGCGGATGGCCGCTTCGACGAACAAAAAATCAAAGCCTACGCCTTGAAAACTGGGAGAGCGTTCTCTCGCGGGTTACTTTCGGTGCACGAAGTTCCCGGCAATCCATCTCTTTCATTCGAGTTTCTCTCGCCCACACGCATGGTGCTGGCCAGCGGCCGGAACGCATCCGAGTTGCTCACCGCCACCGGCGCGCAGATTCGAGACCCCGGTACGCAGGAGCGCATAACTCGGGTCGCAGGCGCGCCGATTTTTGCGGTCGCCCGTACCGATCAGCTTCCCGCCGGCTTCTACTCAAATTTTGCCAATTCGCCGCAGCTCGAACACCTGGCGCGCAGCGTTCGCGGCCTCAGCCTCGCAGGCCAGCCCGATGGCGAAAAGATCAAAATCGCGCTCGACGCCGAATGCGACTCGATGACCAACGCGCTCCAGCTTGCCACACTCCTCGACATCCTCCGAATGGCCTCCTCCATGACTCTCTCCGATCCCAAAACGCGCCGACAAATGAATCAGGAGCAAGCCGCGTTTCTGAGAGCTGTCGTCAACCAGTTGAAAGTCTCTCACCAGGACAAATGGGTTCGCCTCACCCTCGACCTCACGCCCCAAATGCTTGGCGCCTCGCGGGCGGACGCAGCAGACCCTCCCGACGGAAGGCCAAAGCACTAGCCAAATTTAGAGCTGGAGCGCGGTCTTGCCACGTTGTCAGGATTCACGCCGAGGAAATGAGGACTTCTTAACTCAATCAGCAGCAGTTGCAGAAGGAGTGGAATTGCGGAGATAACGCCAGGGATTAACTGGCGTGTTGTAAATGCGTACTTCGTAGTGCAAGTGAGGACCCGTCGAACGCCCGCTGGCGCCTTCGTAACCGATGATGTCGCCGCGCTTCACGTGCGTGCCCACCTGCGTATTGAAGTTGGACATGTGGCCATACCAGGTGCTCACGCCGAAGCCATGGTCGATGATCACTAGCCGCCCGTATCCCGCGCGGCGATCCATCACCACTACAACTCCATCCGCCGTGGCTCGAACGTCATCCCCGTAATGCGAAGCTATGTCCATTCCCGCATGGAAGGCACCCTCACCGCTAAATGGGTCAAGCCGCTCGCCGAAATGACCCGTAATTTCGCCCACCACCGGCCAGAGCGAAGGAACAATGCCGAGGCTGCTCATCTGCGGGCCTGGAAGCAGCCGCAATCCGCCGCTCGCAAGCGCGACCGTGGTGGCATTCTTCTCAAGATAACTGAACTCGTCCAGGGACTGCTGGAAGTCGGCGTCCGGCTCCGCACTTACATCGGTCAAGGCAAATGGCGTGGTGCGCAGGCGGGTAATCCCGTAAGCCATGGCCACTTCACTGGCCAGCGATTGCAGGGAGTTCAGGCGCTGGTTGGTGTCCTTGATCTCAGTTTGGAGTTGGCGGTACTGCTGCTTCAGGTTGTCCTGCTCGCGCCGCAGAGAATTGTAACTGGTGGCTTTCCAGAGCATCCGCGAGTAGGAACCCATGCCCGCCACCACCGTAATTCCGCCTACCACCGCCAGAATGGCAAACAGATGGAGCACATAGAGGGGGATCCGTACCCGGCGCATTCCGCCCGAGGCATTGGACGCAATAAAAAACGTATAGTGTTTCCCTCTCATGGCCTGTTTTTTTCCTGAGTTAATTTAAATTCCGGTGGCTGAAGACCGCGAACCCCCGCCGCGGTTAGCCGTTATCATCAGTAGTCTGAACCGAGAGCCCTGGTTCGAAACCCGGGGGATTGTAGTGACCCCGCCAGTGGGCGTCAACCTTAATCTTTCGTTTCGCATAGTTCTCCGGATTCGCTTACTTCCATTCTCCACTCTATAATCAGGTCCCAACTATTAAGACGTTACTCTAACTTGAGCAGTTCCAGCAACTGTACAAGAGGTCAGCATGGACAGTGAAGATCAACTGGTCGAAAGGACAGGTCGTGCAGTTCCTTCCCGAATCGGTAAACGCGCGAGGGGGGCCTTGCGTTTGGGGATTGGCGACGACGCCGCTGTCATTGCGCCAAGTGGCCACTCGGAATGGGTGTTGACCTGTGATCAATTTTTAGAAGGCGTCCATTTTCTGGCCGACTCACATCCACCGGACTCTGTGGGGTACAAAGCCCTTGTGCGGGCCACGAGCGACATCGCCGCGATGGGTGCCTCTCCCCGATTCTTCCTCCTGGCCCTGGCTCTGCCCTCCCGCAGGACAGGAGTATGGCTCGACGCGGTCCTTCGTGGCTTAGCCCGGGCTGCGAGGCAGCTGGATCTGCGTCTCATCGGGGGGGACACCACAGAGATCGGCAAAGTATCAATTAATATTACCGTGCTGGGTGAAATCGAATCGGGCCACGCGATTACGCGTGCGGGGGCAAAACCGGGTGACATTATATATGTCAGCGGGAGACTCGGCCGAGCCCGGTTAGGTCTGGAGCTTGTCCGCAACAAACTCACCAAAACGCCGCAGTTTCGCGCTCTCCTGGTCCCACACCTCTTCCCCCGAATCCCGCTCAGACTAGGGGTCTGGCTAGCCCGACATCGCGTTCCTTCAGCCATGATAGATATATCGGACGGGCTCTCAACCGACGTGGGTCGCCTCTGCCGTGCAAGCCATGTGGGCGCCCGCATCTGGGCGGACTGCATTCCGCGCCCCTCCATCCCGGCTTCCCTCTCGCGTCGGCTGCCCCGCTCCCGCCTCGATCCCCTTCAAATGGCCTTGTATGGCGGCGACGATTACGAATTGCTCCTCACCGTGTCCCCGCGCCAAGCCAAGCGATTGCGTCGCGCCCCAGGATTTCGTGACTTAACTCCTATCGGCGAGATTACGCGCGGCAAGCGGATTATCCTGCTCGGGACAGACGGCGCAGGGAGGATTCTCAAACCCGGTGGCTGGGACCCATTCCGCCACCGATAACAGGTGATCGGATCCAGGTTCGGCTGCCTACCTAGCGGCGTTGCGGCGTCATGGCAGGCGGGGGATTCGACAGTACCGGAGCGGAAACTTTCTGCAGGGGCTTCTCCACAGGTCGCGGGCGCGGCGTCGCGCCAGTCTCGGTTAATCCTTGCTCCGCAGCGTCGGCTGGCGGCGCCGTATCGGGTGTGTCCACTTGAATTTGCTTCCCGCCAACCTGCTTTTCAAGCGGTACCACGTTGGGAAAATCCTCCGCGGGGATCCCCTGCATGGCACGTTCCGAGAATTCGAGCCAGATGGGCAGTGCTGCACGCGCGCCGGTCTCTTTCTTTCCGAGCGATACGCGCCGGTCGTCGTTGCCCACCCAGACTCCGGCCGTTAACTGTGGCGTGAAGCCGATGTACCACGCATCCGTAAAGTCATTTGTCGTTCCTGTCTTCCCAGCCGATGGGCGTCCCAATTCTTTCGCGCGAACGCCGGTGCCGAACTGCACCACCTCTTCGAGCATGGCGACCATTGTGCGTGCCACTTCCGGGGGAATCACATCCGTCACCTGTGGCCGCGGCTCTTCGAGCACCACTCCGTCGTAGGAAGTCACGCGACGAATCATGTGCGGATCAATGTGGATGCCATCATCGGGGAAAACCGTGAATGCCGAAGTGTGCTCCATGAGCGTCAAGTCCGCCGCGCCCAGCGCCAGCGGCAGATACGGTGGCAGCGGGCTGGCAACGCCAAAACGCCGCGTCATATCGATCACGTTCTGCACTCCAACCTTATCCAGCAGCCGCACCGCCGGAACGTTGCGCGAATCAGCCAGCGCGCGACGGAGGGTTATGCGCCCTTCGAACTTCTCGTCATAGTTCTTGGGTGAATAGTCCTGGCCGCCGCTGCGAAAAGTAACGGGCTGGTCCACGATGGTGTCAAATGGTGAAGCGCCGCGTTCGAGCGCGGTGGCGTACACATACACTTTGAATGAACTGCCTGTCTGCCGCACGGCCTGCGTGGCGCGATTGAATTTCGACTCCACAAAATCGTAACCGCCGACCATGGCTTTGATCTCGCCCGTAGGATTGTCAATCGCTACAAGCGCTGCCTGCGCCGCCGGTTCCTGCTCGAGTTGCACATGCGCGGTGTTGCCGGCGAGTTCCATGATCTTCACCACCACCAGATCGCCCAAGGTCAAAAGTTGCGTTGCTGCTTTCCGCCCGGTCCAGGCAAAATCCGCGGGAGTGAGCATCGCGTGGATCGCTCCGATTTTGATGGTTGCGAAAGTCGGCTCGACAGTCGTCACCAGCCCCGTCACGTAATCGCCCTTCTGAATCGAACTCCGCCAATCGTCGTTCTGATACGAATCGAGCGTGCCCGGATTTTCGACCAGGATATTTGGCAAATTGCCGCGCCACCCGTGGCGGTGATCGTAAGCGTGCAGTCCATCGCGCACCGCCAGGTTCGCGGCTCTCTGCATGGATACATTCAGCGTCGTGTAGACGCGCAGTCCCTGCTCGTGTACCGCTGCAGTCCCGTAGGTGTGCTCGAGATACTGACGGATTTCCTCGACAAAGTAGGGGGCCAGATCGTTGCGCGGTGAGGTCAGATGCAAGCCCAGTGGCTCTTTCGCCGCAGCAGCAGCCTGCGCCTGTGTCACCTCTCCATCGCGGGCCATCAGCGAAAGTACCAGATTGCGCCGCGAAATGGCGCGATCCGGATGAATGATGGGATTGTAAATCGGTCCACGGATGATCGCTGCCAGCATGGCAGCTTGCGGCAGTGTCAATTGCCCCACCGGCCGGTTGAAATAATATTGTGACGCCGCTTCAAATCCGTAATTGCCTGCGCCCAGGTAAATCTGATTCGCGTACATCGTCAGGATCTGCTCTTTGGTGTAGTGGCGCTCTACCTGAATTGCCAGGATAGTTTCTTCTATTTTGCGGCGCAGGCTGCGATCCGAGCGGTTCAGGAAGAGGCCGCCGGCAAGCTGCATCGTCAATGTGCTGGCGCCCTGCTTCATGCCGCGGTGCCGGATGTCGTGCCAGGCGGCTTCGAGCACGCGCGGAAAATCCACACCCCAGTGCTCGTCGAAATGTTGATCCTCGGTGGTCAGAATGGCGTCCTTCAAAAGCTTCGGAATCTGCTCGTAGGTGAGCAGGATGCGGCGCTGCAGCGCGAAGGTGCCGATGGATTGCCCATCGTCCGCGTACAGTTCAGTGACTACGTTCGGCCGGTAATCCTCCAGCGCGCGAATTTCCGGCAAGTCGCTCGTGTACACGAACAGCAAGCCCACGGCCGCGCCGAATCCGATGGCGCACACCACGAGAAACGTGAACGCCAGTCGCCCGAACAGCGTTCCTCCGCCAATCTTCATGGCCGCGCGGTACATTCGCTCCATCGTTTTAGTATTCTAACGCATCCTCCGGCGCCGCGCCGGGCACGACCTGAGCCCAATGTTTCCAAACCGAACCGCCAGAGAATGATTCCAGCTCGCTGGAGCAGTTCCGCATATTCCTACTTATTGATATTGAGCCGGGGAGGAAATTAAGTTCGCGGCGAAGGTGCCATCAGGAGAGTGCTGCTTCCGCGTCCTTAATCGTCGCGTAGCTTTGGAAGAGTTTGGAGACGTGCGTCATTTCGATCAGTGCTTTCACCTGCGTGTTCATTCCCGAGAATGCCAGTTTACGCGCGGTCTTCTGCGCGCCAACATACGCGGCCACGAGCGCACCCAGCCCGGCGGAATCAATGTAGGGCACGCCGCTGAAATCAATGATGAGTTCCGGAGCGTTTTCGCTTCGAAGCATTTCCTGGAAACTGAAGACCGTGTGAATGTTCAGAGATCCCTTGAGGTGCAGAATACTCTGCCCATCGCGAGACCCTCCGGTTTTCACAACCTGCAGGTTGTCCTTGTTCATGGCCCGCGATTCTAGCGAATAATCTCCAAATTCGACTATGAATAATTTGTTACAGAACCATTAGGCTTCCATGATTCGCCCCATCCGAACCCCTCTGCACGGGAATTCTAACCTTGACTACGGGGAGCAATTAGTCTGTGCGCGTTACTTGGTGTCACTAACAATGGCCTCCGCTTCAATTTCAACCAGCATCTCTGGTGCAATCAGGCGGCTGATTTCGACCATGGCCGTCGCCGGCCGAATCTCGCCGAACACTTCGCCGTGCGCGCGGCCGATCTTCTCCCATTCCGCAATATTCGTTACGAAAATCCGAGTACGCACCACGTCGGAAAGTTTCGCTCCAACTTTTCCGAGCGCCGACTCAATGTTTCGCAACACCTGTTTTGCCTGCGCATGCGCATCCCCTACACCAACAATTTCTCCATTCGTATCGGTTGCGGTGGTCCCGGAAACATGCACATACGGCCCCACGCGCACCGCCCGCGAGTAGCCAACAATCGGCTCCCAAGGAGTGCCCGACGAAACATTCTGCCGCTTCATGCTTCCCTCCAGTGTGCCGTGTTCACGAACGCCCGAAGTCACGGATCAAATCGCCTGAGCAATTCAGGCGTAACAATAGGACACAATTCCTCGCGCTTCCCGAACACACGATACCGGATGCGTGCAATAAGATCATAAATTGCATCGCGCAGCCCACGCGGAATCGCAGCCATTATGGACCCCACGATTCTCCAGCCGCCCCCCAGCCGCTGGAGTATGCGAACCACTGCCTCCGAACGCGCGAGCAACAAACCTTTACTCGTTCGAACCACAATGCTGTCCGGCAGCCTCGCACGTTGCTCCGCCGGCACCTGTGCCCGAAATGTCTCGCCCTGCAGCGGCGCATATCGAAATGCTGCGCCCGCGCGGTCATGCTTCACCACAAATCGCACCGTGCCGTGGCACAACGCGCAATGCCCGTCGTAAAAGAGCGTATCTGTTTCCTGGTTGGTTGGCGGCACCTTCAGAGGAGAATAACACGGCCAGCAAAACGCATCGGCAGACTCGCGATGGAAACTGCCGCTGGACAGATTTTCCGGAAGTCTCTAAGCTTGTGTGTTCAATGAGACCTTGCGGGAGTCGCATGCGCAAATGAAGTGCAACAACATTCTCGAAGCCATGGGCAACACGCCGCTCATTCGGCTGAACAAGCTCGCGAAAAATTCGCCTGCGGAAGTATATGTGAAGGCCGACTACATGAATCCGGGCGGCTCCGTGAAAGACCGCATCGGCATGTGGATGATTGACGAAGCCGAGCGCAAGGGTTTGCTGAAACCCGGCGGCACCATCATTGAAGGCACCTCAGGGAACACAGGGATGGGCCTGGCGCTGGTGGCCGTGGTTCGCGGCTATAAAGTGGTATTCACGATCAACGACAAACAGTCGCGCGAAAAAATCGATCTTCTGAAAGCGTTCGGAGCAGAAGTGATCGTCTGCCCCACAGCCGTCGAGCCGGAAGATCCGCGCAGCTATTATTCCGTTGCGAAAAAACTCGCCAAGGAAATTCCCAATTCTTATTATCCGAACCAGTACGAAAATCCCATGAATCCCGAGGCGCATTACCACACCACCGGCCCGGAAATCTGGAAAGACACGGAAGGAAAAATCACACACTTCGTGTGCGGCATGGGCACGGGCGGAACCATCAGCGGCGTCGGAAAATATTTGAAGGAGCAAAACCCAAACGTAAAAATTATCGGCGTCGATCCCGTCGGCTCGCTCTACTACGATTTTGTGAAGACCGGAAAAGTCGGCAAGGCGCTCACGTATGTGGTCGAGGGAATCGGCGAAGATTTTTTCCCGAAGACCATGAATCTGAAAATTGTTGATGATGTGTTGCAGGTGAATGACGAAGAATGTTTTGTATGGGCCCGCCGCCTCGCAAAGCAGGAAGGAATTTTCACGGGCGGCTCGGGAGGCGGCTGCGTGGTCGGCGCGCTGCGCGTGGCGAAAGAAGCGAAGCGCGGCGACATGATCGTCGCGTTCTTGCCGGATTCCGGGGCGCGCTACATGAGCAAGATCTACAACGACGGCTGGATGCGCGAGCACGGTTACGTGGATGCGGAAGTCGCCATCTCCGCCGCGGATGTGATTCGCGCCAAGCGGCAGAACGGCAAGAGCCGCGAGTTAATCGTTGTGCGCCCGCATCAGACTGTTTTCCACGCGCTGCACACCATGCAGAAGCAGGATATTTCGCAACTACCGGTCTTCGAAGAGGAGAGTTCCATCGGCACTGTCTTCGAAGATCAAATCCTCAATCTCGCTCTGCAAGGAAAAGATCTGCACAAACTGGTGATCCGCGAAGTGATGGGTTCACCTTTGCCGCAGGTTCCTGCCCACGCTCCGGTCGAGCGAATCACTCACATATTGAGCCACGACAGTCCGGCGGTGTTTGTCGAGATGCCGGGAAGCAAACTCGAAATTCTCACCAAATTTGATTTGATGGACACTGTCGCCGGTCTCGTCGAAGCACGGCGATAATCGGGGCCTGGCCCGGCGCGTTCAACCAACCAATTATCTCTGCACGTTGATAAATTTGCAGACGTCTTTCACTGCATTCGACATCATCCATGTCGAAGTGCTGTAGACGGCATCGCCGCCGCGCTTGTACACAGTGAACCTGTAATTCCCTGACCAGCCCCAGGCATCCAGCATGTAATCGGACTGTTTTGAATCGAGGGTGATCGAGACGTTGGGGCACTTGTCCACTAAATGTTTGACCAGGTCCGCGCGGAACACGGTGGAAGAGGGAGACAAGACCAACTTTATAGGTCTGGGCTCAGGCCCGGCGTTTGCTGCACCTGCCAGCAACAGCAGCGAAAGAACCAATAGAATTTGTTTCATGATACGACCTCCCTTATAAGAAGTATGAATACCAATGCAATTGTGACGCTTTTTCTGCCCTGGCGGTTGCCGCCAGCCTCGCGCGGTTTCCTACCAGTTAAGATACTTCGACCACCACCAATGACATGTCGTCGGCCGCCGGTCCACTGCGCCACGCGGCCACGCGGTCCACGATTTCCTGCTTCATTTCCGCGAGCGGCAACTTAGAAGTTTCGCGGACAATGTCGCTGAGTCCTTCGACACCAAGCATATCTCTCTGCGAGTTAAAAGTTTCGCTAAACCCGTCGGTATAAATCACCACGCGATCCCCCGGCTCCAGCGGAACTTCCACGGCAGCTTCGCGGTCCACCGCATCCTCGAGCAATCCGAGCACGGCGCTGCGCGATTCGAGCAGGCGCGGCGGCTGACCCGGTTGGACAATCATGGCGGGGGGATGGCCAGCGCCTGCAAATTCGAGGAGTCGCCCGGAACGATTCAAGCGCGCCACGGCCAGTGTGAAATAAAAAACGGTGCCGCCGATATTGAGCATCACGAAACGGTTGAGATGCCGCAGCATGGGGCCGAGCGCGGCGCCGCT
>Ga0210384_10004221_pt1 | contig 16134 bp, 15 predicted proteins | sample IncBWH2MmetaG_FD_160574 | JGI IMG/M metagenome (GOLD analysis project Ga0210384, IMG submission 160574) | Forest soil microbial communities from Barre Woods Harvard Forest LTER site, Petersham, Massachusetts, United States - Inc-BW-H-2-M | ecosystem: Environmental > Terrestrial > Soil >...
GCTCCATGACGGTGTTCTCCGACATGTTTGGGCCGCTGCCCGATCCGGCCATGTCGGTGATTCAGATCCCTGACGGCACCTTGCGCGAATTTGCCGGGCCAGGCGTGTTATTGCTGAGCCAGCGCGCGTGGGATCCAAAGTCGAATGACCGCACCATTGCGAGGTTAGTAGCTTCGCAATGGTGGGGCAACGAAGTGTTGCCGGCGTCGCCGAGTGACGTATGGATTAGCGATGGCCTGGCGCGATATTCGGAAGCCCTTTATGCCGAGCAGAATGCCGGGCGAGAAGCAGGGCTGAAGGCGGTTGACGAGTTTGCGGTTGGCGCCCTCATGTTTGAAGACGCGGCGCCCATTGCCCAAGCAGCGCGACTCGCGCCGTACTCCGCGGACTACCGCTCTGTGGTGATGAACAAGGGTGCGATGATTTTTCACATGGTGCGGGCGCAGATGGGGGATGTAGCGTTCAAATCACTGCTGCACGATTTTTATACCAAGTATGAAGGTAAAAGTGCGCGTGTAGATGATTTTGCAGCCATGGCGCAACAACATGCGCAAGCCTCAGTGAGGAAAGGTGAGGCCCCTCCGGAACTTCGTGGATTTTTCACGCAGTGGCTCAATTCCACGGGCATACCGGAATTTACGGTTGATTATGTGGTTTATCGTACCCCAAAAGGATTTCGCATTTCCGGCAAGATCAAACAGCCGTTGGATACCTTTCGCATGCCAGTTGAATTGCGCATCGATACGGAAGGCAATCCGGAATTGAAAACGATTGATGTGATTGGCTCGGAATCGGATTTCACGGTCGAGACGTTTGGACGGCCGAAACCCGGGGGAATTCGCGTCGATCCCAACAACCTGATTCTCAAGGCCAGCACAAATTTGCGCGCCCGCGCGGCTGTGGCGCGCGGAGAAGAATTGGCAGAGCAAGGGCGCTATTACGATGCGGTCACGCAATACCAGCGGGCGCTTACCATCCAGCCCAATCGCCCATTAGCGAATTTCAGGATGGGCGAAGCGTTCTTTTACCAGAAAAATTATCAAGCTTCTGCCAACGCGTTTCGCGAAGCATTGCAGACGGTGCCGGAACCCGCTGAGAAGTGGACTGAGGTTTGGAGCCACATTTATCTAGGAAAGATTTTTGATTTGCTGGCACAGCGGGAGCGCGCGGTCAACGAGTACAGCAAAGCAAGACAGACCAACGACAATACTGGCGGAGCGCAGCAGATCGCTGAGGGATTTTTGAAGAAGGCGTACACGGAAGGCGAGAAAACGGCTGTAGCACCGGGCGCGGGAGGCACCGCAACTCCTGCGGCCCCAGCCGCTATTCCGTCGCCGTCTGAAGGAAATCGCCCGGTGTTGAAAAAGCGCACTGATCCGGCTCAATTTTTGCCCTGATTACTTCGATAAAACAGCGGCCGCCTTTCCACTTAAACTCCTTAGGAAGTCCCCAAAAAACCATTTGATTCTCAGCGCATCCTGGCCCTTGCCTTGACTTGCCGAGCAACGCGTCGCAAACTTTGGGCCTATGGCCCACATCTATATGCATTTTGATTTTGCTGACGAGGAAAACGCGCAGCAAGCGCGTCACAAGCTTGACGTCTGGAAGCAAGCGTTTCGCCTGGACAAAAAACTTCAATACAAACTAGAGCGTGCGGAAGAAGCGGGCGCAGAGGAAGACTCGGCGAGCGCCGACGCCGCAACCAGCCCAAAAGACGACGAAAAACCCAAATCCAAGGCAAAATCGCAACCTCATAAAAAATCGGCGCGCACTGCAGGCGCCTCAGAAGATTACGCCACTGGCAGCGTATCCCTGTTGGTGCGGCTGTATTTCTCCAGCCATGAAAAATTATCCGAACAACGTTGGCTTGATCGTATCCCTACAGAAGAGCCGTTCAAGAGTGCCTCTCCCAAAGTACTTCGTCAGGGCGAGGCTGGGTTTGAGCAAGCGGTGAAACAGTTCAGCGATCTGGACTAACCGCTCTAAGTTGTTGTGTTGCAAGGACCTTTAGTACTTCGGCTACTGGCCATTTTTTCAGGCCGGATGAGAAGCGTAGAATTCCGCTATAATTAAGAGTCCGCAAGAGACAGCTTCCATCCTTCGCGAGGTCGGCACGAATGGCGTCACAGACGCGCATCAAAGTTGCCAAGCTTGACTCCCCGAAAATGCATGGCCTGGATCGCGATACTCTCATTCGACTGTATCGCACGATGTACCTGTCGCGGAAGCTAGACGACCGCGAGATTCAACTCAAGCGCCAAAACAAAATTTATTTCCAGATTTCTAGCGCGGGGCACGAAGCTGTGACCGCCGCGGCAGGCCTGCTGCTGAGGCCCGGCGTCGACTGGATCTATCCTTATTATCGCGATCGGGCCCTTTGCCTGATGCTCGGCGTTACCCCGCTCGAGACTTTGCTTCAGGCTGTCGGCGCTAAGGACGATCCCAGTTCCGGCGGACGTCAGATGCCCTCTCACTGGGGCCACCCGGAATGGAATATCGTCAGCCGGTCGTCCTGCACGGGTACGCAGTTTGTTCAGGCTGTGGGGGCAGCGGAAGCTACCCTCTATTATCAGGAACGATCGAAAGCGCTCGCGAAAGCGAAAAAGGCTCCGCTTGGCAAGTATGTGGGTTATGAAGACAACGAAATCGTGTATGTGTCTTCCGGCGATGGTGCTACCAGCGAAGGAGAATTCTGGGAATCTCTGAACACTGCGTGCATTAAAAAGCTGCCGATGTTTTACCTGATCGAAGACAACGGTTATGCCATTTCCGTCCCGGTGGAAGTGCAAACCGCTGGCAGCAGCATTTCTAAGTTAGTAGGCAGTTTTCCCGGCCTTCACATCGCGGAGTGCGACGGCACCGATCCGCTGGAAAGTTATGCGGTCTGTCGGGAAGCCATTCAATACTGCCGTGACCGGCGCGGCCCCGCATTGGTGCACGCGCAAGTCACGCGGCCGTATTCGCATTCGCTATCTGATGACGAAAAACTGTACAAATCCGCCGAGGAGCGCGAAAGAGAAGCGCACCGGGATCCGCTCTCAAAATTCTCGCTTGTTCTCGTTCGTGAAGGATTACTCGATCAAAAGCAAATCGAGGATCTGGAAGCGCAAGTTGACAATGAAGTCCGTGAAGTCGCGGATCAAGCGCTGGCGGCCGCGGAACCCTCCATCGACTCGATCAAGGTAAATGTTTACTCCCCGGACGTCGATCCCACTTCTTCCGCTTTCGAAGCGGAGCCGCAATATCACGGCGCGCCAAAAACCATGGTGGAAATGGTCGCTGCTACCCTGTCCGATGAAATGTTGCGCGACGAGCGCATCACCGTATTCGGCGAAGACGTTGCCGACGCCAGCCGCGAAGAAAATCTAAAAAGTGTCAAAGGCAAGGGCGGCGTCTTCAAAGCGACTGCGGGTCTACAGCGCAAATTCGGAGCTGATCGCGTTTTCAATTCGCCGCTTGCGGAAGCGAGCATTGTCGGGCGCGCGATTGGCATGGCCACCCGGGGACTGAAGCCTGTAGCGGAGATACAATTTTTCGATTACATCTGGCCCGCCATGATGCAGATTCGCGACGAATTGTGCGTAATGCGCTGGCGTTCGAACGGGGCCTTTAAATGTCCCGCAGTGATTCGCGTGGCCATCGGCGGATATTTAACCGGTGGCGCGGTGTACCACAGCCAGAGCGGTGAATCGATCTTTACACATTGCCCGGGTCTGCGAGTGGTGATGCCGTCTACTGCGCTTGATGTAGCTGGATTGTTGCGAACCGCAATTCGCTGCGACGACCCGGTAATGTTCCTCGAGCATAAACATCTTTATCGTCAGCCCTACAATCGCTCTGAATATCCGGGCCCCGATTACACCGTGCCCTTTGGTAAAGCGCGCGTGGTTGCCGAAGGGTCGGACGTCAGCATCATCACCTACGGGGCGTTGGTTCATCGCGCTGAAGTAGCGGCTGCGCAACTCGGGCGCGAAGGCGTGTCCGTTGAAATCATCGATCTTCGTTCGCTTTCTCCATATGATTGGGAAGCCATCGCGTCGACGGCCCGAAAAAATCATCGGGTCATCGTGGCATACGAAGACATGCTCAGTTGGGGTTACGGAGCGGAAATTGCCGCGCGCATTGCCGATGAACTTTTTGAGGAGCTTGACGCCCCGGTGCGGCGAGTCGCCGCCATGGATACCTTCTGCGCGTACCAGCCCAATTTGGAAGACGTAATCCTCCCCCAGACCTCGCACCTGATCAACGCCGTGAAACAATTGCTGGAATACTAAGAATTTTAAGGCTATGAGCAGGGGGTTCGGCTAGCTCAGAGACTGAGCCCTTAGTGTGTCGCGGGGCGACTGACGGCCAAGAGAGTTAATTTCGGCTTTGCAACTTTTTGCCCTGTTTTGACGTATTATGCTCTGAGAATGACCTGTGGAGGTGTCTCAATGATCTGCCCAAATTGCCAGAAAGAAATCGCCGATCACTCCAATTTCTGCTACAACTGCGGCGCCCGCCTGGTTGCCTCGGCGCCCGCGCCGGCGTACTGCGCACCTACGTCGAAGCGCTTGACGCGTTCGACGAGCAACAAAAAAATCGCCGGAGTCTGTGGCGGTCTGGCCGAGTATTTTGACCTCGATCCAACACTGGTTCGCATAGTGTGGCTGCTCCTGGTGTTGTTTGCCGGCACAGGCGTGCTAGCGTATTTGATCCTCTGGATTGCGCTCCCGCCGGCGCCTGCGCGCATCGCGGCAAACTCAGTTACGGTCACACCCTAAGGGACAGTGTGCATGGGAGCGGTGTGGGCGATCAAAATTCCTGCTCGTAAATGGGACCCCGTTATAGGTCTACGATTTGGCCTTCGGTTTTCCCGGACGCGGCCCACGGCCTGATTCATACAACGCGTAGTCAACCGAAGCCCGCCCGGCTCCGACGGTTGCCAGCGCGAAACAGGCAGCCGCGAGCGCCAATGGAAATTCGTAGTTGTGCACCGCCAGGTATCCTCCGGCACTGTGTACTTTCCAAATGGCGACAGCCATTTCAATGGCCAGCAGCAGCGCCGCCATACGCATCAAAAATCCTAAAATAAGCAGCCCGCCTCCAAAAACTTCCAGCACGCCTGCGACGGTAACGAAATAACCAGGCAGACCATGTTGTACAAAAAAACCCTGCATGCCGTTGGGGTGGGTAAGCTTTGGGTAGCCGTGCGAAATAAAAATGATTCCAAGCGCCAGCCGCAAAACCAGCAATCCTAAAGGTTGAACAGCATTTAATCTAGTCATAAATTGGGCGTCCTGAAAATCGTGCGTCCGGCTACGATGATGCGGCATTTTAGCAGAAACCCAATCCCGGCACGCACCGGTCGCGGTCAGTTAAAACTCATCACGCTACATTCAGGTACAATCTTTATAGAGATTAACGTCGAATGATGAGTAGTTGTCGGGGACAGACCTCAGCCCAGAACCAAGAATTTCGACCCTCGTTGGCATGTATCCCACTTATGGATTCTTTTCTTGCACCAGGTGGAGTCCGTTTTTGCAACTATTCCGCAATCAACATTAAGGCTTGTCCATGAAGCGCAAGCTGCTGATTGCCATTCCCCTGCTGTTCGCCGTCGTTGTGGCCGCGTGGATCTTCAGGCCTAAGCACGAAGCGCTTGGCGAGGGCTACATCGGCGAGCGCAGCGTCACATTGTGGAGCGGTGTGGCGCAGGTTCGGGAACCGCTGGACGCGCTGCATTATGGCGATCACGTCGAGATCGTCGCCCGTCATAACGACAACGTGAAGGTGCGAACCGCCAGCGGTGAGGTTGGCTGGATCGATGCACGATCGCTGATGGAAACAGCCTTGTGGCAGCGCAGCGCGAAACTCTTGGGCGAGGCGCAGGAGTTGCCGGTACAAGCTCGTGGTCGAACCAAGGTCGCCACAAATCTGCGCGTTCTGCCAGGCCGCACGCAACCTCGCCTTTATCAATTCGGCCGAGGCATCCCAGTGGAAATTGTCGGACGAGCTGTCGCCGACATCGCACAAGTGTCAGATGAAAAAGAATCCGCCGGCGACGCTGGAGACCGCAGGAAAGAAGACGCCAAAAAGGAAGAGTGGCTTTTCGTTCGCGGGCTCGCTACCCGGCCGCCCAGCGAAACCAATCCACGCGCGCCGGATACTTCCACGACCACGCAGCCCGGTGATAGAACCTCTCCCATTGCCGGCTGGATCATCGGACGTTTCGTGGAACTGGACCTGCCGAACACGGTGAGAGACGGGACAGCCTCCGCCAACGTTCGGCCGGTAGCATGGTTCGAATTAAACAAGGTCAACGACATTTCTGGGGCGAAGTCGCAGTACCTGGTCGCAGGGACTCGTGGTCCGGACACGCAACCTTGCGATTTCACCAATATCCGCGTTTATACCTGGAATCTCAAAAAATCACGTTACGAGACGGCTTATATAGAAAACAATCTTTGCGGACAAATGCCCGTAAGGATAGGTACCGGGCCAAAAGGAGAACCTGAATTTCGATTTCGCAGCAAAGACATGAATTCCCCAGTTGGTAAAGCCCAAGGTGGCAATAATGACGAGCGGGTCTATCGCCTGATACTGACGGTGGTCAGACGCATACGCGATGACGGCTCCATCGCGCTGCCAAAAACAAAATCCAAGGTCGCAGGTAAGGCTAATAATCCAGCGAAACCCAAGAAAAAAAAGCTGCGAGCAGCGCAATGACGCTACACATTAATGAAGCGGAAGTACGTTCTGTACTGACGATGGCCATGGCCCTGGAAGCTGTCGAAGAGAGCTTGCGTAAACAAGCTCGTGGTGACGTGGTTGTTCAGCCGCGTCGCCGCTTCGAATTGCCAAAGGGGTTTTATCACTATATGGCCGCGGCTGATTATACAGGCGGGTTCGTCGCGGAGAAGCAGTATACGTACGTGGCCGGCAAGATTCGCTTTTTGGTGCTGCTCTACGAAATGGCTACCGGCGATCTTGTGGCGCAGATTGAAGCGGATTACATGGGCCAGTTGCGAACGGGTGCGGCCTCGGGCGTGGCGACCAAATTCATGGCGCGTCGCGATGCGCGAATCGCGGCCATTATCGGGACCGGTGGGCAGGCGAGGACTCAACTGGAAGCAATCGCAGGCGTTCGAAAGTTGGAACAGGCGCGAGCCTACGGCCGTGATGTTTTCCGCCGTGAGAAATTTTGTGCGGACATGGCCGAACGCCTCCGAATCCCGGTGTACGCCGCAACCTCCGCCGCGCAAGCCATTCAAGGCGCGGATATCGTATGTACTGCTACGACCGCTTCGCACCCGGTCGTAACTGGCTCGGACATCGCATCGGGCATGCACATCAATGCCATCGGCGTGAATCATGCTCACAAACAAGAACTCGACGAAGCGGCAGTCCGACGTGCGGACCTCATCGCTGTTGATTCCATCGAGCAATCTCGCCAGGAGGCGGGAGATTTAATTATGGCCTTTGACCAGGATGAATCGAAATGGTCATCTGTGAAAAAACTGGCCGAGATCGTGGATGGCAAAATTCCGGGGCGTTCGAATGAAACAGACGCCACGCTGTTCAAATCCAACGGCATCGCGTCCTGGGACCTAGCTGTCGCCGTACGGGTATGGAATATGGCACGTGAAAAGAACCTGGGCCGAAAGCTGCCTCTCTGGACTACTGCCTAAAACGTCGTCAGTGGAACACCGGAGTTGCAAGAACGTAGTTGGACTCGCGGAATTGCCCCTCCACCCGTTGACACTTCACACCCGGCTGAGAAACACTGGGACCTGCTTTGAGGCGAAATTCGCGCCACGAAGCCTCCGGTGCAGTAAACTGGTTTTCTAACTTAACTATGTGTGAGCAACAACCGTAGCCAGGATGCGAACACTTCCAGATTATTTAAGAAAAGGCATGAAGCTCGTTATCGTGGGCTGCAATCCCAGCGAGTCTTCTGTGCGCGTCGGGCATTACTATGCTGGCCGAGTGAATCAATTCTGGCCGGTGCTCTATAAAGGTGGCGTGGTTCCCGAGCCATTTGACTATCACGATGACAAGCGTGTGATCGAATTTGGAATCGGCCTGACCGACCTGGTCAAGCGCCCTACAAAAACGACCGCCGAATTGACGCGTGAAGACTTTGCGGAAGGCCGCATCGTATTGTCGCAGCGGCTTGGCGAGTTCACGCCACATGTGATTGCTTTCAACGGCAAGCTGGCGTTCGAACAATTTGCGCAACGCAAATGTAAGTTTGGTCTTCAGAAGGATCTTCTATATGGCGCGCGCGTATATGTTTTGCCGGAGACGAATACGCAGGATCCCCACGGCAACAGCGAGCGTGTGCGGCATTTTCGGAAGCTCGCACAGCTGGTCTCGCGCACCGAGACGGAACGAGCTTCAAAGGGAAACTAGGATCGTAACCATGAGCGAAGCCACGCAACCCTCCCGATCGCAACCGCCACAATCACAGACATCCCAGGAGGAACTTAACTCCTTGATCCTGGAATCCAGGCAGGACGGGATTGCCACGCTGACGTTAAACCGCCCTGACAAGCTAAATGCTATTAATAAAGACCTCGCGGTCGCTCTCAACGAGAGCCTCGGCCGCTTGACCACTGATAAATCCATTTACGTGGTGATTATCACCGGAGCCGGGCGCGCGTTTTGCTCTGGCGGCGATCTAGGTGTCATCGCCGAAGGACGGAAGAATAACGATACGACGGAGCTGGAGCCACTCTTGCGGGCCGGGATGCATGCGGTCCTTAAAATGCGCAGTATGGCGCAGCCGGTGATCGCCATGGTGAACGGTGCCGCTGCGGGCGCGGGCATGAATATCGCGTTGGCTGCCGATATTCGAGTCGCGTCGGAGAGCGCCACATTTGGCCAGAACTTTATCAAGGTGGGATTATTCCCCGACTATGGCGGGACCTATTTCCTCCCCCGACTCGTTGGATATTCGAAAGCTGCTGAGATGTTCTACACCGGGGACATGATTGACGCGCGAACAGCGCTGGAGCTGAGAATCGTGAATCGGGTTGTTCCAGACGGTCAATTGGAGGCAGAAGCCTTGAAGTTGGCACGCAAAATTGCGGACGCTCCCTCCGTCTCTATTCGCGCTATGAAGACTGCATTATTCGGCAATCGTAAACTAGAGCTTGAGAAAGCGCTTGATGATGAGGTCGAACAACAGCTGAAGTGTTTCAAGTCGCCCGATTGCCGTGAAGGCATCAACGCTTTTCTGGAAAAGCGAAAGCCAAAATTTCACACCAAGTGAAGCGCTACGCTCGCTTCACGACAAACTTTTTATTGAAGGGATAACCGGGCCTTGGACGAATTACAAATATCTCCTGTAGAAGTAAAGACGCGCATGGATCGCGGCGAAAAAATCCTGTTCCTGGATGTGCGCGAGCCATGGGAATACGATTTGTGCCGCATCGAAGGGGCAAAATTGATGCCTCTGGGCTCCCTGGCAGCGAACGTTAACGGCCTTCTCGGTGTTGAGGAAGTAATTTGTTATTGCCACCATGGCATGCGTAGCTTGGATGCTGCTGCGTGGTTGCGATTCCAGGGCATTGAAAAGGCCAAGTCCTTATCGGGCGGCATTGAACGATGGTCCACCGACGTGGACCCTCACGTGCCTCGCTACTGAGACGATTATTCTGAGCCGTTGTCCTTCTGTAAAATCATAATTGTCACACTTTCACTTCGGAGTTTTTCATGCCCAAAGCTAAAATTCAGTTTCTGCAAAAACCAACCTGCACCACCTGCAGAAAAGCGAAAGCCTACCTGGAGAAACTGGGTGCCGAACTGGAGTTGCGCAGTCTCGACAAACAGAAACTCAGTAAGGCTGAATTGGACGAATTGATCGGCGAGCGCGACCACAAACAATTCTTAAGCTCGCGCAACGAGCTTTATCGCTCACGAAAACTGAAAGACCATCCGCCCACCCGCGCGGAGGCCATCCGCTTAATGGCCGAAGAGCCCAACCTTATTCGCAGACCGGTGGTGATGCGTGGGAAGCGAATTGTTCTGGGCTATGACCAAGATGCTTACAAAGAGCTCGTGAAATAGCGGTTGGCTGATCTCATGAATCCGGAAATAAAAACCATCGCTGTTATAGGTGCTGGCACTATGGGCAGAGGCATTGCTTACGCTGCCGCATTTGGCGGTTACGCCACTATGCTGGAAGATATTTCCCCGCAAATGTTGGAAGAAAGCGTGCAGTGGATCACGAAATCTTTCGAGGAGGGAGTCGCCCGCGGCAAAGTAGACGCTAATATTCGCGATCGGGCAATATCTTTAATCGCCACTGCTAACTCCGTGCAGGATGCCATTCGCGATGCGGACCTCATCATTGAAGCGGTGCCCGAAGAAATGGAAATGAAGATGGAGTTGTTCACCATCTTCGACAAATTCGGCAAGCCCCACGCAATTTTCGCCAGCAATACTTCGTCGCTATCCATTAGCGATATGAGCGACCTGACTGTTGCTCGTGAACGCTGCATTGGCATGCACTTCTTCAATCCCGTCCCCAAGATGAAGTTAATCGAGCTGGTAAAGACGCCTCTTACTTCCCAGAAGACTGTTGATGTTTGTACTGAAGTTGGCCGGCGAATGGGCAAAGAAGTGGTGTTGGTACAGGAATCTCCCGGTTTTATCACCACGCGCGTAAACGCGCTTATTGGCAATGAAGCGTTTGCGATGCTGGAGGCCGGGATTGCCTCCGCCGAAGATATTGATAAGGCGCTGAAACTCGGATTAAATCATCCCATGGGACCGTTTGAGCTTGTCGATCTTGTGGGGCTGGACGTGCGGTTGAATATCCTGGAATACCTGCACCAAACGCTGGGAGAGAAATATCGCCCCAACCGTTTGCTAAAAAAATATGTGCAGGAAGGCCGGCTCGGTCGAAAGTCCGGCCAAGGTGTCTACGATTATTCAGAGCGAGTAACCGCCAGCAAGAAGACCTAGCGCCGCGCACTGGATTCGAATGGAATACCGACGCCGAAATAGTGACCAGTTTCGGCAATTTTTATCAGACCGATGAGCAGATTAATTTTGGCGGGCACACCAACCGCTTTGCTTACCACGCCAGCGCCAACGGTAATCGCACGAATTTAGGCCTGGGGACGCCGACTTCAGCGGTGATCCATGATCGCGGCAACGGATATGGCGGTTTACATCCCTGATGTTCACTCTGGATTCGCAGGATCAATTGCACTAGCTCGCTAGTCGCCTCTTTCGTGGAAGACGAATTTCGCTCTACGCCCTGGCTGACTCTCAAATGCAGGTGTGCGTCAAACCCATTTTTCAGGAAATATCGTAGAAAATACCACCAGTCCACGTTTGGAGCCGCCGCCAGAGTGCCAAAAATAAACTGGGTGTTTCGCGCCTTCAATTTGTGAGCGCGCAGAATCTGGGATTTATTCCGCTGCATGGTGAGCGAGACGAAGAATCACAATTTGGTGTCCCGATTCCTTATAAAGGATGGATTTTGGATGTGGACAGCTTTGGTACGAGAGCCAAAAATTATTTCGATCATAACAATATAGGAAATTCACATATTTTCTTCCCGCTCACGATTGAAGGAGCGTTCATACGTGGTTGGGAATTGACGTTGCGGTCTCCAAAAATTGCCAAGCTCGGGCAGCTTTACGTGACCTATTCGAACCAGGTAGCACAGGGTAAAGGCGCCATCAACGACGGATTGACTGATTTCTCGCCGCCTGGGGGAGGCTATTTTCTGCTGGATCATGATCGGCGAAATACGTTACAGGTGGGGCGGTAATTTCAATTTACCGCGGAGCAGCTACGCTTGGACGGATATTTATTATGGATCCGGCTTCACGAATGGAAACGCACCACATTCAGGTCCTGATCATTTGCCGGGTCACACCACGTTTGATGTGACCGTGGGCAAAAATTTTGGAGCTCACTTTTCGATTTTTGTCCAGCCAAGGTACCGATTTCACTACTGAGCCGAGGGGCTCGGATTGGAGCGCGCTTGAAAATTTTGCTAATCGCATTACTTGGAGCTATCGGTACGCTAGCCCGATATGGGTTGCAGGGAGTCGTGCAAATTCGAACTGGCGGAACCTTTCCCTACGGCACGTTACTCGTGAACCTGACCGGCTGTTTTCTTCTCGGCTTGATCGCGCAGTTCACCATGAACCGCATGGTGATTTCGCCCGACTGGCGCGTGGCTATTGCCGTGGGATTTTTTGGTGGCTACACAACTTTCTCAAGCTTTGGATGGGAGACCGCGAAAATGATGGAAGACGGTGAATGGCTCCGCGCCTCGGCCTACGTAGCTGCAAGCGTAGTAGCTGGATTGTTTCTATCAGTGGCGGGCATTCGGCTTGCTAACAAATTTTAGGGACAAACGGAGAGATGACCATGACGCATGAAAAGTTTGAAGGCGAGCGAGTGCTGATGCGGATTCACGTGGGCGAGTCTGATAAATGGCACGGAAAATCCTTGCACGAGGCGATTGTAGAAATGTTGCGGAACGAGGGCTTTTCCGGCGCAACTGTCTTGCGGGGCGTGGGAGGGTTTGGCGGCTCCAGCGTGTATCACACTGATAAGTTGCTGCGAATGTCCCAGGATCTGCCGATTATTCTGGAGGTCATCGACACCAGCGAACGCATCGAGAAAATTCTGCCGCGTCTGGATGACATGGTGGATGGAGGACTGATTACGCTTGAAAAAGTTCGCGTGATTCTTTATCGCGCGGCCAAACGGTGAATGGTAAGCGTGTTTTTCTTCGGATGAAAACCGACAATTGCCTGCCATAATTTCAGGATGCCTGAAAAACCAAAAACAGGGTCGTGGCTGAACCGCACCGTTCTGGGTGTCGGTTTAACCAGCCTTTTTAGCGATTGGAGTCATGAGACTGCTACGGCGGTGCTGCCGGCGTTTCTTGCGGTGATCGGAGCCGGGCCGGCGTGGCTCGGAGCTATCGAAGGCATCTCCGACGGGCTATCCAGTTTTGCAAAACTGGCGTCCGGTCATTTCACCGATCGATTGAAACATCGCAAGCCTCTCGCGGTGGCCGGTTACGCATTTACGGCACTAGCTACGGCGTCGTTTGCGTTTGCGACTCATGCTTATCACGTGTTGCTCGGGCGCACTGCAGCGTGGCTTGGACGCGGCATTCGTTCGCCGGCGAAAAAGGCGTTATTGGCCGCTGATACTCCACCGGGCGCTTATGGCCGGGCTTTTGGCCTGGAACGGTTGATGGACACGGTGGGAGCGATTGTTGGGCCGCTAACGGCTTTATGGCTGCTTGAGGTTACCGGACACTCCTATCGCAAAGTATTTTTGTGGACGCTGCTGCCGGGGTTATTGGCGGCGGTTTTGTTTTGGCTGCTGGTGCGAGAAAAGCCCCTTGTTGCAAAGCCCAAGCAATCATTTTTTGGCGGAATACGCGCGTTGCCAGTTCCCTTTCGCAGATTGCTTTTTGGGGTGGGCATTTTTGGCGCCGGCGATTTTTCACACACCTTGTTGATTCTGTACGCGTCACGCATGCTTTCCCCACTGCACGGGCCCGCGCGAGCCGCGAGCATCGCGGTTGGTCTTTATACCATTCACAATGTGTTTTATGCCGGTTCGGCGTATCTGAGCGGGTGGTTAAGCGATCACGTTCGGCAGCGCAAAGTCGTACTTGCCGCAGGCTATGGACTTGCTGTGGTCACAGCTGTTCTATTGTGCCTGGCGACGCAATCACTTTGGCTGCTTGGACTGATTTTTATTTTGGCTGGCCTGTACATCGGCACGGAAGAAGCCTTGGAGGACTCACTGGCGGCCGAGATCGTGCCCAAAGAACAGCATGGAATGGCCTTTGGAACTCTGGCGGCCGTAAATGCCGGTGGGGACTTTATCTCAAGTATGGTTATCGGATTTCTTTGGAGTGCTGTAAACGTACAGACCGCTTTCGCAGTTTCCGCAATGCTCTTCTCTATCGGCGCGATCCTTATTCTTCGGCTACATACCTCGTGATTTGCTGTTGCACGGTGTAACGCACCGTGCTAGCTTTGGCGAACAAAAAGCGAATCGCTTCGGAGGCTTGCCTGTGCCTGAATCGTTGGCCGTGCGCACCGCTGCGGAAATCTCATCGATCACCCGTGTGCGCGAAGTGCTGGACGGTTTTGCTCTGCGGGATCGCGACGGCGAAATTTTGACTGCCGTGCGCCACTTCCCGGCACGCCCCGCGCAGTGGGCGGAGTTCCCCGCCTGGGTTAACACCGATTTGCGCGCGGCGTATAAGGCTAAGAGTGTCGAAAAGCTCTACAGCCACCAGGCCGCCGCTGCAGAGGCGGCGCATGAGGGGAAAAACATCGTCGTCGTTACCCCCACCGCTTCGGGAAAAACGCTGTGTTACAACCTGCCGGTGATAAACGCGATTCTGGATAATTCCGATACTCGCGCAATGTATTTATTTCCCACCAAGGCGCTGGCTCAGGATCAACTAGCCGAAATTCATGATTTGAATCAACGGCTCGACAATAAATTTGGTGTCTTTACCTACGACGGGGACACGCCCAGCGACACGCGCAAAGCCATACGCGAAAAAAGCCATATCGTACTGACCAATCCGGAGATGCTGCATACCGGGATTCTTCCTCATCATACCCGGTGGACGCGCATGTTTGAGAATTTGCGATATATCGTCCTGGATGAACTGCATACCTACCGAGGCGTATTTGGCAGCCATCTCTGTAATGTGCTGCGACGCTTGCGGCGCATTGCGAATTTTTATGGCTGCCAACCGCAATTTATTTGTTGCTCGGCCACGATTGCCAATCCTGGGGAGCTTGCCGACAACCTTCTGGAGACGGATGTAGAAGTTTTGAATGCCAACGGGGCGCCAGCCGCGGAAAAAACTTTTGTGTTTTATAACCCACCAGTGGTGAATCGGGCTCTCGGTATTCGGCGAAGCTACATCCATGAGGCGTGCCGTGTTTCGCAGGAATTTCTGAAGCGCGATCTGCAAACCATGGTTTTTGCTAATTCGCGTTCGCATACCGAACTGATGCTCATTTATTTGCAGCAGGCCAATCCGCAGCAGCCAGGCAGAGCTACGAGCATTCGCGGGTATCGAGGCGGATATTTGCCGAACGAACGCAGGGATATCGAACGCGGGTTGCGTGATGGGCAGATTCGAGGCGTGGTTTCCACGAGCGCCTTGGAGCTGGGGGTCGACGTGGGATCGTTGGATGCCGTGGTCATGGCCGGCTACCCGGGGACGATTGCCGCGACCTGGCAGCGCGCGGGACGAGCGGGCCGGCGAAGCGGTAGTTCGTGCGCCGTGTTGGTGGCGTCCTCTGCGCCACTGGACCAATTTATTGTGCGAAATCCCGATTATTTTTTTGGCAATACTCCCGAACACGCGTTCATCCAGCCGGACAATCTGGAAATTCTCATCAATCATCTGAAATGTGCGGCGTTCGAATTGCCGATCGGACTTGAGGATCGCTTTGGCGATGTGGATGTTCAGGACATATGCGCGCGCTTGGCCGCTGCGGGCTTTTTGCATCGCGCGGGGGAAAATTATCACTGGACGCAGGAAGCCTATCCCGCCGATACCGTGAGTTTACGTTCGGTGACCAGCGACAATTTCGTGATTATCGATATTACCGGCGCCCCTACAGTGATTGGAGAAGTTGATTTTTCGAGCGCGCTCACAACGGTGCATGAAAAAGCGATTTATATCCACGGAGGGCAGCAATATCACGTGGAGCATCTGGATTTCAAAGAGCGCAAGGCTTACGTCAAGCGCGTGGATGTGGATTATTACACCGAGGCCATTCGCTATACGCAGGTTCGCATCCTGGAATGCGCGGAGGAAACGCGGGTGAGCGATTCCATTCCTGAAATTCCAGCGCTGCGCTCTTTCGGAGATGTGCTGGTGCGATCACAGGTGATTGGGTTTAAAAAGATCAAGTTTTTTACGAACGAAAATATTGGCGCGGGAAATTTGGAGTTACCCGAAAACGAAATGCACACCACGTCCTATTGGATCACGCTCGAGCGGCCGCTGCTCGAGTCGTTGCCGTTTTCCGTCAGCGAGCGGCAGAGCGGGATGTTTGGATTGCTGCACGCCCTCGCTTCCGTTGCGACCCTGTTGCTGATGTGCGACCGTCGCGACCTGGG
>Ga0210384_10004222_pt1 | contig 16134 bp, 14 predicted proteins | sample IncBWH2MmetaG_FD_160574 | JGI IMG/M metagenome (GOLD analysis project Ga0210384, IMG submission 160574) | Forest soil microbial communities from Barre Woods Harvard Forest LTER site, Petersham, Massachusetts, United States - Inc-BW-H-2-M | ecosystem: Environmental > Terrestrial > Soil >...
CGAGCCGGTCTTTGCCTTCAGTTACAAACGCAAGATCCTGCAGCCCGATGGCAGCCGCCGCGAGGAAACGGTCGAGGACTATGCGGTGCGCGCCTTCCGCGCCAAGTTCGGCGAAGGTGCCGCGCTGCCGGACTACTTCGTCAACGCCCAAACGATTGCGCCGTCCGATCATCTGGCGGTACAGGCCGCGGCCCAGCCCTTCATCGACAGCGCCATTTCCAAGACCATCAATGTCCCGGTTTCGATGTCTTTCGAGGACTTTTCCCACGTCTATCTGGAAGCCTATGAACTGGGCTGCAAAGGTTGCACCACCTATCGTCCCAACGCGGTGACGGGATCGGTGCTGTCTGTCGAGGAACCGAAGGACGCCGTTCCCGCCGAGACGGTGATCGCCGCCGCGCCTCAAGAGCCGGAGTTGCCCCTGCCGGCGCCTGCGCCCAAATTCGAAACAAGGACCGAAAAAGGCGGCGTGGTCTATATGACCCGCCCGCTGGACCGGCCCGAGGACCTTTCCGGGCGCACCTACAAGATCAAATGGCTGGACAGCGACCACGCCTTCTACATCACCATCAATGACATCGAAAAGGATGGGCGCCGGCGGCCATTCGAGATCTTCATCAATTCCAAGAATATGGAAGCCTATGCCTGGGCGCTGGCCTTGACCCGCATGATTTCGGCGGTGTTCCGGCGCGGCGGCGATGTCTCCTTTGTGGTGGAAGAGTTGAAGGCGATTTTCGATCCGCGCGGCGGGCAATGGATGAACGGCCGCTATGTGCCTTCGCTGCTCGCCGCCATCGGCGAGGTGATCGAGCGCCACATGATCGATATTGGTTTTATGGGAAGCCATGGTCCCAACATCCTGCCGGATGCGAAAGTCCCGGCGGAAGGCGCCCGCGCCCGTTACTGTCCTCGCTGCGGCGATGCCAGTTTCGTCAGGCTGGAAGGCTGTGATTCATGTCTGTCTTGCGGATATTCCAAATGCGGTTAGGTTTTTGCTGGTCGCTCCCGCTCTCGCGGACGCTCCCCGGTTATTCCAAGTGTAGCTAGACCCAGTGTTCAAATATTCCAGCCGCTTTTGGCTATACGCCCCCATTTCCCTGTTCCTGCTCTTGGCTGTCGCCGTGATGATTCACTGGTGGATGGTGGCGGACGCGTTTGAGAGAAGGCTTGCCGCGCTCAAAAGTCATGAAGCCGTTCCAGACATGATCGTCGATTGGGCCTCTGTGGATGTGGGGGGCTTTCCCTTCCGCCTGGACGCTGCCTTCACCAAGTTCCGCGTCCAGGGCGCGGGCGCGCACGGCCCGTTTGCCTGGACAACGGAAAAATTCGCCCTGCATGCCCTGACCTATGGCCGCAAGCAGATTGTCTATGAAGCAGCGGGGAATCAGGATGTGCGCTGGACCTGGTCGAACGGCAAGATACAGCATGCTTCGTTTCTGCCGGGGACCATGCGGGGCAGCAGCATCCTGGATGGACGGGGGCTGAACCGCTTTGACCTCGACATCGTAGACCTTGGCAACAGCAGTTTCGCCATCGGCCGGCTTCAATTCCACCTGCGCCGCGACCCGGATGGCACAGACCTCGATCTGATGTTCGGGACCGATGGACTTCAGCTCGATCGTGTGAAGATCGGCAATCTCCAGCTCTATGTCACATTGAGCCAGGCGGAGGCGCTTTTGCCGTTATTGCGAGGCGAGGCTTCGTGGCCGCAAGCGACCCAACGCTGGCGTGCGCTCGGCGGGACGGCAAAATTGTCCAGCGGTCTTCTCGCGGGCCAGTCGCCGGTTTGGCGATTGTCGCCGTTGTATTGAGGCGGTGGCCCTGCTTTGAAATATAGCGAGGAATTTGTCATGCCCACGTTCGCGGGCATGACATGTTAAAGATTTCAGAGTGCCGCGCGGAAAGCCGCCACGCATTGCCGTGCTCTGGCCGCGATTTCCTCGTCACTGAAATCCGGTTTGAACAATTCCGAGCCCAGGCCGAACCCTGCCGCGCCCGCCCAGCGCCATTCCTTCATATTGCCCGCGCCAACCCCGCCCACGGCATAAACCGGCACGCCCTTGGGCAAGACCGCCAGCATGGCCTTGAGATGCGCCACTCCGCCGGTGGCGGCGGGAAAGAGCTTGAGATACTGCGCCCCAGCCGCAATCGCGGCGAAGCCTTCGCTGGGCGTGTAGAAGCCAGGCATCACCGTAAGCCCCCGTTTCACACCGCGCGCGATCACACCCGGGTTGGTATTGGGCGTCACCAGCAATTTGCCGCCCGCATCGGCCACCTGGTCCACCTCCCCTTCGGCAAGCACGGTACCGGCTCCCGTGAGGCAGCGGTTGCCATAAGCGCGTGCCAAAATCTCGATGCTCTTCAAGGGTTCAGGTGAATTCAGCGGCACTTCGATGGCGCGGATTCCAGCATCAAACAGCGCCGCCGCCACGCCCGCGATCCGGCTGGGCGTGACGCCGCGCAAAATCGCGACCAGGGGAAGTTCGGCAAGCAGATCAGCCGTCATGAGAAGATTTCCGAATGCGCATGGACAAGACCGGCCAGCGCGGCGCGATCGCCGTCGATGGTGGTGCTTTTGACATCATAGGCAGCCAGCGCCTTGCCATAAAGGGCCGCGAGTTGCGGTGTGCAGATGAGCTGCACCGGCCCTTCGCTGTCGAACAGGGACAGGGCGGTTGCGACGTCCTTGCCCAATACCAGGCCCGACAAATAGGACCCGGCATCCTCTTTGGACATTTCTCCGGTCACGACCCGGCTGCGGGCACTGAACAACAGATGCAACAGGTCCGCTTTTTGGCGCGTGAAGTCCAGCCCCGACGCAAAGGCGCGACTCTGTCCATCCACCTCACTGCTGTCGCGCGCCAAAACGCTGTGGCGGCGCAGGAGTTCGAACAATTCACCGGAGAGCGCCGTCTGGAAGTGACTCACCGCGCCATCCGCGACCGCCACCCACTTGGTATGGGTGCCGGGCAGGCAAAGCAAATGACGTCCCGTGCTTAGCTGGGGATGGAGATGCAAGGCACCCAGAATCTGGGTCTCCTCGCCGCGCATCACATCCGGCGCGCCGGTTTTGCCCCGGCAGGAAAGGCCCGGCAGGATCGCGACGGCGCGGCCATCGGCTTCAAATTTCGACGCCGAAGCCGCTATGCCGTCGGGGCGGGTGGGGCATTTTAGATAAGGCACTTCACGCCAACCGATCGAGGATCCCACCATGCCGGCCAGCACAGCCGGCAACACGCCATGCGCCTTGTCCCAGGCCGTGACGGCGTCGGCAAAGCGGCCGGCGCAATCGGGCACGGAGGCGCCCTCGCCCACGCCCCGCGCCAGCACATTGCCGGCGGGATCGCAAAGATAAAGCCGCAACCGGCTGGTGCCCCAGTCCCCCGCGATGAACGCTGGCTCACTCATGGGCGGCTTTCTACAGTTCAGTTCCCTCCTTGTCGAACAGATCCAGAAAGCTCGCCCTTGGCTATCTCCGGCATGCGCTTGTGCAAGGTCGGCAAATCCCTGTCGGCACGGCTGATAATGAAGGTCAACATCGACATTGCGGAATGATGGGGACTGGATTTGTGGCGATGGCTATGTTCGGCAGACGCGCAAAAATGATGCCGCGAAACGTGGCGGCCGGTTCCATTCCGGAACGGAATTATGTTTCACCGGTTTCTTCTAGGGTTCCGCATAAAGCCAAGAGGTGAAATCATGGCTCGAAAATATTCCAAAGGCGCCTCCGAGAAAGTCGAAAAGGCGATGCACGAACGCAAGCGCGGCACGCTGAAAAGCGGGTCCGGACGCAAAGTGAAGAGCCGCAAACAAGCCATCGCCATCGGCCTGTCGGAGGCTCGCAAGGAAGGCAAAATGGTCCCCAAGCGGGCGCAAGGCAAAAAGTAGGGCAAAAAGCGGAAATCGAAAATGCGCTAGTGTCTTTCGAAAGTCCGCTGAGAGCTTGATGCCGGCGATGCGGTGAACGTTACGCCACTAGGCGGCGGTCATTTCGGCTGCCAGTGTGCAGAGCCGTTCCAGATTGAAAGGTTTGCGCAGGATCTGAAGGTCCCGGATTTTCTGGATCGCTGGCGGTGGGTCGTGGGAATAGCCCGTCATCAACAGCACCTTGAGTTCGGGGCTGAATGCCAGACCAGCCTCGACCAAGGCATAACCGTCCATGCGGGGCATCTTGATGTCGGAGACCAGAAGTGCAATTCCGGGATTTGCCTTCAACAGGTCAAGCGCTTCGGCACCGTCGGCAGCCTCGAACACGTCAAAGCCCGCATCCTGAAGCACTTCCACCGTGATGAGGCGCAGCATGGCCTCATCTTCCGCAACCAGAATCGGTGTTCTGTCGTTCATGCCCCCTCCCTATCGCGCGGCATCAGGATGGTTATCGCAGTACCTTTATCGGGTGCGCTTTCAATCAGCAAATAGCCCCCCGACTGGCGCACAAAACCGAAGGTCATGGACAGTCCCAAGCCGGTGCCCTTGCCCTGCGGCTTGGTGGTAAAAAAAGGATCAACGGCCCGGCGGCGAACTTCCTCCGACATCCCCGAGCCGGTATCGATCACTGTCAGGCTGGCATAGTCCCCGGCCACGAAATTTTGGATTTCCAGTTCCAGCGGGGCCTGGGTCAATGTCACGTCACTGGTCTCGATCACCAGCCGGCCGCCATTGGGCATGGCGTCGCGCGCATTGATGGCGAGATTGAGAATCACATTCTCCATCTGATTGATGTCACAAACGGTGGGCCAAGTGCCATTCAGCCTGAGGCTGATCTCCACCTTCTCGCCCACGGAATGGCGCAACAATTCCGACAAGCCCTCGGCCAGGGCGCTGAGATGGACCCGCTGCGGCGTCAGCGGCTGACGGCGCGAGAAAGCCAGAACGCGCTGGGTGAGATAGGCGGCGCGGTCCAGCGCCTCGTCGGCGCTGTTGATGTAGGTGCCGGCGGGACCCTGCTCCTCGCCCAGCTTGCGCCGCAATAGCCGCAAATTGCCTTTCACGATCATGATCAGGTTGTTGAAGTCATGGGCGATACCGCCGGAAAGCTGGCCGATGGCTTCCATCTTGTGGCTCTGACGCAGTGCTTCCTCGGTCTTGCGCCGCTCTTCCATCTCCTCATGCAATCGGGCGTTGACGGTCACCAGCTGCTGGTGGCGTCGCGCGAGCTGGGCCTGAGACAAACTCAAGACTGCGATCACCAACGCTCCCATGGTCACCAGCAGGATCAGTCCGGCATAGGGGACAAAGCGGCGTTCGGCGGGTTCCGTGACGGCCCGCAGCAGCACCATTCCCGCCCGCGTCCCCTTGGGGCCGGCCGGCACCGCGACATCGATATAGCCCGGGCCGGGATCGACATGCGGTGAGGCAAGCTGCTCGGGCAATTGCGTGCGACGCGCAAAGCCCGCCATCCGGCGGCCATTGGCGCTGTAAATGGCCGCGCCCAAAAGCTCGGGATTGGCGTGAAGCGCGTCCACATATTCCTGGGCCGCGCTGCGGTCGCCGATCAGGACCGCGGCGGTGGCGTTTGCAGCGAGTATCTGCGCCTGCTCGCGCACGCTCTTTACCTGTTGCTCGCTGTAGAGCCTTTCCTGGTAGATCGCCATCAGTATACCCGCCGTCACCAGGACAGCCGCCGCGACCAGCGCGGCAATAGTCGACGGGCTCCAGTTGCGTCCCCTCATGGCTGGCCCCGCGCTGCCGGCGTCAACAAGTTAACAGCCAACAACAGGCTGGCGGATACGATCCCGCTTCTATGTCCGAACGGCACTCAACCCCCTGCCTCGCGACCGGCTCCAGACGGAACCGAACTTCTAACTGAGAGGCGTAAATAAAGTTCCCGAAAGGGCCGGCGGTAACTATTTGGGCGGAACGGTTATTTTGGTGGAATTCAGACCGCGATGCTCCAACATGGGGCCGATATCGGGGTCCTTGCCATAAAAGGCCTTGAACATGGGGCCGTAATCCATGGTGTGGCCGCGCGACAGAATCAGATCGCGGAAGCGCTGGCCATTGGCGCGCGTGAGTCCGCCATGGGCGGTGAACCAGGCATAGGCATCGTCATCCAACATGACGGTCCATTGATAGGCGTAATAGCCCGACGCATAGCCGTTGGCCCAGATGTGCAGGAAATAGCTGGAACGGTAGCGCGTCGGCACATTGGCGAAATCGGTGCCCGTCTTTTTCAGGGCCTGGGCCTCGAATTGGTCCACATCCTGTTTCGGCGTACCCGGGAGCAGCATGTGCCATTGCATGTCGAGCTCTGAGGCCGCCAGCAATTCGCCCAGTGCATAGCCCTGGCCCCATTTCTCCGACTGCTTGATCCGGTCCACCAACACCTGCGGGATGGGCACACCCGTCTTGTAGTGAACGGCGAAATGTTTGAGCACTTCGGGATAGAGCGCCCAATGCTCATTGAATTGAGAGGGGAATTCGACAAAGTCGCGCGCCACATTGGTGCCGGACACCAAAGGATATGTCTGATTGGCGAACAGCCCATGCAGGGCATGGCCGAACTCGTGGAACATGGTGGTGACATCGTCGAAGGTGAGCAATGCCGGCTGGCCAGGAGCGGGTTTGGAAAAATTGGCGACATTGTAGATCACCGGCTTGGTGCTCAAGAGCTTTGACTGGCTGACGAAGTTGCTCATCCAGGCGCCGCCGGTTTTGTTGTCGCGCTTGAAATAGTCGAAATACATCAGACCCAGGGCCGAGCCGTCCTGGTTGAACACCTCATAGACCATCACGTCCGGATGATAGACCGGGATGTCCTTGCGCTCCTTGAAGGTAATTCCGTACAGCCGGTTGGCGGCATAGAGCACGCCGTCCTTGAGCACCTTGTTCAGCTCGAAATAGGGTTTGAGCGCCGCCTCATCCAGCGCATAGCGTTCCTTGCGCACCTTTTCGGCATAGCGCTGCCAGTCCCAGGGCTGCAAATCGAAATGCGGTCCATCCTTGTCGATGGCGGCCTGGATCAGGCTGGCTTCCTCCGCCGCCTTGCCGCGCGTTGGGGGCACCAACTGACCGATAAACTTCTGCACCGCCTCCGGCGTCTGGGCCATCTGGTCGTAGAGCACATAGGCGGCATAGTTGGGATAGCCCAGGAGCTTGGCTTTCTCCGCCCGCAGGCTCGCCAATTCTGAAATGATGGCGCGGGTATCGTTGGCATCGCCTTTCTCAGCGCGCGTCCAGCTTTGCCGGAACAGCTTCTCGCGCACGGCGCGATCCGCCAGCGAGGTCAAGAGCGGCTGCTGGGTGGTGTTCTGCAGCGGAATGACATATTTGCTTTTCAGCCCGCGCGACTTGGCGGCTTCCGCCGCCGCAGCGATCTCCGCATCGCTCAGTCCCTTAAGCTCATCCTTATTGTCCACTACCAGCGCGCCTTTCTTGGCGGCCGCCACCAGCTTCTGCTGAAAGGACGTCTCCAGGCTGGCGTCCCGCTTGTTGATCTCCTTCAGCCGCGTCTTGTCTTTTGGCGAAAGATTGGCGCCGGCATGGACAAATTGACGGTAATAGAGCGTCAGCACTTGCAAAGCTTCGCCATCCAGCTTCAGGTTGGCGCGCCGGTCATAAAGTGCTTTCACGCGCGCAAACAATTTGTCATTGAGGAAAATGGCGTCGGTGTGCGCGGCCAGCTTGGGCGCCTCCGCCGTCTGCACCTTGTCCAAGGCGGGATTGGTATTGGCCTGCACCACGCCAAAAAAGGCGTTGTTCACGCGCTCCAGCATTCGCCCGGAGCGCTCCATCGCCGCGATGGTGTTTTCGAAGCTGGGTTCGGCCTTGTTGTCGGCGATGGCGTCCATTTCCGCCAGCTGCTGGCGCATGCCCGCTTCAAAGGCCGGCTGATAATCCTTGTCCTTGATGATGTCGAAGCGCGGCGCCTGGTAAGGCAAGTTGCTGGGGGTATCGAATGGACCAGCGGCGTAGGCGTGACCGGCATGCGACGCCATCACAAAAACGGCCGTGGCCGACATCAGACCGGCAAATGTGGAATTGCGCATGGATCGGTCCCGCGAGATACAGGCGGATATTACCTGGCGCGCGCAGCTTCGCTAGTGTCGTTGTTTCGAAGTTCGCCATATTATCGATATGGGGCTCCGAGCGAACTTCGAAACCAAAACGACACTAGGGATCAATGAATTGCTAGTGTCCCTTCGATTCCGAAATTCGCCAAAGCCCGATATAGAGACCGTGCGAATTTCGGAATCGGGACACTAGATCAACTTGGCCAAATCGACTTGCCGGCGGCCCGAAGCGCCGCAGTGGCGGTCTGGACCTCCTCGCGAATGCCCTGCTGCTGGTGCTTGCCCAGGGTGACCACCGACTTGACCTCCGGCGCATATTCGCCGGGCAAAACAGCCCTGATGGCAATAATTTGGGCTGGGTCGATCTTAACAATCGTGCCATCGGGTCGGGTCAGGCTGACCGGCTCCAACCCGCTCTTGCTCGTGTCAAACTTTAAGGTCTTGCCGATGCTGCCGACATAGGCGCGGGTCTCGGCCGGCAGGTTCGCCCCATGCTCCAGATGATCTTCCAGTCTGCCCGGCCCGGCATTGTAGGCGGCAAACATGGCAGGATAGCCATACTTTTGATGCAGCCAGCGCAAGTAGGCCGCGCCCGCCATGATATTGTCCCTGGCATCGAAGGGATTGTTGCCCAGTCTGTGTTCAGAAGCCATCTCTTCATACGTCTGGGGCAGCACCTGCATCAGGCCCAAAGCGCCCGCGCGGCTGACGATGGGTTGGTTCTTGCCGAGCATGGTGCGGCCGCCGCTTTCGCGCGCCATCACGGCCCGGATCCAGGCCTTGGGAACGTTGAAGCGCCGCGAGGCCTCATTGACGATTCCGTCCCAGCGATTGAGAAGTTGCGCTTGTGTCATGGCAGACTCTTCGTCATAGGCCGAAGGCTGCACCGGCGCGGTTGCAGTTTTCGTCATCAGTTCGGCCAGGGTCTGCGAGCGCGCGATGGACTTGGCGATTGTGCGGGCGCTGTGCAGCTTGTCGTCCGGCATCAGCGATGCGGCAAGGACGCAAAGGCCGCCCAGGAGCAAGGCGGCCAGGAACCCGCCGACTGAAGGTTGAGATTGGGCAACAGAAGAAGCAGGCTTGGACACGATCTCTCCAGGTCTGGTAACTGCCGGGTGCGCATGACGCAAAACATGACGCGAAAGACTGGCAGGGCGAAAAACTCAAACCGACGCGGAACCAAGCGGCTCCTGGCGCATATGCCCCAGCACTCTTCGTCACTTAACCAATGCAGGGACGCATTTCAAGCTGCAACTTGCGGAACCAAGGTTCCTGCCCACTTCAGCTTTTGCCGCGCAGATGTGCGACCAAGGCTTTGATATCGCCGTTATTTTGCGCAAGAACGGCTTGGATTTGATCGCGCTGAGCAAGTGCCAGCCACACGCCCGCTATCGCCACATCCGTCAGAAGCGGCTTGGCTTGGTCGGTACGTATGCGGAAATCGATTTCCATCGTCGAGTTCGGCTGGCCAACCATGTTGGCGGCGACAATGAAGTCGCCGGGCGCGCGCTCGCGCGAGGAGATCACGCGCAATGTTTGTCCGGCATAGAGCTGGAAATAGGTTTGATAGACCGTCAGCACATAATCCTGATAGGCCGCGACATAGGCATCCAGATCGGCTTGCGACGCACCCGCCGCGTGGGAGCCTAAGAGAAACAGCGCCACGCGCTTCACATCGGTAAGGCCCAACAGAAAAGTCGCGAAGCGGTCGCGGCGTTCAGAGGCGGAGGTATTGCGGTCATTGAGAATATCAAAGCCGGTCTGGATATTGCCGCGGACGAAATCCTCTGCGGCATTCGCGGCCTGCGCCGGCAGGGCAAGAGCGGTCACAAAGCCAAAACCCAGCGCGCCCGCGCCGAGCAGAAGATTCCTGCGCTGCATGATGTTGATCCTTCGCCAGACCGCTTGTCTCGCGGCCGATATGGCCCCTGCCTTTGTCTGTAACGGAGAATCGAGCCTGAAATGTGGCGGGCCGGCCGCTCGCCCAAGCTCGCGGCGCTCGCCGGTCGTGACTCGCCCTTGAACGAAGCAGGCAAGCTGCCATCTTGATGCCATGGTTCCCTTGTCCGTGCTGGATCTGTCGCCCATCAAACAGGGCAGCGATGCCGCCGCCGCGTTGCGCGAAAGTGCCGAATTGGCACAGCTCTGCGAAAGGCTGGGATACCGGCGCTATTGGCTCGCGGAGCACCATAACATGCCCGGCATCGCCAGTGCCGCCACCGCGGTTGCCATCGGCCATGTCGCCGGGCACACCAGCACCATCCGCGTGGGCGCCGGCGGCATCATGCTGCCCAACCATGCGCCGCTGGTGATTGCCGAACAGTTCGGCACCTTGGAGGCGCTCTTCCCAGGCCGTATCGATCTTGGCATCGGGCGCGCGCCGGGGACCGATCCGCGCACCGCCGTCGCCCTGCGCCGCAATCTTGCCGGCAGTGTCGACCACTTCCCGCAGGATGTGCAGGAGCTGCTGGCTTATCTCAGTCCAGCTTCGCCAGGTCAGGTCCTGCGAGCCATTCCGGGTGAAAGCAGCAATGTTCCGGTTTGGATTTTGGGCTCGAGCCATTATGGCGCGCAATTGGCGGCAGCTTTGGGCCTGCCTTATGCCTTTGCGTCGCACTTTGCGCCCGATGACCTTGATTTCGCGCTTCGGCTGTACCGGCAGCAATTCCAGCCATCGCCCTATCTGGACAAGCCCTATGCGATGCTGGGCCTAAATGTGTTCGCGGCCGAAACCGGCGAGGAAGCGCGACTGCTTTTCACGTCCCTGCAGCAGGCCTTTATCAATTTGCGCACCGGCCATCCGGGTCAACTGCCTCCACCCAAATCCGGTTATGAGGAAACGCTGGAACCGCGCCTCGCCGATATGCTGGAGCGCGTGTTGCGCTGCGCCATCGTGGGGGACCGGGCTGAAATTGCCCTGGGCCTGAACAACTTCATCGCGGCGCATGCGCCCGATGAGATCATGGTAACCGCCCAGATTTTCGATTCCGTCGCACGCCGGCGGTCTTATGAGATTCTGGGCGAAATTCTGAGCGAAATTCACCCGCCCCAAGGTCATTGATTGGCTGGCCGCTCACTTAATGATTGGTGCGGCACCCGCGCCGCTGGCCCTGCCACGCCCTCGCTGCTAATGTTTGCAAAACACGAAAAATTGGCTTCTGGGGAGGGAATTCATGTCGTTCATCAAATGGGCTGCCACGGCCGCTTTGGCATTGGCGCTGGGCTCGGACGCCTTCGCCCAAACTCAGGCGCAGGCCACCGCGCCGGCCTCCAAGGCCACGATCGCCTGGGCCGCCAAGCCCGCCAAGCTGCCGCCCTATGCCGGCCCCAACAAGCTGGTCTACCGCCTGGCCGATGTGCTGGCCGCCCATAAAAGCAAACAGAGCTGGACGCAGGAAGTCTTCTCAAGCCGCGACTTCATCGGCGAATGGATTTCCATGGCGCCGGGCGAGAAGACCAAGACTCAGTTCTTCGCGGACGACCGCGTCTTCTGGGTGGTGCAGTCAGGCCAGATGAAAGTGACGATCGAAGGCCAGGAGCCGTTCATTGCCGGCAAGCATTTTCTGATTCAGGTCCCCAAGCGCCTGCAATACAGCATGGAAACGGTGGGCAGCGAGCCGAGCTTGCGCTTCCAGATGCGCCCTGCGGGCGAGGCGCCTGATTATCCGCTGAGCGAAACGCCCACGCCGGTGAAGGGCGTCCAGTATATCAAGGCCGCTTATTCCGGGCATGGCGACTATGACAAGATCAACCTGCCCTCTATCGACTTTGAAAAGCAGATCGTGCAGGGCGGCGAGAAACGCGGTGTGTGGATTCGCGACGACCACACCTATGTCACCATCCTGCGCTCGCAAAAGGGCGTGCCCACTCCGCCCGACAATGTCTGGGGCCATTTTCATGCCAACTTCCCCGAGATCTGGCTGATCATCGAAGGCACGCAGCAGTTCCTGGTGGAAGGCGAAAAGCTGGTCACTGTCACGGACGGCGATCTGGTGGCGGCGCCCACCGGCCGCTGGCATCGCGCCATGCCCTATGCTGATGGGCCGTCCACGCGCCTTGCCTACATTCCCCGCCCCGACAATCTGCATTGGTATCAGCCGGAGCAGGCCAATGGCGGCGGCAACTAGGGTCTAAACTCAATAATCCCATGAGCCGCGTTGCGAGGAAAAATGATCGAATGGAAGGAGAAAGGCGCAGGGCGTATCGGCAATACGGCCGAGCCTTTCGACGCACCAGTCGGCCATTTTTCCCGCAACCCGAAGGGACGCTGGTCTTTTGGCCTCTGGCGGCGTCGCTCGTCGCTCATGGGCAATTCAAGCCTACATCGCTCCTCGCTCCTGGCCAGAGACCAAAATCCCCAGCGTCGCGGCCATGCGATTATTGAGTTTAGACCCTAACATCGAAGGAGCTATCTCGTGACTTCCAGATTTGTCTTTGCACTTTCGTTCGCGCTTGCCGCGGCGCCGGCTTTCGCGGCGGACTATCAGGTCAATCTCGGACCGATGCCTCTGGATGATGAAACCAAGTTGGTCATCGCCGGCCGTGGCGAAGCCGTCATCAGTTCAGACGGCAAGACCATGAGCGTGAAGGGCAGTTTCCACGGCCTGCCCTCCAATGCCACCGAGGGGCATGTATTGATCAGCCCCATCGCAGGCGTACCAGGCAAGCCGGCCTTCGATCTCAATGTCTCCAAGGCCACAAGCGGCGACATCTCCGGCGAGTTCAAGCTGACCCCCGCCCAAGCCGGGGCACTGCGGACCGGCAGGCTTTATCTTCAGATCAACAGCGAGAAAGCGCCCGCCGATGTGTCTTGGGGTCCCAAGGGCACGTTGTGGGGCTGGATTTTCCCGGCGCACCCAACGCCTGGCCAGGACGTGCCGGAGGAAGGGCATTGGTTCCTTCCGCAATTCGACACGCCGCAGAGCTGACCCGATGTTGAGGATTTGAAGATGCATAAGAAAAATATCTGGCTTCTGGGCGCGGCAGTGATGGCAACGGCCGCACTGGGCACCATGGCGCTTGGTCAGGCCGCCGGCCCTTTCACCCAGGCCCAGGTCGATACCGGCCGGCAAGCTTTTGCCGACAATTGCGCCGCCTGCCATCTGGCTGATCTGGCGGGCACCAATGACGCGCCTGCGCTGGCGGGCGCTGCCTTCATGGGCGCCTGGGGCAAGCGCACCACGGCAGAGCTTTACAGCAAGATTCACACGACCATGCCGCTGGGACGCGGCGGCAGCCTGGATGACGCGACCTATACCAGCCTTGTCGCCTATATCCTGCGCGCAAACGGCGCCATGCCGGGCACCACTGCCTTCACGCCCACCACTGCGATCGCGATCGCCTCGATTGCCAACGGCAGGACGCCGGCGGGCCTCAATAACGCGCGCACCGCCGGTGGCCCGACCGTGCCGGCCCGGCGTCCCGATCCGGGCCGCTTCAGCCTGCCGACCAAGTTCGGCCTGAGCCTGAAGGGCAATATCCAGAATTACGTTCCCGTCACCGATGAGATGCTGCGCAATCCACCGGACGGCGACTGGCTGATGTTCCGACGCAACTATCAAGGTTGGAGCTACAGCCCGCTCAATCAGATCAACGCCGACAATGTTTCCAAGCTGACGCTGAAGTGGATGTGGTCCATGCCGGAAAACGGCACCATGGAAATCACGCCCATGGTCCATAATGGCATCATTTACGTCTGGGGCACCGGCAATACCATCCAAGCGCTGGACGGCAAGTCCGGCGAGCTGTTGTGGGAGAACCGCATCGGCCCGGCGCCACGCGCGCCTGGCCCCGGCTCTTCCACGGAAGAGACCCGCGCCCTGGGCTTCTGGGGCAACTATCTCTTCGTCAACACGCCTTACGGCATGGTCTATGCGCTGGACGCGCGCACCGGCGAGGAGATCTGGAAGAACAATATCGTCGACTATAAGCCGGGCATCGGCGGGTCCACCGGCGGCGTGATCGTCATCAACGGCAAAGTGCTGGTGGGCATGACCAATTGCGGCCGGCCCGGGACCGACGATCATTGCTATATCAGCGCCTATGACGCCAAGACCGGCAAGCGGGTCTGGAAGTTCGTCACCGTGGCGCTGAAGGGCGATCCCGGCGGCGACAGTTGGGGCACGCTGCCGGACAATATGCGCAAGGGCTCAGAGACCTGGATTGCCGGCACCTACGATCCCGAACTCAACACCACCTATTGGGGCACCGCCCAAGCCAAACCATGGCGGCGCGACCTGCGCGGCTCGGGCGTCGGCGACACCAACTATGCCAATTCCACCCTGGCGTTGGATCCCGACACCGGCAAGATGAAATGGTTCTTCCAGCACGGGCCCGGCGAGTCACTGGACCTGGATGAAGTCTATGAGCGCGTGCTGATCAATCACGGCGAGCAGAAGACGCTGATGACCATCGGCAAGGCGGGCATCCTGTGGAAGCTGGACCGCGTCACCGGCAAGTTCATCGAAGCCAAGGAGACCGTGTTCCAAAATATCTGGTCCTCCATCGACAAGAAGACTGGCCGTCCCGCCTACAGGAAGGACATTGTCGACCAGAAGGTGGATCAGTGGCTGTCCTCGTGCCCTGGCCCGGAGGGCGGCCATGACTGGCAGGCCACCAGCTACCACCAGCCCAGCGACACGCTGATCATTCCCTTGTCGCAGAGCTGCGTATTCATGCTGGGCAACGGTTCGCAGGCCTATTTCGAGATGCCGGGCACCGACGGCAATATGGGACGGCTGTCGGCCTATCGCACCGCCGACATGAAGCCGCTCTGGTCGTTTCAGCAGCGCGCGCCCTTTTTGACCGGCGTGATTTCGACAGCCGGCAATCTGGCATTTGTGGGTGACTTTGACCGCGTCTTCCGCGCGGTGGATGTGCGCAACGGCAAGACCCTGTGGAAGACGCGGTTGGGCACGACGGTGCAGGGCTTCCCCGTCAGCTTCAGCGTCGACGGCAAACAGTATGTCGCCGTCACCACCGGCCTGGGCGGCGGCAGTCCGGAGGCCAAACCCAGCACCATGCTGAGCGAGGTTCATCGTCCGCCGAATGGCTACAATCTGTTCGTCTTCGGCCTGTCGGACGACAAATAGCACGTGCAACTCCAAGGATTGTGACAGGGGCGTCGCGCAACCGGCGCCCCTAATTCTTTGTATTCATTGCCACTTTCGCCGTCACGGTCACCCGCTTGACGGGCGCGGAAGGCCATAGCAAGCAGTGGCCGCAAAACGGGGATCACGGTGCTCAGATTTTTCCAGGCATTGATGCCGCGCGAAGAAAAATTCTTCGAGCAATTCAATGACCACGCCCGCACGCTGGTGGACGGCGCGATTGCGCTGCGCGATCTGCTGGAAGGCGGACCAGGAGTACCCGGTGCCTGTGCGCGTATCGTGCAGCATGAAGACAGGGCCGACGCCATCGCGCGCGCCGTGCTGGTGGGGATAAGGCGCAGCTTCATCACGCCCTTCGATCGCGGCGACATGAAGGAGCTGATCAACCAGCTCGACGATGCTATCGACCAGATGAAGAAGACGGCCAAGGCCATCACGCTGTTCGAAGTCAACAGCTTCGAGCTGGAGATGCGCCAGATGGCCGACATCATCCTGCGCTGCGCCGAACTGACGGTGGAGGCGGTGGGGCTGCTCGGCACCCTGCGCGACAATGTCACCCGCATCAACACCATCGCCGAAGAAATCACCCGCCTGGAAGAGCAGGCCGACGATCTCAACGACCATGGCATCAAGGCTCTCTATCTGAAGCACAGAAACGGCGACGTGATGGCCTTCATCGTCCGCAACGAGATCTACAACCATCTGGAAAAGGTGGTGGACCGTTTCGAGGATGTCGCCAACCGCATCAGCGCCATCGTCATTGAGCAAGTCTGATGCTCCTCATCGCGGCCCTGGTCGCCGTCGCGCTGGTCTTTGACTTTCTCAACGGGCTGCATGACGCGGCCAACTCGATTGCCACCATCGTTTCCACCCGCGTCCTGTCGCCCCGCTATGCCGTGGCCTGGGCGGCCTTCTTCAACTTCATCGCTTTCGCCGTGTTCGGGCTGCATGTCGCCGCCACCATCGGAACCGGCATCGTTTCGCCCGCGGTAATCGACGATGCGGTGATCTTC
>Ga0210384_10004224_pt1 | contig 16131 bp, 17 predicted proteins | sample IncBWH2MmetaG_FD_160574 | JGI IMG/M metagenome (GOLD analysis project Ga0210384, IMG submission 160574) | Forest soil microbial communities from Barre Woods Harvard Forest LTER site, Petersham, Massachusetts, United States - Inc-BW-H-2-M | ecosystem: Environmental > Terrestrial > Soil >...
GAGTCTCCACGAACATACGGGCGGCTCGCCGCCCGCGCTGCGCCGCGTGGAGAGGAAGCTATGATCGGGGCGGCGCCCGCAGGCGCGCGCGCTCGGAGGCGACCCACGTTCGACCCGTCGGCTCCTCCGCGACCACCGCCGCGACGAAGGTGAGGACCGGCGTGAAGCTACGAGGCGGCACCGCGAGCGCCGGGATCTGCTCGGACAGCAGGAGCGGGAGAAAGTCGCCGTCGTCGTCGTCGAAATAGCTGGGCACCCACGCGAAGTCGACGGGGTACAGTGCGGCGGTGCCCGCGAGGCCCAGATGGAACGACGCGAGCAGGAGCACCAGGAGTGGACGCCAGCCAACCATGGCGCCGAGCCTACGGCCGCCGCGCCCGGGTGTCAAATTCGGCCTCGATCCGTCCGCACGGGTGCGATGCTGGAGGGCGGGGAGCCGAAGCGTCGCCGATGAACATCCTGGTCCCGGACATCACCATCGCCGAGAAGATCGTACGCTCGGCGGTGGTCTACGGTTTCCTGCTCGTGGCGTTCCGAATCTGCGGCAAACGGCAGCTCGGCCAGCTCACCGCCTTCGATCTCGTGGTGCTGCTGATCATCAGCAACGTGGTCCAGAACGCGGTGATCGGCAACGACAACTCGGTCGGGGGCGGCCTGATCGGAGCCACCACCATCCTGATCCTCAACACCGCGGTGGCGTGGATGACCTTTCGCTCCAAGCGGGCCGACCGCCTCGTCGAGCACTCCCCCACCGTGCCGGTGAAGCACGGTCGGCTCCTGCGGGCAACCCTGCGGCGGGAGTGTCTGGGGCCGCGAGACCTCCGGGCCGCCCTGCGCCATCACGGGGTGACCTCGCTGCGCGACATCCGTTACGCCTTCCTCGAGGAGGACGGGCGCGTGAGCGTCATCACCCGGCGACCCCCGGACGAGTGATCCGCCGTACCCTTCCTGCGGCGTGAACGACCTCCACCAGTTCGTCGGGCACTGGGGCTATCCGGCCATCTTCGTGGTGGTCATCCTCGGAAACGTGGGCCTGCCGGTGCCAGAGGAGACAATCCTGGCCCTGGCCGGCTACCTGGTGTGGCGCGGCCAGCTCAGCATGTCGCTCGTGCTGGCGGTGGCCATCGTCAGCGCGGTGGTCGGCGACAACATCGGCTACTGGCTCGGGCGCCGTTACGGACAGACCGCGCTGCCACGCTACGCGCGGTGGGTGCTGGGGCACCCGGAGCGCCTCGAGCGGATGAAGACCTTCGTGGCCCGACGCGGGGTGGTGGCGGTGTTCGTGGCCCGCTTCGTCCCCGGGGTGCGCTTCACCGCCGGTCCGCTCGCCGGGGCCCTCGGGCTGCCCTTCAGCTCGTTCCTGCTCGCCAACGTGGCCGGCGCGGTGCTCTACGTGCCGGTGGTGGTCGGGGCCGGCTACGCGGTCGGCTACGGCTTCGGCTCCTACGTGGAGCACCTGCGCTACGTCGTCGGCGAGGTCGAGCGGATCGTGCTGCTGGTGGTGCTGGTGGGCGTCCTGCTGTTCGTGGCCCTGCGCATCGTCCACGCGGTCTACCCGCGCGACGAGGTCTGAGGCCTCGCGGCGGCCGGGCCGGGAGCGCCGGCCGGCCGCCGCGGACCGACGGCTCAGTGGCTCTTCGCTTCCCCGAAACCGTCGGAGCCCTTCAGGCGCTCCTCGGTCCCCGGGATGTAGCGTTGCTCCAGCTCCTGGAAGTGCGCGACCCGAGCCATCACGTGATGGCTCTCGGTGGGATGGCCCACCTTGAGCCGCTCGAGCGTCCACTGGGCCTGTTCCTCGTTCTTCACCAGCTCCTGCATGAAGTTCCACACCGAGTACATTGCGGCGTGCGCCCCGAAGAGCGTGATGAAGATGAACTTGTAGCCCAGCTCGCCCAGCTCGCGGAACGTGAGCGGGTTGGGATCCTTGTGCCAGCGGAACGAGGACGAGTAGTTGAAGGCGAGGGGCAGGTTGGGGTGGGTCTGCCTCATGGCACGGGCGAACTCGACGGCGGGCTCGCGCTCGGAATTCGACAGCTCGGCCCAGACGAGGTCCACCCCCGCGTCGGCGTAGGCCCGGCCTCGCCAGATCGCCTCCTCCATGCTGCCGCCCACCGCCCCGAAGGCGTCGGTGCGCGCGATGATCACGAAGTCGCGATCGAGCCGATCGCGCTCGGCGACGGCGGCCCGGTACTTGCCCAGCGCCTCCTCGCGCGACACGATGGTCTTGCCCGCGATGTGGCCGCAGCGCTTCGGGAAGCGCTGGTCCTCCAGGTGGATGCCCGCCACGCCGGTCTTGGCGAACTCCTGCACCGTCCGCAGGGTCGAGAGCGCGTTGCCGTAGCCGTCGTCCGCGTCGGCGATGATCGGGACCTCAACCGCGCTCGCCACCATCGACGCGGCTCGGGTCACCTCGGTCATGGTCAGGAACCCCATGTCGGGCCAGCCGTTGAGCATCGCCAGCGAGTAGCCGCTCAGGTAGATCGACTTCATGCCGGCCTGCTCGGCGATCTGGGCGTCGAGCGGCGAGTAGATGCCGCCCGTGAAGAGATACGGCTCGTCCTTCAGCAACCGGCGAAAGATCTTGCCCTTGGAATCCATGTCGTGGCCTCCGTTACGCCGCCGGCGCCAGAGCGCACCAGCGGCAGTAGATCTCAGAATCGATCATGATCGCGCAGCTCGGGCAGCAGGGGGCGTGGCACTCCTGGCAGCCCTGCTGACGCCGGTGCTCGTCGTGAAGCAGCCCGCACTCGCACGTGGACATGATGGCCTCCTGGCTTCGGTTCACGCGAGACCGGCGGCCGGATGGGCCGATGCGACCGGCCGCGCCCAGGGCAGCTCCAGCAAGGTCTCGGCGCAACCCGAGCAATAGTTGGTGGACTCGAGCTGATACGAGCACGCAGGGCAGCAGGCTGCCCCACATTCAATGCAGCCGAGGTGATTGAAGGCGAACCGCACTTCCGTTCCGCAACGGCACTGGCTTCCCATGGACCCTCCTCGAGCGAGAAGATGTCCAGGACAGAGACAAGAACCGTTCCAGGGGTTAGGTAGCTGGCAACGTACTAATTTAATTGATCATAAGAAAGGCCCTTCCTGTGCAAATGAGACACCCGTGTCTCATCTCGACAAGGCACATTCCTGCACGGTGAGCCGGAACTATCTGGATTAGAGGCGGTAATCAAGATTACATCGATGAGTCAGAAGAGACTCATATATGAGTCTACTTCGACTCTGTCTTGAATTTCTTCGTATTGATCGAGTACTTGGAGAGCAGCCGGTGAAAGTTTCGACGGGTGATACCGGCCTTCTGGGCCGCCACCGAGATGTTACCCCGCGCCTCGGAAAGGAAGCGGTTAACGGCTTCTTTCTCGAACATGGACACCACCCGTTCCTTGGCTCGCACGAATCCTTCCTGGGTGGTGACCCGGATCGGATCGGACTCTTGCAGGTACAGCGGGAGATGAGCCACCTCGATCTGCTGGCTCGAGGAAAGCACCACCGCGCGCTCGATCATGTTTTCGAGTTCCCGCAGGTTGCCAGGCCAGCTGTAGCGCCTGAGGACGTCCAGCGCGTCCTGGGAGAAGCGATCGACCTTCTTGTTCACCTTCGCCTCCGCCTTGCGGAGGAAGTGATAGGCCAGCACCGGGATGTCCTCGGCCCGCTCCCGCAGCGGTGGGAGCGTGACCGTGAAGGCGTTGAAGCGATAGAAGAGGTCGTCCCGGAACTCGGACGCGGCGAGGGCCTTCTCGAGGTCCCGGTTGGTGGCGGCGATGACCCGGACGCGCACCTTGCGCGTCACCACGTCGCCGACCGGCTTGACCTCACCCGCCTGCAGCACCCGGAGGAGCTTGCCCTGCATCTCGAGCGGCATGTCGCCCACTTCGTCGAGGAAGATCGTGGCTCCGTCGGCCTTCTCGAAGAGCCCGACCTTGTCCGCGACCGCGCCCGTGAAGGCTCCCCGCCGGTGACCGAACAGCTCGGACTCCATGAGGGTGGGGGTGAGCGCGGTGCAGTTGACGGTCACGAGCGGCTTGTCGCGCAGGTTCGAGTAACGGTGGATCGCCCGGGCCACCAGCTCTTTGCCGGTGCCGGACTCTCCCCGGATCAGTACGGTGGTGGGAGTCTGGGCCACCCGGACGATCTGCTCGGCCAGCTCCTTCATCTTCGGATTCTGCCCGATGATGAAGTCGCCCTCCGACTTGGCCTGCAACTCGCGGAGCATGAGCGAGTAGCGATCCTCCAGCTCCTCGCTGCGCTTCCGCTCGGCGAGGAGGTCCCACATGAACTTGGCGCTCGCTCCGCCCATCACCTCGGTGCCCGGCGGCTTCAGCCGCTGGATCGTCTCGTGCACCTGGGCGTTGCCGGTCACGTCGATGATCAGATCCACGCGGGGATCGGCGATCAGCTCGCGCAAGTCGGTGCTGACCGCGACGTTGAGCCGCCGAGCTAGCTCGAGCCCGGGGGCCCAGGGATTGACGTCGGCCACTCCGATGATGGTGACGGTCGGGTCGCCGCTGAACATCTCGAGCAGGGCCCGCCCTCCCTTGCCCGCACCGACGATGACGACTTTCGTCATGCCGTCGGAGTCATCCCCTGGGGGTCATGCGGCCGATCTCATCCGGACCCGAGGGACCGTCCGCGCGACCCGGCCTAGAAGGGCTGGGCCTCCGGGCGCTTGGCGAGGCGCTCGAAGGAGGCGTACTCGGGAATGAAGGTCACCTGGATCTTGCCGGTGGGCCCGTTGCGCTGCTTGCCGATGATGATATCGGCCACCCGGTCGCCGTCTTCCGACTGCAGCCCGTAGCGCTCGGGGCGGTAGAGGAAGAGGATCACGTCGGCGTCCTGCTCCAGCGCGCCCGACTCCCGCAGATCCGACAGCTGGGGCTCCTTGCGCTCGCGCGTCTCCACCGCGCGGGAGAGCTGGGACAGCGCCACCACCGGCACGTTCAACTCCTTGGCCAGAGCCTTGAGCGAGCGCGAGATCTCCGAGATCTCCTGCTGGCGGTTCTCCTGCTGGTGGCGGCCGCGCATCAGCTGCAGGTAATCGATGACGATCAGGTCGAGCCCGTGCTCCGCCTTCATGCGCCGCGCCTTGGCGCGCGCCTCCAGCACGGTGAGCGCGGGCGAGTCGTCGATGTAGACGGGCGCCTCCGCCAGGCGTCCCGCCGCGTTGGTGAGGCGAGTCCAGTCCCGGGGGTCCAGGTAGCCGGTGCGAACCTTGTGCGAATCCACCTTGGCCTCCGAGCAGAGCAGCCGCTGCACGAGCTGCTCCTTGGACATCTCGAGGCTCAGCACCAGCACCCGCTTGTGATCCTCCACGCCCGCGTACTTGGCGATGTTCAGCGCGAAGGCGGTCTTGCCCATGGACGGCCGTCCCGCGATGATGATGAAGTCGCTCGCCTGGAAGCCCGACGTCATCCGGTCGAGATCGTCGAAGCCGGTGGCGAGGCCGGTGATGTGCTCCTTGCGGTCGTAGAGCTTCTCGATATGCTCGAAGGTGTCTTTCAGGATGGCGCGCACCGGGAAGGCGGATCCCTGCATGCGCCGCTCGGAGACCTGGAAGATCAGCCGCTCCGCGTCGTCGAGCAGCTTGTCGACGTCGTCCCGCGCCTCGTAGCTCTGTCCGATGATCTCGGTAGCGATGCGGATGAGGTCGCGGAGGAGCGCCTTCTCCCGGACGATGGCCCCGTACGACAGCAGGTGGGCGGCGGTGGCGGCCTCCTCCACCAGACTCGCCAGCGCGGCCGGGCCCCCGATCTCTTCCAACTCGGCCCGGCGCTTCAACTCCTCGGAGACCGTGAGCAGATCCACCGGCTCGTTGCGCTCGAAGAGCGCGAGGGTGACGTCGAAGATCTTGCGGTGCCCTTCCTTGTAGAAGTCGACCGGCTTGAGCAGCTCGATCGCTTTGGGCAGGCTCTCCCGCTCCAGTAAGATCGCCCCCAGGACGGCCCGCTCCGCCTCCAGGCTGTGGGGAGGGATCTTGGAGGTGAGCAGGTCGGTCAGCGTGGCCAACGTCTACTACTCCCGGGAGACGGACACCTTGAGCTGGGCGGTGACGTCGGCCTGCAGGCGCACCGGGACCGAGAAGTCGCCCAGGCTCTTGATGGGCTCGTCGAGCCCGATGCGACGGCGCTCCACCTCGACGCCGTGCTGGGCCAGGAACGCGGCCAGATCGGCGCGTCCGACCGATCCGAAGAGACGACCCTCGTCAGAGGCCTGCCGGCGCTGGGTGAAGTGCAGGGCCTCGATGGCCTGAGCCTGCCCCTGGGCGTCGGCCTTCAGCTTGGCCGCCTGCGCGTCCTGGCGCGCCTTGATCTGGGCCAGGTTCTTCATGTTGGCCGGGGTGGCGTGCAGGGCCAGCTTCTGCGGGAGCAGGAAGTTCCGGGCGTAGCCGTCGGAGACGTCGCGAACCTCGCCACGGCGACCGAGCGTCGGCACGTCATCCATCAAGATGATCTTCATGACAAGATGATCTTCATGACAAGATGATCTTCATGGCCGCGCGCTCACTCGGAGGTCTGGGCCAGCAGGGCCACCGTCCGCGCGCGGCGGACTGCGCGCGTCAACTGCCGCTGGTGCCGGGCGCAGCTACCCGAGATGCGGCGCGGCGTGATCTTGCCCCGCTCCGAGACGAAATTTCGGAGGCGACGGATGTCCTTGTGGTCGACCAGGTCGACCCGATCTACACAGAACTTGCAAACCTTGCGGCGCCCGAACCGGCGCCGCTTGACGGGCTTCGAAGCTGGCGGAATGGCTTGTTCCTCCTCTTGGAACCGCGTTACGTGTAACCGACTTTTCTAGAATGGCACCTCGTCGTCGCCCCCGCCACTCTCGCCGCCGGCCTCGACCGGCTCGGGGACCGCGGGCGCGCCGGCGGACTTGGTCCGCCCCATGAACTGCACCCGCTCCGCGACGACTTCCACCACGCTGCGCTTCTGGCCGTCCTTGGTCTCCCAGTCGCGCGTCTGCAGCCGACCCTCGACCATGATCGGGCTGCCCTTGTCGAGGTATTCGCCGCAGCTCTCGGCCTGCTTACCCCACACCACGACGGTCAGGAAGCACGTCTCCTCGCGCTTCTCTCCGCCCTGGGTCGTGTAGTTGCGGTTGACCGCCATGCGGAGATCGGCCACCGCGGTGCCGCTTGGCGTGTACCGGAGCTCCGGGGGACGGGTCAGGTTGCCGATCAGGAAGACCTTGTTCAGGTTCGCCATCAGACGACCTCCTCGACCGCCGGGGTCTGCGGCTTCGGCGCGGACCGGATCCGCTTGCGCACCGGGATCCGAGTCGTGAAATGCCGGAGCACCTGCTCGTTGAGCGTCACCTGACGCTCGAATTCCTTGACGACCGAGGGCTCGGCCTTGCACTCGATGACCGCGTAGGTCCCTTCCCGCTGTTTCCGGATCTCGTAGGCGAGCCGGCGCTTACCCCAGCTCTCCGCCTTGGTGACCTCGCCGCCGAGCGACTTGAGCGTCTCCTGCAGCTTGGTCAGCAGCGCCGTAATGTCCTCGTCGGTGGGTCGCGGATCGAAGATCAATAGGATTTCGTACGGGTACAGAACACTCACCTCCTCCGGGTGTGAATCCAGCAGATGTCGGTCCAGCTTTCCTTTGAAGCGATTTAACTTACCAGAGCCTGCCGTGAAAGACAACCTGCGTCAAGAGTGGACAAAACAGCACGGCCCTCGCCGTCTCCGGCAAGGGCCGTGCGCCTGGCTCACCCCGTCGCCGGGGTCGGGTGCTTAGAAGTCCCCGTGAGGCATCGGCGGGGCCGCCGCCGGCTTTTCCTCGGGTAGGTCGGTGATCAGCGCCTCCGTCGTCAGCAGCAGCGAAGCCACCGACGCCGCGTTCTGCAGCGCCACCCGCTCCACCTTGGTGGGGTCGATGATACCGGCCTGGATCATGTCCACGAACTCCAGCGACTCCGCGTCGAAGCCGCGGGTCACCACCTTCTCGGCCTTGACCTTCTCCACGATCACGCTGCCCTCGAGCCCCGCGTTCTCCACGATCTGGCGGATGGGCTCCTCCAGCGCGCGCCTGACGATCATGGCGCCGACCTTCTCATCTCCCTCCAGCTTCAGGCCGTCGATGGACGCGGCCGCCCGCAGCAGCGCGACGCCGCCGCCCGGCACGATACCTTCCTCCACCGCGGCGCGGGTCGCGTTGAGCGCGTCCTCCACGCGAGCCTTCTTCTCCTTCATCGCGGTCTCGGTCGCCGCGCCCACCTTGATGACCGCCACGCCGCCGGCCAGCTTGGCCAGCCGCTCCTGCAGCTTCTCCCGGTCGTAGTCCGAGGTGGTCTCCTCGATCTGGGCGCGGATCTGCTTGATGCGCCCCTCGATCGCCGCGGTCTTACCGGCGCCCTCGACGAGCGTGGTGTTGTCCTTGTCCACCACGATCTTCTTGGCCTTGCCCAGGTCTTCCAGCTTGATGTTCTCCAGCTTGATGCCGAGATCCTCGGTGATGGCCTTGCCGCCGGTGAGGATCGCGATGTCTTCCAGCATCGCCTTGCGGCGATCGCCGAAGCCGGGGGCCTTCACCGCCGCGGTGTGCAGCGTGCCGCGGAGCTTGTTCACCACCAGGGTGGCCAGGGCCTCACCCTCGATGTCTTCCGCGATGATGAGGAACGGCTTGCCGGAGCGGGCCACCTGCTCGAGCAACGGCAGCATGTCCTTCATCACGCTGATCTTCTTCTCGTGGATCAGCACCAGCGCGTCCTCGAGCACGACCTCCATGCGCTCGGCGTCGGTCACGAAGTAGGGCGAGAGGTAGCCGCGGTCGAACTGCATGCCCTCGACCACGTCCAGCACGGTCTCGGCCGACTTGGATTCCTCCACCGTGATCACGCCATCCTTACCCACCTTCTCCATGGCCTCGGCGATCAGGCTGCCGATGGTCTTGTCGTTGTTGGAGGCGATGGTGGCGACCTGGGCGATCTCCTTCTTGTCCTTCGTGGACTTCGACATCCGCTTCAGATCCTCGACCACCGCGTCGACCGCCTTGTCGATGCCGCGCTTGAGCCCCATGGGGTTGGCGCCGGCGGTGACGTTCTTCAAGCCCTCGCGGATGATGGCGTGGGCCAGCACGGTCGCGGTGGTGGTCCCGTCGCCCGCGATATCGGAGGTCTTGGACGCCACTTCCTTGACCATCTGCGCGCCCATGTCCTCGTAGTTGTCCTTGAGCTCGATCTCCTTGGCGACCGTCACTCCGTCCTTGGTGATGGTCGGGCTGCCGAACTTCTTGTCGATGACCACGTTACGGCCCTTCGGGCCCATGGTGGCCTTGACCGCCGCCGCCATGATGTTGACCCCGCGCAGCAGGGCCGCCCGTCCCTCGTCGCTGAACATGACCTGCTTCGGCATGCTGATTGTCCTCCTCGGACTTTCGGTGGAATTGACCTCAGCGTCCCCGCTCTCGGGGAGCCGGTCGGGTTGGGTTGTCGGGTTGGGCTACTCTCCCGCTGCTCCCCGCTATTCGATGATGGCGAGCACGTCCTCTTCACGCAGGATCAGGTACTCCTCGTCGTCCAGCTTGACCTCGGAACCGGAGTACTTGCCGAAGAGGATCTTGTCGCCGGCCTTCACGTCCAGCGGAACCTTCTTGCCCTCGTCGTTCACCTTCCCGTTCCCCACCGCGATGACCTTGCCCTCCTGGGGCTTTTCCTTGGCGGTGTCCGGGATGATGATCCCGCCCTTCTTGACTTCCTTCTCCTCCTCCCGCTTGACCAGGATTCGGTCGTGCAACGGACGAATCTTCATAGCCAACGTGCCTCCCGATAGTAAGATGTTGGGCCTTGCGGCGGATCCCGCGCTTGGGAGCCTTAGCACTCAACCAAGGCGAGTGCTAATATAGTCGCCGGCCCGGTCGATGTCAAATAGAAAAAACGTCACTAAATTAACCAGTTAATAAGGTAGATTCCATGACCTCACAACCCGCCAAGCCAGCCGTTTTGATCTCTCGTTTGCTCCCTGCCGCCGCGGTCACGCTCGCCCGGAGCCGTGCCGTGGTCGACGCCTACGACGTGGACGGGGCGATGCCACGACTCGACCTGCTCAAGCGGGTGGCGGACAAGCAAGGGTTGATCTGCGTGATCAGCGAGGTGGTGGACCAGGAGCTACTCGACCGTTGCCCCGGCCTGCGCGTGGTCTCGAACGTGGCGGTGGGCTACAACAACATCAACGTCGCCGCGTGCACCCGTCGTGGCATCGTGGTCACCAACACGCCCGACGTCCTCACCGACACCACCGCCGACTTCGCCTGGACGTTACTGATGGCTACCGCCCGGCGGCTCGCCGAGGCCGACCGCTACGTCCGCGCGGGGGGGTTCAAACAGTGGGAGTACATGCTGCTACTGGGCGGCGACATCCACGGCAAGACCCTGGGCGTGGTCGGCTTCGGCCGCATCGGACGGGCGATGGCGCGCCGCGCGCTCGGCTTCGACATGCGCGTCCTCTACCAGGACGCGGTCGCCGCCGACGCGGCCACCGAGCGCGAGCTCAACGCCACCCGGGTCGACCTGGACACGCTCCTGCGCGAGTCCGACTTCGTGACGTTGCACACCCCGCTCATCCCCGAGACCCGCCACCTGATCAACGCCGGGTCGCTCCGGACCATGAAGAAGACGGCCTACCTGATCAACGCGGCCCGGGGGCCGGTGGTGGACGAGGCCGCGCTGGTCGAGGCCCTGAAGGCGCATCGTATCGCAGGGGCCGGCCTCGACGTCTTCGAGGAGGAGCCGACGGTCCACCCGGGCCTGATCGACCTGCCGAACGTGGTGCTGGCCCCCCACATCGGGAGCGCTTCGCAGGAGACACGGCTCCAGATGGCGACCCTCGCGGTCGAGAACTGCCTGGCCGTGCTCGAGGGCAAGACCCCGCCCACGCCGGTCAATCCCGAGGTGCTCACGCGCCGCTAGCCACGGCGGCGAGCGACCGCGCCCCCATATAGGCCCTCCATGGACTCGCGGCTCTGGGCCTTCGTCATTGTGGCCACGGTCCTGGCCGTCGCGCCGGGCGCGGATACCCTGCTCGTCGTACGCAACGTGCTCACACGCGGGCGGACAGCGGCTCTGGCCACCGTCACGGGCATCGCGGGAGGCTGCGTCGTTCATGCCGTGCTCTCGGCGGTCGGCGTCTCGCTGATCCTGGTCCGCTCCGCGGAGGCCTTCGCGGCGCTGAAGTTGTGCGGCGCGGCTTACTTGATCGCGCTCGGCGTCCAGTCGGTCTGGCGCTGGCTTCGGTCGGACGACCGGCTATCCGGCGAGCCGGCCGTCGGCCCCGGCGCCGCGGCGCCGCCCTCGCGACGGCTCCGCTCCTTTGCGGAGGGCCTGCTCACCAACCTGCTGAATCCGAAGGTGGGGATCTTCTATCTCGCCTTCCTGCCCCAGTTCATCGGCCCGGGCGACGCGGTGCTCGCGCGCTCGCTGTTGCTGGCCGCGCTGCACATCGGAATCGGCGTGGTCTGGCTCTGCGTGGTCTCGTTCGGGGTGGGTCGGATCCGGCCGCTCGTGGAGCGCCCGCTCTGGCGGGCGCGGCTCGACGGTATGAGCGGCGCGGTGCTGATCGCGCTCGGCGTCAGGCTGGCTGCCGCGCGCCGCTGAAGCCGACGCTCCGCTCGAGCCGGCGGGCCAGCCGCTCCAGCCGGTGCTCGAAGGCGGCCAACACGCGCTCGGAGGCGCGGTGACGCCGGGCCAGTGTGATCGCCTCCTCCACCACCCGGCGCGCCGCCGCGAGATCGCGCCGGCGGTGCTCGTGCACCTTGGCGATCTCCTCCCACGGGCGCGGGTCGAAGTCCCGCGGCGCGCTGGCCGCCGCCTCCCAGAGGACGCGCGCCTCCTCCCAGCGCTCGCGCCGCTTCTCGCCCTGGGCCAGGCGCAGCAGTAGACGCTCGCGGAAGGGAGTGGGCAGCCCGGCCTCGAGGGCCATGTGGTAGCAGGCCAGGCTTCGCTCCGGGTCGGTCGCCTCCAGCAGCCGCCCGAGCCCGGCCAGCGGCTCCGGATCGAGGTCGGGGGCAGGCGCGCGCGTCACCGCGTCGGCAACCCATCCGGTCAGCGCGGCCAGCGACAGGATGTCGTGGCGGTTGTGCTCGAAGATCCGCGGGAGCTCGTCCGGACGCTTGCGCCGGAGGTACTCGAAGTACACGGTCGGGATCAGCGCGCCGGGCAGGTCGTCCTCTCGAGTGAAACGGAGGACGCTCTGCTCGACGGTCCCGAGGCGGCAGTCGATCAGGCGGGCGCTCCAGAGCCGGCGCGCCGGGCCGAGCAGGTCCACGTGGAAGACCGCGCCGGGGAAGCGGCGGCGGCCGAGCACGAAGCGCGTCTCGAGCAGCGGCAGGTCGAAGCCAGCGCCGTTGTAGGTGACGAAGCCGTCGAACTTCCGGAACAGCTCCTCGAGGGCGGTCAGGAGCGCGGGCTCCTCGTCGAGGTCGCGCATGAAGAACTGGCGCACCTCGAAGTCGTCGCCGTCGAAGAAGCCGACCCCGACCAGGAACGCGTAGGTGCCGGTGCCGCCCGCGAGTCCGGTGGTCTCGGTGTCGAGGTAGAGCAGCCGGCGCCCCTCGGCGGGCACGTCACCCCCCCGGCTCAGCAGGGCCAGGGCCGGGGGCGCCGCGTCGCGCGCGGCCAGCAGCGACTGGACGCCGTGGCGATGATCCACCGGGAAGCGGCGGCGCACCACGAGCAGCTTGCCCCGCTCGGTCTCTTCCACCGCACCCCCGAGCAGGACCTCGATGGTCGGGCGAGCCGAAGGCGAGGCGAGCGGATTCGAAGTCCGGCTCTTCGCCTCGATGCGGCGGATGATGCGGGTCAGCTCGGTGAGGTCGCGGCCCAACGGAGTCGGCGCGTCAGCGTCGAGGCACGAGGCGCTTGAGAATCTTCAGCGCGACCGGCTTGGCCTGGCGGCCCACCTCGTTGACCGGCCCCACGCACGAGGGGCAGCCGCTGCGGCAGGCGCACGCCTCGAGCGTCTCGAGCCCGCGCGCGAGCAGGTCCGGCAGCACCTCGAAGATGCGCTCGGCGAGCCCGATGCCGCCCGGTTGGTTGTCATAGAGGTAGATCGTCGGCGTGAAGGTCTCGCCCTGCAGGAGCTGGGCGCGCATGGTTTCGCGCGTCACCACCTGGCCCGCATGCGACGGCGAGCCGTCGCCCAGCCAGGAGCCCACGTCGCGGATGTCGCACAGCAGGAAGATCGGGGCCAGGTTGTGCAGCAGGTGGCTCAGCGCGCGCAGCCCGTCGACCAGGTCGTCGCGTCGCGGGGAGATTTGCGCGAGCAGCGCGGGATCGAGGGTGAGCCAGGCGCTGGTGGTCTGCATCTCCTGCTGCGGCAGCTCCACCTCGCCCGAGCCCACGTTCTCGAGGGTGCCCATCTTGATCTTCTTGAAGCCCACCACCTTCTCGGCCACCAGCACCTCGCCCTGCTCGGCGAGCAGGCCCGGCGTCTCCTGCCGGCCGAAGCGCTGCAGGATCCACACGCCTTTGGCGCTGATCGCGTCGGTGAAGTAGTCCACGGCTACCTTCTTCACATAGGCGACCTTCTCCTCGTCCTCGCGGTAGTGGAGCTCCTGCACCTCGAAGGGCTCCCCCTCCACCATGTAGATCGCCTTCGGATAGATCATGGCGAAGGCGCTCTTCCAGTCCACCTCCGCGATGATCTGCCGGCGCTTCACCTGCGCGGCGTCGCGGGCCGTCGTGTCGATGACCAGGAAGTTGTCGGAGGTGACCGCGCGCAGCGAGATGTGATCGGCCGGGTAGGTCTCCGAGCTCCAGTGGAAGTGCTCCCCCGCCCGGTGGAGGACGCCCTCCTCCTCGAGCGCGGCCAGGTGCGCCGCCACGTCGCCCCCGAAGGCCTCGTCCGCACCCAGCGGCAGCTCGAAGGCCGCGCACTTGACGTGGTTGATCAGGATGAACGGGTTCTCCGGATTGATGCGCGCGTGCTCGGGCGGCGCGCCGAAGAGGTAGTCCGGGTGCGCGGCGAGATACTGGTCCATCGGTGAGCTGGTCGCCACCATCACCGCGGCGGACTCGCCGGTGCGCCGGCCCGCTCGCCCCGCCTGCTGCCACATGGACGCGATCGTCCCGGGATAGCCCGCGAGCACGGCCAGGTCGAGATGGCCGATGTCGATCCCCAGCTCGAGCGCGCTCGTCGAGACCACCCCCAGTACCTCGCCCGAGCGCAGCCCCTGCTCGACCTCGCGGCGCCGGAGGGGCAGGTAGCCGCCGCGGTAGCCGCGCACGATGCCGGAGTCGCCGGTCTTGTCCTCGACCATCTTCTTGATCGAGGCCAGCACCACCTCGGTGGAGAGCCGGCTCTGGCAGAACACGATGGTGGCGACCTTACTCTTGAGAAAACGGGCTGCGAGTTTGGAGGCCTCGCCAAGGTAAGGGGCGCGGATGCCGAGCTCCGGATTGATCACCGGCGGGTTGTAGACCATGAAGGTCTTCTCGCCGGTGGGCGCGCCGCTCTCGTTCAGCTCGACGACCGTCTCGCCGGTCAGGCGCTGGGCGAGGTCGCCCGGATTCGCGATCGTGGCGGAGGCCATGATGAACTGCGGGGTGGCTCCGTAGTGGCGGCAGATCCGCTTGAGCCGCCGCAGCACGTTGGCGAGGTGGCTGCCGAAGACGCCGCGGTAGGCGTGCAGCTCGTCGATCACCACGTACTTGAGGTTCTGGAAGAGGTTCACCCACTTGGTGTGGTGCGGCAGGATCCCCGAGTGCAGCATGTCGGGATTGGTCAACACCAGGTTGGCCCGCGCCCGCACCGAGCGCCGCGCGTCCTGCGGGGTATCGCCGTCGTAGGTGAACATGCGCATGTCGGGCAGCGACTTGGCCAGCTCGGTCAGCTCGGCGAGCTGGTCCTGGGCGAGCGCCTTGGTCGGGAACAGGTAGAGCACGCGTGCTTCCGGCTGCTGCACCAGCGCCTGCAGCACCGGCAGGTTGTAGCAGAGCGTCTTGCCGGAAGCGGTCGGCGTCACCACCACCAGGTGCTCGCCCTTGGCCGCGGTCTCGAAGGCCTTGGCCTGGTGCGAGTAGAGCTGCTGGACTCCCCGCGCCTTGAGCGCTTCGACGATGCGCGGGTCGAGTGAGGACGGGAAGGGCGCGAAAACCGCCGGCTTGGCCTCGAGGTGACGAACGGCGCTGATCAGGGGGCCGGTTTCGAGCGACGTCAAGAGCTCGTCGAGGAGCTCCCGGATTTGCATGGCTCATCCTATGTTTAGTGAGCGCAAGTTGTCAACTTTGGGGACTCTGTGCCACGCTGGCAGGCGTGACGACGGCGCTTCGATTCGTGCCGGCGCTCGCGTGGTCGGCGCTGATCGCGTGGTTCTCGGGCGCTGGCTGGGGCGCGAGTGCCACCGCCCCGGTGATCGAGCCGTGGCTCCGCGCGCTCTTGCCGTGGGCCGCCCCCGAACAGATCGCGGCGTTTCACTGGCTGGTGCGCAAGATGGGCCACGTCGTGGAGTACGCGGGGCTCGCCCTGCTCTGGCGCCGCGCGCTCGGCACGGTCAATGCGCCCACCCCCTGGCGCGCGCCCCTCATGCTCGCCGTGATCACCGCCGCGCTCGACGAGGCGCACCAGGCCACCACGCTCACCCGCCAGGGCAGCATCACCGACGTGCTGCTCGACACGGCCGCCGCGATGGCGGCCCTGGGCGTCGCCGCGCTGGGCGCCGCGCGGTCCGCCGAGCGGCTCGCGCGCGCACTGCTCTGGATCGCCGCCGCCGGGGGCACCGTGCTGCTCGCCATCAACCTGGCCGCGGCCGCGCGGTCGGGCTGGCTCTGGATCACGGTGCCCGCCGCGTGGCTCTCTCCTCTGGCTCTGGAGGGCCGCGCGCGCGTGAGCGAGCTACCGGTCTGGCGCCAGGGCGACCTCCCGCATCCGCCCGCCTACAACCCGATCAACCTCGTGCGCGTGATCGGCCCGGGCGCCATCCTGCTCGGTGTCTCGCTGGGCGCGGGCGACTGGCTGCTCGGCCCCGCGCTGGTGACCGCCTACGGGCCTGCCCTCCTCTGGCTCTGCACGCTCTCGGTGCTCTTCCAGGGCGTGCTCAACGCCGAGATGGCGCGCTACACCCTCGCCACCGGCGAGCCGATCTTCACCGGCTTCATGCGCCAGCGCCCAGGTCCGCGGTTCTGGGCCGCGAGCTA
>Ga0210384_10004226_pt1 | contig 16130 bp, 14 predicted proteins | sample IncBWH2MmetaG_FD_160574 | JGI IMG/M metagenome (GOLD analysis project Ga0210384, IMG submission 160574) | Forest soil microbial communities from Barre Woods Harvard Forest LTER site, Petersham, Massachusetts, United States - Inc-BW-H-2-M | ecosystem: Environmental > Terrestrial > Soil >...
CTCGGGGGGAGGTGAAGTCACCCCGAAGAACGCCGCGAAGCGGACAGGCGGTCATGCGGGACTTTGTCACGGCAAGAGCGTCTGTCGCTGTCGGCCTCTCTCGACGCCGGTCAGAGATCGAGATCGGCGCCACCCACCACGGGTCTCCTCGCCCGGATCGGCCCCGCGAGCGTAAGGAATCTCAAATTACCGAGGAGGAAGCGGAGCCTCAGCCGGCATCTCCAGGACCTCGCGGAGCACGCCGAGGTCTGCGCCGAGTTCCGGGTCCTCCTCCCACCATTTGTCGCAGTAACCTCTGAGTAGCGACAGTTGTCGCAGTATCGCTCGACAGGAAATGGGGGGGTTTCTCGAGGTGAGGTTCGGGGGCGGGCGACAACCAACCCGAAAAGTCGCCCCATAGAGAGTTCGAGGATGCCTGCGATGCCAGCGATTCAGAACCGAGCCGGGGCGACCAAGGCCGAACGACCGGGGATACTCCCCCGGGAGCTCAGCGCATGATGCGGGGCGCGAACGAGGCGACCTTCGAGGTAGCCCTCCATGAGTGGGACACCCACGTCGACCGCTGCGTCGAATGTCTCACCGATGGGATGAACCTCTGTTACGAGGGCCAGTTCCTCACCGAGGAGATCGTCGAGACGCGGCAGGCGATCGCGATCGAGGCGGGCGTTACCTCGCCCACTCGCCCGTTCCGCGGTCCCCAACGGGCCGCCGAGCCCAGCGGAGTGGCGGCATGATCCGCCGTGGTGCGCTATTCGGCCTCGCGGCGGCCGGCGCGGCGCTCACGCTGGTGGCCCTGTTCGCCTTCGGGGGCGCCAGTGTCGGTTCGGTCCGTGCGGGCGCGGCGCCGAGCCCCGGGGCGCACGTCACGCTGTGGGGCGCCCACTGCCTGATGTCGGTCAGCATGACCCCGTCGTCCTACGTGGTCCCGGTCGGCACCCCGGTGATGATCCACACGTCGCTCCACGTGCTGCCCGGGTCCCCTTCGAGCTGCGCGCGGACGGCGTCGTACTACTACTCTAACCTGCCCGTCGGCCTCCTTCCCGCGAACTCCCCGATCATCGCGGGATACGTCGACGTGCCGGGCGTCTACCACGTCTCGGTCGTCGTGGTCGTTCCGAACGGCCTCGCGATCGCTCACCTGACGATGGCCGTGGCGGGGGGGGCCTGAGCAGTCGAGCCTTCGGTTCGATCCGCTCGACCTGACCCCGCCCAAAAACGCTGGTCGGCTTCGGCCGACCGGGGGAGCCCCGCCCCTCACGGGGCTCCCCACTTTTTTCTTCGATTGGCTTCGAATGACGGGACCACGCTGCCCGGTGAATCCAAACTCAATGAATCGGGGTCATGTCTGGCGACGAGTTGGGACCTCCGAATCGGGCTGTCCCACGGGCGGCTCCCCGGCTTGGCCCCCGAACCGAACCATCCCGAAAGCATCGGACCCGGCGTCGCTATGGAGCGTTCTCACGTACACCGCTGGTTGGTTTTCCTATTCGTCATCAGCTGAGCTATCGTAGCTTTCTCGGACCAGCCCCGACGGTCCGTCGGCGATCTCGCGGGTCGGGCTTTCCAGATGCGGGCTAGCGCGATTGGATTTCCCGTCTTCGCCGCACCGTTCCGTGTGTACAATCCCCAACGGGCCAGGTGAGAATGACCCTGCGATTCGATCTCGCTCCGTCCCGACAATCTTTGCCGGGCGGATCAACTTCCTAGCCAGACCGGTCCCGACGACCCTGCCTTCGGAGTCGGTGGAGGGATCGAATGCTACGACCAGACACCGGCTGACAGTGTCCAAACACGGTTCGAGGGGCCGTTGCTATAGATCCCACCGAACACCAAGACGTAGCGGTCTCTCACGTCGTAGGTCAGCGAGGCGGAGTACATCCCCGGGGGATTCAGGGTTCTAACAAGCGTCCACGTGGCGTGCCCGTACTTCCAAGTCTGGTCCACGTAGGTCCCGTTCGAATACGAGAAGTAGCATCCGAAGAGGACCACATGACCTGCGCGGCGATCGAAAACCATTCCATCGCCGTCGCCTCCGAAATGAACCCGGGGAGCTTGACTCGTCGTGAAATTTGTCCAAACCCCACCGGAATAGGTCCAGGTGCGGTTACCTTCCAACATCAGGAAATAGCCGTTGCGCGGGTCATAGACAACGTTGCCCCGCTCCCGGGGAGGAGGGAGTCCGTTGCCAGCGACGCTCGCCGCCGGGCTCCAGACTCCCGCTCTGTAGGTCCAAAGTCCCACTGCCCCCCCAGTCAGGAGGTAGACACAGTGATCCGCCACATCGTACGCCATTCGACCCTCTCCAAAACCTGGTGAAACCGGGGGGGCGGTCGTCGTGCGAATTCGGGACCAAGTACCGTTCGCAAATGCCCAGGTGTCGTTGAGCAAGAACTGACTTCCGTGGGCGTTTGTGTAGTATCCCCCGAACAGCAACACGTACCTATCGTAGCCGTCGTAGATCATGTCTGGAGCTACTCGCTGACTCGGCGCCTGGGCCTGCGAAATGTTAGCCCAAGTGCCGTTCACATAGGTCCAGGTATCGTTCTGGAAGCTCGCGGTGGTTTCACCCCCGAACAGGACAACATACCCGTCTCGAGCATCGTACGCCAGCCCTGCGTCCCAGCGAGGCGAGGGGGATGATATCGCCGAGACGGTTGGGCTTGCCGTTGGCAGTTGGGCGATTGAGGCCGACGACCTGTGGATAGCATCAAAGCTGCCCATTCCGCCGAGGCAAAGGAACGCCACTAGCAGCATACTCGAGCCCAGTCGAACGAACCCCGTCCTCCTTGCCCGGTCTGGAATCATGGAGGTTCCAAGTCGTAGGCGACCTCGTCAAATAAAGCAGTTGAAATCAAGTGGCGCACTCCCAGCCCGAGCGTGCGACAGGCGAGGGAGGTAAACGCTGGCCGAGAACGAGAGGCGCGACGATCAACTCCGCTGGCACTCAGGAGATCTGGCTACGGAGTCCGAGGTGACACTTGGGGTGCGCCGGGAGAGTGAGACACACCTCCCCGCTCCGCCCTCGCGAGGAACCGCCGTCCCCAGAGCCGTCTGATGACAATTCCCCCGCAGTCCGACGAGGTGGAGCATACGGGAGGTCAAGCAGTGGGCTCGGGGACGGCGGACTCGAGGCGGACGAGCACCCGATGCCAGGGCGCCTCCGTGACCAAGGCGTGCGGGTCAACGGGGCGGAAGGTCGGCTCCGGAAGAGCTCGAGCCCGGCTGCGGTCCTCGAATGAATGCTCGAAAAGGTGGCCCGGTTCCCCGCCTCCTCCAGGATCGCGGCGCTGACTGTAGAACGAGGGGGCTCTAGACGCCTCGCCCGCCCGAGGGACAGGGTATGACTCGGTCTCAGTAATGCGGAGACTGGGAGGGAGGATCGAGTCCACCCCCCAAACTCCAACGGGAGGTTCGGGCCTGTCGTCGGGGCCCCACGTGGCGAGAGAAACCTAACCGTTATAATCGGTCCCCCCGTTCGCCCGCGCGGGCGGGGCATGTCCGAGTCATCTCCCCGAAGCGCATCAATAGTCGCCTCCCCCCCGTCGCGTTCGAACCGTTCGTTCGCGAGTCGCCCATCGCTGAGCGCCCTCGGTCTCTCTCCGGGCAAGCGGACGCGGCTGAAGCGGTTGCTCTACGATTACGGCCCCGGAGGTGGCACGCTTCTGGTCCTTCCGATCGACCAGGGGCTGGAGCACGGCCCGGTCGACTTCTTCCAGAACCCGGACGCCCTCGATCCTGAGTACCAGTACCGTCTCGCGCGGGAAGGGAACTTTTCGGCGATCGCGCTCCACATCGGCCTCGCGGAGAAGTACTTCCACCAGTACGCGGGCGAGGTCCCGCTGATCCTCAAGCTGAACGGGAAGACGACGATCCCCAGCGACGCGCAATCGTTCTCGGCGTTGACCGGAACCGTCGAGGACGCGGTCCGGCTCGGCGCCGACGCCGTGGGATACACGGTCTACGTGGGGTCTCCGGCGCAGGACCGGGATTTCGCCCAGTTCCAGCAGGTGCGCCGGGAGGCCGACCGCTTCGGCATGCCGGTGATCGTCTGGGCGTACCCGCGGGGTGAGGCGGTGGCGAAGAAAGGCGGGAAAGAGAGCCTGTACGCTATCGACTACTCCGCCCGCGTCGCCCTCGAGCTCGGAGCGGACGTCGTGAAGCTCAACTATCCGGTCCGATCCGACAAGGACGCCGACAGCCCCGCGCCCTACAACACCCTCCAACTCTCCCCAGAGCAATCGTTCCGCAAGGTCGTCGAGAGCGCGGGACGGGCGCTCGTCCTGGTCTCCGGCGGCGAGAAGGTCGGCGATCCGGAGCTCCTGGAGAAGGTCCGGATGTCGATGAACGCCGGGGCGACCGGGATCATCTTCGGCCGGAACCTCTGGCAGCGGCCGTGGGCGGACGCGCTCAAGATCACCCGCGAGCTCCATGCGATCTTCGGGGAGTACGCCCAGCCCCTCGCCTGAACGAACCGTCCGGTTGCTGCTGCTGTTCGCCGGCGAGGACCGGCCGAAAGCGTGCACCGGGCGGCGGCTCGTCGCACGTCGCCTCGCCGAAGCGGTGGGGCCGGGCCGAGCTCCGCGCCCCGCACCGGTCCTTCTCGACCCTCGCTCCAACGTGCCGCTCTCCGGCCGGGACGCGGCCGTGGCCCGGCGGGGCGGGCTGCTCGGAGTCGATTGTTCCTGGAACCGCCTCGATCAACGCGGCGGCTACCCGGACCTCGCGCCGTGGCTTTCCCAGATCCCTACCCGTCGACGTCTGCCATTTCTCCTCGCGGGGAACCCGCAGCATTACGGCCGCCTTGGGGAGTTGAACACCGCGGAGGCGATGGCCGCCGGGCTCTACCTGCTCGGGGAACCCGAGCGCGCCCGAAAAATCCTCTCCGGGTTCGGCGGGGGAGAAGCGTTCTTCGACCTCAACCGGGAACCCCTCCAAAGCTATGCGACCGCCGCCGACGCGGACGAGCTGCTCCGGGAGGAGCGGTCGTACTTCTGAGGCGAGGTCCGGGCCGGACCGATCCCGGGTCTGCCGGCGTCAGTCCGGGGGTGGAAACTCCTTCCCCTCGGTCTCGAGACGCTCGATCCGGGCGTCTCGCGTGGAGGCGATCGCCCGTGAGAGCGGCAGGAAGGCGCAGAGAACCCCCCCGAACCTCTCGTAGGTCCGGCTCGTGTGCAGGGTCAAGCAACGGTCGTGGAAGACCGAACGTCCCGCGAGATCAGGATCGTGACCGCGAAGGAAGACCCGGAGGCCCGACGCGGTGAAGAACCGTTCGAGGTCGGATTCGGTGAACTGCGTGTCCATCCCCCGGTGAGCTCGAGAAGCGGCACACTCTCCCCAGACGATATCGAGCAGTAGATCCTCGCTGACCGTATCGAACGACCTCTTCCAGTCGGTCCCCGCGACCGATCGCGGGAATCCCCCGTGGGCGAGGTAGGCACCCGAGGGGGTCGTGGCGGCGAGCGGCCCTCGCTCCAGCAACCCGACCAGGCGGGCGTACCGTTCCACATCCGGTCCCCACAACTGGTCGACCTCCTCTGGGAGGTCGTGGGGGAGCACCGGGATCCGCCGGTTGGTCTCGTGGTTTCCCTGGATCAGCACGACGCGATCCGGGAATCGGGCGGCGAGATCGAGCAGATAGAGCGAGTTCGCCACGGAACCTTCCCCGCAGTCGTCCGGGGACCGGTCGACGTAGTCGCCGAGCCCGACGAGGAAGCGATGGCCGGGGTCCGCTAGGAATCGAGCGGCCACGGCCTGTGTCGATCGCCAGTCCCCATGGGTGTCCCCGAACACGATCACGTCGTCCTCCGCCCCACCGGAGAGGGGGCAAAGGGCCGGCGACACCGGCACGTCCCGCTCCAGTCGGTCGAGGAGCTCGTCGGCCTCGTCCGGTTCCATCCTAAGGAATGACGCGGGGTCGAGTCGCGTCGGGCCCGGCGCCGGCGGCCGAGCCTCCCGAGTGGTCATCGGCCGATCACCGGGCATGCGGGGGGCCGGAGTTCCCGGGGAGCGGAGCGGTTCCGCGCCTCGTTTGAACCGGCGTATGCCCTAGGCAACAGGGTCCTAAGCCCTGCCTCGGAGGCCCCGACCCGCTCTCGGGACGGTTTGGCCGAGCTGGAGCACCCCCGCACGGGGCGTTCGCGCGAAGAGAGAGAGTAGCCCCGGCAGGATTTTCGGCCAAGGAGGTCTCCGACCCCCGCGGCGTTCGAACCTGCGTCGCGAGATCCAGAGTCTCGCATGATTGGCCACTACACTACGGGGCTACGCCGGTCGCCAGCGGGGGGCCGTTCATAAACGTTGCCGAAGCGGGGATGGCCACCGGCGCGGTTCGACCCGGAACGCCGGTGGGAAGCGCTCGCGAACCGCCTAATAGACCGTCGCGGTCCCGGTGACCGACCATGCCCGGGGGGCTGCATGGAGTCGGGAACGGACCGGGATCGTCGGGCGACTCCGGGCCGCGGCTCCTGGAGCGTCCAAACGGCTGACCCCCACGACGGGCGCCGGTGGAGACGCTGGATCACCCCTGGGACGATCCCCCTGTTCGCGATCCCCGTGATGCTCGGGGTCGCCGCGCCCCAGTTCTTCACCGTGGCGGGGTACCTACCGACCGCGGCGTTCGATCTCGGGGCCTCGTTCAGCCGGATGCTGATCGCCTACCTGCTCTCGCTCGGATTCGCCCTCACGTACGGCTACATCGCGGCCACTCACCGGACCAGCGAGCGGATCATGATCCCGATTCTCGACCTGCTTCAGTCGGTCCCGATCCTCGGATTCTTCCCGCTGGCGATCGTGCTGTTCGTCGGGCTGACCCCGAACAGCTGGGTCGGCCCGAACATGGCCTCCATCTTCCTGATCTTCACGTCCATGAGCTGGAACATGGTCTTCGGGGTCTACGAATCGCTCAAGTCCGTCCCGTCGGACCTGAAAGAGGCTGCCAGCTCCTTCGGGGTCACCGGGCGGCTCCGATTGCGTCAGGTGCTGCTTCCGGCGACCGCCAACCGTCTGGTCTACAATTCGATCCTTTCGTGGACGGGGGGGTGGTACTTCCTCGTCGCCGCCGAGTTCATCTCGAACTCGTCGAGCCAAACGGTCCTCCCCGGGATCGGGAGCTTTCTCATCCAGAACGTCAACAACGGACCGGCGCTGATCGCGGGGATCGCCCTGCTGATCGTGCTGATCGCGCTGCTCGACCTCGGAGTATGGCGCCCCCTCGGTCGATGGGCGGAGAGGTTCCGCTACGACCAGACCCCGAGCGGGGAACAGACCGTGGGAGGGGCGGATCCGGGTCCGAACCCGCTACGACGTGCGGCCGGATACGTCGCGCGTCGCGTTCGCACGGGAGTAACCTACGTCGGGACCCCGCTCGTCTCGATCGCCAGCGCGACGGTCCGGCCGATCACCCGCAAGCCTCGGCCCGTTGCGAGGCGCTACCTTTCCGAGTTCGGCCTCGGCGCCCTGCTGGTCGTGCTCTGGTTGCTCCTGTTCGTGATCGTCGTCAATGTCTACATCGTGTACACCTGGCCCGTCCTACCTGCCGTGCGGGCCCAGCTCTCGCAGATCCCGCTCGCGCTCGGAGATTCCCTCGCCCGTCTCGTGGTCGCATATGCGATCTCGCTCGCCATCGCCCTCCCGCTCGCGGTCTACCTCGTCCATCACACCCGGGCCTACCGGATCGGCCTGCCGGTCGTGGAGGTCATCGCCTCGGTCCCGGCGACCGCCCTGTTCCCGGTGTTCATCTTCGGCCTCCTGCCGTACATCGGCTTCGAGGGCGCGTCGGTGCTGATGCTCGTGACCGGGATGATGTGGTATCTGTTCTTCAACATCCTCTCCGGGGTGAGGGCGATCCCGCCGGATCTCGACGAAGCGGCGCGCTCCTACGGACTCCGGCGGCGGAAGTACTACCAAAAGGTCCTCATGCCCGCGATCCTCCCGGCGCTGATCACCGGCTCCATCACGGCGTTCGGGGGCGGGTGGAACGCGCTCGTTGTCGCCGAGTACCTGCAGACGAACGGTCGCTCCTTCCAGGTCCTGGGCGTCGGGGAACTGATCAACGTCGGCAACTACGCACCGGGAAACAGCGGGACCGTCCTGATGGTCTCCGCGCTGCTCGCGCTCGTGCTGGCCGTGCTCGCGCTGAACGAACTCTTATGGAAGCCGCTCTACCGCAGGGCGGTCGAGAAGTATCGCTACGACTGAGTCGGGATAGCGCGTCGGAATCGAGGAGGTGGGGAGTTGGCGCTCATCGAGGTCGACGAGCTCTACAAGAGCTTCCCCTCGCGCCACGGAAACGTCCAGATCATGTCGGACGTCTCCTTCAGCGTCGCGGACAACGATTTCCTGGCGATCGTCGGACCTTCCGGATGCGGCAAGTCCACGCTGCTGCGGCTGATGCAGGGCCTCGACCGGCCGAGCTCCGGATCCATCCGGTTCCGCGGCCAGCACGTCGACGGGGTCGCCAGCGAGATGGCGATGGTGTTCCAGAACTTCGCCTTGTTTCCCTGGCTCACCGTCCACCAGAACGTCTCGCTGGGGCTTGAGGCGCGGGGATGGGCGGAAGAGCGGATCCTCGCCCAGGTCGAGCGGTACATCTCGGTCACCGGGCTCGTGGGGTTCGAGGAGGCCTACCCGCGCGAGCTCTCCGGAGGGATGCGACAGCGGGTCGGGCTGGCCCGGGCGCTCGCCGTGGAGCCCGCCGTCCTGCTCATGGACGAACCGTTCTCGGCCCTCGATCCGCTCACCGCAGAGAGTCTCCGCGAGGAGGTGCTCCAGCTCTGGCGAGATCCCCAACTGCCCCCCGAGGCGGTGATCCTCGTCACGCACAACATCGAAGAAGCGCTCGTCATGGCGGACCGGATGATCGTGCTGTCGCGACGCCCCGGCCGGGTGTTGGCGGGCGTGCTCGTCAATCTGCCGAGACCCCGGGATCGCAAGTCGCCGGCGTTCTACGAACTGACCGACTACGTGTATTCGCTGATCACGGAGGGCGCCCCGAACGGGGGGACGACGACGGTGGCCCCCGCCGGAACCTCGGACCCTTCCTCCACCTCCCCGGCGCCTCGGTAACCCTTATAGGAAGACACCCGAGTACAACCCTCGAAGTTTCGGAGTTTCGATCCACGTGCCGACCACCTACCCCAAAGTCTCCCCGAACGAGGTGATGGGCCTCCTGGTCCTCCTCAACGACCATAAGGGGTCCGAGGACATCGCCCGCCTGGCCGATGACCTCGACCTCGAGATCGACGAGATCCTCCCGGCCGTCGAGTACTCGGAGGCGCTGTCCCTCGTCAAGGTCTCCGACGGCCGGGCCAGCCTGACGGAGACCGGCAAGAAGCTGCTCGCGGGGACGATCCGCGACCGTAAGACGATGCTGCGCGATCAGCTGAAGAAGACGACGCTGTTCAAGGCGCTCCTTCGCGCCCTCGAGGGCACGCCCGGCGGCCGCCTCTCGGAGGAAGAGGTGACGCGGCTCATCGAGTTCACGACCGCCCCTGCGGACGATTTCGTCCAGACGATCATCAACTGGGGGCGCTACACCGAACTGTTCCGCTACGACGCGAACGACCGGGTCCTCGTCTTGAGCCGCTCGCGAAGCCCGGGGCGAAACCCGCCGCCCGGGCGCAACCCGCCCAGCGGCGAATACCCGACCGAATCCGCGCCGGGGACGCCCGCGAGCGAGGCATCCCCACGGCAGTCATCGCGCCTCGCTTCCGTGGTCGGCGCCGTCGGATAGTTTCCGATCGTTCCCCGACAACGCTTATGGGGCGCGACCGCTCCCCGCGCTCGGCGGGCACGTAGATCAGCGGAAGATCGCTGCTTTCGCAAAGCAGAGGCCGGGGGTTCAAATCCCCCCGTGTCCACTCCGACCGCCGGCCACGACCTCGTCCAGTCGGGCACACAGTCCTTGCTTCTCCTGAGTTACCGTAACTCCCGCCGGGTCGAAGGGGGGAAACCCAAGGGTTTAGGACGAGGCGGGCCCTTCGCGAGCCATGTGCGTCCGATGTCGGGACAGCGGCGCGAGGCGGGTCATGACGAAGGAAATCGGATGCAATTGTGATCGCCAGTCGTGTGCGGGCCCCCTTTCCGTAGTCAGGACGCACTGTGACGTCTGCCAACACGAAGTCTTTCCCCCTCCATAGTTGAACTGGCCCGCCCGGCCCGCCTGATGGGTTCCAAACCGAACCGTTCTACGCGACGAGGAGCACGCCCTCGATGCTGATCATCACGCGAGGGGGTTCCTTATTGCGGGTGTTTCTCCCCACTCTTCGGGAGAGATCTTCCGCACTTTGAACTGATGACGGCTCGTCCATCCCACGACGAACCGGTTTGCATCTTCCCAATTCGGTCCCACCTGCCTTCCGAACCAGCCGGGTCGTTTGACGTCGGAGTACTCCCAGAGCACGAGCAGCTCCGAGGGGGTTAGCTTCAGCTTCACCGTGACCGGGATCCACTTCCCCGAGTTTCCAGTCCTGACGGTAGTGACTCCCTCGTGGATCTGGGTCGATTCGATAGTGTGGCCCATCTTTCGGAGGAGTTCAATCGCAGCTTCGATTGGATCAGCGATCTTCATCCGGCTCGAAGGAGGAAGTTCGTAGGCCCATGCGATTGGATTCTTCACCTCAGACGTCTCCCACCGAGGCACTTGCCGCCTTTCTCTTATGTAGCCCCTGCCCCGAATACCGAAGCCTTGGCCCCGCCCTCTCGAACCTACCCGTACGTCCAGGTCTCGTCCCAATAACCCGAGCGGTTGTCGCCACCGAATAGGACGGCGTATCCGTCGCGCGGGTCGTAGCAGAACTGGGGAAGGGCCAGCGGAGGCGGGGAGGTTGAGTAGAACAGGTGGCTCCAGGCTCCGTTGGCGTAAGCCCAGGTCTGTCGGCAGACCCCGCCGCCAGCGCAGTGGCTGTTCTGACCGCCGTACTCCAAGACTTGCCGGATCGCGGTATCAAACGTCAATCCCACGAAGTCGGTCCCGGCCGGACGACCGTTAGCCGAGGGGACCGTCCAGCGACCCGCAACGAATTTCCACGTCTGCCCCCACGAATAGTAGAGCACGTATCGGTCATGCGAGTCGAACGTCATGCTCCCGAGACGAGAGTAGCTGGCCGACGGCGCCCTCGAGGAACCGGCCGTGAGGTTCGTCCAACCCCCGGCCGAGAAGGCCCACGTGTCGTTGAAGACGGCAGAAGAACTCGGAAAGTACTGCGCACCGCCGAACAGTACAACGTACCCATCCTTGGCATCGTACGTCATCGGCCCGGCGACGCGGGGCGAGGGGGACACCGCGGGGGTGATGTTGGTCCACGTGCCCCCCGCGAACTTCCACGTGTCATTGTAAGACCCGGTCCACGTGGTTCCCTTGAACGAGAATCCTCCAAAAAGCAGGACATACCCGTCCTTTGCATCATAGGCCATCGAAGCGGATTCGCGGGGTGGCGGGGCGACTGTCGTGGCTACGATCTTCCAGACTCCGCCGGCGAAGCTCCAGGTCGAATTGCTGGGTACATTTCCGGGAGAACAGATCCCGCCGAAAAGAATCACGGCCCCGTCCTTGCCGTCGTAGACCATACTCTGACCATAGCAGGGAGGGGGATGGATGGTTAGGGACAACTGGGTCCAGTTCGCCGCCGGGCTCAGCGGAACCGAGGCAGGGATCGATTGATAGGAGTGGGCCGCCGCTAGCCCGCTTCCAACAATGAATCCAGGGACAACCAACGCCAGGATCGCCAATCCGACGACCGATTGAGATGAAATCCGGGAGATGGCGGATACCCGTCGAATCTCGGCCGCTGCGGAAGTGCCCCTCTGGCCCAAGAGCCGGACCTCGTCGCGATGAACGCCGACGCAGTTATGAGAGAGTCTCTCCGGTCGCGCGTCCCCCCTCATACGAGGGAAACCCCGCACCGCGAGAAACCCTCGACAGGACGAAGGCCACCCCGGTCGTTGTTAACGTGTGCCTTGCCCCAACTTCGGCGACAGAGGGGTTACGTAACTTCCCCGTCCCGAAAGGGTCCAGGCTACCAACTAAGATTCCGGGGGTTTCGCATGGCCCCCCCAGAGATGGTTCTCCCCCGCAGTACTCCCCTCAAATCAAACTCAGCAGAGCCTTAACCTCCGTTCCGCTCTGGGTACCACGTCGAGGTGGTTGCAATGGGGTATGGAGAGTATGTGGAGGGCGGCCTGATGAAGGTGCTCGGAGGATTCGTCATCCTCGTCGGGATCGGCTTGGCGGGCTACCTACTGTACCTGAGCCGCGGCTACTGGGTGATTGCGGTCGCCGCGTTCCTCGTCTTCTTGGTCCTCGGGGCCATGATGATCTCCAGGGGTAGCTACACCCGGAAGCAGAACACTCCCATGGGCCGCGTCGAGGACGTCACCGACAAGTAGGTGAAGGCGTCCAGGTCGGACTCCAGGTCTCCCTCGACCTAGGCGGATTGGTGGACGGCGCACCCGGATACCCAAGCATTTCCACTGCTCCACGCGCTCAGCTACTTGCCAGGGGTCGCAGGAGGGGTCATGGGCGGGACGCCCTGCTCCCATAGGTCTATCAGCCGGGACAGAACTCGGCGGCGGCATGCAGGTCGCCCGTCGGACTGGGAGAACCGTCGGAACCTCGCTTCTCCTCGCTGTCGGTTCTGCGGTCGCCGTACTCCTTCTAGCATCTTCCGCGTGGGCCGTCACTCCGAATCTATCAAAGAGCCCCCCGTACCGACATGCGACAACAATCACCTACACTTCCACGATCATCTCCGCCTGCGCCCTCAGTAAGGCTGCCGCGCCCACTCCGGCGAATGCGAACCGGACCACCGGAGTCGTGGTGTTCCACCTCTGCGCCTCCACGCTTACCAAGGGCATCAACCCGTTCGCATCAGCGTATGCCGGATTCTCCTTTCGATTCATAGAGCACACGAATGGCTCTCGCGCGGTGTCCGCGGACTGGAGCGTTTCGGCCTCATTCACCAGCTCGGACGCGTACGTGACCATGCACCTATATGACACAACCAACGGGAGCCAGGTTGGTTGTGCCGGACCGCCCTACCTGTTGTTCGGATCGAACAGCACCAACTTGACGGTAAGCTATCGGAGTCAACCGTTCAATCTCACAAAGAGATGCACGTTGGTGGGTGGCCATGCGTATCAGCTAGAAACCACTCTGTATGGGAGCGTCAGCGCTCACGTTCTCCCATCCGTTCGGACTGCGAAATCCGACGTAAACCTTTCCGGGACTCTCAACCGTGTGACGGTTCGATAGTCAATCCAGCCCCTCGTCGGGGAAAACTCCCCCCTGAGGAAATGGGTCAAGGAAGCCTATCGGGCTTCTGAGGGGTCAACGCGTGGGCTTTGAGTCAGGCCCGATTCGTCAGGGAAGGACCAAGTGGTCCCCTTTCTTCACGGGCCATCTATCCACGAGGTGCCCCGGAATGTTGACCGACTTCGTCCCCTGGATTCCGCGTAGCGTCAGCCCCGCCTTCGTGCCGGGCGGCAGCAGTGTAATCGGCTTTCGACTTGAGTAACCACGGGGGACCTCAACCGCGGAGGGAGCACTCTCGCGAGGCTCCGGCGTTTCCAGTCTCATGCTTGCGGGCAGTCGTAAAGTGCCCTCGGTAACTTCTCCAGCTACCACGCAGCCTTCGCCGAGGATCGTGTAAACATCATCAACACGGAACCTGACAGCCCCTTGGAGAGGAGACTCACTTCCCGCAGACGGGTTGATCGAGGCTACACCGCCCTGGGGCTGGATGGGTCTTTCCTCCCCGGCACCCTTCCTCCCCCAGTTCCACGGCACCTCAAGCGGATTCGCCAGGGGGCTTTAGCCCGCCGGGTATCCTGCCTTCGAGTGAGCAAGAGTGGCAAAGGTCCCGTCACTAGGGGGGTTAGCAAACCCCGCCGTCACGAAAGGGTGGAAGCGGCCTAGAGCAAGCAGGGGGTTACGCAAGGGCCCCTTTGTCGGACGGCGCCCATTATCGGGTTGCGTACGCCCTACGAATGGCCGCAACCTGGTCCGGAATACCGTCGTACCTCCGTAAAGCCCTACGGCCGACCCATGCGAACTCAGAGTGTTCCCCTGGATCCAGACGCGGGGGCCGCGACGCGTTCGATTGACACTCGTAGCAGATGATCACCCCGGGAAACGACTCCCCCGAGCGCAGCCGATTGCGAACCGTCCAGGCGTGCACCAGACGGACCACTCGAACGTGGAACCCAGTCTCCTCGCGGACTTCTCGAACGAGCGCTTCTTCGAGACTTTCCCTCGTCTCAAGCCCCCCTCCCGGAAGGTCCCAGACTCCGGGGTGGAGCGCCAAGTCGTCCCGGCGTCGAAGAAGGAGGACTCGGTTGTCGCGGAAGAGAACTCCCTTGACCCCAACTCGAAAACGTGGCCTCCTCGACATCACGGCTGCCGAGCAGCGAGACCCTTTAGCCCCTCGGCCCTCCTTCGATCCGGGGAGAACCGACTTCCGCCCGACTGCCGGGGCCGGTCCTGCTCGCGTCTTGATCACTCCGGCCAGAGGGCCTTAAACTCGGCATATTATCGTACCGGCTTTATAAGACCCGGGCGGCTTGGAACGAAGGAACCAGAGGTCATGTCAGTTCCAGGAGCTGCGCCCCGGATTCGGTCTTTGGCCGGTCTCATCATCGTCGTCCTCTTGCTTGCCCCGCCTTCAGCCTGGGCGGCTCCGATAGTCTACCAGAACTACAGCCCGCCGTTCTTCGCCGTGCGGCTCACGGATCACAACTTCACCACGCACAAGGCGGTCAATCTTCAAACAGCGAGTATCAGCCGAACGGGCCATCTCGCCGACGCCCAAAACTCGTCGACGATTGGCAACGTGAACGCGACCGCCGAGCTGCGTACACGGGCCTGGTTCTTCAGCGCTCCTTATTCAATCGCCCCCGGCGCGATCTCGATCCATGTGAACTCATCCGGAAATGGATCCGGCCGGGCCGAGGTGAGGATTACCTGCGCCAACGGCGTTTATGGGGTGGCTTGGGCTCGGTTCGACTACTCGGTGACGGTCGGACTCTGGGACCGGAACACCTCGAGCTGGGTCGGGGCCCGTATGCTGAACCTGTCGCACGCGAACACGTACACCGTGTGCACACACGCAGGCGGCCCGTCAGTCGTTCGCCGGAATCTCACGCTGAGTTGGAGCATTGGCGTTAACCCGCTGGCGTCCGCAGTCAACTCAAGTCACTCGTTCCAGATCGTGACGGTGCTGGTCGTGACCACGCGCGCGGTCTCCTACGGTTCGGGGAATTGGGCGACGTCCGTTGTCGATGTCGGGGCTAGCTTGGCCCGGATGCAAGGGTACTACTACTGACCTGGTTCCGACTCCTCCGAGCTAGCGGCCCGCGACAATCCCGAGGGTCGCCAGTGACACGACATCGTCATGATTCGGGGCCCACGATTCAATGCTCCGGATAGATCCGGATTCGAGGTCGTCCGCACCTCACCCTCTCCCCCGCCGCCTCAGCGAGATTCTTTCGCCGATAGAACCCCGTCTTGGTCACCCGGCTGATGCGGGACCTGTAGTACTTCAATGACTCTGGACCCCACCGGAGGGAGAGATCTAAACCGTAACCGGCTCAAATCCCCTCGTGTCCACTCCGCCCGGCGGGCACAGCCTCGTCCCGCTGGGCCCACAGTCCTTGATTCTCCGGAGTTACCGTAACTCCGGCCGGGTCGAAGGGGGGAAACCCAAACCTTCTCGCGGACGCGAAGATCGCGGGCCGGTATCGGGTCAGGTATGATCAGGGTTCCTGGCGATCCCATTGGTGCCGTCGGACCCGCCGACTCCGACCGCCCCGGCCACGCCCACCGTTCCGGGCGTTCCGTTCGTTCCGTTGGCCGCCCGATGTCCACCGGTCGTTCCATTGCCCGAATAGCCGTCCTTGCCGCCCTGGCCCCCGGTGCCACCGACTCCTCCGGCGCTCCCGGCGCCCCCGGCTCCAGGGCATCCGGTGTACGCGGCCGCGCAATTGTCCACTCCCCCCAGACCGCCCGTCGCCGAGTTGGCGGTGTACGTGATGTTCGCGTTGAGGGCGAGCGTGCCCGAGTCGAAAAGCCCCCCTCCGACCGCATTTCCTCCCGGCCCCCCGTCACCTCCGTTGGCCCCATTTCCTCCGGCTCCGCCGTT
>Ga0210384_10004229_pt1 | contig 16122 bp, 14 predicted proteins | sample IncBWH2MmetaG_FD_160574 | JGI IMG/M metagenome (GOLD analysis project Ga0210384, IMG submission 160574) | Forest soil microbial communities from Barre Woods Harvard Forest LTER site, Petersham, Massachusetts, United States - Inc-BW-H-2-M | ecosystem: Environmental > Terrestrial > Soil >...
GATTACGGCGAGCCAACTGTCGCGCGACCATAATGCGAAGCCGAAAAATGCGGCGATGCCTACGAACCCGAGGATGGTTGCCACCATCAAACTACGCGCGCGCCCCAGCACAAACCAAAGCAGGGCGCGAAGAATCTGGCCGCCATCGAGAGGATAGATCGGCAGAATGTTGAAGATCAGCAGCCCGACATCGATATAAAAAATAGCGTGAATCAATGTCCGCAGGTCGGGGACCGCCGCATACCAACCCCATAAGAGGCTGACGCGCCCGATGCCCATGAGGATTGGGGCGAGCACTACGTTCACCAGCGGCCCAGCAGCGATGCTCCAGAGTGTGGCGCCGGGGCGTTGCGGCGGATTCACATAGGCAACACCGCCGAGCGGCCAGAGTACGATTTGGTTCGCCTGTCCTCCGACTTGGCGACAGGCTAGCGAGTGGCCGAATTCGTGAAGGGTCACGATTAGAAATAGCGCGAGATATTCCGCGACATTCCAGCCGATCGAGGAATACCTTCCCTTTCGCGCGTTGATCTCGTAAAAGGCCAACAGGAACCATGACCAATGAAGGAAAACATCGATTTTCGAGAATCGGAAGAGGCGGATTGATCCCTGGCGAGAGGTCGGCATTTGTGAGATTGATCATACAGCGCTTGGCGGCAGGAAGGTGACCGAAGTGAGCGGATTCGACGGGCCCCTCTGACCTCGAGTGTTATGCACTGCCGAGACGAGGCGAGCCCCGTCTCTACGGGACGCTCATGCGGGTACTACCAGCGACAGGGCGTCGTGCACCATCGTCATGCGAGCCGGCAGGCGGCCGAGTAGTTCGCCGTCGGCCTCGACGTAGACTCGGTCTTCTTTATGAGCAGAACCGTCATGACTATGACCGGCGCTTTTCTCCGGCAACTTGCAGATGATCTCCGAGCAACTGACTAAATCGATGCCGCTGATATTCCATTGGCGGCCGAGCAGCGCGCCGGCTACATACTGCAGATAGGCATTGCGGCTGGCCGTGCGGCACATGACCGTGCGCAGATCGTGGCAGTCGAGGGACGCACCGGGGACCAGTTCGCGCAGGATGTTTCCGAAAAAGCGGATTCTCACCGCCAGTAGTTCGGTCAGCAAGGCGTGTTGGCGGAGACCGCTTCCGTTCGCGTACTCGACTTCGAACCTGCGCATGCGATGCGTCGCCCACAATTGCCATGCTTTAAGGTAGTAGGCCGTCATGCCCCGCTTCTTGAGTTCCGCCGTCAGCTTGTAAAACAGATGCGCGTCCACGCCGATTCCGGCGGCGACGGTGAAGTAGCGTGCGGCGGACTTGCCGTTGAAATCCTCATACTCAATTCGGCCGAGAGGGATGCGCCGGACTCTGCCGTTGACCGCGACTTCGGCGGCTGCGCTGGGATGGAGAGGAATTGCCAGATCGTGGGCGAGAGCGTTGGCGGTGCCGAACGGTAGAACGGCGAGCGCAACTGGCGTGCCAGCTAAGCCCTGAATCACATCGTGGATCGTGCCATCGCCACCGCAGGCAAAAACCGTGTCACTGCCGGCCGCCACAGCCACGCGGGCGTGGCCGGTCGCTTCCGAACTGGAGCGGCAGACTGTAAGTTCGGTGCGGACGCCGGCCGACTGGATGATGCCAATGGCATGGTCCAGTTCCGTGTCGCGCTTTCTTCCACGGCGGCCAGAATTGGGATTAAACAGAATGGTGGCTTTGCGCATGCGTCGGCTAGCTCTGCGTTGAGTTTAGCGCACGCCGCGGTCCTGCGAGGCTTCAGGTGACGAAGTTCGCAGGCGGTTGCTTCCGGGTCAACTCTGCACTATGCTTGCGCGAAAAGTCTTTTGGGCGCTCGCTTTATTCGCGATTGGCGTCCGTTAGTTCATTTCAGAAGGAGCTCCGCATGAAACTGCTCACGGGTGGTTCCCGAGACGCGGCAAGCCGCCTCTCTACTTTCGCTAGCGTGTTCCGTCTCGCGATTCTTATTAGTCTCGCCATCAGTGCTTCGGCTCAGGATCACGCCGTAGGGCGAGCGAAGCCGGTCACGATGATGACGGGCCTCGGCGATTTGCACCATCCGATTTCGACTAAAAACGCAGAGGCGCAGGAGTTTTTCGATCAGGGACTGCGCTTAATTTACGCGTTCAACCATGCCGAGGCGGCGCGCTCATTTCAGAGAGCGGCGGAACTGGATCCGAAGCTGGCGATCGCTTACTGGGGGATTGCGGAGGCGGTAGGTCCGAACTATAACGACCCAGCGAGCGAAGATCGCTTCCAGCAGGCGCACGAGGCGATTCAGAAAGCGGTGGACCTGAGTGGCAACGCCTCGGACGCCGAACGCGGCTACATTTTGGCGTTGGCGAAACGCTTTCCGGCCGATCCGAAGTCCGACCGGCGGAAGGCTGCGGAACAGTATCGCGATGCCATGCGCGAAGTGGTAAAGAATAATCCCGACGATCTTGATGCAGCGACGTTGTTTGCCGAATCGGGGATGAACCTCCATCCGTGGGGATTGTGGCATCGTGACGGGACGCCCGAGGACGGCACGGAGGAGATTGTCGCGACTCTGGAATCGGTAATCAAACGCGATCCCAACCATTTGGGCGCAATCCATTACTACATTCATAGCGTCGAAGCGTCGAATTCTCCGGAACGCGCTTTGGCTGGGGCGAACCGCCTGGCTTCGCTGGCCCCGGCTGCTGGACACATCGTGCATATGCCCGCGCACATTTACATCCGCACGGGAGATTATGCGGCGGCCGTGAAAACTAACGAGGAAGCGGCTGCGCTCGATCGGGCATACATCCAGAAGAGCGGAGCGCAAGGCATTTACCCGATGATGTACTACAGTCACAATCTGCACTTCATCGCGATGTGCTCAGCCATGACCGGAGACTACGCGGAATCGCACAAGGCGGCGGAGATGCTCGCGACCCATGTGGCGCCGGCGGTAAAAGACATGCCGCCGCTCGAAGGATTCATGACGATTCCCATGGCCGTGGATGTGCGCTTCCACAAGTGGGACGCAATTCTGGCGACCAGGGCACCCGATGCGGAGATGAAGGCTACGACTGGATTCTGGCACTTTGCGCGCGGCATGGCGCTGGCGGGAAAAGGAAGAACCAGCGAAGCGGAAGCGGAATACAAGATCGTGGCCGAGGCTGAGAAAGCGACTTCGCCGGATGCGGTTTTCCAGATGCCCGTCAACAATAAGACAAAAGATATTCTAAAGATTGCGGAAAACGTTCTGGGTGCGCAGGTGGCGCTGGCGAAAAGGGATAACGCTGTCGCGGTGGGCATGCTGCGCGACGCCGTCGCCGTACAAGACATGCTCAAGTACGACGAGCCTCAGGATTGGTTCTTTCCAGTGCGGGAGTCGCTCGGCGGAGTCCTGCTGATGACCGGGGATGCCAAAGGAGCGGAGCAGGTTTTCCGGGAGGACTTGGCGAAGAATCTTAGGAATCCGCGGTCGTTATTTGGTTTGCATCAAGCGCTGAAGGCGCAAGATCGAAATTCCGACGCGTGGTTTGTGGAGCAGGAGTTTCGCAAGGCGTGGAAGGGCGGAGTGGGAGAGTTGAAGGTGGAGGATCTGGTGTAGGGGGCCTGGGAAAGATTGTGTGGTGGCGGGGCTCTGCCCCGCTGGAACGAGGCAGAGCCGGTCACCACACGACAGGGGTTTGGGTCACGGCACCGATGATCGCGCTCTCTCGATGGAATACACGCGGTGTGGAAGTCCGCGCCAGTTCACTTCTTTCCATACGGTCATGCCGATTCGTTCCGCGACGCGGCATGAAGGCAGATTCTCGGGACGAATCAGGGAAATCAAACGATCGGCTTTGAGGTGCGCGAATGCCCAGTCGCGGCAGGCGATTGCAGCCTCAGTGGCGAGACCCTGTCCCCAGAAGTCCCGGCGCAAATGGTATCCGATTTCGTAGAAGTCCTCGCCTTCGACTTCCTGCAGGATGATGCCGCAATCGCCGATGATTTTCTGGACGTCGTTCTGGGCCTCGGTATCTTGCCGCGCTGTTAACTCCATTGCCCAGAGGCCGACGCCGTCGCCCCGGTAGCGTCGGCGGTTGCGTTCGATCCATTGCTCGACGCCGGCGCGATCGCACGGTACGGGGTAATAGCGCATGGTTTCGGGATCGGAGAGGACCGCGGCGAGAGCGTCGGCATCTTGCGCGATGAACTCGCGCAGCTGAAGTCGGGCGGTTTGGAGGACTACCTTTGAAGTTTGTCGCAAGTCTCAGAGAGTTCCAGTCTGTTTAAATTATCACTTCCCAATTACCATGCGAGCGATGACTTCTCGCATTCGACAACGGCTGCGCGATCCGCTTTTTCTGTTGTGTCTGACCGCGGGGCTGCTCGCTTTCGTGGTGCAATCTGGCGAGCTGGGGACGTCCGACACGATGCATCGGCTGCAAACCACGCATTGGCTCTGGACCTCGGAGCCGCAGGTTCTCCCCAGCGAGTATCCCGACTTTGGCTTGCACGGCCGTGGCGGGCGTCTTTACAGCTGGTACGGCATCGGGCAGTCGTTGATCATGCTGCCCGCCGATCTCCTGGGAACTTGGATGGAGCGGTGGTCCATCTTTTCGGATTACAACGACGACCCTGAGGTGCGCAGCATTGTGGTCAGTTACATCACTAGCATTCTGGTAAGCGTTCTCACCGCGCTCGTCGCGTTCCGCTTGCTGCGTCAGTTGCGCTTTAGCATGAAAGAGTCAGTGGCGGGCGTGCTGGCGCTGATGTTCTGCACGACGCATCTTCACTACACGCAGAACATGATGGAGAACAACTACATCATGTTACTGACGCTTACTGGATTTTCATTTCAGTTCGAGTGGCTGCGAGCGGACAGCCGGCGCGCGCTTTTCCTTGGCTCCTGCGCGCTGGGGCTAAACTTGCTCACACGACTCACCACCGGGTTGGATCTGATTGCGGCAGGAATCTTTGTCTTACTAGCACTGTGGTTTGAAGGAGTACGCGGCCGCCGCTTATGGCGGCGTCTGGTCGCCTACTCGAAAGTCGCCGCACCCGTTTACATATTCTTTTTCGTGGTCGATCGGGCTTACCAGTTTTACCGGTTTGGATCTTTTACCAACACATACGTAGCGATATTCGCGCGGGAATATCGCCAGCGTGATCCTACGCTGCCGGCGAACTTTCCCTGGAGCACGCCCTTTCACGTGGGCGTTCTCGGCGCGCTATTCCAGCCGGAGAAATCCATTTTTCTCTTCGATCCGCTTCTCGTGCCGGCAATTTTCCTCCTGGCATGGCTGTGGAAGCGCGTGACGCCAGAGGTGCGCGCCTACGGGACGACCTCGGTTTTCCTGTTGCTGGCGTATATCTCCTTTTACGCCAGATACACCTACTGGAGCGGCGACTTTGCCTGGGGCGACCGCTATGTTTCGAGTGCCGTGGAACTAGTGACACTGGTTGCTGTGCCGCTGCTCCTGCGCTATCGAGAGCACTTGGGAAGAACGATCTGGCGCGCGGGATGGGCGCTGATCGTCGTCAGCCTGATGATTCAGGTAGCATCGTTGGCCTTCTGGTTGCCGCTGGAAATTTACCAGATGGAGACGCTCGGACATCCGACGTTTGTGGTTGCTCTGCGGTGCCAGAACATCTTCGCCTTCGCTTTCGGGAAGATGGATGCTTGGGGATTGAACACCGAGGCGATGAACCAGGATGCGTGGGATCACGTGCACGTCACGACGTGGAATTTCCTGCCGTTTTTACTGCGCCGCGTCGGGGCAGCGCCGGACTGGGTAGTGAACACAGTGCTGGCTGTCTGGCTCACCGGGATTGCGGCCCTGGGGGCGGTCTTAGTCCGGTTACGAAGCAGCGTACGAACGGCGGCGTGAGAGCCGGCTTAACCCGCGCAAAGCGGTCTAGGAATCCGCCGGGTTAGACTCGAAGCATGGCGGAGATGGGACGGATTCTAGTGGCCCTTGGCGTGGCCCTGGTGGTGGCCGGGGGCATCGTCATGCTGCTGGGGCGGACGGGGATGCCGTTGGGGAGGCTTCCGGGTGATTTTCTTTATCGGGGGAAGAACACAACTGTCTATTTTCCGCTCGCGAGTTCCATCCTGATCAGCATTGTGCTCTCGATTGTTCTCTTCCTGGTTGGGCGGATGAAGCGGTGAGGGACGGCGGCTTCCGGCACCAGGGGCTTGAAGAGGTCTACCGCACCGGCAAGAGGCGCCCGATCGGCGCCGATCATATCGGGAAATGCGTGCGCATCCTGCAATTGCTGGAAGTAGCGGGGAAGCCGGGAGGATAGGAACGTTGCAGGCTTTCGCTTCCGCGGCCTCGAAGGCAGGCCAAACGCCGGTCGGCGCGCGGGACTGGGAATTACCGGATCGCTTGTCGGCCGGTCGCGCGAAAGCGCTTTGGATGTTGATTTTGAGGACTAGCAATCGGGAGCGAGGAAGTTAATGGAGAGAAAGAGCGGACTGCCGCCCGTTCACCCGGGCGAGATTATCAAGGAAGAGATCCTGCCGTCGGTCGGGTTGTCCGTGACGGCCGCGGCCAAAGCTCTGGGCGCGGCCCGCCCGATGCTTCACGGCATTCTGGCAGGGCGCAAGCCGCTGTCTGCCATCATGTGCCTAAAGGTCGCCCGCCTGCTGGGCGGCTCGCCGGAAGTATGGATGCGATTGCAGGCCGCCTACGGCCGAAAGAAAATCCGAGCAAAACAAGAAAGTCATGGCTCGCGTCGCGCGGATCGTGCCCGTCAAGCTCGTCGAAGAAGTTCGGGCCTAGGCCCCAACGTCTCTGAAACTTGGTAGCAGAAACTTATGGAGATGTCGGACCAACTCGGGTTCCAGTTTCGTCCTCCGGAGCGGCGCATCTGGACGGTGCGGGCGTTGGTTTCCGCGGTGCGGTCGCACATCGAGCGCGAGTATTCCGACTGTTGGGTGGAAGGCGAAGTCTCGAACCTTCGCATCCCCGATTCCGGCCATTTGTATTTCACGCTGAAGGAAGAATCCGCGCAGATACGTGTGGTGATGTTCCGCTCGTCGGCGAGGCTGCTGCGGTTTCGCCCGGAGAACGGATTGCACGTCACGGTTCGCGGGCGCGTCACGGTGTATGAAGACCGCGGGGAGCTGCAAATCTCCGCTGAATTCATGGAACCGAAGGGGGCGGGCGCTTTGCAGTTGGCGTTCGAACAGTTGAAGGCGAGATTGCAGACGGAAGGATTGTTCGAAGCGTCGCGAAAAAAGCCGATCCCGCCGTTGCCGCAAAGAATCGGCATCATCACTTCACCGCAGGGGGCGGCACTTCGGGACATCCTGAATATTCTCGCGCGCAGGCATCGCTCCGCGAACGTGCTGATCTATCCAGCGCAGGTCCAGGGGGACTCGGCGCCGGGCGAGGTGATGGCTGGGCTTCGATATTTCCATCAAGATTTCCGTCCAAGCGGCGCGGTGGAGGTCATCATCATTGCGCGCGGCGGTGGCTCGGCCGAAGACTTGGCCGGGTTCAATCACGAAGGCCTGGCCCGAGCCGTTGCGGATTCGAAGATTCCAGTGATTTCGGCGATCGGGCACGAAACGGATTTCACGATCATCGATTTTGTCGCCGATCTGCGGGCGCCGACTCCGTCAGCGGCGGCGGAACTGGTGATCCGGTCGCGACAGGAGATCGAAGCGCAGGCAGAGGATTTGTATCGCCGGCTGGAGCGCGGGTTGCGCTACCGCCTGCTGATCGCGCGTCAGGAACTGACCGGGCGCGCACAGCACGGAGCGTTTGCGCGCATGATGGACGGGATCCACCGGCGGCAGCAGAAGCTGGATGAACAGCGCTTCCGCCTGGAAAAGGCGGAACGGCAACTTCTGGAGCGCTGTCATCGGCGCTGCGAGAATGTTTCCTCGACAGTCCGGCACTATGACGCGCGCCGCCGTCTGGCCGCCATTCGGCAGCAGTTACAGGCGCAAGTCGCGAACCTGGCCGCCGCCACGCGCACCCAATTGCTGGAGATCCGCGGCGCGCTGGATCGCCGGACCGCAAGCCTGGAGGCGCTTTCGCCGGTTGCGATTCTGAATCGCGGATACGCGCTGGTGTTCGATGCGAAAGGCCGGCTGGTGAAAGACGCGGCGCGACTCAATGCCGGCGATGACCTGTCGGCCCGTCTGGCTCGGGGACGGGTTCGTGCCCGCGTCACCGCGACCGAGCGCAGCGAACCAGAATCGGGCAAACGGCATTAGCCGCGCTGCATTAGAATGAAGGCCAATTCAACTTCCGATTCAACTATCGCCGATTCAAATATCGACGTGAGGGCGTGATGCCGTCGCTGGCAAGGCCGCACATCTCGATGATCTCAATCATTTCGATTCTGGACATCGTGCTGGTCGCGATCCTGATCTACCAGTTTCTGGTGCTGGTGCGCGGCACGCGGGCTGCGCCGATGCTGGTCGGAGTAGCTACGCTTGGGCTGGCCTTCTATTTCGCTCGGCTGGGCGACCTGCGAACGCTGAACTGGCTGCTCAGCACGCTGCTGCCCTTCGTAGTTTTCGCGCTGATCGTCGTCTTCCAGTCGGAGATCCGGCACGCCCTGGCAAACCTCGGCAGCCGAATTTCGCTGATGCGGTCTTCGAGTTCGGTGGCCGACGTCTACGACGATATTGTTCTGGCGGCCAATCTTTTTTCGCAAAACCAGACCGGCGCGCTGATCGTGATCGAGCGTGAGATTGGGCTTCGTACTTATATCGAAAGCGGTGTGTCACTGGACGCCAGGCTGTCGTACGACCTGCTGGCGACGGTGTTTCGTCCGAGCGCTCCCTTGCATGACGGTGCCGTGATTGTGCAGCGCGACCGGATCGCGGCCGCCGCTTGTTTCCTGCCGCTCTCCATGAATCCGGTGCTTTCGACCCAACTGGGGACTCGTCATCGCGCGGCCATCGGGATCACGGAAGAAACCGACGCAGTCGCCGTCATCATTTCGGAAGAGACGGGCACGATCAGCATGGCGGTCGCGGGGAGCATTGAGCGCGAGTTGACGGTGGAGCGTCTGCGCGAACGGTTGAGCCATCTGCTGCGCCGCTACGCTCCCGCGCCGTCGCTGCCGAGTCCGGTGGAGGAAAGCTTTATCGAAGAGGAGCCGCCCAGCTCGCGTCTCTCCCGCAGGCAGGATGCAGGGCTGCGCCCGGGAAGGGACGACTGACGATGCCGAGCTTTATCCATCGCAGCTTCTTCCAGCGGATCTTCGTTCACAATATCGGACTCAAGCTGGTTTCCCTGTTACTCGCCATCGGCCTGTGGACGGTAGTGGCGCGCAGTCCCGTCGCCGAAATCGAAATGAAGGTTCCGATCGAGTTCCATAATCTACCCGACAACTTGGAGATCGATTCCGCCAGCTTCACCGAGGCGCAGATCCGGATACGGGGGCCGGAGCGTTTGATTCATCAATTGCAGGCCGCGGATGTGCATGCCGAGGTAGATCTGGCCAGCGTGCAGTCCGGGGAACGGACTTTCGATTTGACGGGTCGGCAAGTTCGTGTGCCGCAGGATCTGGAAGTCGTGCAGATCATACCCGCTCAGTTTCACCTCTCCTTTGATAATCGTGAGACCCGCACCGTCGAGGTGCGGCCGCGTGTGACCGGAAATTTTGCGAGCGGCTTGCGAGTGAAACAGGTGATCGCCGACCCGCCGAACGTCATGATCACGGGACCTCGGCGCCGCGTCGAAGCGGTGGAGGACGCAACCACGGATCCGGTAGACGTTAGCGGAGCCATGACGCGGGCTTCTTTTGTGACGCAGGCCTATGTCCCAGATCCTCTGATCCAAGTTGTGCACCCCACCCCAATTCGCGTGACGGTTATCATGGAAGGTCCGGGAGACGAGAAGAAATAGAACAGTCGGTGCTCGCAGTTCGGGCGGTGACGGGGCTCTGCCCCGTTCTGGCGGGGCAAAGCCTCGCCACCACCCAACCATTGACCATTGACCATCGACCGCCGAATATCCATGACACAAACCAGACAACTCTTCGGTACTGACGGGATTCGTGGCGTGGCGGGGGAATTCCCGCTGACGCGCGACAGTGTTTATTGGATTGGACGGGCGGTGGGGCACGATCTGGTGCGCGTGAACACCAAGGCCCGAGTGCTAATTGGACAGGACACGCGCGCCTCCAGCCGGTGGATTGCCGACCGATTTCTCGAAGGTCTGGCGTCGGTAGGCGTCGAAACGCGCAGCGCTGGCGTGATCACCACACCAGGCGTCGCGTTCCTGGCGCGTTCGCAAGGGTTCGATGCCGGTGTGGTGATTTCGGCTTCGCACAATCCGTGGACCGATAACGGGATCAAGATTTTTTCCGGCGATGGCTACAAACTGCCGGACGCGCGCGAGTTGGCGATTGAGAAAGAGATTTTTGCGCTGCTACAGGCGGATGCAGCTCCGGGGCCGGATTCCATTCCCGAGCTTTCGAGCCTTCCCGGTGAGGAAAGCTTGCGTCATGCTTACGTTCATTGGCTCGCGAGCGGTGTCTCCACCGACTTGAGCGGTCTTCGAGTGGCGGTCGATTGCGCCAATGGCGCAGCGACTGCGGAAGCTCCGGAGTTATTCGGAGCGCGCAAGATCGATACCACCTTTCTCCACTCCGCGCCGGATGGACAGAACATCAACGAGAATTGCGGCGCGCTGCATCCGGAAACGGTGGCCAGGTTTGTCGCCGACCAGCCAGGAAGTTTCGACGTGGGGGTTACGTTTGATGGCGATGCGGACCGCGCGCTTTTTTGCGATGCGAATGGGCGAGTGGTAAATGGGGACGCGGTTCTGCTGCTGGCGGCGCGTGACATGCAATCGCGCGGCGTGCTCGCCAATGCCACCGTGGTCGCGACGACCATGTCGAATATGGGATTGGAGTTGGCGCTCAAGCGATCCGGCATTCGGATGCTGCGCGCCAATGTCGGCGACAAATACGTGCTCGAAGAAATGCAGCGCGTGGGAGCTACGCTCGGCGGCGAACAGTCGGGCCACATACTGTTTCGCGATGGGGAGGCGAGCACCGGCGATGGACTGCTCACGGCGCTCCGCGTGCTGGAGATCATGGTTCGGACGGGCAAGCCGCTGGCGGATCTGGTAGGCGACCTAAAGGTGTTTCCGCAGACGATCCGGAATGTGCGAGTCCGGGAAAAAGCTCCCTTCGCGCAGATTCCTGCGGTGCAAGCGGCGATTACAGCGGCGGAACGGGAACTCGACGGCAATGGCCGAGTGGTTGTGCGTTACTCCGGCACCGAAGCGCTGGCGCGGGTGATGATTGAAGCGGAGTCGAAGGAGCAGATCGATCGGCTCGCGCAGTCGATCGTTGGCTCGATTCAGTCGGCGCTGGGGGCGTAAAGACCGGCGCTGAAGTGGCGCGACGGGCATCGGGTCCGTCCGCCGGGCGGGGACGCCCGGCTCCCCATCAAATTTACGAGGAAGGCGTCGCCCCTTGGACCCGAGGGTGCTCGGCGCACTCGTGGGACGCAAACGCTTCAAAAGTTGTGTCGGGAAATGCCGCGTCATTTCCGCCAGTGTTCTTGCAATGCGCGGGCCTCAAGGGGGCTGACCAACGTTGCGCAGGGCCAGGGTTGCGATTGCCGGCCGCGTGCTCGAAACCGCCGGAGCATCGCTGGTGTTCGGCGGCGGCGACGTTGATCCTACGGGATTCGTTCATCGCATTCCGCGCCGATTTGACGCTCCTCCCCGATAACTTCAGCGTGAAGTGTCCACCGCAAGAGTTCCGCGAAAATTCTCCCGATGGCGTTGGTCGCAAGGAGTACAATCCAGCCTTTCCGGAGGTTGCGGTGAAGCGATGGATTGTTCTGCTGACCCTTCTTTGCTCGTCCTTTTGCGGTTGGACACAAGTCATCGATCGCTCCGTCCCTGGGACACTGCAAGTCGCGACGTTCATTCGTGCGGGCGTGCTGATCGACGGGGTGTCGAATTCTCCACGCCGCAATCAAGTCATTACGATTCGCGCCGGGCGCATTTCCGACGTTTCTGACGCAGGCAATGCTCGTATTCCCGCCGGCGTCGCGGTGATCGACCTCTCCGAGGCCACGGTGCTTCCGGGCCTGATCGACGCCCACACGCACATCTTCCTTCAGGGTGAAGATCCCGCCGAGGGCGGATACGACGTTCAGCTGCTCAAGTATCCGCTGGCGTTCCGCGCGGCGCGGGCGACGGTCTCGGTGCGGCGCGCGCTTGAACAGGGCTTCACCACACTGCGCGACATGGAAACCGAAGGTGCGGGCTATGGCGACGTGGGCATCAAACAGGCGATTGAAGGTGGCTACATTCCCGGGCCGCGCTTGTTTGTTTCGACGCGTGCGATATCTACTACCGGCGGATATCCGCTGGAAGGTTACGCTCCGGAGATCGAAGTCCCGAAGGGCGTGCAGATCATTGACGGACCAGTCGAGGCGCGCAAGGCCGCCCGCGAGCAGCTCGACCACGGCGCCGACTGGATCAAGGTGTATATGACACATCGGTCCTGGGTTCGGAACAACGGTGTTGGCAAGAACGCGGAGCTGGTATCGCAGCCGACTCTGACGGTCGATGAACTGCGCGCGATTGTGGACGAAACCCACGGCTGGGGAAAAAAGGTGGCTTGCCACGCTTATAGCGGAGAAGGCTTGCAGCGCGGACTCGATGGCGGCTGCGACTCGATCGAACACGGACTAGTGCTGACCGATGCGCAGATCGCGCAGATGATCCGGCAGGGCACCTGGCTGTGCCCAACGCTAAGTGTTTATTACATTGACTGGGCGTCCGCCGATACTCCGGACGGACAGCGCGACCGCAAGCGCGCCTCCGAGCACGAGGTCTCGTTTCGGAAGGCGCTGAAGGCGGGAGTCAAGATTGCCTTCGGGACCGACATCGGGGGAATTCCGTGGAGCCAGCCGATCGCGCAGGAGTTTCCGCGGATGGTCGAATTCGGCATGACGCCGATGCAGGCGATCCAGAGCGCGACTTCGCGGGCAGCGGAACTGCTGGAGATGAAAGGGCAGCTGGGCGTGATTGCGCCAGGGGCTTATGCGGACGTCGTGGCTGTTTCGGGCAATCCCCTGGCGGACGTCAAGCTTCTTGAGAATGTCGGCTTTGTGATGAAGGACGGCCAGGTGTTCAAGAACGAAATCGGCTCGAAGAGGTGAGCGGGCGTTACGGGTGCGCGTGCGGACTTTGGGCGGGATTCTTGTGCGGCGCGGGCGGAGCCTTGGCGATCTTCACGTCAAAGCTGATCGGTAACTGTTTTGGTGGATAGCAGGCCGCGTTATCGCAGGCCTGATATTTTAAAGTTCCGCGGACGACATATTTGCCGGCTTGCACGGAACGCAGAGGCCGCACCAGCACATCGACTCTGAAATCTCCGGTGAAGACATTGAGCTTCTCCTCGGGAGCGAAAGCAAAACTCATATCCTGGCCTTCGGGGTAGGTGGTCTTGCCAATGACGATGTCGGTGGTGGCTTCGACCTTGAGCACGGTCGGGATCAGAAACTCGGACTTCGGGCGGTTGGAATTGATGTGGTATCCGCTGGCAACGCGGAACGAGAGCGGGACAGTGGCCGGTTTGCCCTGCACGACGGTAACGACCGGAGCAGGCGCCATCTTTACGGCAGGGACTTGCGGGCCGAGGTCGTCTTGCGCCCAAGCCCACGCGGAGATCAGGAAAAGAGCGCTCGCGAGAAGGATCTTCATTCGCTCCAGAGTACTCCAGGTTCAGGATGGCTCGTAGTTACTTCTGAGCCTGTACTGCCTGGCCCTGGCTCAGGGCCTTTTTGATGTGGTCGACGAAGACGCTGCGGCTCTGCAGCCCGAATTCGCGGGCGATGAGCTTGCCGTCGCGGTCCAGGAAAAAGGTGGTGGGCAGCACGCTAACCCCGCCGTAGCTCTGCCCAACGGATTCCTGGCCGAGCAGGATGGGGTAGTTGACGCCCATTTCCTTGGCGAATTTGGCGATGTCTTCTAGGCTGGCGTCGTCCATGGCTACGCCGATGATCTGGAATCCTTGCGGCCCGTATTCTTTCTGCAGTTCGACAAACCAGGGCATCTCGATCTTGCAGGGGCCGCAATACGTCGCCCAGAAGTTGAGCAGAACGGCTTTGCCGCGATAGTCGGAGAGCTTGAGTTTCTTGCCGTCGAGCGCCGGCAGTTCGAAGTCAGGCGCCAAATTGCCGATGAGTTGTCCCTTGGTGGGACCGTTCGCGCGATTGCTGCGGGCCATGCGAATACCGGCAAATAGCATAGCCGCGACGATGGCGGCGATGAAGAACAGAATTAGAGGATTTCTTTTCACTTCAACCTCGGACTTTCCGGCGCCTGAAAGCGCGTTTCGAGCATGGCGTGTGGCGACGCGTCTTCGACCGTCCCACCTCTGCAGAGTGAGACGCGGCAAGCCTCGCCTCTACAGGAAATCAGAAGCGCTTCCTATAACGCAAAGCGATTCAAAAACGAGAAATAGCCGGAGATGAGCGCGAAGCGGCCCATCACCAGCAGGATGCCCAAAGCGATCAGCAACCCTCCGCTTGCTACCTCCACGGCGTGCATGTGGAATTTAAAGCGGTTGTAGAACTTTAGAAAGCGCTCAATGCCAAGCGAAGTCAGCAAGAAAGGCACGGCGAGTCCGGCCGAGTAGATGGCCAGAAGAAAGATGCCTTTCCAGACGGTGTCCTGAGCGGCGGCTAATGTAAGCACAACCCCGAGGATGGGACCGACGCATGGCGTCCATCCAAAGGCGAAAGCGAACCCGATTACAAATGCGCCCCAGACCGACGAACTGCCTTTCAGGCTATGCAGCCGCGTGTCGGCCAGCAGCGCCTTGATTTGAAGAATGCCCGTCAGATGAAGACCGAAGAGGATGATGACCACTCCGGCGATTCGTGCGAGCAGCGATTTGTACTGTACGAGGACCTGGCCGACTTCCGTCGAAATCGCGCCCAGCGCGATGAAGACGATGCTGAAGCCGATGATGAATGCGGCCGAATTGAACATTACCTTGCGGAATAGCTGTGCTTCTTTTAGCTTCAGCTCTTCAACGCCCACACCGGAGATCAGGGAAACGTATCCCGGCACGAGCGGAAGCACGCAGGGCGACAGGAACGAGATCAGTCCCGCGACGAAGACGGCGGGCAGTGATGGTAATGGCAAACTCGTCATAGCTCTCTATTGTTCTCTATTCTAGCGACCGGTGCCAATCCCGGCCCGGAAGGGGTCTGATTTCGGGAGATGCGGCATCGCTAAAGCAACGCCCGGATACGAAACCTCTGCCCCGCCGTTTCTTACAAGATGCGGCGAAAGGTGGAATTGTTACAATTCCGCTTTTGTACATTGGACGAAGTCATTTGAATGTCGTTATCGCGATCCGAGCTTTTGTGAACGCTTGGGTGCGAGCGGCTCCTTCGGCGGCGTGGCGGGCGCGGTTGGAGTCGCGGTATCGGGTGGAGCTTCGAACAAAGCCTTGCGGATGAATCCTGGCGGCACGGCGGCAGTGAGAATCGCGCGATCTCCGGACTGTTCGACTTTGAGGCTATCGAAGAATGTCTTCACGTCTGCGTCGGTACCGTGGGCGCCGACGCTGCCTTCGGCGGCGTGAAAGAGGCTGAGAAAGGCGGCGGTTTTCTCGGTGATCGCGTGGGCGTCAGCCTCACTGTCGGTGAACGCTTCCGCCCGCAGGTGGAGAGCGCGGAGATATCGCGCGGAAATCACGGCGACCGCTGGTTTCGAAAACAGGAGGCTCCAACTGTCCAGTCCGCCCAGGGAATCCATTTTGCCGGGCCGCACGCGCAGAATCGCAAAACACAAACTCGCCAGAGGAACTCTTCGGTAGAACTTTCGCAGCAACCAGGGTCCGCCAAACGGTGAAGCCAGTTTGCGGGAGCGATCGATCATGCCGCGAATCACGTCGGGGTCTGGATGGTTCGAAACCGCGACGCTGTCATAAGAAAGAGCGACAACGCGAACCGTCCGGCCTTCGAGGGGGACGTCGTAGATGTCAAAACCGCGGTACGCTTCCATGGAAGAAGACAGCTTCTTGAGGTACGCAGTCAGCCGACCGGAGTCGATCTTGCCGACGAATATCTCCGAAAAGCGCGGTTCTGAAGCTGAGCCCCCGGTGCCGTTCCCCCAGCTCTGCGGATAGTGGAT
>Ga0210384_10004231_pt1 | contig 16118 bp, 15 predicted proteins | sample IncBWH2MmetaG_FD_160574 | JGI IMG/M metagenome (GOLD analysis project Ga0210384, IMG submission 160574) | Forest soil microbial communities from Barre Woods Harvard Forest LTER site, Petersham, Massachusetts, United States - Inc-BW-H-2-M | ecosystem: Environmental > Terrestrial > Soil >...
GGCTGCGATCTCATTCACCGCCCCACGGACTTCGGCGAGCGAGGTCAGCACCGTCAGTGTTTCGGCGCTCTGCCGCGCGCTGGCTGCGCCGGCGGCCCCATTGGCCGACTCGGGCGCATAGCGCGCGTTGGCGAGCTGCGCCAGGGCGCTATTGAGATCAAGTTCCCCGCCTATGGCCACTCTTGGTCCTACATCACCTGCACGGAAGGCAGGTTGCGGGAGATCTTAGTGACCACTACGGGTTTTTCCTTGCCGAACCGGTCACGGTTTGGGGGCCTGGGTCGGCCGCAGTAAGTCAAAAGCGAGGCCTGGTTCGCACTTTGGGGGCCACCGAAGGGGCCGAAAGGGGTGCCCGCCTGGCTGCCCGCGGGCCATGCGGCGACCCGGTCGGCGGCGGGCTCGAGCCTCACACCTGCCGCGCGAGCGCCGCGGCAAGGCCCGTATAGCCCTCGGGCCGCAGGCTCCGCAGCCGCGCCTTCTCGGCCGCGGGCAGTGGCAGGCCATCGATGAACGCAGCGAGCGTTGCAGCGTCGATCGCCCGGCCGCGCGTGAACTCCTTCAGCCGCTCATAGCCATCCGGTACCCCGGCCGCACGCAAAACGGTCTGCACGGCCTCAGCGAGCACTTCCCAGGAGCTCGCGAAGTCCGCGGCCATGCGTGCAGGGTCCGCCTCGATCTTGTCGAGGCCTCGCCCGAGCGCCCGCCAGGCGATGAGTGTATGGCCGAGCGCGACGCCGAGATTGCGCAGCACGGTCGAATCGGTGAGATCACGCTGCCAGCGCGAAACCGGCAGCTTCTCGGCGAAGTGCCGCAACAGGGCATTGGCGAGTCCGCAGTTGCCCTCGGCATTCTCGAAGTCGATCGGGTTCACCTTGTGCGGCATGGTGGAGGAGCCCACCTCGCCGGTCACTGCGCGCTGGCGCAGATAACCGAGTGAGATGTAGCCCCACAGGTCGCGGCAGAGATCGGTGCATACGACGTTAGCGGCTGCGATGGCGTCGCAGTACTCGCCGATCCAGTCGTGCGGCTCGATCTGGGTGGTCCAGGGGTTGTAGTCGAGGCCGAGCTCGCCGACGAACGCCTGCGCGACCGCCGGCCAATCGACCCCGGGCAGGGCGGCCACGTGCGCATTGAAGTTGCCGACCGCTCCGTTCCACTTGCCGAGGATGCTCACCGCGGCCCAGCGGCGCTGCGCACGGGTGAGCCGCGCGGCGAAGTTCGCGAATTCCTTGCCGAGTGTCGTCGGACTTGCCGGCTGCCCATGGGTGCGCGCGGGCATGGCGGTATCGGCATAGCGGTGGGCGAGCTGGGTGAGCTCGTGTGCGCGGGCGGTGAGACCCGCCAGCAGCGTAGCGCGTGCCGCACGCAGGAGGCAGGCGTAGCTGAGGTTATTGATGTCCTCGGACGTGCAGCCGAAATGCACGAGCTCGAGAGTGGCGGGTGAAGCCCCGGCCGCGCCGAGCTCCCCGCGCACGTAATACTCGACCGCCTTGACGTCGTGATTGATGCGCGCTTCGATGCTCTTGACGGCCGCTGCCGCGGACTCATCGGGCGCACGCGCCAGTTGGCGGGCGCGCTCGGCGACTGCCGGGCTGAGCTTCGAGCCGGGAAGTTGCGGCACCGCTGCAGTGAGATGCAGCAGCCACTGTGCCTCGATACGGATGCGCTCGCGGATGAGCCCGGCTTCCGACAGCAGCCCGCGCAGTGGCTCGGTGGCGGCGCGGTAGCGCCCATCGACCGGCGAGAGCGCCTCGAGCGCCGGCAGGCAATCGCTGGGGCTTCCGGACATGCGCTACTATCATAACGCATACGGTCGTTCGGCCGTCGTTCCCAGCCGCGCGGAGTGCACGCATGACGAGTTCCTTCCGTACTGAGCGTGACAGCATGGGCGAGCTCAAAGTACCGGCCGAGGCGCTGTGGGGTGCGCAGACGCAGCGTGCCATCCAGAACTTTCCCATCAGCGGCGTCAGCATGCCGCGCGAGTTCATCTCCGCGCTGGCCCTGGTGAAGCAGGCCGCCGCCCGCGCCAACGGTGGCCTCAACCTGCTGGATGCGCCCGTGGCCCAGGCGATCGATGCGGCGGCGGCTGAGGTGGTCGCCGGCAAGCACAACACGCACTTTCCGCTCGATATCTTTCAGACCGGATCGGGCACCAGCACCAACATGAACGCCAACGAGGTCATCGCGGCGCTGGCGAGCCGAAGGCTCGGTCGGGCGGTGCATCCCAACGACCACGTCAACATGGGACAGAGCAGTAACGACTCGATCCCGACTGCCATTCACGTGTGTGCCGCGCTCGCGGTGCGCCGCCTGCTGCTGCCAGCGCTCGAGCACCTGCGCGATGTACTCAAGGCCAAGGAGCGCGAGATTGGCGGCATCGTCAAGACCGGCCGCACGCACCTGATGGATGCGATGCCCGTGACCTTCGGGCAGGAGCTGTCCGGCTGGCGCACGCAAATCGAGAACGGCATGGCGCGGCTGCGAAGCGTCGAGCCGAGGCTGCTGGCACTCGCGCAGGGTGGCACGGCCGTCGGCACCGGCATCAACACCCATCCCGATTTCGGCCGACGCTTCTGCGAAGAGCTGGCGGCGCTCACCGGCGTGGCGTTCGTGCCGGCAAGTAACTACTTCGAAGCGCTCTCGGCGCAGGACACCGGTGTCGAGTTGTCCGGTCAGCTCAAGGTGATCGCGGTGAGCCTGATCAAGATCGCCAACGACCTGCGCTGGATGAACAGCGGACCGCTGGCCGGGCTCGGCGAGATCGCACTGCCGGCACTGCAGCCGGGCAGCAGCATCATGCCCGGCAAGGTCAATCCCGTGATACCCGAGGCCACCATGATGGTGGGTGCGCAGGTGATCGGCAACGACACCACGATCACCCTTGCCGGCCAGTCGGGCAATTTTCAGCTCAACGTAATGCTGCCACTGATCGCCCAGAACCTGCTCGAAAGCATCCGCCTGCTGGCGAACGTGGCGCGCGTGCTTGGCGACAGCGCCATCGCGGGCTTCAGGGTGAACACGGCGCGCATCGCCGAGGCACTCGACCGCAATCCGATTCTCGTGACGGCTCTCAATCCGGTGATCGGGTACGAGAAAGGCGCCGCAATCGCCAAGAAGGCCTACGCCGAGCGACGGCCGATCCGCGAGGTCGCCGCGCAGATGACCAATCTGCCGCCCACGCAGCTCGAGAAACTGCTCGACCCCGCAGAGCTCACCACCGGCGGCATCAAGGGAGGAGGCGGTGGAGGAGGCTGAAGCCCCCGACGCGACGCGCACCCATGCAGGAGGCACCCAAGGAAGGCGAGCGCGAGACACCCGGAGCGCATCGCGACTGGGCGGGCATCATCCGCAGACGCCTCACGGGCACCGCTCCACGGCACGCCCCGGAGGACTGGATGATTCCTGGACTTTTCCAGCCCGGCGATGGGCGCCGCCTGCTGCCACGCGAGCCGGTGCCGGCGGCGGTACTCATTCCGCTGGTCGAAAGGCCTGACCTCACCGTGCTGTTCACTCAGCGCGCCACGCAGCTGCGCAACCACGCCGGGCAGATCAGCTTCCCTGGCGGCCGTATCGAGCCGAGCGACAGCAGCCCCGCGGCGGCCGCGCTGCGCGAAGCGCGCGAGGAGATCGGACTCGACGAGCGCTTCGTATCGGTCATCGGCTATCTTCCGGATCACGTCGTGATCACCGGCTTTCGCATCACACCGGTGGTGTCGTTCGTGCAGCCGGGCTTCGAGCTCGCGCTCGCGAGCCAGGAAGTCGAGGACACCTTCGAGGTGCCGCTCGGTTACCTGTTCGATCCGGCCAATCACCGCCTGAGGCGCCGTGACGACGTCGCGGGCGAGCAGGTCGAGTTCCGTGAGATTCCCTTCGGCGAGCGCACCATCTGGGGCGCCACGGCCGGGATGTTGCACACGCTCTATCGGCTGTGCGCCGGGCCGCAGGCACCATGAGCGAGGCCGAACGGGCCGTTGGAGCACTGCTCGCGCTCATGGCGCGGCTGCGCGATCCCGAGCGCGGCTGCCCGTGGGATCGTGCGCAGTCTTTCTCCACCATCGCTCCCTACACCATCGAGGAAGCCTACGAGGTCGCCGATGCCATCGAGCACGGCGACCGCGAGCACCTGCGCGAGGAGCTCGGCGATCTGCTGTTCCAGGTGGTGTTTCACGCACGCATGGCGGAGGAGCAGGGCTGGTTCGACTTCAGCGCCGTGGCGAGTGGCATTCGCGAGAAACTGGTGCGACGGCATCCGCACCTGTTCGCCGGAGCGAACCTCGCCCCGGAGGACCTGGTGCGCGTCTGGGAAGAGCAGAAAGCGCAGGAGCGCGCCGCTGCGAAATCGCGCGCGGCGGCGGCCGGAGCGAGCACGGTGCTCTCAGGTGTGCCGCGCGCGCTGCCGGCGTTGACGCGCGCGGCGAAGCTGGGGCGGCGCGCGGCACGTGTCGGCTTCGATTGGGAGGACGCACGCGCGGTGCGCTCCAAGGTGCTGGAGGAGCTGCACGAAGTCGACAGTGCGCTCGGGGGCAGCGACGCCGCCACGGAAGATGCGTCACCGCCGCAGGCGCTCGCCGGCGAGTTGGGAGATCTGCTGTTCACGATCGTCAACTGGAGCCGGCATCTGCACATCGATGCCGAGGCGGCGTTGCGCGCGGCAAATGACAAGTTCGAACGCCGCTTTGCCCACATGGAGGCACTCGCGCAGACTCGCGGGCTCGAGCTCACCCGGCTCTCGGCTGTCGAGTGGGAGGCGCTCTGGAGCGAGGCGAAACTGAACGCCAGCTGAAAAAGTCCGCGTGCAATCTGACAGTCGCCGGTCAACACGTGAATGAGTTAGGCTTGACTGTTGTGAGCAGTGCCAGATTCACGACCCCGGTACTCCTGAGTGCGGCGGCTGCCGCCACGGCCGCCTTACTCGTGTCCGCCGTGGCGGCGACGCTGCAGTCTGCCGCCACTCCTCCTGCGGCGAGTCCTCTCGTCATGCCTCGTAGCGGCCTGTCCATGGACCAGGCGGTCAGGATGGTCGAAGAGCGCTACCACGCACGCGTGGTGAAGGCGCAGACGGAGCAGGACGAGGGCCGTACGTTGTACGTACTGCGTTTGCTGAACGACGCGGGCAAGGTGTGGACGGTACGCATCGACGCCTCCAGCGGCTCCGTGCAGTGACAGCGGCGTCCCGGGGAGCGGCATGCGCGCACTGGTAGTCGAAGACGAGGCGTCGCTGCGCGAGAGCTTGCAGGCACGTCTCGGCCAAGCGGGCTTCACGGTCGATGTGGCGCGCGATGGCGATGAGGGCCTGTTCGCCGGGCGCGAGTATCCACTCGATGTCGCCGTCATCGATCTGGGTCTCCCGGGACTTTCCGGTCTCGACCTCATCCGGCGGCTGCGCGCCTCGGGCAAGACCTATCCGATCCTGATCCTGACGGCACGCGACAACTGGCAGGACAAAGTAGAGGGGCTGCAGGCAGGCGCCGACGACTACGTCGTCAAGCCCTTTCACTTCGAGGAGGTGCTGGCGCGCCTGCAGGCGCTGCTGCGGCGGGCGGGTGGCTGGGCGAGCCCCCAGCTCAAGTGCGGGCCCATCGTGCTCGATACGCGCGCGCAGACCGTCGCCGTGAATGGCGCTCACGTCGAGCTCACCACCTTCGAATACCGCATTCTCGAGCACCTGATGCTGCGCGCCGGGGAAGTGATCTCCAAGAGCGAGCTCACCGAGCGCCTGTACGACCAGGACTTCGAGCGCGACAGCAATGTCATCGAGGTGCTGGTGGGGCGGCTGCGCCGCAAGCTCGACCCCGAGGACCATCTGCGCCCGATCGAGACGCTACGCGGTCGCGGGTATCGTCTCGCGCTGCCGCGGGACGCGGCGACCTGAAGCGGCGGCGGGGGCCGACGCCGCGTGCACTCGCTCAGCCGGCGACTGCTCATCTCGGTCTCGGTGCCGATCGCACTCTTCTGCGGGGTGGTGATGCTGGTGCTCGACACCGGCTTCCGTGAAGTCGCGCAGCGCACTCTGCAGGATGAGCTCGACCGGCAGATGGTCGCCTTGATCGCCGCGGCGGAGCCCCAGCCCGATGGTGGCTACGCACCCGCTCCGCACACGCTCGATCCACGCCTCGAGACACCCCGCTCTGGCGCGTACGCGGAGATCCGCTCTGCGGGGCACGAGTGGCGCTCACCATCGACTGCGGGGCTCAGCAGCGACTTCGGGCGTTTGTTGTCGGGCGGAGAGCGCAATCTCTCCTACGCCACCTTTGGGGATGACCGGGTCGCCATCGCGAGCCGCTCGATCCAGTTCGAGGGCGACTCGACGGCAGCACGCTCGCTTACCTTCAGTGTCGCCACGAGCCTCAGTCCCTATCAGCAGGAGCTGTGGCGCTTCCGGCGCAAGCTCGGGGGCTGGTTCGTCGCACTGATGCTGCTGCTCCTGCTGACGCTCGCCGCGCTGCTGCGCTGGGTGCTCGAACCGGTGCGGCGCATGGAGCGCGAGATTCACGAGGTCGAGGAGGGGCGCCGCGAAAGGCTCGGCAGCGTCTACCCCCGCGAGCTCTCCGGCGTCGCAGGCAATCTGAACGCGCTGCTGATCGGCGAGCGCAAACGCGTCGCCCGCTACCGCGACACGCTCGGTAATCTCGCTCACAGCCTTAAGACACCGCTCGCCGTGATGCGCGCTGAGGGCGCGAGCGCGACCGTGAGCACCGAGATCGACCGCATGAGCGGCATCATCGAGCATCAGCTCAAGCGCGCGGCCGCATCCGGCGGGGCGCTCCTCGGGCAGGCGCCGGTGGAGGTGGCGCAGGTAGGCGCGGAGCTGCGTGCCACGCTGCTGCGTGTCTATGCCGGTAAGGATCTGGCAATCGAACTTGCCGCCGCGCCGGCTGCGCAATTCATCGGTGACCGGGGCGATCTCACCGAGCTGCTGGGCAACCTGCTGGACAATGCCTGCAAGTGGTGTCGCACCCGCGTGCGATTCGGCGGCAGCATCGATGACAGCGCGGTGCCGCGCGAGCGGCTCACGCTCGTGATCGAGGACGATGGGCCGGGAATCTCGGCCGTAGATCGTGCGCGGGTGCTCCAGCGCGGCGTGCGGGCCGACGAGAAGGTGCCGGGCCACGGCCTCGGGCTCGCCATGGTGCACGACACCGTGGACCTCTACGGCGGAAAGCTCTCCATCGACGCATCGCCGCTCGGCGGCGCCCGATTCACGGTGCGGCTGCCCGGGCGCTGAGGCGGCGCGTGGCGCGGAGGGAGCGTTGCCAGGGGAGCGTTGCGCAGCCCCGGCGCGCTCACTGCGCCGCAGAGGGCTGACCCGCGTCACCGGGCCGGCTACGACTCAACCTTGAACTCGATCCCCTGCGCGAGCGGCAGATCGCGGCTCCAGTTGACGGTGTTGGTCTGGCGGCGCATGTAGGCCTTCCAGGCATCGGAGCCGGACTCCCGCCCGCCGCCGGTGTCCTTCTCACCGCCGAACGCGCCGCCGATCTCCGCCCCCGAGGTACCGAGATTGATGTTCGCGATGCCGCAATCGCTGCCGCAGGAGGACAGGAAGGTTTCCGCACTCTGCAGCCGATCGGTGAACAGTGCCGAGGACAAGCCGTGCGCCGAGGCGTTCTGCCGCTCGATCGCTTCGCTCAGCGAGTCGACCGGGATCACATACAGGATCGGCGCGAAGGTTTCGGTCTGCACGATCGGCCACTCGTTGCGCGCACGGACGATCGTCGGCTCGACGAACGTGCCGGGCCGATTGAGCACGTTGCCGCCGTACAGCATCTCACCGCCCGCGCTGCGCGCGGCGCTCACCGCGCTCCGATAGCTCTCGACGGCCTTGGAGTCGATGAGCGGTCCCATCAGCGTGCCGCTCTCGAGGGGATCGCCGATGCGCACCTGCCGGTAGGCATGCACCAGGCGCCGCCCGAGCTCAGCAAGGATCGCCTTGTGGGCGAAGACGCGACGGGTCGAGGTGCAGCGCTGCCCGGCGGTGCCAACGGCCCCGAACACGATGGCCGGCACCGCCAGATCGAGGTTTGCGGTCTCATCCACGATCACTGCGTTGTTGCCGCCGAGCTCGAGCAGGCTCTTGCCGAGCCGCGCGGCGACCCGCTCGCCGACCTTGCGGCCGACCTCGGTGGAGCCCGTGAAGGACACGAGTGCAATGCGCCGGTCTTCGACCAGCCGCGTGGCGAGTCCGGTCCCTCCGTCGACGAACACCTGGAACACCGCGGGCAGGTGGGCGGCCTCCAGCACCCGGTTGCACAGGTGCTGCACGGCGAGTGCCGTGAGGGGTGTCTTGTGGGAGGGCTTCCAGACGCAGGCGTTGCCACAGACCGCGCCGAGGAAGGCATTCCACGACCACACCGCGACCGGGAAGTTGAAGGCCGAGATGATGCCGACGACCCCGAGCGGATGCCATTGCTCGAACATGCGGTGCTGAGGGCGCTCCGAATGCATGCTGAGCCCGTACAGCATGCGCGACTGACCGACCGCGAAGTCGGCAATGTCGATCATTTCCTGCACCTCGCCGAGCCCCTCGGCGAGAATCTTGCCGTTCTCGAGCGATACCAGCGTGCCGAGGTCCTCCTTGTGGCGGCGCAGCTCCTCACCGATGAGCCGTACGGTCTCGCCGCGCTTCGGCGCCGGGATCTCGCGCCAGCGCGCGGCGACTTCGACCGCTGAGCTTACGACGTGCTCATAATCCTCGACACTCGCGGGGCGCACCTGCGCGATGAGTGTGCCGTTGGCTGGATTGCGAACGTTGAGGAGCGCGGCGTCAGTGGTGCTCGACCAGCCGCGCGATCCTGACCAGGCGCCCGGGTTGACGGGGCCGAGACCCAGGCGGCGCAGCAGTGCATCCGTATCAGTATTCATGCGTTGACAGCCTTTGCGCGGCGTTGATGACCTACGTTGCCCGCGACGACGAGCTCTCCGGAGAGGTGCTTGCTGCCGCCGGGGGCGTAGAAGCGTCCGAAGCGATTGGCGAGGATATCCGTGAGGCGGAACTGCTCCTGCGCGATAAAGCCGCTGTAGCGGCCGTTGCTCTCGAGCACAATGTCCACCACCGCGGTGATTCCCGCCGCGGTCGTCACCTGGATCGCCGACCATAGCCGGCCGGCAATCACCTGCGGGTAGATCTTGTTGACGTAGTTCTCCTCGCGCAGCTGGCCATCCTGCGCGCCGGTGACGGCCACGTAGACGATCACCACGTCCTGCAGCGTCTGCGGTACCGCGTTCTCGAGGATGCGCTTGAGCGTCGCGCGATCATGGTTGAGCTTCAGATCGTTCATGAGCAGACGCATCTGCTCACAGTGGCCCGGATAGCGGATGGTCTTGTAATTCATGGACTCGACGTGCGCGCCGTGGGTCTCGGCGAGCGAGCCGAGACCGCCCGAGGTATTGAAGGCCTCGTAGCGCATGCCGTCGATCTCGATTTCCTCGAGTCCCTCGAGCGGTGCGAGCTCGATGAGCCTTCCGTCGCTCACTGCCTGGCAGGGATTGCCGTACTCGTTGATCAGCCCCTCGGTCGACCAGGTGAGGGAGTACTTGAGCACGTTGTTCGGGTGCTGCGGCAGCGCTCCGACGCGCAGCTTCACCGCGCGCAGCTCATCGAAGTGGGTAATGAGCTCGGCGGCGGCAATGCTGATGAATCCAGGAGCCAGGCCGCACTGTGGCACGAAGGCCTGCCCGGCGCCGGCGGCGATTGCGCGCACTGCGCGCGTCACTTCCACATCCTCGGTGAGATCGAAGTAATGCACCCGTGCCTTGCGGGCCGCCTCAGCCACGCGGACATTGCAGTGATAGGGAAGACTCGAGATCACCGCATCGACCGGATGAGCGGCGAGGTGGTGCGCGAGCGCCGCGGCGTTGCTCGCATCGAGTGTGACCGGGGTGAGGTGAGCACTGGCGTGCGCGCGCACCACTGCCTCGGTGGCGGCGCCGTCGAGGTCCGCCAGCTGCACTCTGTAAGCGCCGGATTCAGCCAGCAATCCCGAGATCAGTGCGCCGATCTTGCCGGCGCCGAGAATCAAGACACGGTGCATAGGGCCCTCGTGAAAAGGGGCGCATTCTGCCTTTGAAGCGCGCCGGGCGCCAGCCATATGCGAGGTTCCGGGGAACGTCGCCGGGTGCGCCCTGATGGGCGACAAATACATGCTAGGATCAATGACATGCGAGCGCCCGAAACCACCTCCTGGCACAGCGCCAGCTGGCAGACCCGATCCGCCCAGCAGCAGCCGGTGTACGCCGACCCAAAGGCGCTCGAGCGGATCGTGGCGCAGATCTCCCGGCTGCCGCCGATTGTCGTGTCTTGGGAGGTCGAAGCATTGCGTGGCCGGCTCGCCGCAGCGCAACGCGGCGAGGCCTTCCTGCTGCAGGGTGGCGATTGCGCCGAGACCTTCGTCGACTGCGAGTCGGACACGATCGCCAAGAAGCTCAAGATCCTCCTGCAGATGAGCCTCGTGCTCCTGCACGGGCTCAAGAAGCCCATCATCCGCGTGGGCCGCATGGCGGGGCAGTACGCGAAGCCGCGCTCGGCCGATGCCGAGATACGCGGCGAGGTGACGCTGCCGAGCTATCGCGGTGATCTCGTCAATCGTCCCGAGTTCACGGCCGAAGCGCGCGCTGCGGATCCGGAGCTGCTGCTGCGGGGATACGAGCGTGCGGCGCTCACCCTGAATTTCGTGCGCGCGCTGGTGGAGGGCGGCTTCGCCGACCTGCACCACCCGGAATACTGGGACTTGGGCTTCGTGCACCAGGCGCCGCTCAAGGACGCGTACCAGCGCATCGTCCGATCGATCGGCGATGCGCTGGATTTCTTCGAAGGCATGAGCGGGCATCCGGTCCACGAAGCGACGCTCGTCGACTTCTACACGAGTCACGAGGGACTGCACCTGCTGTACGAGCAGGCGCAGACGCGTTTCATTCCGCGCCAGAACCGCTGGTACAACCTTTCGACGCACATGCCATGGATCGGCGTGCGCACCGCGGCGCTCGAGGGCGCGCACGTCGAGTACTTCCGCGGTATCTCGAACCCGATCGGAGTGAAGATCGGCTCAGCGATGGACGCGGCGTGGCTGCAGGGACTCGTCAACACGCTCAATCCGCAGAACCAGCCGGGCCGGCTCACCTTCATCCACCGCTTCGGGGCGAAGGAGGTCGCGGCGGCGCTGCCGAAGGCGATCGAGGCCGTGCGCAGGACCGGACAGTCGGTGCTGTGGGTGTGCGATCCGATGCACGGCAACACCGAGACGACCACCGGGGGGCTGAAGACCCGACGCTTCGAGAACATCCTGCGCGAGCTCGATCTGGCCTTCCGCATTCATGCCGACATGGGCTCGCACCTCGGGGGCGTACACATCGAGCTCACGGGCGATGACGTCACCGAGTGCACCGGCGGGGCCCGCGGACTCACCGACGCGGATCTCGCGCGCGCGTACCGCTCGAGTGTCGATCCGCGGCTCAACCACGAGCAGGCGCTCGAGCTCGCGATGCTCATCGCCGAGCGCAGCCAGGGCCGCCGCATCGATCGGCGCAGCGGAGCCTCTCCGAGCTGAGGCCGTCGATCATGGAGTTTCAGCACATCGTCGTGCCGCCGGCGGGCCGGCGCATCCGCATCGCGGGCGATCTTTCACTCGATGTGCCCGATCAGCCGATCATTCCCTTCATCGAGGGCGATGGCATCGGCATCGATGTAACCCCTGCGATGCGCCGCGTGGTCGATGCCGCTGTGGCACACGCCTACGGCGGCGTGCGGCACGTGGCCTGGATGGAGGTCTACGCGGGCGAGAAGGCGAACGCGCTCTACGGGGAATGGTTTCCGCAGGAGACGCTGCAGGCGCTGCGTGATTTCGTGGTGTCGATCAAGGGACCGCTCGGCACACCGGTCGGCACCGGCCTGCGCTCGCTCAATGTGGCCATACGCCAGGAGCTCGACCTGTACGCCAACGTGCGTCCGATCCGCTACTTCCCTGGTGTTGCGAGCCCGATGGCGGATGCCAGCCTCACCGACATGGTCGTGTTCCGCGAGAACACCGAGGACATCTACGCTGGCATCGAGTGGCCGGCCGGCTCCGCCGAGGTCCGCAGGCTCATCGCTTTCCTGCAGGGTGAGCTCGGTGTCACCGCCATCCGCTTCCCGGACAGCTCCGGCATCGGCATCAAGCCGGTCTCGAAGGAGGGCAGCCAGCGCCTGGTGCGCAAAGCCCTGCAGTACACGATCGACAACGACCGGGTCTCGGTGACGCTGGTGCACAAGGGCAACATCATGAAGTTCACCGAAGGAGCCTTCCGCAACTGGGGCTACGAAGTCGCGCGCGCGGAGTTCGCAGCTCGACCCATCGGCTCGGGACCGTGGCTGTCGTTCACGAGCCCCCGCAGCGGCAAGGAAATCGTGGTGAAGGATGTGATCGCCGACAATTTCCTGCAGCAGGTTCTGCTACGGCCCGAGGAATACGACGTCATTGCCACGCTCAACCTCAATGGCGACTACGTCTCGGATGCGCTCGCCGCGCAAGTCGGCGGTATAGGCATCGCGCCCGGCGGCAATATTGGCGATGGGCTGGCGGTGTTCGAGGCCACCCATGGGACGGCCCCCGGCTTCGCCGGGAAGGACCGGGTGAATCCGGCCTCACTCATACTCTCGGCGGAGATGATGTTGCGCTACCTCAAGTGGGCCGAGGCGGCCGATCTCATCATCAAGGGAGTCGCGCAAACAATCGCCAACAAGGAGCTCACCTACGACCTGGCGCGGCTGCGCGAGGCGATCAAGGCTCCCAAGCGCGAGCTGGCCGCGCGGCGCAACGTCGAGGAGGACCTGCAGCGCCTCATTCCCGGAGCGAAGCTCATGAGCACCTCGGGTTTTGCCAGCGCCGTCATTCGCCATATGGGTGAGTGAGCTGCGCGCCAAACGCCCACGCACCGCAGGCTACGACCCGGACTGCACGCTCTGCCCGAGGCTCGCCCAGTTCCTCGCGGTCACACGGCAGCGCCATCCCACCTACTGGGCGCGGCCGGTGCCGTCCTTCGGTGTGGCGCGGCCCCTCATCGTCATCGTCGGACTGGCGCCCGGCCTCCACGGCGCCAATCGCACGGGGCGTCCCTTCACCGGCGATCACGCGGGACTGCTGCTCTACCGGACCCTGTACGACGCGGGGCTCGCGAGCCGCCCGCAGTCGCACTCGGCGGACGATGGGCTGCAACTCATCAACGTGCGCATCGTCAACACCGTCAAATGTGTCCCACCGGAGAACAAGCCCTTGCCCGCCGAAGTGCGGCGCTGCAACGGCTACCTCGCCGCCGAGCTGCAGCGGCTACATTCGGTGCGTGTGTACCTCGCGCTCGGGCGGGTGGCGCACGATGGGCTGCTCATGGCGTTTGGCCTGCGCCGCTCGGCTTATGCCTTCGGCCACGGCCGCGAGCACGCGCTCGATGCGACACGCTGGCTCATCGATTCGTATCATTGCAGCCGCTATAACACCGCCACACGGCGCCTGACGGCCGCGATGTTCCAGGAAGTGGTGGCCCGCGTCTGTGAGCGCGCGCAGCTGCCGCGCCGCCGGGGATGAGCGCGTGTTGCGCCGGGCTGAAGGCATGTTCGATCACAAGGAATACATCACATCGCTGCCGCGGCGCCCCGGCGTGTACCGCATGTACGGTGGTGCCGGGCAGGAGCTGCTGTATGTTGGCAAGGCACGCAGCCTGAAGGACCGCGTCGCCACCTACTTCGCGCCGCGCAACGTCGATCCCAAGGTGCAGGCGCTCGTCGCGCAGATCAGCGCCATCGAAGTCACCGTCACCAACTCCGAGACCGAGGCACTGCTGCTCGAATACAACCTCATCAAGGCGCACAAGCCGCGCTTCAACATTGTGCTGCGCGACGACAAGAGCTTCCCCTACATCCACCTGTACATCGAGCACGACTACCCGCGCCTGGAGTTCTACCGCGGCTCGCGCGCCGCGCCCGGGCGCTACTTCGGGCCGTTTCCCAACGCCGGGGCAGTGCGCGACTCGCTCAACCAGCTGCAGAAGCTGTTCCGCATCCGCAACTGCCGGGACAGCTTCTTCGCCAATCGCAGCCGCCCCTGCCTGCAGCATCAGATCGGCCGCTGCTCGGCGCCGTGCGTGGGGCTGATCACCCGCGAGGCGTACGCCGAGGACATCGCCGCCGCGGTGAAGGTGCTCGAGGGACGGAGCGACGAGGTCAATGCGGAGCTGCAGGCGCGAATGGAGGAGGCGGGCGCCCGGCTCGAGTTCGAGCGCGCGGCGGAGATTCGCGATCAGCTCGCGGCTCTCAAGCGCATCCAGGCCCAGCAGGTCGTCATGGCGGAGGGCGCGCGCGACGCCGACGTGTTCGCCATCGCCGGCGATGCCGGGGAGTACGCGGTGAGCGTGATGCTGGTGCGCGGCGGTCGCAATCTCGGCACCAGCAGTTTTTTTCCGCGCGCGGTGCTGGCCGAGCCGCACGAGGCACTGACATCCTTCGTCATGCAGTACTACGCGAATGCCGATGCGCCCGCAGAAGTGCTGCTCGGCAGCCGCGTGGAAGAGGCACCGGCGCTCGCGGAAGCGCTGCGCGAGAGGCTCGGTCGCGCCATCGAGGTACGCTGTCCCTCGCGTGGGATCGGCGCCCGCTGGGTGGAGCTCACGCGGGAGAACGCCACACAGGCGCTGCGCATGCGCTTCGCACGACGCGCCGGCATGGACGAGATGCTCGCCGATCTAGCACGTGAGCTCGACCTGCCCGAGCCGCCGCAGCGCCTCGAGTGCTTCGATATCAGCCATACTGGCGGGGAGGGCACGGTAGCCTCGTGCGTCGTGTTCGGTCCCGAGGGACCGCTCAAGAAGGAGTATCGCCGCTTCAACATCCGCGGTGTGACCCCGGGTGACGACTACGCGGCGCTCCGTCAGGCGCTCGAGCGCCGCTATCGGCGCGTGGGAGAAGGCGAGGTACCGGCGCCGGATGTGCTGCTGATCGATGGCGGCCTCGGGCAGATCACTCAGGTGCACGAGGTGCTCGCCGCGCTCGGCTTTGCCGAACTCGCGCTCGTCGGTGTCGCCAAGGGGCCCGAGCGCCGTCCGGGGCAGGAGCGGCTCTATGTTTATGGGGCGCAGTCGCCGATCACGCCCACACCGCACGGCCCGGCGTCACGGCTCATTCAGCGCATCCGCGACGAGGCGCACCGCTTCGCCATCAGCGGGCATCGCAAGAAGCGCGCCCGGCGCTATACCGAGTCCGTGCTGGAAGTCGTGCCGGGACTCGGCCCCACCAAGCGTCGCGCCCTGCTCAAGCACTTCGGCGGGCTGCAGGGGGTGATGCGCGCCGGGGTCGCCGACCTGACACAGGTGAGCGGAATCGGCGCGGCGCTGGCACGAACTCTTTATGATCACTTGCACCCGGGCTCCTAGAGCACCCCGCGAAATTTCGCTTACCCCGTTTTATGACCACATACCGATTAGCAAGACGCGAAATTTGGCGGGGGCCCCGCTAGGCGCCGCCCATGCCGTGGAATCTTCCCAACACGCTCACCTGGACGCGCATTGCCGCGATCCCGCTGATCATAATGTTCTTCTACGTGCCCTATCCCTGGGCGGATCCGGCGGCGGGGCTGCTGTTCGCGGCGGCCGGCATCACCGATTCCCTCGATGGCTATTTTGCGCGGCGGTTCGGCCAGAGCTCGCGTCTCGGGGCCTTTCTCGATCCGGTGGCCGACAAGCTGATCGTGGCGGTTGCGCTCGTACTGCTCGTAAGCAAGGACGCGCGCGCAGTGATCGTGCTCACAGCCATCATCATCATCGGCCGCGAGATCACCATTTCCGCACTGCGTGAGTGGATGGCCGAGATCGGCGCACGGCGCAAGGTGGCGGTATCGCAGCTCGGCAAGTACAAGACCATCCTGCAGATCACGGGGCTCTCGCTGATGCTCTACCGTTGGCCGCTCGTCGGGATGCCGACCTACAGGCTGGGGGTAGTGCTTACGGTGGTCGCTGCCGCTGCGACGCTCGTCTCGATGCTCGTCTACCTGCGTGCTGCCTGGCCCGAGCTCAGGCGTTGAGTTCTGAGAACTCTACTATCTTGTAAAACAGCGAATTAGCGATCATATTTCAACTAATTTATATGGATTAAGCGCGCA
>Ga0210384_10004232_pt1 | contig 16113 bp, 13 predicted proteins | sample IncBWH2MmetaG_FD_160574 | JGI IMG/M metagenome (GOLD analysis project Ga0210384, IMG submission 160574) | Forest soil microbial communities from Barre Woods Harvard Forest LTER site, Petersham, Massachusetts, United States - Inc-BW-H-2-M | ecosystem: Environmental > Terrestrial > Soil >...
AAAACGCATGCCCCTGGAGACAACTTCAACGGAGTCGTATCGCGAGGATCTGGTCAGTTCCGGAATCGTCATCAAAACGGAAAAACTCGCCAAAGTCTACGAAATGGGTGCGGAAAAAGTGCATGCTCTAAACGGCGTGGACGTCGAGATCCGCAAGGGCGAGTACGTCGCGATTATGGGGCCCTCCGGATCGGGGAAATCCACCCTGATGAACCTCATCGGGTGCCTGGATTCGCCCAGTTCCGGCAAGTACTGGCTCGCGGGACGCTTGGTAAGCGATCTGGACGATGACGAACTCGCTTACATTCGCAACAAAGAGATCGGATTCGTCTTTCAGACGTTTAACCTTCTTCCGCGCGCCACGGCCCTCCACAACGTCGAGCTGCCGTTGATCTACAACGGCACCCCGGCGGAAGAACGCCTTGAGCGCGCGAAAAAAGCACTCGGGCGCGTGGATTTGGCGGACCGCATGAACCACAAGCCGAACGAACTTTCCGGCGGGCAAAGACAGCGCGTGGCGGTCGCCCGGGCGTTGGTGAACTCTCCGTCCATCGTGCTGGCCGACGAGCCCACCGGAAACCTCGATTCCAAGACCGGCGACGAGATTATGGCGCTCTTCGAGAATCTCTATCAGCAGGGCAATACCATCATCCTGGTCACCCACGAGCACGACATTGCCCAGCACGCCCACCGCATCATTTTCATTCGCGACGGCAAAATCGCCTCCGACCAAGCGGTCATAAAGAAGTAGCGGACAATTCGGCTCTTTCACTCCCTGAAAAACGAGATACCCTGCTGCTCCGGGTCGTGGCGACTCGTTTGTTCTCTTAGGTTACTGCGCCTAGATTGGGAACCAAGCCGCGTTGTTCTGGTTTGGTTTTTTTGTCAATTTCTCCGAACGCTCGGCAGAGCGGCAGACAAATTCGGCCGCTTCATCATGCCCAAATGAAAGGCTGGTCCGAATGGCAACACACCCGAATTCAGAATCGCAGCTCGCGACGCACGAAGTTCTCACGATGGCCGCGGAACGCGCGCGCCGATATGTCGCGGCAGTTGCCAACCGCAGAGTCGCACCCGACGAGCAAGACTTGGCGGCTCTAGCAAGATTCCACGAAAGTTTCCCTATGGAGCAAGTCGATCCCCGCGAAGTGCTGGCGATGCTCGACGAAGTCGGCTCCCCAGCGACCGTCGCTAGCACGGGCGGCCGCTATTTCGGTTTCGTCATTGGTGGCACCCTGCCCGCGGCGGTGGCGGCCAGTTGGCTGGCCGCAGCCTGGGACCAGAACGCCGCTTTGCGTGTAATGTCCCCGGTCGCCGCGGAACTCGAGGAAATAACCCTAAGGTGGGTTTGCGAAGCGCTTGGCCTCCCCGCAGACTGTCAGGGCGGCCTGGTCACCTGCGCCACCATGGCCAACTTCACCGCCCTGTTGGCCGCGCGTCACGCCCTGCTGGCCAAAGCCGGCTGGAATGTCGCTCAGGACGGCCTGTTCGGCGCCCCTCCCATCGACGTCGTGGTCGGTACCGAAGCTCACGTCTCGATTCTGAAAGCGCTAAGCCTCGCCGGCTTCGGCGCCAAGCGCGTGACCGTAGTCGATGCCGACAGCCAAGGCCGCATGCGCGCCGGCCGACTCCCGAAGCTCAGCGACCGCACCATTCTTTGCCTCCAGGCCGGCAACGTAAACACCGGCTCCTTCGATCCGGCTGCAGAAATCTGCCCGCAGGCCAAAGCCCAAGGCGCCTGGGTGCACGTAGACGGCGCCTTCGGTCTGTGGGCCAACGTTTCGCCGAAGTATCGCCATCTGACCGCCGGATTCGCCGAAGCCGATTCCTGGGCCACCGATGCCCACAAATGGCCAAACGTCGGCTACGACAGCGGCATCGTTATCGTCCGCGACCCGATCGCCCTGCGCGCCGCACTCACTTTAAACGCGGCCTACCTCGAGCCCAGTGCGCGCCGCGAACCCATGCATCACACGCCGGAAGCCTCGCGGCGCGCTCGCGGCGTCGAGTTGTGGGCAGCGTTGAAATCGCTCGGGCGCGCGGGACTTTGCGCGCTCATTGAACGCACCTGCGCGCACGCCCAGCGATTCGCGGCCGGACTTCGCGCGGCAGGTTTCGAAGTGCTCAACGAAGTGGTGATCAACCAAGTGCTCGTGTCTTTCGGCAGCGCCGAAATCACCAGGGAAATAATCCGCCGCATTCAAGACGAGGGAACTTGCTGGTGCGGAGCCACGGTCTCGCAAGGAAAGACTGCAATGCGCATCAGCGTGTCATCGTGGGCGACAACCGAATCCGACGTGGAACGCAGCCTGGAAGCAATGATTCGTATCGCGCGCGCGGCGCTCTGACACCAACCCAAGCCGCGCTGGATGGCAGGCCCTCAGCCGGCCTTGCCCGCATGTCGAGCATGCGCCAGCGCCCGGCTCTGTGGCGAGCTGAGATACGTACGCGAAAGACGATCGTGCCAAGTCAGCGTGTCCTCATCCCACCAAGCCCACACAAATCCCATAAAAAAAGTGCCCGCCGACAGTACGTAACCCGCGGCGCGCAAAAACATTTGCTGCGGCGTAGGCTGGCCCCCGGTAAAACTCGCCACCTGCAGCCCGCGGAACATCATGCCCGGCGTCGTGCCTCCAAATACCGTGAACAACGCGAAGTACTGCAGGTAAACAATCGCAAAGGCCGCCGCATACACCGCCGCGCTCAGCTTGCTGAGTGTAAATTGCCCGCCGAGCGAGCCGAACAGCACCAGGAACCCGCCGTAGGCAAAAATCAAACAAATCGCGTCGATGAGCGCCGCCACCCGGCGCTGCTCCAGCCCGGCCACCGGATATAAGCCGTAGCGCTCTGACGGTTCTTCGTCTTCCGTCGTTTCCGTTTCCCCTTCGGGCGCCGGCGGCACGGACACGTCGATCATCATGCGCGGGTCGCGTCTCTCGCCTGGTGGCGTGTACCTTCCGATGGCGATGGTAAAGGAGAAATCCTCTTCCGCGGCCACAGGAGATTCGTCAATTGCCACGGCTTGCCGCGAGCGTGGCTCTTCGACGGCTTCGTCAAAGGGCAGTTGGGTTTGCGCGGCGTCCGGCGTGGTCCGGCCTCGCCGGACGCGATAAGCTTCGAGGCGATGCTCAAGTTCGCCACGCCAGGCAGGGTCTTGGCTGCGGTCGGCTACGCCCGAAACCGGATGGCGATCGGTCTTTGAAACCAGCTCTCTCTGAGCAGCAACACGATTAGTGGAGCGCTCTTCAAACGAAGAGAATTCCCCGGAAAAAACCGAATCACAAAATTGGCAGGCTCGTACGCTCGATGCCAGTACGGCGCCGCACTGCGGACAAGTTTTTGTCACCGTGAGTTTTGCGCTGCGGACGCTTCCGCCCCGGTGAGGAGGGAACCACGGCGAGGATACCACGAAGGGCGAAAGTCAACGACCGGTCGGAACGCCAATGTTGCCAATCAGCCAGCCCGGTCAGGCTGCAAAGGTTTGCCAGCAGGCCCTAAACCTCGATCTGTTGCGCCAGCATATCCCGACTGAACGCAATGCGCCGGTCCAGCGTGACCGCCGCAAAGTACGTGCATTGGCCCCGCTCCCTTTCCGTCCAGGCACCCAGAGAAGGCGCGGCCTTTGCCAGCGTCGCGCGCACCAAGTCCAGCAGACGGAAATAGGTTGCGATCGCCCGAATCTCCCCGCGATCCTCCGGCCGGTCGGGACACAGGCGTAGGAGCTGCACCACCCGCGCAAAGTCTTCGCCGGACGTGCGGTTCGCCAAGCCGGCCACATCCTGGACCTCCGCGGAAAGCGCATGCCTCGCCGATGCGGCGATCAGCGAGCGGCAGTAGGACACGAAGAACTGCAGCAAAGCCGCCACCGAGATGGCCAGGATGATCGCGGCCATCATCGTGGGATCACCGCAAGGCGCGAAGGCGCCAACCGCGCTCCGTCGGGTACCCGCAAGAACGCGTAGGCCCACGACAAAGGCAACAGGCAACCCATGGTTGGCACCAGATACACAATGTGCGCAAACGTGTTGGGGCTGAGATTCGACAGCGAGTAGCTGGCGGCGAAGGCGCTAAAGTATATCCCCAGCGAGAGCACCAGTTGCACCAGCAGGGCGCGCGTCTCGCGCAACTTCAGGATCGCGCCCCACAGCACGAAGGTCAGGACCAGTCCGACGAAATACAGGTTCTGCGACAGCTCGAACGCGAAATAAGTCAGCATGCGGTGCGAAGATTGGTTGACCACCTCGTAGGAAAACCACGACGTTCCCACCAGCAGCAGCACCGCTCCCAAGCGGACATACCGCTCAACCTTCAGCTCCTCGAAGACGAACACGTACAAGCTGATCACCGCAAAAAACAAAGCGATCGTCAGCAGCGCGTCGGAATAAAAGTAGAAATATCGGTAGGGGTCGGAAGTCCAGCCATCGTGAATCAGAACGCGAAAGCGCCCCAGGCTGACCAGCAATTCCAACAAAACATACAGGTTCAGGAAGAAGTAACGCTTGAAAAGGCCGCGACGCACCGCGCACACCACCACGGCGGCTTCTAGGAGTACTCCGAGGAACCAGATCACGTAGTCAGCAGACCCAGGCATTTCACCTTTCCAAGTGAAACCCTGGGCCGCTGCTACACTTACAGCAGAATCAGCTAGTCGAGCCTACTTCCAGGGTCTCGGCACCGGCTCCGGCCCGTTTGCAGTCAAAACGGTTCCGTGCCCGTGCGAAACGACAAGCGCTTTCAAGCCCATCGCCCCTGCCAGTACAATCATGGCAAAGAAGAGGGTCGTGAGTTTGCGTGACATTCGAGTGCCTCCGGGTAGGCAAAAGCCCCGGTTGCACTCTATACGGATCTACACGAATGTCAAGACGAAGTCGTACACACCCATCCGCCGTCCCTTCGATAAACTTTCGCCTATCGAACGTCAGGTCAGATGGACTTCGACCGCGCTCAGGATAGGTTTTAGGACTTATAGGGTCAACGGTACGGGAGTACCAAATCCCCTTAGGACTTTTTCGCGCGGTCAGTTTCCGATAACGCGACGTAAAACGTTTCAACTCTCTCGCGGGCCCGCCATCAGAGAGTTGAACCTGGCAACAATCTGTTGAGTGCCCTGGCTAAAGACGACGTATTCGCCGGGCGAATGCGCTTGTAGTTCTTGTATCCTGACCTTGGCGGTTTGCAAGTCTCGAACGACTTCAACCCATTCGAGATTCACGACGTCTATCTTCCTCAGAATGTCGAAGGGGAACTTCGGTGACACGCCTTTGCAACAAATCGGGCCAATTAAGTGGGGTAAGACTCGATACTCTTCCAGAATTCTTTAAGTCTAGCATCCTCTAATTTATGTTCCGACTATCGGAAAATCCTTGGATGCCGCTTCAATATTCTGCTTGAAGGTCAATCGCTTTGCATGAACACGAGAAGCAGACAGCATTTAGCCCACGAGCGATTTGACTAACGGGGACTTCTCGTAGCTCTCGGGTGCTCGGCACAGACATGCGATGTGAACTCCTTGTCGCGCTGCTGTTCATAGTGCATCTTCATCTCGTCAATTGATTCGCCAACCAGCGGACCTAAAGGGTTGAACGCCCATGCACATTCGGAGCAACCCCAGCCCTGAAAATTCTGCTTTTCGACCCATACCAGTTTGCGACGCATCGCCTCTATAGCACATCCCGAGACTTAGTGCGGTTAGACGACAAAAGCTGCTCTTTTCATCGCCCTGAGCGAGGTTCCACCTCGGCGCTTCTTGAACACGCATCAAAACCGAAGTGAATACACAAGGCCCGAAGACTAGCGATAGAAAGAGGTTGCTGTCTGTGGGATATCCAACACTGATAAAAAAATGCTATCTCAATCCGAGGTCATCTTCGATCTGTTGAATGACACCGTAACACTCACAAGCGGAGTTCTGGAGTTTCCTACGGTTCACAACTTTCACTGCGCCCCGCACGTATTCTATGATGCCTTTTTTTTGCAGTACCGCCGCCGCTAAGCTCACAGTGGATCGGTCAGTACCCATCATGGTCGCAATGAAGTCGTGGGTTATCGGAAGTACTCCCAAATTCACCCGATCCTGAGTCATCAGCAGCCACCGCGCGAGACGCTGCTGTATGTCGTGGAGTCGATTGCACGCCGCGGTCTGTGCGACTTGCATCCCTTGGACCCCCGAATGCCTGCTCAAGATCATCTGCAACTGCGGAGCCGACCGCAGAATGCGTTGTAGCGCATTTCCCATCATGCGGAAACCATCGCCGGAGATTTGAACTATTTCGCGCACTGAACTTCTGGTTAAGCCAACTGCCAATCCTGCCCCAACATAGCCCTCGTTCCCCACTACGCCCACTTCCACGGTTCGACCGTCTTTGGTCACTACAACCTGAGAAACCATTCCTCGGTTCGGGAAATAAACGAACTCGATGTTTTGCGTCGGCTCATGAAGGCTGAGATGATCTGGAAGATCGACGTACGTCAAGTCAGCACGCATCAACTCGTATTCATTATCAGGAGTTGCCAACAGTACTTTGTTTCCTACGTGTTTTCCCTGGGCGTTGGTCCGTTGGTCTGCCTGTACGACTCGAAAGTTTTTCCGACTCATATCCATCCTGAACGGCACCGGAGTGCCGTGTGGTCACTAGTTGAAATTCAATTCAACCAAAAGAGCGGTCTAACAATCTGTGCGAAACGGGACACCGTTCAAAACCAAGGCGGGGCGAATCCGGTGGCAGATTCAACGAGCACTGATCGAAAATCCGGCATCCTTACCGCAGATTCTCGACGTGCTTGGAACAACCTTCTGGGCGCGCACGGCAGCCTACCACCCCTCTGCAGTTGACATATTTGGCCAGGTCCCGATTACCGCTGTGGGCTCAACCGGAAACGGGCCCACGACCCGAAACTCTTGACCCTTGGCGGCGGACTCCGTAGCATGAAGAGTCACCTTGTGCCGGCGTAGCTCAGTGGTAGAGCGAGGGTCTCATAATCCCTAGGCCGTGGGTTCGATTCCCTCCGCCGGCACCATTGATTTTAAAAGTACTTAGGGAAAATTCAGCGTTCTCGCGTAGCCGCCGCGTAGCTGGATCCTGAGCTTTCAGCGTTTCTGGCGTATCGCCGCAAGGAAGTTGCGGCGCGACTGTCGATGCCTTGCCGCGTTCGGGATGAGGACCGGGTTTGTGCCAATTCAATTTGGCGGCAGAGTTTGGGAAGCTACGTCCCTACGTCGATTTTCTTGGTGAAGGAGAACCAGCGGGTCTCGATTCCAAGCCCGCTCCAAGTCGGCTTCCAACTGCCGTTGGCGGTCCCGCACCCAGGGACTGTAGTGTTGTTGCGTGATTTTGATATTGGTGTGTCCAAGTAGAATGGAGACCTGCTCGATCGGCACACCCGCCAACAGCAATTCCACTGAGAACGTGTCTCGAAATCGATGCGCGTATCCGTTCACAATTCCTGCCAACGTGAACAGCCCGCGCAAAGTTCTCTGCCACGTGCCGATCGCCGTGTGAAGTGTTGAATTGCCTGTCCAGAACAGATAGTTCTCACTGAGTCGAGGAACAGTCTCCAAGGCTTCAGCAACAAAGTCCGGTACAACGCAATACACGGGCACGCCGGTTTTCTGCGTGTATAGGAAAATCTTGTTTTCGGCTAGGCGGTTTGCGCTCAGGCTGGTCACATCGCCGATTCGCATTCCGGTATAGCGCAGTGTCAAGATATAAGCGCGCAAGCGGATTGCGTTGGTTCTGCCTGTTTTGCCTGACTTGTCTGGATAGCGCTCGATGGCGGCCAGAATCTGGGTCATTTCTCCCTGGGTGAACGGCAGAGTTGGCCTTGGACGCGGCTTGGGTCCTCGCAATGAAGCGGCCGGGTTGTCGTCAATCCAGCGCCTAACAAAAGCCGCTTTGAAGAATGCCTTGAGCCGCTCCATCTTTTTTGAAGAAGCGAGGGCTCCCTCGTGCCATTCTGCCTGGAATTCTTCTAGGATATTGAGATCGAAATCCTTGAGTAATCGTAGTCCGTGTCGATGAGCAAAATCGGTCATCTGCCGGCCGAGGAGACCGTACTTGTAAAGTGTTGCAGGACTGAGCTTCCTCGCCTTTGCTTGCATCAAGAACTTTTCATGGGCATCGGCCAGAGAAAGTGGCTCCTCTTTGCGCGTTGGCTCGGAAGGGTCCGTCTCAGCAGTATCGTTGCCTCCCTGAATCCATGTTTCAGCCAGAGACTGAGCCTGCACCCAGACCGTGGTTTTCATGGACTTGTGAATGCGTATGCCCTTTATCCATGCGTCAAACCAAATCGGGCAAGTGCATCGCCACCCACGGCGCCCTTCGCATCGGTGTGAGCAAGACTTCAGATGACGGCGGTAGATCATTGAACGGCGGCTACCTTACCTTAAAATGTACTATTTACCAAATGCATACTGGCGATGAACTCGTTCCAAGACTGACTGCGGAATCCTCAAGGTCACGTAGCGGCGCTTCCTTCGTGTGTTGGCCTCGCCAAGGACAAGGACTCCGGGCTCGTGACGAAACAATCGTCGGACCGTGTCTTCACTCAGATTCCAGAGCTGACTGATTTCCAAGACGGTGAAATGACGCTCCGCGAAAACACCCGCACCGGAAGGGACGGGCTCTCCGTTCGAGGTCCGTGCCTCGCATTCTGAACATCGATCGCATCTCGTTAAGTAGCGGGCCAAAATCTCCCCCTACTTAAATTGAACGCGATTTGTTCAAGAACCGTGCGGAAAACCTGTGGATATTCCTGTGAAGAAAGGTAGGAATGTGACCTAAGGAAAGGGCTGGTGGGTCACGTGAACCTGGGGAATGGGACTTGGAGTCTGGGATTCCGATTTTGCAGATCGCTAGCCGGATTTTCTGAATGCAAGGAGGACTCCTCCGGGGGTTTAGTGGGCCTCCATGATGAAGAAATTTTGGTTTTTTCGGCTCGGTACCTGCGCACAGTCGAATCAGGCCACGGATCTATTGGTTTTGGGCGTTTTTGGCGTTTCTGGCGAATTAACCGAAACAGCTCGAACACTTAGTCCCTTGACAGTTGTATTTTGATCTTGCTAGTAATTGTTTTCCTCTTCTTGGTACCGGAGGGCAATGGCCCAAAGGGAGCCAATGGACTTAAACGTAAGGAACTCCCGCCTTGTCTCGTGGCTCGCCCGAAAAGGCAGCCTGCCTACGCCCGCTGGAGGATGAGCCAGCGTCTCTAAAGAAGTCCAGGAGACGCAGGTATGTCTGGCTCACGCTCAACTGCTTTACAGCAGAAACTTCACACTGTTGAAGAAGTTCCAACCTGCTCCGACAGAACAATTAGGTGCGCCGGCATTTCGTTTGCCTCAAAAGATGTCATCCATTTGGAAGGACAACGAGCAAGTAAGCGCCGCTACAACCCTACACGGTGACTTGGGGGACGACGAGCCAAAACCTTGCCATCGGCGCTTCTCTAACCCTGAACTTTCAGAGTGAATGCCACACCACCCTTCCAAATATCACTGGCACTCCTAGCGTCATTTCGAAAATCACACTGCCAAACAATACCTCCTATCAGTTCTCGTACGATTCGACCTATGGCCTGCTGGACAAAATCACTTATCCGACCGGTGGATATGTCAGTTACACGTGGGGGCTAAACCCACTTTCGGAGTTCGCCTCCTTTGAGACTCCCGGAGGCACAACCCTCAATGGCTGCCACTATCACTACGACACTCCCGCCGTTCTGCACCGATATGTCAGCTTCGACGGTGTGAACATCGCGCTTCAGCAGGATTTCACGTATTCGATCAATTGGAATGGTGGTGACTCGACGTGGCTCACCAAGACAACCTCCGTCAAGACCACCGACCTCGTAACCGGCGCGATTTACACGACTGTATACACATACGCACCGTTCGTGGCTCCTAGGCAGCCCAACGACACCAATTCATTCCAGCCCCAGATTCCGGTGGAACAATCCATCGTGTACAAGAATTCTGCTGGGACGACGCAGCGCACCGTCAACAAAACCTGGTACGACCAATACGAACTCCATACCCAACAGACAGCCTTGGATAACGGCCTCACCTCGCAAACGACCTACACGTACGGACCGGGAGCGCAAGTCACGGAACAAGACGACTACGATTTTGGCAGTGGTGCGCCCGGCGGGCTGCTGCGAAAGACGGTAACAAACTACCAAGCCTTCAACGCTATCCCTCTGTACCCAAGCGCGGCGTCCATTTTTGATCGACCCTGTCAAACCATCGGGTACAACGGCACAGGAACCACCCGAGTCGCCGAGACGGACTACCTCTATGACGGCGGCGCCACCCTGTGCGGCACAGCCGGGACGCCCGTCGTTTCGAGTGTGAGTGGCCTAGTAGCGAACACCCATGACGAGACAAATTACGGTTCCAATTCCACGAAACCTCGGGGTAACGCCACTGCGGTAACCAAGCAATGCTTCCAAGGGTCGGTCAATTGCACCAACGCTGCCGCCACTTACGCCTACGATGAAACGGGTCAAGCCCTGTCCATGACGGACGCTTGTGGTAATGCTGCATGCGGCGATGTAACCGGCACGAGCCACACCACGGCGTATTCTTATGCTGACAGCTTCACCGACACCACTGCGCCAGGCAACACGAATGCTTACCTGACCCAAATCACGCACCCCATCACCAGCGGCGTCAGCCACATCGAGAAATTCTCGTATGCTTACTCTGACGGCCAGCTCACTGTCTCCACCGACCAGAACAATCTGCAAACTCAATACCTTTATAACGATCCCTTTCGCCGCATCACCGAGACTGACCGCCCAGATGGCGGTCAAATCACCGTCGCCTACAACGACACAGCTTTGATCGTCACGACTTCCAAGAAGATCAACTCCACCCAAACCGCGACAACCGTTGCGGTCTCGGATGGCATGGGCCATGTCAAACAGACCCAACTCACATCCGATCCGCAGGGCACGATCCTTACCGACACCGCGTACGATGGTCTCGGCAGAGTTCACACCATCTCGAATCCCCACCGATCCGCCTCATCCTCAACCGATGGAACTACGACCTATACCTACGATGCGCTTAGCAGGGTGACATCTGTTGCCAACCCCGATGGATCGGCGGGCACCACCAGCTATTCTGGGAACTGCGCCACTATCACCGACGAGGCCGGTAAATCGCGCAAGTCCTGTTCTGACGGACTCGGCCGCATGACCAGCGTTTCGGAGGATCCGACTGGACAGAACATCCAAACCACCTACTCGTACGACGCTCTCGACAATCTCACCGCCGTCGTCCAGAACGGTTCCCGCAACCGCACTTTCGTCTACGATTCCTTGTCCCGCCTCACCAGCGCCACCAATCCCGAATCCGGCGCCATCACCTACACCTACGACGCCAACGGCAACCTCTCGACTCGAAGAGACGCCCGCAACATCACCACCACCTACACCTACGACGCTTTGAATCGTCTTACGCAAGAGTCCTACTCCGACGGCACCCCCACCGCGACATTCCAATTCGACTCGGGCTCTTTTCCCGGCGGTGCAGCACTCCAGAACGCAATCGGACGCCTCGCCATCGCCTCCACGAGCAACACGATGACAGCCTTCGGCTACGACTCCTTGGGTCGTATCAAATTGCGAGATATTTGTACACCCATGAACTGTGGCACGGGAGGCTGGGCGTTCACCTACGTCTACGACTTGGCGGGAGACCTAACTCAGTTCAACGACGGCATTCTTCCGTGCAACCAACTCTTTGGTCAGACCTACGATGGGGCAGGTCGCGTGACGCAAGTTACCAGCACCTGGAGCGATCTCACGCATCCGGCCACGCTCTTTACTGCCGACGCTACGGTGGGCTACTATCCGAATGGCGCCTTGCGGAAGGCCACTCTCGGTAATGGGCTTTCGATGACCAACGTCTATAATAATCGCCTTCAGCCTTGCCTGATTGACGTGAATTCGTCGAGCGCAACTCTTCAGACCTGCACCGACAGCACGCCCGCAGGCAACGTTCTCGATCTCGCGATGAATTACAATGCTGGAGTTAGCGACAATGGAAACGTAGCGGGCTGGAACGCCACGGGAGCGCAATCCTTCACCCGCAGCTATGCCTACGATTCCCTGAATCGCCTATCTACCATGGCGGACACCGCGACAGCTCAGCCCTGCAAGGGCTTGTCGTGGACGTACGACGCGTGGGGCAACCGCACCGACCAGACCGTTACTGCAGGTTCTTGCGGTACATTTCACGCCGCTGTTGGTACAAATAACCAGCTATCTGGGGCTCCTTACCAATACGATGCAGGCGGCAACCTGATTGCCGACGGCAATCACACCTATACCTATGACGCTGAAAGCCGCCTCACCCAGGTGGACGCCGGTGCAACCGCCACCTACATCTACGATGCCTTCGGTCGCCGCGTCAAGCGGACCGTTGGCGGCAACAGCTACGAATACGTCTACGGAAAGGACGGCCAGCTCACCTGGGAACTTCTAAACGGTCACATCAACCGTACTTACATCCGCTCGAATGGTTGGCTGATTGCCGAATACTCTGAAGGCACCACCTACTTCTTGCATCCCGATCATCTCGGCTCTACGCGCTTGCTTACACGGCTAGATCAGAGCATTCGAGAATGCGATGACTACGCTCCCTTCGGCGAAGCAAATCCCTGCGGTGATAACTCCGGTACCACCCTCAAATTCACCGGCAAAGAACGTGATAGTGAATCGGGGTTGGATGACTTTGGAGACCGCTACTATTCCTCACCGATGGGGCGCTTCACGAGCGTCGATCCAATCTGGGTCAAGATTGACCGCCTCGTCGATCCACAGCGATTAAATCTCTATGCCTATGGAAGAAACAATCCACTTCTTTTTACTGACCCTGATGGAAGAGACGTAACGATAGGACGATGTTCAATTGGCTCTGCCCAGGACTGCTTCAAGCAACTTCAGGCGGGTCTAAACAAGGACGACAGGGATCACGTAAAGCTAGTAACCGGGGACGGCAAAAACGGTTGCGATAAAGGCGTGTCCTGCGTCGCCGTAGACGCTGACTACAAGAGCGATTCCAAGAACTTTCAGGTACTCCAGACTCTCGCAAATGACCACTCGGCCACCGCAACGGTGGATGTGCTGAAGCCAAACGATAGCTTCGACCTAAAAACCACCATATCCATTAACGTCAAAACCGGAGACGAAAAGCTTGGGATCATGAGCACAACTCCTGGCTTTGACGGTTACACCTTCTTCCCATACAAAAAGGGCGACCCAGGGCCATTTTCACCGGACGACACCACGCATTCGGTTATCAATAGCGAGCCTTCGGATGGCGATATTCCGGCGACAATCCATCACGAGATGAGGCACATATTTCTTGGAGACTTTGGCCGAACCGCCAAAAAAGCAGCACACGGACAACCAGGGGTGGATCAACAAACAAAGGCCGCAGAAGATGAAGCCAAAAAGAATGAAAAGCAGAACTAAAATGAAGCCAGTCGTCACGATCTTTATTTTTCTATGCGCCTGGGTGCTAACCTCTGCCGCTAGCGCCACCAAAAATCAGGGCACCGAGCCGAACAAGTGCTCGACAACAGGTTTGGCAGAACACTCCGCTAAGGACATGAGGTCGAGACTGAAACACACACAACCCATCGATCCACCTTGCTGTGGGCGAAATCTTGATCTAAAGGGAACAATTGTGCTCCTGGTCGTCGTTGGGGAGACGGGCGACGTAATCTGCGTCGAACTAGTCTCGGGTGACCCGATGATTGCCGACTCGGCGGTCCATTCGGTCGCCAAATGGAAATTTCAGCCACACGTTGCGAAGGGACAACCTAGTGCCTTTTACGGACGCGTTTCCATTAGGTTCCACGCGACGGAACGAGCCGTGACCTTCAAGGTGACCGACGAACCCCCGAAGGCGCAATCTACGCCCACGACGCACTGACCTACGTGTACGACGGCTCAGTTCAATACGTGCCTTCGGCTCACAAATTCACGGGCAAAGAACGGGATAGCGAGTCGGGCCTTGATAACTTTGGGGCTAGGTACAACTCGTCCCAATACGGGCGCTTCATGACGCCGGACCCACCACTCAACTCGGGGCAGCCTTGGAATCCGCAAACCTGGAATCGGTAATCTATTTGAGTCCCATATCACGGCCTCCGCAAGACAAGCCCGAAATCGAAAGGCTATACGAGGACTTCGCAAAAGTGTATTGGACAATACTAATAGGTGACAAAGATGTTGTTGAAGGTCCCGTCCGAATGGGAGCTGATGCTAACGAAGCGTTTTGCATGCAGTCTTTCTCTCTGAACAATAAGACATGGCTCCAGGATTCGTGCATTGTGTTTCACGGGACCTGGAGGGCGGATTTTCAAGGTGGAAAGGAGGATAGGGAAACCTTTTATAGAGTCATCCTTGGAACTGGACGGGTGGAGCACCCTTAACGCGACGAGAAGATGGCCTTGGACTGCGGTGGGGATTACGGTGCTTCTCCTAGTCGCGGGCTTGCGACTTTCGGGGAGGTGGCCCGGGGTCATAGATTTGTTGGTATAGGGGACCGGTGGCGATTGCTATCGATCTGACGACGCAATCGCCGGTCTTGCCTCTGTAACCGGCAGCTAAGAACCCCGAAACACAGCTGTCTAGTTTGCCGCAGGATGAGCGGCTGAGGATCCAGGAAGCGAAGAACGCTCTGAACAACCAAATGTCTAACATCCGAACAGAGCGCTATCGGTTCGACCAGCTCGTGATTGATGGGGTGCGTGCGGCGTCCGAATGGAAACGCACGGTGGACAAGTGATCCGCTGGTTTGCTTGGTTTGTAGCATCGAACTTCGCGTTCGGAATTCCGATTTTGCAGACCCTCAGCCGGTTCTTTCAGAGAAAAGGGGACTCCCTCTCAAGGACTTAGTGCACCTCCGTCAATGAAGAAGTTTCTTGGTTTCGTCGGTTCGGTACCTGTCCCTCTTCTGGATAGGATCGGCACTTGTCCGGTAACCCGACTTACCAGGACCTTCGGTAGAATCCGTGTACAATTTTGACAAGCATGCAAGACAAGCTCTTCATGGTTTATCTCAATGGGGCGGAAGACCCGATGGACTTGGCATACCATCAGCCGGTGCGCGCTTCAAGAGTGGAAGTGACAGAAGATAGTTTGGGCTTTTATGCGGCTGATGGAACACTGTCTGCCTTTTTCGACCTCTCAGCAGTTCGCAGTTGGCGTGAAATAGACGAATCCGAACTTCTGGCGAACTGAGTAGGTCCCGGCACGAACAAATCAGGACTTGACCATCTCGGCTGTGGAGCATAATTAATTTTGAACGACGCATGAAATACACAAAAGCCATTCTGGGCAGTATCGCGGTTCTTGTGGTGTTGGACATTCTGATTAGTGTGCTGATTCCCGACCGAGTGATGAACGTAGTATTCATCGTCGTCGCCTCGTTGCTCTTTCTCGGCATTCTGTTGGTGGCAATTGGCACAGTCACAAAGAATCGGTGGGGCGTGAACCTAGAGTCTCTGAATTGCCCGACGTGCGGTTCTCCCGTAGCGCAAGTACGACAACCCAAATCATTCAGCCAGGCGCTCTGGGGTGGCTGGACATGCGCGAAGTGCGGTGGCGAAATGGACAAATGGGGTCGCCTGATTACCCGAACACCTTAGTCTCTGGCTGGTCGAGCACGAACGCCGTCATGTCCCGGTAAACGCGCTTACCGGACAAGTGGATTCAAGTTTCCGATTACCCGACTTCCATGATAGGTCTTTGTCAAGAGGGCAAGAGCTCTCCCGACGCGACTTAACGAAGTCACGGTGTTCTCGGGGGCATTAGTCCAATGTTTTGAATTTTCGGGTGCCCCGCCCTTCTGTTTGCGAAGGGTGGGTCCTCCGGCTATCACTCAGCGTCCGGCGCGCTCAGCTTCTCAAGCTCGCGGCAATTGGTGCAAGCCCGCTCAAGCTCCGCGTTGATCTCCCCGCCAATCAGGAACGACAACCCGGAGACGTACAGCCACGCCAATAGAATCATCACCGCGCCCAGCGAACCATACGTCGTGCCGTACGTGTTGTAGTAATGCAGATAAGTCCGAAAGCCCAGCGACGCGAGAATCCACAGCCCCGT
>Ga0210384_10004233_pt1 | contig 16113 bp, 14 predicted proteins | sample IncBWH2MmetaG_FD_160574 | JGI IMG/M metagenome (GOLD analysis project Ga0210384, IMG submission 160574) | Forest soil microbial communities from Barre Woods Harvard Forest LTER site, Petersham, Massachusetts, United States - Inc-BW-H-2-M | ecosystem: Environmental > Terrestrial > Soil >...
GAAGAAGAGATCAATCCTTGAGCATCTGTTGAGCTGGATATTGGAGGTAGCAAGCTCGGAGATTGTTGAGTTGATGGTATGCCGTTTGGAGAATTGGTAGATAGACCAAGGTCACTTGGTATGGCGCTAGGATTCAAGTTGTCAGAAAGATTTGAGCTCAAGTCAGGATTATCAGGGGGCGGTGGAGGCATTCTGTTGTCAGTTTGATTTTGTGGAGTAAATCCCTGGGATTGGTTTGGTCTTACAAAACAACTCTTCATGAAGCTTGCATACTTGTCATGTGTTAACTTTAGCTGCACAAGATCAGGAAGGTTCAGGAGTTTTTCTTGTGCATATTGAGTCCAGGTGCCGTTAAACTGTCCTGAAGCTTGATCCTGCTGGAATTGTTGGTAAATCTTTTGTTTTATCTCCATACCTTGTCGCATTGTTGTTGCAATCTCTTGTCTGGCATGTGATATGTCATTTTGATTACATGTTGTGCTAGAATAATTTGGTTGCATATGAGATACGCCACAGCTTCTCAGAATAGAACTGTACTTTTGATAGTCTGTTTTTATCTGTGACAAATCAGCTGAACTTGAAATCTTTTCGCGGGAGTATTGCTCCCATGTTCCGTTGTACTGCCCAGAGTTTTGGGCGGTCTGCCAGTCATTGTAATATTGTGTTCTAAGTTCTGACATTTTCTTTTGAATGTCGGACAATCCTTGTCTTGCTGCATCAATCTCACCTTGAGCACACGAAACACTTGTCTGACCAGGTGGCATGTTTTGAACATCTGTTGTTCCAGTTGAAGTTATTTGGGTAGTATTACCTGAATCTGCATTAACAACACCAATCATTGATAGAGAAATTACAAGTGTAAGAATTGGTAGTGCGGCTAGTCTCGTATTCAAGTAATAAAAAGGAATTTTTCTGGCAATAAAAGATTGGTCAGTATTATTCTTTACATACACAACTTCACACGGAAACTTCCAAATTTGGAAAGAGTAAGAAATAGAAAAGGCAGCAAAACAGATCAAATGAAAATGACCAATTATTATTACTGTCTTGGTTGCAGGAAGATCATTGTAAGTAAGGACCGTGATTATGGTCCAAGATGTCCTGCCTGTAAAAAATTAACAAAAAAGTAATCTCATACTTTAGCGTCTTTATCGCAAGTTATGTCACTAAATTAGTTCTCTAAAAATGAAATTTGAACTTATTCGAAATTAGGACAACTGCACTTATTGATATGGCAACTACCAAGATGGATAGGGCACCAAATTCTGGGACCGCAACTACCTGTGAAAGATTTGGATTCATGTGTACTATGTCATCTGGGTTTATCCCGTGATTTTCAAAGCAATTTTGTAACGCTATCATCTTCTGATATCCTTGGCCTTGAGCAAGGTGAGAATGCAAATCCTCTAATGATATTGTTGGATTCGAACTTTTAATGGCATTTACTGCCGCATTATATGAACTGACCAAGAATTGGTATTGTTGGCCCACATCGGTAATGAAATGATTACCTGTACCATCAATGTATTCATAGTCTCCAGTGTAACAAAATTTCTGTACCGTATCACTTATTGCATGCGCAAATGGCTTATCTCCGAACATGATTAAAGTTGAAAATACTAGAACTAACATGAAAAGTATGACAAATTTCTTCAACAATTAGTCTCTTATGAGACTAGAACATTAACTTTTCAACAAATCATAATGTCATCTATTGTTCTGTTCTTGCTTGGTATAGGCGCACTTTCACTTAATTGTCACATGAGATCCAATACACCCATTTATTAAGAAAAAACTACTACCTTTTTCATGGAACAACGAATAACATGTGCAAACCACTCCGATGAAGAAATAGTTCTTGATGTAATAGGATGGAATAATTTTAACTGCCCAAAATGTGGTAGTGATTACTCTATTGGAAGAAAGGTAGTAGTAATGGATCCAAAAACTACCCACAGAACCTTAAGGAAATAACAAATCGGCAAAAGGTTCTATTTTCACTGTATCTATAACTTGTAATAGAATTCAAAACAAAAAAGGTTTGAATGGGTTTTGAGTTCATCCATACTGTTATTTGGTTTAAGCATAAATCATTGAAGATAATGAAAAGTTCTTGATATGTGCTCATTACACACTTTTAATTTGGTGCATTTTCTGCATATAATTTGTAAAATCATGCGTATTTGGGTGAGGTTATATTATATTTCCTAGAGGTTTAACATATATGCGCGTTCAAGTAGATTATGAAATGGCAAGAGAAAAGCAGATGTCCAATCAATCAATTTTGCAGGCAAAAAATATAGTAAAACACTTTGATCACAATGGAGAATCCATGCTTGCACTAGATGGAGTAAATTTAGAAGTACATGAAGGAGATTTTGTATGTCTAGTTGGACCATCAGGATGCGGCAAGTCCACATTTTTGAATATTATCGCAGGATTAGAAACGCCAGATTCTGGCGAAATTTTGCTTAGTGGCAAACCAGTAACAGGGCATGATGCCAAGATAATAATGGTATTTCAGGAAGGTGCCCTCTTTCCCTGGCTTAGCGTAATTGATAACGTCGAGTTTGGATTGAAAATGGCCAAAGTGCCAAAAAATAAACGCAATCAGATATCTCAGAGATATTTGGAAATGATGCAGCTAGACAAATTTGCAAATTCCTACATTCACCAGCTCTCAACAGGAATGAGGCAACGAGTAGCTATTGCAAGGGCACTTGCAATGGATCCAGACATTCTTTTGATGGACGAGCCATTTGCTGCACTGGATTCACAGACAAGGGACATGTTGATGGTAGAATTACAATTGATCTGGCAGAAAACAAAAAAAACCATAATTTTTGTAACTCACAATGTTTCCGAATCAGTAATACTTGGCGACAGAGTTGCTATATTCAAACATAGACCTTCCAAGATAAAAAGAGAGATAAGAATTGATTATCATAGACCTCGGCTTGTGGAAGATCAAAATCTATTAAAATATCAACATGAAATACTTGGAGAACTAAAAGATGAAGTAAAAGAAAGCATGAAAGATGGTTATGAAGACTTGGAACTATTCAACTAATAAATGCAAATAAAATTAACACATAACATGATAGATCTGAAATCAGATTTTTATTACACCGTTGTTGATCAAATATTCTATCCCTTTAACAAAATCATCATCAGATATCTGCCCCTGAGCCCACCAGCCAGCGTTTGTTTTAATCCATTTTGGTATTTGTGAAGATAAACCATTCACAGATTGACTCTGTGGAACTTTCATTATTCCCTGTTTTATCAAGTATTGAATTCCTTTGATAAAATCAGAATCTACAATTTGTCCCTCTGACCACCATTTTGCATTGTTTTTAATCCATGTCGGAATTTGAACGGTTCCTGTTTGCGGTATTTTGTTAGTGTTTGCTATTTCTCCCGTGCTAGATCCAATAGTATGATTGTTTGTTGCACCATTTTGGGTAACATTTGTACTTGCTATTTCTTCTGTGCCAGAAGTAAAGGTTGTAAAGTCATAATCGCCTGTAACTGGATTGATAAACTCAATCCAGTATTTTCCTTTTGCATTGTTATATTTGTCACTAAGATAAACCGTAGAATTTGATTTTGAAATAAAAATATCGTCGGCTAGTTTGCTACTTGAATCAATTATGAGAAGAGCCCCAAAAGTACTGTTTGTAAATTTGCTGGTATCTATGGATATCTTGATTCGATCATCTACAGAGTATGATGGCTTATTTGTGCTCAAAATATTCGTTCTTTGGTAGTCGCCCATTGATAGGTGCTGGTTATCAAATCCACCATCACCATAAATTGATTTAATTTCATTTGTGTCAAGTGCGGTAATGTCATAGTGGGTTACTCCCAGAATAGTAGCAGTGTCAATCATGATAGAAGGCATGTCTTCCATTCCATTGACAATCTTTTTTCGTTCCTCATCTGATACGGTATAGTGTCCAAGTCCAAGGGAATGACCTATCTCATGTGTTATTGTTGATGAAAGTTCCGTGTCGGTTGCAATATTGCCTGTATAGTATGGTTCGTAAACATATGTATAATATTCCGTATCGCCTACAATCCATTCAACCATCCGGTAATTTGGTTGGAAATCTAAATAGTAAATTTCAATGCTAGTCTTACCGGTTTCAAAATTTGGAATTGTAACTCCTAATGCAACAAATTCGTTATCTTTGGTTTCCGGTTTTGGAAGAAAATGAATTGTGATGTCGCATTTTGTATAGTCAAACCCAGTCTGCTGTACAATAGGAACTTTAATCAAATTTATGTTCCATACAGGATGTTTACCTGCAGCAGCGTTCAGTTTTGTTTTCCAATTTAATACTGAATATTCAGTTTTGTCTAATAATTGGCTCCCAAGTTTGGAAAAATTTGCGTTTGGTTGTGGTTCTAGTGCACAAATTGTTGGGCTCGCATGAACTCTTATTGGCATCTTTAGAAATTCATTAGCATATGCATAGTGAGATGGTATAGCAAAAATGGAGATGACAAAAAAACCAAGTATGACAACTGCAGCTCCGATTAATATTGGAGTCTTATTCCCTTGTGCATGAGGAAAGTCGTTTTGTTTGGTCATCATCCCATCACGTCATTTCTTTCACAAAATGTCACATATATGAGCTAGTTAGCTTAAAACGCAAGTATTTGCAACAAATTATAACATGCGATAGGCCTGAATTGCCTAATTCTATACAAGATTCGTAACAAAAACTGAAAAGCTGTCTGTATTAGTTGGTAGTTTTGAGTCTTGGATTAAACTCATGCATACATATTTGTGAGAATTTGATTTTAAATTAAAATAAAAAAGAAAAAAATTTGGATCTACTATTGAGTTCCAGTTGGTGGAACTGTAGTAGATGGGGTTGTTGTAGATGGTTGATGTGATTTCCATGCATGGCCTCCCATTTGGTGTCCACGCATTCCGTGTCCACCGCCAAGAAGTTCTCCTAGTTGCATTGGATAGCCTGGAGAAGTGTTTAACACTTTGCCGTTTCCTGCGTCTACTATTACAGAGTAGATGTTTGTACCATCAAACACTCTAAAGCTGTATACAACAGATCCTTGGATTACTGCCAAGCTTCCCCCTATCACCTGTCCGTTGGTTACTGTACCTGCAGCAGTGTTTGCCGCATCGGTGAACTTTGTCTGGACACTAGACAAAAGCATCTGTTTAAGGTTGACGGAACCTTGTATTTGTGGTGGTGTAGTAGGTTGTGTACTTGGTGTTGAAGTTGTTCCAGCAGTCTGTGCATATGCAAGTGATCCTCCGACTGTAGCACCTATTGCTACAATTAGCATCACAGCAAGTAGCTTTTGATTGCTGTTTAGATTTTTTGTATTCATTCTTATGGTGCGTTGCGCTAAAGAGTTTATAATAACTTGTGACACTTTGTTCATTAACTTTGTTAGTGAATGATCATGAAATTATTCCCAATTCAGATTTGGAATTCAAATTTTCTATATCTGATATATGAAAGTTTGTAAATAATATTACATTGAAGATTTCAAAATCAAAACACGAATTAATCAAAATTATGATATTACATTCCAACAAATAAAAACGGTAGAACTGATTTCATTGTTATTTGAGCACCAGCAGAAAATATATCTGCATAAAATGAGGGCAAAACCGTCATTACACATGCAACTAATGCATTGCAGTACATTTTTGTGTTCAATGATATCTAGATGGAGTTTGGTTAATAAAAAATTGCGACACTTTGTTCACTAACATGGTTAATTAACAAAGTTAAACAATTGTTTTATTTTAAACAGATAATCAACACATATGAAGAAAGGATTCAAGTTTGGCGATAAAAATGCAAAATTCAATCATCCTGTCAGAATAGAAAATTGGACTAAATTTGGCGACAAAGAATAATGCCAATTAATCCTAACTTTCTAGAGGCCACCGTACTAGTAAAAACTGTTCAAAACCATATGGATTGAATCATCATACCATGTTGGTTAAAGTAATAATGATGGTTATAAGATTCAAGTAATCCTTTTAAGTGAAAAAATCTGCCAAGATTCAGGTTGGTCAATAAATTCGTTCTATCGATTTTAGTGTTACTTTTACTTACGTCAACCGTGGCTATGCCTCCTGTATCAGCCATCAAAAAACCCAAGGACTGGGATGCACATCCACCAATACACATTAAGAGATCTGCTACAATAAGTCCGACTGGTCTGTCTCCTGTACAGATAGGACATGCATATGGTTTTGACAAGTTATCTTGTTACGGAACCAGTTCATGTGGCAGCGGGCAGACAATTGCGATAGTTGATTCGTATGATGATCCAAACATTGCAAATGACCTGAACACATTTGACACCCAATTTGGCCTACCATCTTGTACCACTGCTAATGGTTGCTTTACAAAAGCTACTCCGCAGGGTTTACCGGCAGGCAATACAGGTTGGGCACTTGAAGAGTCACTTGATGTGGAGTGGGCGCACGCGGTTGCCCCAGGTGCAAAAATAATTCTTGTGGAGGCAAAGGATTCGTTTATCAGCAGTCTGTTGAGTGCTATTGATTATGCTGTTACCCAACCTAATGTTCATCAGGTATCCATGAGTTGGGGAGGAGGAGACTCTGTTGATGACTCTGTTTATGATTCTCACTTTAATGTGGCAGGAGTAAGTTTTACCGCATCAGCAGGCGATAGTGGAAGTGGTGTGATTTATCCAGCCGCATCTCCATTTGTGGTAAGCGTCGGTGGGACCACACTTAATGTTGATGGTTCTGGAAATGTTCAGAGTGAGACTGCATGGAGTGGCAGCGGTGGAGGAGTTAGCTCGTATGAATCAAAACCAAGTTACCAAAACGGTTTCAATTCAAACAGTGGCAGGGGAGTTCCAGATGTTTCATATGACGCAGATCCTAATACAGGAGTTTCGGTGTATGATAGTTATGGTTATGGTGGATGGTTGCAGGTAGGTGGAACTAGTGTAGGTGCGCCACAATGGGCAGCAGCTATATCCATTATCAATGGCCAAAAAACAACTTCGTTTTCTGCAGCATCATTTGATCCAAATACTACTCTCTATAGTGCAGCAGGTGGAACCTCGTATAATTTTAACAATATTTACTTTAGGGATATTGCATCTGGTACTAACGGTAATTGTGGTTCAATTTGTACCGCACGTCTAGGATATGACTATGTCACAGGTCTAGGAAGTCCGTTGTCAAACAACTTGATACCGTATCTTTCAACCCCGCCGACTACAACTGTACCATCTTCTCCGACAAACCTTTCTGCAAAGCCGGTTTCATCATCGCAAATCAATCTATCATGGACTGCACCTACAAACAACGGAGGTTCTCCAATTACGGGTTATACAATTGAGAGATCTGCTGACGGTGGCACTAACTGGTCTAGTTTAGTACCCAACACTGGCAGTACTGCAACAACATATTCAGATACTGGACTGGCTTCTAATACATCTTATACCTACCGCATCTCTGCAATTAATTCTGTAGGGACAAGCTCTCCATCTAGTACCGCATCTGCAACAACAAGTTCTACAGCAGTTTCAACTACACTCATACTAAATGCAATCACACCACCCTCTGTACCTTGGGGTACTAGCGTGACTGTATCAGGAAAGCTAACCATAACCTCAAGTGGAACTGGTCTTGGAGGCAAGACAGTTACATTTAGCGGAACAGGAACAGCTAACCTTTTGTCTGTGGTAACTAGTTCTGACGGTACTTTCTCTGTAAGTGGTGCTTCACCAAGCTCTGTCCTATCAGGATGGACTGTCCAAGCTCACTTTGCCGGAGACTCTCAGTATCTTGGTGCAGATTCGGCTGTAAATGCATACAACACACTGATTCACAAGACGGTGTTTTGGAGTTTGAATGTTCCAACATCGGTAACACATGGAACTACTTACACCATTGACGGAAAGCTCAAGGACTCTACTACTGGCCTATTCTTGCCATCAAAGACTGTAACATTTACTGCAACCTCCCCAATAGTTATTCCAAATGCTGTGACAGATTCTACTGGCAAGTACAGCGTAGGCGGTTTGGTTGCACCTGCTGCAGGATCCTACAATATCCAAGCCAAATTTGCCGGAGACTCGCTGTATACTGCAAGCAGTTCAGTCACTAAAGTTCTGAAGGTAACCTAAAAAGGTTGTAGAATCATCGCAGATTATATTATCTTAGAAAAAAAGAATCAATGAAACTCGATAAGTAATATCTGTGTAACCAACCCTCCTACCAGTCTTACAAAGCTCAAACCTTTGTGTTTCCACTTGTGAGAATTTGATACTCGATAAAAAAAGAAAACTTTTGGTTAACAAGATTAGCATTTCCAGATTTGGCAGACCATATTTTTATTCCTTGCACTAAATAAAACAATGATGGATCTGGTCACCGATAGAAATAGCATATACGAAGTCTCAAACGTGATGGAAAAAAATCATTCCAATGAAGAACGCCATCATTCTACAAATTTATCCAATTTTCTGCATGAATTATCTAAAACTAAAAAACCCCATGATTATCATAATCATGATTGGATAACGATAGATAAACTTCCATATGTAACATTAATTCTTGAAAGCTACGCTGATTCCGATAAGAGGTGCATTCTTGAAGCTGCTATAGATATATCAAGAAACATATCTGAAATATTTGATGTATGTAATAAACCTCAAACTTCAATCTATCGAAAGGTAATCTCATTAATAGAATGCGGCTTGCTTGTACCAGATAGTTTTTCTTTCAAACATGGAAGAAAGTCAACTAAATACAAATCAATATTTGAAGAATTACAAATTGATATTATTAGAAACAAGATCTCGATAAAAGTCAAACCTACAATAAGATAATCAATTTACCATTTCAAACAGTTAAGGGAAATCAAAAGTTACAATCATTTCATGATTATTTGATTGATAGACAAAACATCACCTCGATCTTGCGAAACTGAAATTCATGTAAATGGCAAATGAAAAATTTTGATTCAGACTGAAGTTTTAGGACTGATATAAGTAATTAACTTTCTATGATTAGTCAACTTTTTTCTTTTCTTCTTTCTTCATTTTTTTGCATTATGCCGTTATACAGTTCCTTGATGACTTCAGTACTTGGATAAGTTTTCTCAAGAATCTCTCTTTTGATCCCAAATTCTTCTATCACTTTCCACATATCGTCTAGTGATACTTTATCTTTCGTTACAATATCAATTCCATAAACGGATGTCAAATCTATCAATTTGTTTTAGATTTGAATTATAAAAATACCATCTGCCAAAAATGGTAATCATATGAATTTCAAAGGATTTTGCTACCAGCGAATGTCGCAGATACACGTGATTCGTACCAAAAGCAATGACAAGAACATCGGCCACTACTGATTTTTTAACAAACTTTTAACCCTTGAGATACTAATTTGTGCAACCTTTTTCCTTTTCAATCATATCTTTTGCTAGTATGATGTCACTTAGAATTTTTTCTTTTCGTTCTTTTTCTTCTTTAGACATGTTAATTATTCCAACAAGACTGTTTTTTTTAACTAGCTCTTTGAATCTCGTTTTAATATCAGCACAGGACGCATTTCTTCCTAACCCCATGATTCTATAGGGGTCAAATCCTATAGTTACGCTTTGTATGGGTTTCTCATTTCTTTCTTGTCTTCTTTTTTGTTCTTCTCGCTGTCTTCTTTTGATCTCTTCCGCCACATTAATGGTCTTTGTTGGAGATTGTGAATCTGGTTTGGTTTGTTCTTTATAATTTCTTCTCCCATGTTCGTTTAATGCTTCGTCTGATGTTTGAGGTTCATAATTCTTGAATTGTGTTTTTGATCTTTGTTTAATTCGGCTTTTGTATCTGAACCTCCTTGACTTTATAAGATAGCCCACAATACCTGAGCCAGCTGCTATTACAATAATGATAACTAGCAATTGATTATCTGTTGGTAAGGCAGACACCAAAGATGGTTGGTTAGGTCCTATGTTAGATTCTGTATTATTTACTGTGCTAGTTTCTGTATTAGTTACTGCATTATGTTGATTATTTTCTGGCTGAATCTGATTTGTGATATTATTCGGAGGCTTGATTATAGTAGATTTTTCAAATACAAATGTAGTTTGAGCAACATGGAATTTTGATGTATATTGAACAAAAACAGTATAGGTGCCATCAACCCATGAATTTCCACCTAGATTGATTGTAGTTGAAAAGGTCTTATCTGCTAGAATACTTAGCTGCTGTGAAGTTATCATATTTCCATTAGGAGATTGTATTCTAAGAATTATGGGATAGACTGGTATTATTTGGCTTACTTGGCCCAAAATTATTATTTTATTACCACTAGTGTAGAATTGTTTGTCAGTTGAGACACTGACAACATAGTCAGGAGTTGAAGATGGATTTAGAATCTGAGGGATAGTAGAAATTATATTCAATGAAAGAAGATTACTTGCTGAGCCTCGATACTTCCCATATCCATCAAAGATAGCTTCTAGGTTTATTGTACCAGAGTTACCATCTCTAGTTTTTACTACCCACGTAAAGCCGAATTCTCCTTTTGAATCAGTACTACCGCTCTGAATAATTGAATTGGTGTCGGCATCAATAATCCGATAAGGAACATTTGGAATGCCCGAAGGCTGCGGGCTTAGATATTGTGTAATCTGACCTGCTAAATGTACCTCTTGGCCCTCAGTGAATTGATGTATCGCATCGTTAGCATAAAGTATTACATTTGTATTTGATTGTGAAGAATTTACATATGGCAGAATATTCATCCCACTAGCTAGTGTTAAAATTAAAACACCAACCACCAATTGTTTTCCCATATAATTACACGCCTACACAATAATCACGTACTTCCTGAATAATTAGTTTAGGAAGAGATTGGGTCTCTATTGATACAATATTTCTTCTAATGGTATTTTTCTTATTGATTATCTCTTGATTTTCCCATACTATCTATGACTCCAAGTTAGAACTCTCCAATACATATCCAAGTCATTCACCTAATTAGTGAATTTTTCTGTAACTGGATAACTCGCGAAAGTTTTATTTAATATGATAAACATTGAGGCAATAGGAACTGTAGGTATTTTGATGTTCAGACACACCAACCCCGTCTTTTCATCTTCCTACAGTTTCTGTCGTTTCATCAACTAAACCCTGAATTTGGAACAGAACCTGGACAAAACAAAGGTATTGTGGCAAAGTCAGTTTTTGGTGCATCGCACTGTTCTTATTTCATTGATTGTAGAAATTCGATTTTAGTGGTATAAGGAAACATCCTGTATCTGAATAGGTTGTTGTAAAAGCTTCAAAGGAAAAGTTCTATGATTTAAGCTGTGCTTTTACTATCACTTGATCTTTTTTAATATCGATTTCAAAGTTCTCAAATAATGATTTGTATCTAACAACTTTTCTACCATCTCGAGTGGTGATAAAATCATTTTTTACCAATAAACCACATTGTATGAGAGAATTGACCTTTCTATAACCCGAAGTATTTGATATTCTGCATTCATTTAGGATCTCGGAGATTATCATTGGTTTTTCAAGTATGGTCTTCAGTATACCGAGTTTTTGTGTATCACCAAGCGCATTTAGGATTGATCCGGCAAGAGACTTGTCTTCTATGGTCATCATGTCATTTCTAGATCCGGTAGTTATCAAACTAGCGGAAGAATCAGATTTGAATTGATTATCAGATAGATTGTTTAGGTGAGTTTGTTGAGTTAACATGATTGCAATTACTGTCTCCATTTCATTGATAGGGAACTTGACTAAATAATATTGGTAAGTACCGATGAAACACTTAGCAAGGGCTATAATAGAATAAATTTATGTTGTTGTGTTATAGAAGATACTTCTAGTTAAATGAATTAAGACATCGTGATTTTTTATTTGTTTTCAAAAGGGGAAATCGTGTTTTTCATGGAACATTACACAAGAAGATTATTACAATTAATTTTTAAAAGAATTAAACATAAGTAATCGTTTGCATGTCAATTAAGATTGGAGAGTCTCAGGCAATTAGTACTGCAACAAGGTTTCTTGAACAATACCATTCTGGAGTAATAGATAGATCTGCAATAAATGAAAACGGAGTGTGGGCAGTGGAGGTATCAGTAGGATTGACCAACAACAAAATGAAAAAAGTTATGGTGGATGCTAATACTGGAAGGATTCTAGGTTATTCTGATGTATCATCAAACAAAGAGGCCGATCCGATAGGAACGGGGTTGGTTATGACTACAATTGAAAAAGTTCTGCAAGAAATTGGAAAATCAACATATGAAACAGTTACTCACAAATTATACCAAGACTATCGCTGTTACCTATCTGATTGTTATGATTATCCTGAATATCTCAACAACGTTCTCAAGGGATTATTTGGAGAAAATTACCGCGGGATTGTAGATAATATCAAAATTAATCTCAAGGAGTTTTCTGATCAAAAGAAAATTATCCGTTTTCTTACCATATTGTCAAGGTAAATGGGCTACTGGAATCAACCTTCTATTCATTCTTCTGCAATTACTTTCAAGGATCTTTTCTTTAACATAAAGTATACCGGAGTGCCAATACAGATAGACGAATAGGTACCGCAGATCAAGCCAAAAAGTATTGCTAATGCAAAATTGTGTAGAGGTTCTGCACCAAACAAATACACACAAACAGCCGCAATTACAACAGTGATTACAGTATTAATTGACCGTGTCATCATTTGCCAGATGCTTTGATTGATAACTGTGTGCAGTTCGTTATGATTTTTTATTGAATGAAGCTTAAGGTTTTCACGAATCCTGTCAAAGATTACAATTGTATTATAAGTTGCAAATCCTATGACTGTCAATATTGCAGCAATGAATGTAACATCTATTTCCAACTTGAATATGGCAAACATGGCCAAAACAAAGTAAGCCGAGTTTAATACAGAGACTGCACTTGCGATAGAAAATCTCCACGAGAACCTTAATGCTACAAATGCAACAATAGCAGCAATGGCAGTCAGTATGACGTAAATTGCTTTTGTTTCCAAATCTCGAGCTACTGCTGGATCATACGTATTTTCTTCATACACGACATTTTTTGTATAATTTTCTTTGAAGGCGTTGATGATAGTGTTTACATCATCTGATTTTAGGACATTGTCAAATCTAGCTGCAATTTGATTGTTGTTCTGACCGCCGATTGCTACTGTTGCAGGTGGGACTCCTGCATTTTCCATTATACTTGTGGCATCATCTTGTGTGATTGGCTTGTCCAAGGTAATGTCAAGAGCCGTACCTGCTTTGAAATCAATATCATAGTCTAGTTCTGTTGTAAATAACATGAATGCTCCTATTCCTGCAATAACTGCAGAAATTACAAAAAATTTGTAACGATGTTTTACAAAGCTAAAATGTTTGAATGATTCAGAAGATGGTTTGATCCTGATGCCAAAAAAGGTTGGATGTTTTACAGTGTTACTTTTAACGAGCAAGTTCAACAGTAACCTAGAAAGAAAGACATTACTTACTATACTGACTACAATACTAAGTATCAAAGTAAACGCAAATCCTTTGATTGGCCCTATACCTGCAAAGAACAGCACTAATGCTGCAATAACTGTTGTAATGTTTGCGTGCATAATTATGTGAAAGGCGTTATGTTCCCCTTCTTTGAGTGATTCAGCAATTGATTTTCCTTTTCTGAGTTCTTCCTTGATTCTTTCATAGGCAATGATATTTGCATCTACAGCAATTCCCATTCCAAGAACAAAAGTCACTACTGCTGCAAGAGATAATACTCCATGGAACATGTTAAAGGCAAGTAAAAGAAGCCACAGATATGTTACTACAGTAAAGCTTGCAACAAGTCCTACACCTCGATAAAATATTATCATAAATGACAAAATGATTCCTAAGGCAATCATTCCTGCCCAAAACGTAGCTTTTAGATCTGATTTGCCTAATACACCACCAACAGTCTCTGAATATTTTTCTGTTAATTTTAGTGGTAAATTGTTTTGAGCGTCCATTATTGATCTTACTTGTGCATTGCTTGAGACCCCCGCAAGGTCTACTCTTATCTCATGATCTCCCTCTATGCTTACCTGTGGCTCGGAGACTCCAAGTGAGTTTGCACGTGCAGCCAAGATATTCGCTGCTTTTAGCAAAGCATCTTTGTCAACTGGTTTTCCAGATTGGAGTGATTCTGCGGTATAAAGTATTTCATAGCCACCCTTGAACTCCAGCCCTATTGTGGTATGGGATATTAGGTAAGGCGTAGTGTATGCTATCAGAGAAGAAATACCAAGTATTATCAAAATAAAAACTGAAAAAGATTTTTTTAGCATAATTGAAAGATATTCCTATAAGAAAAATCCTCAAATTTTGGTATATTATGCTTTTGGTACATTCGACTAATTGTGCTTATGCTGATCTGAGGAAAAATAGGAAATATGGTATAAGAATTTAATTATCGTATGATATTTTTTTCATACAAGTACTTGATTGAATTAACAAATTCATTTTCAGTTATTTTTTCATTTGCAAACCAATAACCTAATTTGATAAACCAAGTGGGCATGAAATGGGCTTCAATGCCTGCATCACCTAGCAACTCCTTGTTTGAAATTGACTCGGTAGAATTTCCAAGCCATTCATTAATATCATTTTTCATGTCTCCCACATCCTTCCCCTGAAGTGCTCTTACTATGGAATCATCGTATAGGATTTGATAATCAGGGTAACAATTCATCATTATACCATTATTAATTTTATAAAACTTCCAGTCCGCACACGAAATATCGTATTCAAATCTTGAATCGTCATACTTCCAGCCAAAACCATTACCTATACTTGGAATTGGATATCCGTGTCCTTTGACTAGGCTGATAGTGTTTGTATCATAGTTAGCATTAACCTCTGCATATAGAGCATTAGGATAAAGATAAACAACATTTGGATGGCTTGTTATGGCTTGGAACTCTTTGTAAGTAACATATTCATTATGCAAAAGAATGATCCTGTCATATTTTTTTAGAATATCGGGATTTTTGTCAATATCTATGTCAGTGATGTGAGGGTAGTTTAGCATTGTTAGCACTAAAGCAGCTCCAATACTAGAAGTGAAATCCCCTTTGATCTGAGTTGGAATATTAACTGTCAGGCATACTGCATCGCATTTTTTCTTAAAGTAATTGTAAAACCCATTTTGACCATATGCAGCCTGCGTGAAAATCGGATAAACAAATACAGTGTCTTGTGGTTTGTACTTGGATAATCCTACTTCCTGATAGAATTCTTTGAGTTCAGGTCTTAAAGCCAATACTAGTGATTTTACTTTACCATTGTCATCATAAACTGGTGTTAGAGTAAAATGCGGTTTAGTTGGTGGAAAATTTGTCGTTTGGGCACTCCAAAAAGGACTTGCAGTAACATTTGAGTAATAATTTGTGACTGTTTGTTTTGGAAGGGTGTCAAAATTGTATTGAGTGTTGTTTGATATCGGTTGAGCAAAAACCAAATTCCCTGAAACTAAACTGCAAAATAACAATATAGCAACAAACACTATACATATTCTCAAACTAATCATATGAATCAATATTTCTTCAATATCTTAAATTCATAGGTTCTATCAATATTTGGAATCTCTGAAATTCTTGAAAGAATCTGATGCCTTTTTCTGTAATGATGAAAATACGATTTCTATCGTCTTTATCTGTTTTAATTAATCCTGCATCAATTAGCTTCTGACATTTCTCAAGAACTGCATAGTGTGAGAGATTTGCTCTTCTAGATATCGATGATATTATTGCACCTTGTGCGCCACAATCTCTTGCTACGCACAAAATGTCTCCAATTATTCCCATTTCAGAACGATATTGTTTTGGTGTGTTTGATTTTTGTGTGACAATTTCATTAAGCATCTGAATTCATATACAAAAAGAATAATTTTGTATATTATATTTGAGGTACGGTTGTCTAATTAGGATCTTCTAATCTCAGCAACCCGCTCACATGATGATATAACATTAAAAGATTTTTCTCGCTATGATTTTTGTTTTTTTACTATTGCCAAAAAGAAAAACCCCAATATGACAAATCCTGTTATCGATAA
>Ga0210384_10004234_pt1 | contig 16111 bp, 14 predicted proteins | sample IncBWH2MmetaG_FD_160574 | JGI IMG/M metagenome (GOLD analysis project Ga0210384, IMG submission 160574) | Forest soil microbial communities from Barre Woods Harvard Forest LTER site, Petersham, Massachusetts, United States - Inc-BW-H-2-M | ecosystem: Environmental > Terrestrial > Soil >...
CCCGTTGGTTCGATTCCTCCCGCCGGCACCACTGAATAAAAACAACTTAGCGAAGATTTTTCTGCCCCGCGCAACCGCCGCGTAACTTTGCCTGAAAGAAAAAGACCGCCCTCGAACGTGCTTGCGGAAATAGCGTTTGATACCCTACGGTGTTCTCGGTATTTTCCTTTGCGGAAAGACTGATAGTCTGGTTTCTCTCAAAGAGGTTTTTCTGACCAGGATTTTAATCGCCGACGACCGTCAGCTAATGCGCGATGCGCTAAAAGCAATCTTTGCACTGCGTCCGACTTGGAAAGTATGCGGCGAAGCCAGCGATGGTGCCGAAGCAGTAGCGAAAGCGGTTCAACTGCAACCCGACCTTGTTATTTTAGATTTTAAGATGCCGCTTGCCGATGGTATCCGCGCAGCAAGCGAAATTTTAACGGCGATGCCATCGACTCCGATCGTGATGTACACGCTTTATAAAACGGAAGAATTGGAATCGGCAGCCAAGTTAGTGGGTGTTCGCGCGGTCGTCGGGAAAGAAGATGGTGTTCGCAATTTGCTAAGCGCTGTCGACGCTGAGCTGGCGGCTAAATAGTATCGCGTGTTGAAGCGGTCAGCTGGTTACAACCTCGGGCCAAGTTTTTTTTGCCCCGCGTAACCGCCGCGTCACTTTTATCGCTGCCCTCACCAATGTTAGCGGTCAGGACGGGCTTCAAACTGATGGATGACGCCGGATACTTCCTCTCTTCTGTTGCGCTTTTTTATACCGCGAAGCAAGCCTAATAAACGCTCTACGAAAGCCTCGCTTCAAAACCATGCAGTGATCGCAATTGTTTTTTTTGGTCGTTGGCGCGGAGGCTTTCATCAACGAAGCATTCGGGATGGCTCCTAAGTGTCGGCAAGGTGACCCCGACGAAAAAAAGAATTACAACTTTCGCCGAACTGGGCAGACAAATCGAAGAGTCTCACGGGTCGCTAGAATTGAAATATCAAACTGCAGGTGGTCACATCACTTCGGGGTGGACGTCGCTGCTGGATTCTTACACTGGTACAGTGAGCGCAAGGCTTCGAAGAATGGCTTAACGCTTGCATCAACGGCAACATTGCCGGAATATCTGACTCCCTCTTGAGCATCCAGATAAACTTCAGCACTGCTCTCGGCAGCGCGGAAATGCAGCGGCTGCGGTGCCGGAGTCGTCTTGTCGCTCAGGGACAGAAGCCTTCCGCTCTCGCAGGTGTAGGACTTCACCCAGAGCGAATCAAACAGGGCCTTCGCGCTCGCCTCCGGTTGCATGTCACCCGAATAGGTGATCCTCTCCGCGTTCCACTCCAACATCCCGTTTCGGCCTTCATTGCCGTGGAATTTGATGACGTGCCGGGAATCCTGAGGTGCGGGAAAGGCCTGGCCATCTGCTGTAGAAGCCTCGTCCGCGGCTTTTTTCGTTTTGGCCGAAGAGCCGGAAATGATCTGTGCCGGATACGGAAGGTCCACTGAACCAATCATGCCGGTCCGCGTATCGCAGGCGAGTAATCGAATGCGCGCGGTTTCCGGTTTTGGCACGAACGAGATTGTATGCGAAATGCCGTGTGCTTTTATGGATTGATACTCAATTTCAGTGAATTTCTGTCCGACGCTCTGACGATTGTATTGCAGCGGCAGCCCCTGCGCGTTGAACATGCAAGTGGCAAGTTCAATCTTCACATTTCGCATCCCGCCGTCGGGCGCTCCGAACGAAAGAGCATTGGGGTCGATGACCACAACATACTTTGTTTGCCCCGGTTGATCAGGAGGCAAGGCCCTGGCTTCGAGAAGAATCGAGGTAGCCGTCAAAAAATCGTTGCAGGCGGCTTGAGATATATGAGCATCCGTGTCCTTCGCATCCTTCGCCGAAATCGTGGCATCGGCTTCGCGCGCAAAGTACCCTTCACGAAATGAGAGCTGTGCGCCTGGCCGTGAAGTCTTCACGGAAATCCGGCGAAACTCTCCGTGCCAATTTGTGTCGTTGGGGTAATAGCTCAGCTCATAGTAAGACGAAGAATCGTCGATCGCTCTTTTCACGCATTCCGAGAGGTCGTTATCATTCAGACAGACTTTTCCGCCGGTTTGCTGCGCAAGGTTTTGCATGGATTCTTCAGTTGAGAAACGCACGTTGCTTTCGCGGTTCAACGTAGCTCCTTCTGAAAAAGGATTCGCCCTCCCGCGCGACTGTGCGTCGAAGAACGCCGGCGTTTGCATACCTCGGGGGTCAACGGGATAAACGGCGATCTGGGCATCCGTTAACGCGCTCGCCACGGCGCTCATCGCGGCGCCGTAGTTGCGCATTCCACTGAACTTGGCCACCATCGTGAGGTTTGCGTCCGGCGTGATAGCCAGCGGAAACGCGGACGATAGCCATAACAGGTTTTTCCTGCCAGGGTAGCCGCTGACGTGGCGTGCAATCAAACGCAACGCGTCGAAGGTCAACTTTACGCGCATGTCCATCGATTCCGCGTATTGCTCTCTTTCAAATCGCTGTAGTTCCAACGCGCGCATCGCCAGCATTGCGTTGGAGTTACTGCCTGGGCGCGGCGCTCCTCCGGGAACGTCGCTTTGCCCCTCAGCTCCCGCCATTTGTTCCAGCAGCGAAGAGTGACTTAACGTGTCGTCGCGAGCGTCTTTCGCCTGGAGGTTGGTGGCCTCCAGCGAGAGAGCCAGCTGCGCGGCAGCATGGAGCAGCTTCGTGTCTGTCGTAAATCCTTGCAGCAATCGCAGTTCTCTCCCGAGCAGGAAAACCGCCATGGGAACGTCGCTCGGAGCGGAAGCCAGCAGCCGAACCATTTGCTGCCGCACCTGCAATTGTGTTGTGGCATCCGTGTTCAGTCCATCCACCAATAAAATCGTGGGCGGCGCGGACAAGTTCTTTGTAGACACCAGATTCGTAAACACCCCGGCAGGAAGCAGCACCGCCGAGCTTTCCGAGTTTTTCAAAGAACGATCCAGAAACCGGAAAGATGCGATTTGTTGTTGGCTCTTGTGTGACCCTGATTGCTCGGAAATCTGAAAGTCCTCGGCAGTCAGGTCACGCACCGGATTTCCATGGCGATCTCTCGCCACCACGTCCACCGTAACGAGTCGCGTGGTCACCTTCAAAACTGCGGAAGGTTCCTGCTGTCGAGGTGGCGTTTGCAGCTGGTCCCGTTGCTTGGAAACCCCCGCTGTGCAAAGGAAAAGAACAGGTACAGCGATAGAAAAGAATCGGGCGGTGGTTCGTCTGGTTGGAGTAGACGAAATATTCATTTCAGTCGACGCGCGTCATCCGGGTCCTGTCGCCTTGGTGTTGTCTGATGATATAAGTCTAATTCAGGGTGCGGTAATTTTCGATGCAGTTTAGCCGGTCTTAGGCACTTGACCACGGCTACCCCGCACTTGCTAAGTACGAATACAAAATTTTTGGGTAACGCTGATTTTGCGCCCCAAACATACGGCGATGGCAGACCATGTCCATGTTCAAGTTATACGGTCTTCCCCCGATAGGCAGCATTCACCTGCAGGATAAAATCACAAGCCGGGTAATGCATCGACGCGATCGAGAGAATTGAGGAAGTATGAATAAATTTGTTTATACCTCGGCCTTGAGCCTACTTTGTGTGCACGCCGCGTACGCCGCTCCGCAACAGCGCGAACGCACGCGAGATTCGCAGGCGCCGTCTCTGATAAATATTCGTGTATCGAGAACCGTGCAGGCGGTGAACTACCGCGACAGGGCTTCCACCAAAATCGATTTTCGGGGTACGCCGCTCATGCCGCGAGCCGAAGGAAAAGCCGACATTGAAGCTAAGCGCGGACGAATTGGAATTAAAGCTGAATTGGAACATCTCGAGCTGCCGTCAACTTTCGGCTCGGCCTATTTAACCTACGTGCTGTGGGCTATTTCGCCCGAAGGCAACCCCAATAATCTGGGCGAGGTGGTCCTCGACGGCAGTAAGAGCAAACTGGAAGTCACCACCAACCTGCAAACATTCGCTGTGATTGTAACCGCTGAGCCGTATTTCGCGGTCAGTTTTCCCAGCGAAGTAGTGGTCATTGAAAATGTGGTCCGTGGGGACACCAAGGGCTCCGTGAGCACCGTGGATGCAAGATTTGAACTCTTAAAGCGCGGCGTCTACGATGATATGCGTTTAGAGCGTTTCACTACCGATGCCAGCGCTCCCCTATCGCTGTACGAGGCTCGTAATGCTTTGCGCATTGCGAAGGCTCAAGGAGCCGCTCAGTACGCGCCTGAGTCATGGGCAAAAGCCGAAGACGCTATGCGGCGGGCCGAGGATTATCAGTTACGCAAGCAACATAAGGCTGTGCCGACAGCTGCAAGAGAAGCAGTGCAAGCCGCGGAAGACGCGCGCAACATCGCCGTAAAACGCCAGGAAGACGAGCGCATCGCTCAACAACAGCGCGAGGCCGATGAGCAAACACGCCGCGCCAAGGCCGCTCAGGAGGACGAAGCCCAGCGCCGCACAGATGCTGAGCGCCAGAGACTGCAAGCAGAGGTAGCTGCCGCGCAAGAGGCTAAGGCCCGTGCCGAGGCGGATGCGCAGCGTCAAGCAGCCATGCTCCAGGAACAGCAGGCTCGTGAGCAAGCTCAGGATGCTCGATCGCAGGCGCAACAAGCTCAACAACAGGCTCAGCTCGCCCAACAACAGGCCGCGCAATCCGAACGTAACCAGCAGGAACTCCGTGCCAAGCTCCTTCTACAATTCAATCGCATTCTCGAAACTCGCGATACCGTGCGTGGCTTGGTTGTAAATATAGGCGACGTATTATTCGACACCGGAAAATATACCTTGCGTCCCCCAGCGCGGGAGGCCTTGGCTAAACTATCTGGCATTGTGCTCGCCTACCCAGGACTGAAACTGCAGGTGGAGGGTCACACCGATTCCACTGGCACGACGGCATTCAACCAGAAGCTTTCTGAGCAAAGAGCCATGACTGTTCGTGATTATCTCGTCCAGCAGAGCGTGGATATGAATTCCGTCACCGCGGCTGGCCTCGGTCAAGACATGCCTATCGCCGATAATTCGACCGCAGCCGGACGTCAGAAAAATCGACGCGTGGAAATCATCGTCAGCGGGGAAGTAATTGGCACCAAGATCGGTGGCCAGCCGGGAGATCCACCACCGCAGTAGCAATTAATTCAATTCAGGCGCATGAAACGAGCCGAGATGTTGGCGCCTTTTTCTTTTCTCTTAACTCTTCTTCGTATCAACCTTGAGGTTAACTACAATTTCTTTGCGACTTTCAAAACTCGAAATTGTGCGCGTGGGCGATTTGGCGCCATCCTTTTCGGCGTGCAGTTCGTAGTCGGTATTGGGATCGAGGCCGCTGAACCTGTAATTTCCAGTATCGTCCGCAATATAGCTGCGCACCGCATTGGTCCGCGTATTCTTCAGGAACACCACTGCGCCAGGTATCGGTGTTTCCGGTTTATCGGTGACAATTCCATGGACGCTGCGGAGTTGCGACTCGTGCTTGGCGTCTTGAGCAGCGGCGAACGAGGCAAGGAATAACAGTGCTAGCGCCAACCCAACAATCTGTCGCGCATACTTCATTTTTTACCTCCGCTGACCGGTTGCATATGCAAAATAACGCTCTCTTCCGATTGCCCGTTTATGGCCTGGGATTGTTTGGCATAGCCTTTATTCTCGGCGGCGATTTCGTAATCGGGGCCTTTACGCACGCGCACCGCGAATTCTCCTCGAGAATTCGAATAGGTCTCCCAGCGGGGTTTCTTTTGATCGGACCTGCGGATTCGTAATTTAACGCCCGGCAAAGCCAGACCGCGCTCGTCGAAAACGGTTCCGCGAATCAGCAGATCGTCGGCATGACTGTGTTTGGATTTCCGTGCCGACGAAGAATCGGAAGGCGGGGACTGCGTACCAGCCGATGTCGTTGCATCCTGCCTGGCAATAAGGGACACGGGGGCGGTAAGCAATATAGCCGTGAGAATGATGACACACCGTTTGCGATGCATCATTTCCTCCGCCTATTTGGATGATGGCCCAAGCACTGAAGATGCCACACTACGAAAATCGCCCTCACTCTTCGTCTAACTCTTCCTCTTCTTCTTCTTCATCGAGCAGATCTCCGTTTTCGGCGACCTCGACGGTCTCTTCGTCATCATCGTCATCGTCTTCTTCCTCATCATCGGAGATGATGTTGAGGTGAACCGGGTGGGTCTGCGAGACTTCCAGCTCGGATTCGCATTCCGGGCAACTGAGAATCTCGCCTTCTTCTACTTCGTCTTCATCGACATCTATTTCGGTGGCACACTCGGGGCAGCGAATCACGGCTCCATCCTCCATCGATTTGTTAGCCCGGCAGCCCGCGAAGCCCGCTCACTGCCGCGAGCCTATTATATACTCCGCAGTATGAAGTCAACCGTGTAGGTAAAGTGTTATGTGTAGAAATTGGGCATTAAATGTGCCCCAGTAACACGTTTCCGCTTAATAATGGCCTCTTCGCGCGAATATCCTGAGCGCCCCTTGGTTGGCGTGGGTGGTGTGGTGATTGACAACGGCCGGGCGCTATTGATCCGGCGGGCCAGCGAGCCCCTGCGCGGCGAATGGTCCATTCCCGGAGGCATGCTTGAATTGGGTGAAACCCTCGAAGAAGGTGTTGCCCGGGAATTGCTCGAGGAGACCGGCCTGCAGGTCCGGGTGCTCGAGCTGATCGAAGTCTTCGATCGTATCGTGTACACACCGAACGGCGAAACTGCCGGTGGTGATAACTTGGAGCGACCGCGTTTCCATTACGTGATCGCCGATTATCTTTGCGAGCGCATCAGCGGTGAACACGCCGCCGCGAGCGACGTCACCGATGCGGCGTTTGCGAATGAAGAAGATTTACACCGGTTTCACTTGACCGAAACGGCTTTGCGCATTCTACATAAAGCTTTCGCCATGGATCGCGCGCGTCATGGCGGCCGAAGGATCACAGGCTAGGCAGCCGGCAATGTTCCCCGTGTGCGTTCACGCCTGCTAAATTCCTGCACCGCCATGTGCAGATCGCTGGCGGTGAAATCCGGCCAGCGTTTTTGAAGAAAAACAAATTCCGCGAAGGCGCATTCCCACAACAAAAAATCGGAAAGCCTTTGTTCCCCGCCGGTGCGGATCAGCAAGTCCACATCGGTCGATCCTCCGCGAAAGTCCACAAGAATTTTGCCGAAAGCTTCGCAGGATAATTCCGTAACCTTGTAAAAGCGGCACGCCGCCTGATAAATCGCTTCACGCGCGGAGTAATCGATTGCCAGGCGAAGATGCAACCGGTTGCCACCCGCGGTCGCAGCCTCGGCATCCCCGATTGTCTGACGCAAGTTGACCGGCAAGCGGTCGCGCCGTCCGATCACTGTGAAACGCACCCCTTCTTCCATGCAGTGGGATGTTTCGGTAAGCAAATATTCGTGCAGAAGCCGCAGAATCCCTGCGATCTCTGGCGCAGGCCTCTGCCAGTTGGCGGAAGACAACGCGAATAACGTCAAAGTGTGAATACCCATGCTCGGAGCCGCCTCGATAATCTCTCGTGCGGTTTCCGCCCCGGCGCGGTGCCCAGCGGATCGCGGAAGGCCCTTGGCCGTAGCCCATCGCCCGTTTCCATCCGAGATGATGGCCACATGAATGCCGCTGCTAGCCGACCGGGTGTTGGAACCTGATTCGATAGAAGTTAAAGAAGGCATGGTCGCCTCGCTGATAATTTATTATCGCAAACTACTCTATAAAACAAAGTAAATACGCCTGGAAGTACCGTCGCCCCACGGTCATTCCCGCGCCTATTTCTCCCGTGTCGCCCGTATCAATGCTTCCATGTGATTCAGGTAACGTTCCAGCGCTTTGCGCCCGGCCCCGGCCAGCCGATATTCAGTCTTGGGCAAGCGGCCATCGAAGGACTTGCTGCACACGATATAACTGGCCTCTTCCAACTTACGCGCATGCACACTTAGATTTCCGTCAGTGGTCTTCAAAAGCGCTTTCAATTCGTTGAACGTCAACGATCGGTTCACCGCCAACGCGCTTACGATGCCCAGCCGGATGCGTTCGTGAATCAAGCGATCGAGATCCGGCGAAACCGCCTCGCGCGTTTGTTCTCGTACCGTTGCCGGGGAATCCTCGCGCTGCCTGGCACGTGGAACGCGGTCTTGTGGAGCTGCAGAAGACTTAGCCATATCCTTAACCTCCGTAGTGCCGGGCGATCCATAGGCCGAACGCGATTTGCACCACTCCGAAACCCGCGGCCATGAAGTAATTTCCCCAGGCTGCTGGTGCGAACAACGCGCAACCGCCCAAGCCCATCAGGCACAGTCCCATCACCGGTACTACCCGCACAGAAAAAGCGCCGCCGGTCACTACCGCCGCGCCATATAGCAACAACCAGACGGCCGGCAAAATCGCGAATGATCCTGAACTGTAGAACGCAAATGTCATCAAACCGCCAACAATGATCGGAGGCGCAAAGCTAAGAAGAAATTTTCGGCCTGGACCCGAGAAAAGTTTTGAATTAGCGCGATGCGCTTTAGTAGCCGCGGCCGGGGCGGCTATGGCTACCGCGATGAACGCTTCCACCAGCCATACGCCAAACCAGGCACGCGGCGTGGTCTGCATGGACGCGACCTTGGCTGCAACTATCGCGGTGATCCCCATCGCCACGCCACCCCATCCCGGCACGGCGGTAAATTCCGCCGCCGATTCCATGGTTTCGCGGATGTAGCGAAGATGGTCCGCCGCCCGCGCGTCGATGGGAATGGGACCGGTTCTGGGAGCAGGGACGGAGCTGGTCTTCAACATGGTCACTTCAACCTTGTCAATTCTGAGAGCTTAAACGTCGCCAGAAAACTAGCAGACGTATTATGAGCTGTCAAGTACTTTATGGAGCAAAGTACAATCACGCGGCCGCAACGCTTCGGCTGGCCCGCGCATACCGTCCGCTCATCGCGTTCCAGCGAATCGTGAATATGTCCGCGAACATTTTGAGGCTGTCGCCCAGCATGCTGACTTTTGTCGCCGGTGAGTGTCCCCAGCGCACCGGAATTTCGACGGCTCGCAATCCGTGATGCCTCGCCAGGTATAACAATTCCGGATCAAACCCGAATCCCTCAATGCGCTGTTGCGCGAAAATAATCCGGCAGCGCTCCCGCCGAAACGCTTTGAATCCGCATTGCGTATCCACAAACGGCAGACGCAACACGATGCGCACAATTTTGTTGAAGATGATGCCCGCGAACTCCCGAAAAATTGATTGGTGCGTGCTGATCAGGCTGCGATCCATCGCTCTCGATCCGAGGGCCACATCGTAGCCATTATTTAGCGCTGTTAGAAGTTTGTCGGACTCCTCAATAGGCGCGGAGAGATCAGCGTCCGTGAACAGCACCATGTCGCCCTGCGCCTCCAGCATTCCATGACGTACGCTGTACCCTTTTCCGCGATTGGTGCCGTTTGAAAGCACGCGCAGTCCGGTAAGCTTCCCGTGGAATGATTCCGCCACCGCTGCAGTTCGATCCGTCGAGCCATCGTCTACGACCAGCACTTCGGTGCGTAGTCCCAGCGTGGGCAGATACTCAGCGATGCGTTGTAATGTTTCCGGCAAACGCGCCTCTTCATTGTAGGAGGGGATAATGATGGACAGATCGAAACAGCTGGCGTTCATTATCTCGAATCCTTCGAGACCTTCGCCTCGGACGTCCGCGCGTCAAGCGTTGCAACAATCTCATCCATTTGTTGCAGGGTAAAATCGCACTCGCTTTCCGTATTGTAAAAATGCGGCGAAATGCGTACTCCCGCTTTTGGGCGATAGTCGACGAGGATATTGCGCTGCACCAATTCCTGGCACACTTCGGCTGCGCGGGGACATTCCACCGATACCGTTCCAGCGCGCTCCGCCCCATCTACCGGGGTATTCACCTGCCAGCCGCGCGATTTTGCGTCCGCCAGAATCCGCGCGGTCATACGCAGCGACTTTTCTCGAATGGCGCGGACGCCGACCTTATTAATCATGTCCAGCCCAGGTTGGCACGCATAGAGCGCCGGGATATGCGGCGTTCCATTCAAAAATCCAAACGAATCTTCGCGCCGGTCTATCGCGCCGGTTTCAAATTCGAAAGGGCGCCGGTGCGCGAGCCATCCGGTCAGAGACGGTCTTAACTTTGCGCGCAAATCTTCACGCACATACAAATACGCCACGCCTGGACCACCGCACAGCCATTTCAAAACTCCGCCCACGGCGAAGTCCACCTCTAGACTCCTCACATCGAGTGGTATTGCCCCGGTTGCCTGGAACACGTCGAGTATCACGTACGCGCCAACGCGATGAGCCCGTTCAATGATCTCGCGCGCATTCACAATGTACGAACTGCGAAACAATACCTGCGAGATGGGCACCAGGAGGGTGGTCTCGTCAATCGCCGCCAGCAACTTGTCCAGATCGAGGCGAATCGGATCTGCGCTGGCTACCGTCTCAATGCGCGCGCCATGGCGACGCTGTTCATTATAAAAATATTGAACCGACGGAAATTCCTGTACCACCATAACAACTTTGTTTCGCGCACCTCGGAAATCAAAACAGGAGCTGATGATCGCCTGCGTAATGGTGACGTTCTGGTGCAACGATAACTCACCGGCTCCGGCGCCGATCAGTGGCGCGATCTTGTCGCCCACGCCCACGGCCATCTCCCACCAACCCTCTTCCCATGCGCGAATCCCGCGGTTTCCCCACGAATCCGCATAAGCGCGCACGCTTTCATAAACCGCACGAGGCATGGCACCGAGCGAATTGCTGATCATATAGGTCGATTTTTCCAGTATCGGAAACTCGCCGCGCAACTGGAGAAGGTCATTCATAGGGTTTTGCGCATTGTATTTTAGCCCGAAGGTATTCGCCACCGAAGAAGCCACAGGCGCGCCTTCCCTTCCATGACCAAGGCCTCCATTTCGGGAAATCTCGTTCACGCAACCGGCTCAGCGCGTCCAATTATTTTTTACAAGACGGCGTTACCTTGAATCTCTGCGAGACGCGCCTTCAAAATGCGCTCGAATAAGTGGTAACCTCTTTTATGGGGAATCGCCCGCGTCTTCACTTCATTACCGATTCCCAAACATTGTTCTGACTTTTCATCATAGCGAGGCCATTCCGTAAGCCCAGTTCCATTGGGATTGCCGGTCTTGGCGAATTGCGTCCAATAATCGCCCATCAAGGCCGCAAGCTTCTTATCGTTCTCATCAGGCTTCCAACTTTTCCAATAGGTATCTCCGACAAACATCATTTCTTCGCTATGAAACGCGCCAAGCCGAGCAAAAGACCCACGCCCGACGTAAGAAAAATAGTAAAGATATGCAGGTTGACCATACTGCGTCGTTATTCTCGCCAATCGATAAGAACCAAATCCAAAATCGTAATCTGTCTGCATTCTTACAAATACATTCTGAGCTTCCCTATCGGAATTAGCCGGATACTGTTTCCAAACCTCATCGGCGAATTCGCGGAATTCTCCAGTGAGCCACTTGCGATACTCAGCGACGGTTTTTGGGCGGGAATTTTCTAACGCGAGCGGATCGGATTTGCCAAAGACGGTGGTTTCGTGCGAATTGCTGCCAATCAATACCGGGACGCGGGCCTGTCGGCCTTCCGCGTAAGTCAACGCGGGTTGCGATGGCACGATCCATCCGTCAACGATGACGCCAAAATCGCCGGACTCCAAATCCTGGGAAGCTTTCAGAAGTTTGTCTACCGGGAGGGTTCGCAATCTATCCGCCGCATTTTTTTCATTCGGGATTCCGAGTGCAGCGGTGAGCCGCATCCCTAGCTTCTCTCCGGGACCGTGGTTGAGGTAATAGTTCTGCTGCTGGCGTAATGCGGAATAGAGGGAGTCCATGCAGACACCGCTTTCCAAAATAGCTCTATGAATCAGCCCCTTCGAAAGTGGGGACGCCAATAAATGGCAAACATCCTCGCCGCCCGACGATGCTCCGAACACTGTGACGGAACCCGGATCTCCTCCAAACGCACCAATGTTTTTCTGCACCCATTGCAGTGCTGCAATTTGATCCAGAAGCCCGTAATTCCCAGACGAGTTATGTGTCGACTCGGCAGTCAGCGCGGGATGCGCTAAATATCCAAGCACTCCGAGCCGGTAGTCAAGGCTCACGACGATCACTCCTTTGCGTGCGAGCGCTGGTTCTATCAGGGGCGTGTGGCTTGAACCCTCGACATTGCCGCCGCCATGAATCCACACCATTACTGGCTGCTTCTGCTGTGCGGATAAATCAGCCGTCCATACGTTCAGATAGAGGCAGTCCTCGCTCGTTTCCAGTTGATCGACACCAGCCATTTCAGCCCACCAGGAGCTTAGCCGCTGCGGACACGCTGGGGAGAACTTCGACGCGCTGCGAACTGCTTCCCACCGTTCGACCGGCTGAGGTGGTTTCCAACGAAGATTCCCGATTGGCGGGGTCGCGAACGGAATACCCAAGAAGGCTACCTCGTTTGAATTCAGGCCAAAGCGCGTCCCCGCGAGGGCACCTGAATCAATTGTTACTATTGGAGCAGAAGCGTCCGAAGATGGTTCGCCTGTGGCTTGGGAAGCGAAAGCCATCAGCAGCATCAACAGCATTGAGCGGTGTTTCATAGGTTTGCTTTCGATTAATGCCATGGTCGAGGTAACCGGTCGCTTATTGTGTGCCTTGGTGCCTGTCCACGACGCTGTAATTTCCGATATTTTGGTAAAAATCTGATACATTGCAACATTCCGAGAATTTGATCGCTGCCAACCAGTACGTTCGGCAGCCTGACAAGGGGTAACAAATGCGACGAGGCGCGGCCACTGTGATTGTATGCAGCATGATTCTATTCGTCGCGGCGGCGGCAACGGTGAAGCCGAAAGACGACGAGCGCTTGAAGGGATCATTCCGTCGGCCCACATTGAATGGCTGGACGGTCGTGCACCTGGAAGGCACGCCCGCAGAAATAGGCTTCCAGCATGGTTACCTGCTGGCCCCGGAAATTCAGGATCTCGAAAAGGTATACCAACTCGAACTTACTCACGACACTGGCAAGGACTGGAATTTTTTGCGAGAAGCAGGCAAGACCGTGCTGTGGCCGCATGTCGAAACTGAATATCGCGAAGAGATGCAAGGCATCGCAGATGGCGCGACTGCGCGCGGCGTTAACGTGGACATTTGGGATGTGGTCGCACTCAATGCCGCCATGGAGTGGAGTTATTACGTCGCGGAATTCGATAAGGCTCACAAAATCACGTCATTGCCAACGGTAACCGCCCCCGACCACTGCAGCGCGTTCGTGGCGGTGGGCAATTACACAAAAAATGGCGGAGTGGTGATCGCGCACAATAACTGGACGAGTTATCTGGATGGTGCTCGCTGGACCATGGTCTTCGACGTCGTTCCAGCGAAGGGCTATCACTTTATTATGGACGGCCTGCCCGCGCTAATTCACAGTGGAGATGACTTCGGCTTGAATTCGGCTGGAATGGTCATCACCGAAACAACCATCAGCGGTTTTCACGGTTTCGCCACCAACGGCATACCGGAATTCGTACGCGCGCGCAAGGCCATGCAGTATTCGTCTTCCATCGATGATGCGACGCGCATTTTTCGCGTTGGCAACAATGGTGGGTACGCCAACGACTGGCTGATTGCCGACACCCGCAAAGGCGAAATTGCCAGCCTCGAGCTCGGCCTTAAAAATGTGACTCTGGAACGCAAGACCGACGGCTATTTTGTTGGCTCCAATTTCCCGATCGCGCCCAAGCTGGCCGCGGAAGAAACAAATTTTGCCACCACCGATATGAGCAATAGCCCGAATGCGCGTCATCGCCGTTGGGAACAACTGATGGCCGAAAACAAAGGGCAGATCGACGTAAACCTGGCCGAGAAATTTCTAGCCGACCATGTGGACTCGTTCACCGGAAAAACTGAACCGAGCGAGCGCACCCTCTGCGGCCACGTTGAACTTTCGCCCCGCGGGATGGGCTCATGGCAAATACCGTATGGCAACGCCGGAGCCGTGCAAAACAAAGCCACCGATACGCAAATGGCCGCACAAATGGAATTTGTTGCCGCCGCCGGCCATGCTTGCGGAATGGATTTTCTCGCCGCGAAACATCTCGAGCAACATCCCGAACAGTCCTGGGAAAAACCCGCGCTTCGCGACATGAAGGCTTACCCCTGGACGACCATCAGCGTCCAGAAGTGATCAGTTACAAACGTTACACACAACCGCGAAACATTTCTTCTAGCTAGCTTGTTCTTGACTTTACGAACTAAATTGTCAAAATGCGCTCAACATATGTTGGTTCTCAGAGACAAATGGCTTGAGGGTGAACTTGTCGAGGGTTGACTGCTAATTCTTCCTCTCGAAATCCGCCATTCGCTCCGGTGCTGGAACCATTCAAAGCGAGGGGGCGAGTGATGCGAACTTCCACATACAAACGTATTTTCATTGTACTTTCCATTTGTTTTGCGCTCTTCACCACAAAAGTTGCGGCGCAGACCGGCACTACCTCGCTGCGCGGCTCAATTTTAGATAAATCAGGCGCGAGCGTTGCTGGTGCTGCCATCACTCTGACGGACAACGAGCTAGGCGTCCAACGCAGTACCGTTTCCGACAGCACCGGTGCCTATGAATTTGCGTCCTTGCAGCCAGGAACGTATTCGCTGAGAGTACAGGCACCTGGGTTTCGCGCCTATGACCAAAGAAATGTTCAGCTGCTAGTAAATAATCCTGCCACCGTGAACGTAACTCTGCTCATCGGAACGGCAACCGAAACGGTCGAAGTATCGGTGGAATTGCAGACCATCAATACTACCGATGCTTCCCTGGGCGTCGCGTTTGGGGAAAATCAGGTCAAGCAACTGCCCCTCGAAAGCCGCAATGTGGGGGACCTACTATCCCTGCAAGCTGGTGTGGTCTATACCGGAAATAATCCATCTATCGTTCAGAACGAGAAAGATACGGACACGCGCAGCGGCGCGGTCAATGGCGCGCGCAGTGACCAGAGCAACGTCACCTTGGACGGCATCCCCGTTAATCCCAAGGGTGGGTACGCGTTTCAATCCGTACTTCCCGTGACCTTGGATTCAGTCCAGGAATTTCGGGTGACCACCAGCAATGCGGAGGCCGATGAAGGCAGCGCCGGCGGCGCGCAGGTCGCCTTAGTCACTAAAAGTGGCACCAACAGAATTCATGGCAGCGCCTACGAGTACAACCGTAATTCTTTCGCCAGCGCTAACGATTACTTTCTCAAACAATCGCAATTGCAGAGCGGCGATGCTAACAAACCGCAATTCTTGAATCGCAATATTTTCGGCGCCTCGCTGGGAGGCCCCATCAAAAAAGACCGGCTGTTTCTATTCATGAATTATGAGGCGTATCGCGACGTCGAGCAGCAAAGCGCGCTGCGAATTGTGCCCAGCGCCGCTCTGCGGGATGGCGTGGTCCAATACGTTTGCGACCCGTCGGCAACTTGTCCTGGTAACAGCGTTCAGGGCCTCAGTGGCGCTACTTACACCGCCGGTCCCGGAAATTACATCCTTTCGCCTGGACAATTGAAAGCTATGGATCCTCTCAGCACTAGCCCTCCGCCAGGCTATACCGGACCAGTCGGCCCGGATCCCACCGTGCTCTCCTTCTTCAACACGTATCCATTGCCGAACGACTCCAGTCAGGGTGATGGATTCAATACCGCAGGCTTTCGTTTTGCGGCCCCGACCCGAAATACGAAAAACTGGTACATCGCCAAATTGGATTACAACATCACGCAAGATGGCAAACAGCGCGTATCACTTACTGGAGCTTTGGCAAACGAGAACCAGGCCAATGCGCCATTTTTGCCTGGACAAGCTCCGACAAGAGATTTGGTCAACTACAATAAAGGCCTGATCGCGAACTATTCCGCGGTAATCACCAACACTCTCGTTAACAATTTTCGGTACGGTTTTGTTCGCGAGAGTCTTGGCACCATTGGCAATACCAATCTCCCCTGGAACACCTTCCGAGGTCTCGATCCCACTTTTAACCACACCTTGAATTACTCCAAGGAATTTCAAAGGCCCATCAATAGTTTCTGGGACGACCTTACCTGGACACATG
>Ga0210384_10004235_pt1 | contig 16109 bp, 13 predicted proteins | sample IncBWH2MmetaG_FD_160574 | JGI IMG/M metagenome (GOLD analysis project Ga0210384, IMG submission 160574) | Forest soil microbial communities from Barre Woods Harvard Forest LTER site, Petersham, Massachusetts, United States - Inc-BW-H-2-M | ecosystem: Environmental > Terrestrial > Soil >...
GTGGGCCTGGGTGGCGAGGGCGACCGCCGTCTCCCCGCTGCTCTCGTTGGTGAGGGATCGCACATCGTCGATCGGTTCGCGGCTCGCCCCGCCCACCACGATCACTCGGCGACCGCGCCACGGTCCTCGGGCGAGTCGGTGGAGGACGGCGGCCGCGATCTCCTCCGGAGAAGCCAGCTTGTCCTCCCCCTCGGCGGATTGGGCCGGGATGACTCCCACACCCCATCGTCCGAGCCGGGCCAGATTCTCCTTCAGCGCCGGGTTCTGGCCCATGTGGGCGTGCATCGCCGGCGCGAGGAGGATCGGAACGCCGCCCCCGAGGGCGACGGAGGCGAACGAGGTGACGGGAGTGTCGTCGATCCCGTGGGCGATCTTCGAGATCGTGTTCGCGGTGGCGGGCGCGATGAGCAGCAGATCGGCCTGGCCTTCGCCCGGACCGAGGAGGGTCACGTGCTCGACCTCGCCGGTGAGCTGGGTCACGGGCGGGTGACCCGTTGCGAACGCCAGGACCTCGGGGGTGACCATGCGCGACGCTTCTGGGCTCGTCACGGCGCGTACATCCGCTCCGTGACGGATGAGCTCGCGAGCGATCCGGGGGACCTCGATGGCGGCGATGGAGCCCGAAACGCCGAGGATGATCCTCCGTCCGGCGAGGAGTTGGGAGCGTTTTCCCCGGATCAGCCGACTTGGATGCATCGATCGAATCGTGCCGCCTGGAACCCCGCCGGCGGGTAGGACGCACCCGGGGGCATAACCTCGCGGTCGGGGGGAAGAACCCTTAACCCCGGTCAGCCGCTCGGGAGGCCGTGAGCCGAGCGCCCAAGACCCGTGCGACGAAGGGTCATTCCGATTCCGCTCCGTTGCCTCCCCCACCTCCGGATCCGGCGGAGGAGGAGATTCCCCTGCCGGTGATCGGGGGCGCTACCTCGCAATATGCCGAGGTGGGCCACCTGGTGACCGAGGAGCCGACGGTGGCGCCGGCTCCCGTGCCCAAGGGAGTGGTGGTGTTCGACCTGGATGGGACGATCATCGACGACATCGGCCTCATCAGTCACGTGGCGGCGGATGTCATGGCGACCGCGTTCGGCACGCCGACCGGGGAGGCGCGGATCCATTACCTTGCCACGACGGGAATGCCGTTCGAGGCCCAGCTCGCCCAACTCTACCCGGGGGCGGCGCCGGGCCTCCGAGCCCAGACGGCCCGCACGTTCCATCAGCGGAAGATCCAGGAGGCCTACAAGCTCGCCAAGCCGTTCCCGGAGATCCCCAAGGTCCTCAAGCGGCTATCTCAGCAGCAGTGGACCCTGGTCGTCTCCACGGGGGCGGAACGCGAGATGGCTGACCTGGTGCTCGAGCGCGAGGGGCTCCGATACTGGTTCGAGGCGGTCCTGGGGTCGGGTCAGGGCACCAAGCGCGAGCATCTCACCGAATACCGGCGCCGCTACCCCGGCGCCTCGATGTTCCTGGTCGGCGACTCCCGCTTCGACATGGAGGCCGCCGCGTCGATACCGGAGGTCCGAGCCGTTGGGCGCGCCTCCTCGCTTCACGATTGGACCCTCACCCCCACCGACCTTCAGCGGTGGGGCGCGGTCTGGGCGGACTACTCGTTGGGGGCCCTCCCCGACGTGATCGACGAACTCGCTCTCCCCCCTCCCCGCGGTACCGAACCGAATCCGTCGCGGCGTTCGGCTTCGGCCCGGCGGGGGAAGAAGTAGGGCCGGGACCGAGACTCTCCGGGACGGGGGTTGGCCCCGCTCCCTTTTGAACCCGGGTCGAGGGATCCACAGTCCCCCAGGATAGGCCAAGCTACCCCATCCCGGCCGCACCGCATCGAGGCCGTGGCGAGGAGAAAAGCGTTTCGTCCTAACGCGGTGAACGGCGCTCCGCCTCGGCCGCTATTCCGCCGACCGGCGCCCGCGACGGGGCCGCGAGGTCGAGAAGTTGCTCCTGCTCCCAACGGAGGCCCAGGCCGACATCCCGCACGGGTACCCTGAATCCCGCGAGCACGGGCGAAGAGGCCCCGCGGCCGCACCGATCTTCCGCAATTCCGACCCCGCCATCCTGGGTGAAAGGAGGGCGACCCCGACCAGGCGGGTTGTGCCGCCGGTGAGGACCGTGAGAACCGGAGGCAAGTACCTCCCGCCCGACCCCGAGAGGGCTGATCACGACGGGAGTACCGGGTTGACGCGCCCGCGTTCTCCGGGGACGGAGTTCTCCGAATGCGGATAGGAGTCCATCCTTATTCTCGGCCCCGTTCTGGCGCCCCCGTGTCGGGTTCGCCCCCGTCGGTCTCACCGGCGGCGCAACGGATCGCCGCGTGGCTCAACGTGGCGGTCTGCACGTCGCCTTCCCCCAGTTCGGACGGCGACCAGATCCTGTTCTTGAATGACGAGGGGGGGAAACCCGAACTCTGGAGCGTCCCGACCGTGGGTGGCACGACCCGCCGGCTGTTCGGAGGCACCGAGCGCGTCGGCGCGGTTCTCCCGTCTCCATCGACCTCGGGTGCGATCGTCGCCGTGGACCGGGGAGGCGACGAGCATTGGCAGTTGGAGTTCCTGCCCGATGTGAGCCGCCCCGTGACCGGGTCGGTGCCGTTGACCGACCGTCCGAAGGTGATCCACTCCCCCGGCGGCTGGAGGGACGACGGCTCGAGCTTTGTCTTCACCTCGAATTCCCGCGACCCCCGATTTTTCGACGTCCACGAGCTCACGGTGGGTGCCCCCGCCCACCCGCAGCTCCTCTGGCCGTGCGACGGGTGGTGCGACGTCGTCGACGTCCGGGGCGGCGAAGTCCTCGTCGTCCGCCGGCCGACCAACCTGGACGGGGACCTCTGGGTGCTAGGGCCGGGTGGGGGCCGCCACCTGAATCCCCACGAGGGCGAGCAGACGGTCGCGTCGGCGACGCTCGCCGGGGGGATCGTCTACGCGGCGACGAACCCGGGTCGAGAGTTTTGTGCCCTCGCCCGGTATCGACCGGGCGCGGCGAACCACGAATTCCTGCGGCAGTACGATGGCGACCTCGAGATGGTCCGTGCGTCCCCGGACGGCCGATGGCTGGCCCTGGTGCTGAATCGCGCCGGGTGGAGCGACACCCGGGTGTTCGAGATCGCGACCGGTGAGGAACGCGCCCTCAACTCCGGGCCCCGGGGGGTCGTCGGCTCGATCCGCTGGCTCCCGGACAGCTCCGGGTTCGTCTACGACATGAGCTCCCACGAAGGTATCGAGATCTTCCGGCGCCTCTTGGCGACGGGCAAGGAGAGGCGACTCGCCGCCTCTTCGCGGCCTGTGCCCCTCCACCTTCCGGCTCCCCGCCTCGCCAGCTTCGCGGCGAGCGACGGGGTGACGATCCCGTACTGGGAGTACGTTCCGCTGAACGGGAAGGCGAAAGGCTGCGTCCTCTGGATCCACGGCGGTCCGGAGGGCCAGGCCCGCCCCGCCTTCAGCCCGACCGTCGAATTCCTGGTCGGGGAGGGCTGGCGCGTCGTCGCTCCGAACGTCCGGGGGAGCACGGGATACGGGCGCACGTTCGTTCACCTGGACGACGTCGATCGGCGCCTGGACTCGGTCCGGGACCTCGCCGAGCTCGTTCAGCGTCTGGTCCGCGAAGGTAAGGGCTCTCCAGGGAAGTTCGGGATCGTCGGGGGCAGCTACGGCGGGTTCATGGTCCTCGCCGCCACGAGTCGCTACCCGGAGCTTTGGGGCGCCGCCGTGGATCTGGTGGGGATCGCGAACTTCGTCACGTTCCTCGAGGAGACCGGTCCGTGGCGACGTGCGTTGCGCGAAGCGGAGTACGGCTCGCTCGCCCACGACCGGGAGCTGCTCACCAGACTCTCGCCGATCCACATGGCCGACCAGATCCGGGCGGCCCTGCTCGTCATCCACGGCAGGAACGATCCACGCGTCCCCCTCCGCGAAGCGGAGCAGATCGTCGGGGTATTGAAGGAACTTCAACGCGACGTGGAACTGCTCGTGTTCGACGACGAGGGCCACGGAATCGTTCGCCGACCGAACCGGGTGCTGGCGTGGAGTCGTGCCGTCGAATTCCTCGAGCAGCACCTGCTGGATGGGCCGGCGGGCGGGCCCGGATAGCGCGGGGGACGGCGCGGGAGTCTAACGGGACCCGGCCGCTAGCGCAACAGACCGGCGTTCTGCAACTCCTTGGTGATCTTCTTGACGGCGACGTCGATGTCGGAGGGCTTTCGCGCCCCGGTACACACGAGTTTTCCCGAGCCGAACAGGAGGATCACGACGCGAGGCTCTTCCATCCGGCACACGAGGCCGGGGAACTGCTCGGGTTCGTACTCGACGCGATCGAGGCCCAGGGTGACGGCGATGGCGTTCAGGTTGATCTCGGATTCGAGGTCGGAACTCGCGACGATGTTCTGCACCTGGATCGCCGGGTGCATCTTGATCTTCTGACCGCCCTTTCGCACCTGCTGCGCGACGATGCGGATCGAGTCCTCGACCTCCTTCATGCTCTTGCCGCCGGTGCAGACGACCTTCCCCGAGCCGAACAGCAGGATCGCGGTCTTCGGCTGCTTCAGCCGATAGATGACCCCGGGGAACTGGTCGGGTTCGTACTCGGCGCCCTCCAGCTCCAGAGCGATCGCCGGGAGATCGAGCTTGTCGGCGAGGGAAAGCGAGGCCACAACGTTCTCGATTCGGATTTTGGCCACGGGCGATTCAGGGATTTCGACTTATAAAGCCTTCCGAACGTCCCGCGGGACGCATTTGGAGGGCCAGGAGGAGGCCGTACTTCCTCGATTCCTCCTCGAAGAAGTGCTCCGGCGGAGGATCTCGGCCGCGCCCCCGCCTGCTTAAGTTCACCCTCCCGCTCGTGGGGGGGTGTCGCGCCCTTCGCTCTTCTCGCACAAGATCAGCCACTACTGCGTCTCGGCCGAGCGGATGCTGGCGTTCAAGGGGATCGACTTCGTCCGCCTCCCCGTCCGATACGACAACCGGCAGGAGCTCATCCAACGGACCCACCAGGACTACATGCCGGCCCTCCTCTGGGACGACCGGCCGATCAGCTGGGATCAAATCCCCGATTTCCTCGAGGCGAAGGCCCCCAACCCGACCCTTTACCCCGGGGGGCAACGCGGGATCGCCAAGGCCCTCGAGCAGTGGGGGCATCAGGTGGTCGAGGAAAAGGTCTGGCGAGCCGTAGTGACCCGGGTCCCTCCCGTTCTCTCGGACGATAGTGAACGTTGGGTCTTCGAGGAGCTGCAGACCCGGGCTCGGGGCCCATGGCACGTGCTCGAGTCCCGGCGACCGGAGTACGAACGAGAAATGTTCGATACTCTCCGGATGGTCGAGGAGATGCTCGCCGACCGAGCCTGGATCCTCGGCGAACCGAGCGTAGCGGATTTCGGCATCTACGGTTCCATCTCCCCGCTGATGACCGTCGGAGCTGCGCTTCCGCCCGAGTTTCCCCGAATGCGCTCCTGGGCCGCGGCGATCGAGAATCTGGCGAAATGAACCCGCGGGCCCGAGGCGACCTCCCGTGAACGCTCCGACCCGGGCGCGTCGCGCTCCGCGGCCGGGTCCGGGCCAACGCCGGCGCGCGAGCGCCCGGGGGGTGGGCGTACGACTGCGGCGCGGAACCGGCGCTGATCTCGACCTGCTCGTGGAACATCGGCTGGGAATGTGGTATTCCATCGGCGGCCGGAGCCGAACATCGGTCCAACGTCATCGAGCGGTCTACCGTCGTTGGGCGGCTCCGAGGATCCGATCGGGAGAGCTGGTGGCGTACATCGCGGAGATCGACGGACAGCCAGCCGGGAGCGGGTGCGTGTGGTTCCAGCCGGCGCAACCCCGTCCCGGGATGGCGGAGATCCGAACGCCGTACATCCTGTCGATGTACACCGCTCCGGAGTTCCGAGGACTCGGTGTGGCCACGAAGATCGTCCGTCGCCTCGTCGCGTTCTGTCGGGTCCGAAGGTACGCGCGGGTGACGCTGCACGCCTCCCCCCAGGGGCGCGCGGTGTACCGCCGGCTCGGATTCGAGCGCACCTGGGAGATGCGGCGATCGCTGCGAGATCCTCCCGCCGCCGCTGGCCGAAAGTCGTGAGGTCGCCCGCCTACCCCGGGAGCTCGTGGCCCGCGGGGGCTCGCGAATCCAGACACACGTTTTTCCGCTGACCCCGAGGTAGTACGCGTGGCATGAGTGCGCGGAGCGCCCGACGTCGGAGGTCCGGCCGCTTTCGGCGGGTCTCGGTCGTCCCTCTCCTCCTGGTCATCCTCCTCGTCATCCTCCCGGGCCTCGACTACCTCCCCCCATCGCTCCGGTGGGCCGACCTCTCCGGATTATCGCCTCACTCGCTCAGCCCGTCGCACCGAACGACCCCGCCAGCGGGTGGCCTTGTTCCGGTCGTGGCGCGGGGGATGCCCCTGCTCCGCTCCGGCCAGACCGTGAATCCGGCGGCGTTCTACAACGCAGAGCCGGCCCCGATCGGGATCGCGGACTACGGAGTGGACGGGACCGGGGCCGGATACGGCTACAATACCACCACGTTCGTCGGCGAGCTCCAGTTCGGGAACATCTCCACCCGCAATGCCAGCCTCGCATACGGTCGGGAGTTCACCATCCAACTGAACGTCGTCCTCGAGTTCCGCCACGGCGCCACGACCTACAGCTACTGGATCCAGGACGTCGCCGACCTCAACACCTCGAACAATCTCATCGTCTTCCTCGACAACGTCTGGAACTTCTCCTCGGGCGGGGGAGCGCTACCCTCGAGCTCCTTCACCGGCAACGGAACGTTCGTCGCCTCCCCCTCCTACTATTATGACGTCGCCAGCGGAGCGCTCGCCGGCAACTGGGCCAACCTGGTCTATCCGACGAAATTGGGCCTCCGAGTCGTCTCGTCGGACGTGGGGGGTGTTCCCCGGGTCGCCTACGAATACAACGACACCGGGCGGTGGATCACCTTCGACAACCTCGCGTTCGGCTGGGCCGGCGGGGCGAGCGACCATGGGTTCGTCGTCAACGGGACCGCCTACAATCCCCGCGGCCTGTTCGACGATTCCGAGCTCATCCTCGGCGGGCCGGGCGGGGGGTCCGCGACGGAGGCGTTCGGGGCTCGCATCATCGTGAACCTGTTGTTCTGGAACGGGCATAACTTCCAGAAAATCCTGAACGCGTACAACCACGGGAGCGACACCGCCGAGGCGATCTGGAACCTCACGGCCCGTGGCTTCCACTACACGAGCAACGGAACCCTGTTCGGGTACCTCACGGGCGGTGCCGGAAGCGTCGGGAGGCTGTACTCGCGCTCCTTGGTCTCCCTCCTCAACGTGTCTGTACCGTTCCCGAACGGCGAGCTGTTCCTGAACGGAACCGACTACGGCCCGTTCATCGGGGGGGAGGCCAATGTCACCGTCGGACCGGGGACCTATCTCGTCGGGGTCGACCGGAACGGGTCACTCTACGGGACACGGACCGTGCCGATTCCGGCGGCTTCGTATGTCGCGCTCAATTTCACGAACGCGACCCGGTACGGCGTATGGTTCAACGAATCGGGCCTCCCTCCCGGGGATCCCTGGTCCGTGACGTTCGGGGGATCCGCCCGAGGGTCGTCGAGCAGCTCGATCGCCTTCACCTCCGCCAACGGCTCCGTCGGCTACTCGGTGTCGGTCCCCGCCGGTTATTCCGCATCGCCGTCGAGCGGTACCGTCGTCGTGTCCGGGGCGAGTGCCGCGGTGTCGATCCGTGTCTCCCGCGTCGACTACGCCGTCAACTTCACCGAAAGCGGACTCCCGGCGGGCACCTTCTGGTCGGTGACGGTGAACGGGTCCTTGCTCTCGGGGACCGGCCTGAGCCTCGTTGCCAGCGAGCCCAACGGGAGCTACCCCTTCCTCCTCGGCCGGGTGGCCGGCTGGCAACCATCCCCAGGGTCGGGAAGCGTGCTGGTGGTGGGTTCCGCACGCTCCATCACGATCCTGTTCACCCAGGTCGAATACATCGTCACCTTCGACGCGACGGGCCTTCCCAACACCCTCCACTGGGCATTCGCCTTCGCGGGACTGAACTACTCGTCGAACCAGAGCCTGTTGAGCGTCCTCGTGCCCAATGGGACCTATCCGTTCCAGGTGTTCCCGGTGCCCGGGTACACCGAGTCGCCCGCCTCGGGAACCGTCGTCGTCGACGGGGCGGGGGCCTCTCAGCCGTTCGACTTCGTCGTCGTGGCGTTCCCGATCTACGTCAATGAGACCGGCCTCCCACCCGGATCGCCGTGGAATCTGACCCTCGACGGAGTCCCAAGCGTGGAGGTCGGTGGGGCGGTCGTGCTCCACGCGCCGAACGGTACCCATCGACTGCAGGTCGGTCCGGTGCCGGGCTTCTGGCTGCCGGTCAGCCGGTTCAGCCTATCGGTCCAGGGTCACCCGGTCGCGGTGGCCCCCACGTTCCACCCGTTCACCTACCTCATCACGTTCGGCGCCTCGGGGCTCCCCGCGGGGGCCCCCTGGTCGGTCACGGTCCACGCGGGCACGAACGAGGTCACGAACGTCTCGAATGGGACGATCGTCGCGTTCGACCTGCCCAACGGATCGTTCACCTACTCGGTCCTCCCGCCCCCCGGATTCGGGGTGAACCCGGGCGCCGGTACGGGCTCGGTGGCCGCCTCGCCCCTCGGAATCCTGCTTTCGTTCGCTCCGCTGCCCGGCTCGGTCATCGGCACCGTCGATCCTGCGGGCGCGACGGTGCTGATCAACGGAACGCCGATCTCCTCCTCGAACGGGGCGTTCAACGTCTCACTGGCGCCGGGGACCTACCTGCTCCACGTGAGCGCGCCCGGATATGGTCCCTACTCGGAGAATCTCACGGTGAGGGCCGGGAACACCACCCCGGTCCACGTCACGCTTTCCCCCCTCGCGACCCCGGGGGCTTCGCCGGCCATCAGCGGAGTTCTCTGGCTCGGGCTCGCCGGCGTGATCGCGGCGGTGGCCGCCGTGGCGGTCATCGCGGCCCGCCGACGCCGGCCGGCGCGTTGAGGCATCCTGCGGAGCGGCCGTTATGAGGGCCCTCTTCCCTGCGTTCCCCGCCCCATGATACCGTTCGCCTCCGTCGATACGACCGCCCTCCGATGGCTGCGCACGTCCGAAGCCCCGGTGGCCTACGAGCTTCGTTCGGGCGACGACCTGATCGCCCGCCTCAGCCGGGCCCGACACGGCGGCTCTCTCGTCCACGCCGAAACCTCGGAAGGGTCGTGGACCCTCAAACGCGTGGGGTTCCTCCACCCGCGGGTCACGGCTCGGAAGGAAGGCGCTCCCGGCGACGTGGCGGTGCTCGATATCCACTGGAGGCGTACCTCCGTGCGAGTTGGGAACGGGAGGTCGTTCGCCTTCGAGCGCGCGGGGCTCGCGGTGCCCGCCTGGCAGTTCCTCACGGCGGACGGCGTTCGGCTCGTTCACATCGAACCTGTCCGGAGCGGTCGATCTCTCGTTGGAGGGGCGGTATCGGTCGGGCCATCGGGTACGCGGTTGGCGGAGCTCCCGGTCCTGCTGCTGGTCGGGTGGTACTACATCATGCAAGAGTGGTTCGAGGACGAAGCGGTAGCGGCGGGCGAGGCGCTGCTCGAAGCCTCGGCGGGTCCGTCCCCACCGAAGCAGCCGGGGGAAACGCAATCCCCTTAGCGCGCCGGCGACCGAAGGCGCGCCAGCGACCGTTCCTCCGCCGCTCCGGGCGTGACGAGTCCGGGGGCGATTCCCACGCACGCCCGCTAACGCCGGCACAAATCTAAATACCGAATTCCGGTCAAAAACCCTGGCCGTTCTTCGATGAAAGGATTTGGTTGGCGAGCGAGAACGCATCGCAGCGCTCGTCTTCTAGGCGTCTCGGGCGTGGCGATCCTCGTGGCCCTGTCGTTCCCGTCGGCGGCGGCCCACCCAACGGGCACCGGTCCGTCGCACCGATCGATCGCGGCCGGTGCATTCGCCCCGGTCGCCGCGGCGCCTCCTGCGGCGGGAGGCTGGAACCTGTCGATCGGTACGGACCGAGGTGCCATTTGCCCGGACGGATCGTCGAATTGCAGTACCGGTTCCGGCACGTCCAAGGTCTCCCTACACGTCCACTCCTCGGGGACGATCCCGGCGAACTGGTCGAGCGTCCAGATCGTGTTCCTGCTGGAGTTGTTGAGCTACGATGGGGTGTACGATTACAGTGCCTCCGACATCGGGCTCGACTCTTGTTCGAGATCCTACTACCTGTTGTGCGAGGAATCGAACGGCGTCCCGTTCTTCGTCCACAACGCTACGCAGATCGCCGCCGGGATCCAGGCGGCGCACCCGGGAACGAACGTCTCGTTCTCCCTGGCCAGTTTCGGACAGACGATCTCCCCGCTCGATGACGGTGACGGCTATCGATATCTCGTGGACGTGGCGAACTTCACGGCCAACGCCAGCGCCTTCGGGCAGGCGGTACACGACTCCATGCTCGGCAACGCGTCGAAGCACCAGACGGGGATCCTCTCGAGCAACTATGTTCTCCCGGACAGCGACGCGTCCGACAACCTGTTGCACAGCTCGTCGATCACCGCGCTCTACGGGGCGTTGTTCGGCTCGGGATTCGCCTGGTCGAGCCGTTCCCATCACGTCGTCGTAGTCATCGGCGCAACGGCGCCTCAGGACCCGAACTATCCGGTGGATTACTGTGTGAGCGCTTCCGGCTATGCGTACGCGGCGAAGTGCCCATTGCACCAGCCGGGGTGCGAACCGATCTTCAACTTCACCTTCGGAGCCTCGCCGGCCTGCGAAGGATGGATCGCCTCCCAGAATGCGTCGCAGCCCACCGCGTCGATCGCGAGCGCCGCCCACACCGCGCCCGGGTGCGTGGCAAGCCTCGGGTCGAACTGTACGGTGGATACGATCGACCTCTGGACCACCCCCACCGACGCCTCCTCGATCGGGTGGCCCCCCGGAGCCAAGGGCGGAGGACCGGGAAGCGCGAACGTGACCAAGACCGTGGACAATATCCTGCGGGCCGGATGCGACCTGGCGAACGCCACCGGCGGCAGTTGGGACGGACCTTCCAGCTACACCTGCCCGAACAACGTCTCGGGTACCCTCGCGATGAACAACTGGTCGAAAGGGTTCTCGAACCCCAGCCTCGCCCAGGCCCTGAGCTCGATCGGCTTCGGGTCGGCACCCCGTCTCCGGGGGTTGCCCGCCGAACCGATCTTCCGGTTCGTCCCTGGCCGGAACATCTCCATCGTCCCGCCCGTCAAGACGACCGTGAGCTGCCTGCGCGCGGGTGTGGCGTTCTCCGGCTGCGATACCGCCGCCAAGACCGTCACCGTTGGGGGCGTGAGCGAGCTTACCTGGAATTGGAGCTCCGACCCGGCTCTGAACTATCTACAGAGCGGTGACAGTTGGACGGCCACCTTCGACATCGCGGCCACCGGCGGGGCCGGGGTGGTTCCGATCGACGCCTGCTCCGCACCCACCTGTCCCTCCGTCGGGGCCGGTGACGGGACGTACTCGTCGCTGGAATGCGAGTTGGGCAATGGAGTTCCCCAGCTGGTCAGCTTCCCACTCGCGACGATCACCGTCGAACCGGCCACGCCCATCTCCGCCGGGCTCGCTCCGCTATCGGGGAACTACTACGCGCCGGCGACGGTCCCCCTTGCGGTCGTCGCGTTTGGAGGGATCGGCCCGTACACGGCCACCTGGTCGTTCGGCGACGGCTCTCCGATCGCCCCCGGATGGAACGTGGACCATTTCTACGCGCTCCCAGAGAACTACTCACTCTCCGTCCTCGTCACGGATCGCACCGGCCAAACGTCGAGATTCTTCGCGACCGTCCCAGTCCTCTCGCCGGCCAACACGCTGCTCGTCAGCGTCGCATCGAACCTACAGGTCGACACGATCGGTCGGGGGCTCACGCTCTACGGCAACGCCAGCGGAGGGTACGGCGGCAACCAATTCGTCTGGTCGGGACTCCCCGCGGGGTGTACGACGGCGAACACGAGCACCCTCACCTGCGTCCCCAGTGGTTCGGGGTTGTTCTCCATCGAGGTCATGGTGACGGACCGCGAGGGGGGATCGACGACCGCCGGACTCGCCCTCCAGGTCAACCCACTGCCGGTGGTCTCCGTGCTCTCCACGCTGCGGCCTTCGGAGTGCGGCTCCGCGCGGACCGTCGTGCAGTTCACCGCCGTCACCTCGGGGGGAACCGCCCCCTTCACGTTCTGGTGGACATTCGGGGACGGGGCCGCGCAATCCGGAGGGACGACGGTGACGCACCAGTTCGTCACGGGTTCGGCGTGGAGCGCCGCCGTCACCGCCACCGACGCGGTTGGGGCGGTCGCGGCGGGCCAAGGCACCGCGACCTCGCCGGCAAGCCCGGCCTGCCCCCAAAGTTCCTTCTCGATGGGCGACGGGAGCGCCATGTACATCGCGGGAGCGCTCCTCCTAGGTGCCATCGGAGCCGCTGGGGTCGTGGTCGCCTTGGTGGCTCGAAGGGAACGGCGCTAGGACGGTCGGGCGCCCGGGCCGGGTGGGCCGAACACGGGACGACGGTGATCCGCCACGACCGGCGACGATGACGGAATCTCGCTCCAGAAACCCTATGTACCGACTGCCGTCCGACTGGTACATTCACCGATGACGGAGATCGGCGCCCAGGCCGTGTGGGTCGAGAAGTATCGGCCCCACACCCTGAAGGACATGCTGGGCCAGGAGGGGATCGTCCCTCTGCTCTCCGCCTACGCCGAGAAGAAGAGCCTCCCCCATCTGATGTTCGCGGGGCCCCCCGGTACGGGCAAGACGACGGCCGCGCTCGCGCTCGCCCGGGACCTGTTCGGCCCCGAGTGGCGCCAGAACTTCCTCGAGCTGAACGCCTCGGACGAGCGCGGGATCGACACGGTGCGGACGACGATCAAAGGCTACGCCCGGACGTCGCCGATCGGTGGGGTCGGCTTCAAGCTGCTGTTCCTGGACGAGGCCGACAACCTGACCTCCGAGGCCCAAGGATCGCTGCGCCGCCTCATGGAGCGCTACTCGGGCGCCTGCCGGTTCATCCTCTCCTGCAACTACTCCTCGAGGATCATCGAGCCGATCCAATCTCGGTGCGCGGTGTTCCGGTTCCGCACCCTGACCCCCGAGCAGTCCCGGGTCCTGCTCGAGCGGGTCGCGGCGGCGGAGCATCGCACCGTTCACCCGGCCGCCCTCGAGGCGATCGTCATCGCTTCGGCGGGCGACGGTCGCCGGGCGCTCAATCTGCTTCAGCTCGCGGCGACCTACGCCGAGCCCGTTACCGAGGAGACGGTCCGGGAGGTGGCCACGGTTCCTCTCCGATCCGAGATCGCGGCGATGGTCGCCGACGCGATCGCCGGGGACTTCCTAGGCGCCCGTCGGCGGCTGCTCCAGCTGTTCGCCGAGCGGGGGGCCAGCGGCGAAGACATCTTGCGGGCGCTCCATAGCTACGTTCCGGAGCTCCCGGACTCCGGGCTCTCCCCGATGGAGAAGATCCGGCTCATCGACTACCTCGGAGAGATCGACTTCCGACTGGCCCAGGGCGCCTCGGAACGGATCCAGCTCGAGACGGTGCTGGCCCGCCTCGCGATGAAATCGGAACGGCGGTAACGGCATTGGCGTCCCAACGTCGGGTCCACGAGAAGGAGATCGTCTACCGGAAGGCGGTCGTCCGCGGCACGATCCGGCTCCGGGCGTCGACCGTGAACGCGATCCGGCGGGGACGGGTGGAGAAGGGCGACCCGGTGGCTGCCGGTGAGCTCGCCGGTCTCCTGGCGATGAAACGGACGCCGGAGCTCATCCCGCACTGCCACCCGGTGCCCCTGACCGGATCCCGCATCACCCTCACCCCGGGTCGAGGCGGGTTCCGCGTGGAAGCCGAAGCCGAGGCCGTCTGGCGTACCGGGGTCGAGATGGAGGCGTTGGTCGGGGCGACCGTCGCCCTCCTGACGGTGTGGGACATGGTCAAGTACCTCGAGAAGGACGAACGCGGTCAGTATCCGACCACCCGCCTGGGACCCGTCCAGGTGCTGCGCAAGTGGAAGGGGGGGCTCGCGAGACGATGAGCGCAGGGCACGCGCCGACCAATCGCCATCACCTGGACGGGAACCGGTCGATCGGGATCGTGGTCCTCTCGGTCTCCGATACGCACACCGAGGACGACGACGTCTCCGGTCACCTCGCGCGAGAACTCGTCACGAAGGCCGGCCACAAAGTGGTCCACTACGACCTCGTCGCGAACAGCGTCGCGGATGTGCGGGACCGTCTCGAACCGTACCTCGCCGAGATCGCCGTCGAGGCGGCCGTCACCGTCGGGGGGACCGGCGTGAGCTCCCGGGACCTCACCGTCAACGCCCTGGAGGCGATGGGGGGCAAACCGCTCGATGGATTCGGCCAGCTCTACCGGATGCTGAGCTTCCAGGAGGTCGGACCCCTCGCGCTGTTGAGCCGGGCCACGCTGTTCCTCGTCCGAGGCAAGCCGGTGTTCGCCCTTCCCGGTTCGGAGCGGGCGGTCCGAACCGCGCTCGAGAAGCTGATCCTCCCGTCGGTCCAACACCTCGTCGAGGAGCTGGAGCGGTAGCGGGAGGCCCGGGCTCAGCCCGGGAGCCTCGCCCGCATCCCGAGCGCCCCGAGGGGAGGCGGTCCCGAGTCGAGCAGGGAGTCCGTGACCCCTTGCTGTCGGCAGAACTCCGACCAGGCGGGGTTCGAATCCACGTGGTGGGCGAGGAGCACTCCGACGGCGGAGAGCGCCGCCCAGGCGCTCCGGAGCTCGAACCGAGCGCGCGAGGGGTCGGGCCCGTTGTCGTAGAAGTACAGGTCGACGGCACCGTGCTCCTCGAGTATCGACGCGAGCCGCTCTTCGGTGTTCCCGAGGACGAGGGTCCAGCGCCCGCGAAGCGACGGAGGCACGAGCTGACCGACGCTCGCGTCCTGGACGCCCGTCGCCCGGCCCTGGGTCGGTCCGGGGCCGAGCGACACCAGGTCGCCCGAGCCGTTCGCCTCGAGGCCGGCGAGGATCCACGCCGTGGAGTATCCGGGACGGACCCCGGTCTCGACCACGTGCCGCGGCCGGAGCGACCGTACGACGAGGTACAATAGCGCTCCCTGGGGGAGCTCGCGGGTGTAGGCGAGGCTGGCCCCGCGCTGGAGGAGCAGATCGGGGACGTCTCCCTCGGCGATGTCGCGGCGGTATCGTTTGAGGTCCGATGGAGAGGCGCCGGTGAGCGATTGGATCCGGTCCAGCGCCGCCTGCCGGAAGAGGAGCATTCGTTGTCGGATCGCCTTGCGTACCGCGGGCGCCAGAAGGGTCGGATGGCGAACCGTCCGGGGCACCGGGACGGCCGACCCGTCCAACGCCGAGACCCGGCCCGACGCGGCGAAGACGCTGGGTGTTCGTTGCATGTCGACGAGATGAGTCTCTCGCTACATATCCCATGCGTTGGGCGCGGAGGGAGTTCCGGGTCCGCGGAGTGGCCCGGTCTCCGCCAGGTGTACCTCCCGGGAGCGAACGGTTTAATACGCTCCGAACCTCAAATAGTCGGGGAAGCCCATGGTGGTTCAGGAACTCGACGGCTCGGGGTTCGATAAGTTCGCGACGCAGAGTTCGGTCGCCGTCGTGGACGTTTGGGCGCCCTGGTGCGGCCCGTGCCGCATGGTCTCTCCGATCGTGGACCGGCTCTCGGAACGCTACAACGGCAAGGTCTCGTTCGGCAAGCTGAACAGCGACGACAACGGGGAGAAGGCCGGTGCCCTCGGGATCATGAGCATCCCGACGCTCCTCTTCTACAAGCAGGGAAAGCTCGTCGACCGGATCGTCGGGGCCTACCCCGAAGAAGTCATCGACGAGCACATCCGAAAGCTTCTCTGACTGTTCCGCCCCGGGCACGGGCGCCTCCCGGCGATCGACCACGGGAACCGGGACGGCGGGACCGCCGGGCCTGGTGACGACGACCGTTCGGAGGGCGCATGAGCTCCGCCGACCTCCAGCTGGCGCGCTACTCGTTCAAGCGCAAGATGGATGAGATCGCGGCGGTCCGAGGACGGGCGACCGAGCTCGTCACGCTGTACGTTTCGCCGGGGAAGCAGATCTCCGAGGTGATGTCGTACCTCCGCAACGAGTATGCGCAAAGCTCGAAC
>Ga0210384_10004236_pt1 | contig 16104 bp, 14 predicted proteins | sample IncBWH2MmetaG_FD_160574 | JGI IMG/M metagenome (GOLD analysis project Ga0210384, IMG submission 160574) | Forest soil microbial communities from Barre Woods Harvard Forest LTER site, Petersham, Massachusetts, United States - Inc-BW-H-2-M | ecosystem: Environmental > Terrestrial > Soil >...
GGAAATACGGCAGATTCTTTGGCCGGACGATACCGTCGTGGAATTCGATAGAAGCATTAACGCTGCAATGGTGATTCTCCGCAAGGCGCTCGCGGACGGTGCCGACCATCCCAAGTACATTGAAACGCTGGCGCGGCGCGGATACCGACTGATCGCACCAGTCGAATGGCAACCGAGTCAGACGGCCGCTCAGGGATTACTCGAACAGCGAGCCGAAACGCTGCCCAGGATCGAAGGCCAAATAAGTGAGCGGGACCCAAAAGCACCAACACATTGGCGAAAAGCTGCCATCCTGGGTTCGTCCGCGGTCATTTTGATCGTCGGTTACCTGTCTTGGCGACACTTTCGTGCAATCACCCCGCCAAAATCAGAAAAGGTCATGCTCGCCGTACTGCCATTTGAGAATCTCACTGGCGATCCCAATAAGGAATATCTTGCGGACGGTCTGACCGAGGAGACGATTTCACAGTTAGGCCGGCTTAACCCGAGCCAGTTGGGCGTGATCGCGCGAACGTCCGTCATGGGATACAAGCACAAGGACGAACGCCTGGACCAGATTGGACGTGATCTTTCTGTCCAGTATGTTCTGGAAAACAGTCTGCGGCAGAGCGGCGATCACTTGCGCATCACGTCGCAGTTGCTACAGGTGAAGGACCAGAGCCATCTCTGGTCTCACGATTACGATTATCGCGCGCAAGACATTCTTACTGTGCAAGACGACGTAGCCAGGGCTGTGGCACGGGAAATCCAATTGCGCTTAACCGCGCAACAGGAAGCGGGGTCGGCTCGGCTGCAACCCGTTAATCCGGAAGCCTTCGACGCCTACTTGCAGGGGCATTACTTCTTTGAGCGGAACACCGACAAAGATACGGACATGGCTGCGAAGTATTATGAACGGGCGACCCAACTTGATCCCTCCTATGCGTTGGCTTGGGTCGGATTTTCTCGGGTACGGAACCGGCAGACCAACGCAGGCCTCATTCCCGGTGAGGAGGGTCACCGGCTTGCGCGTGATGCGGTTGAGCGAGCTTTAGCACTGAACCCGAAACTGGCAGAGGCCCATGCCCAAATGGGACGGATTAAGCAACAGGTCGACCTCGATTGGGCTGGAGCGGATGCTTCCTACCAGCGGGCCGTCCAACTCGAGCCCGGAAATCCCGAGGTTGTGAGGTCGGCGGCTTTCTCGGGAGCGATGCTAGGCCGCTTTGACGAAGCTCTCCAATTGGCCCGCCGAGCCGTTGACTTGGATCCGCTCAATGCAGACAGTTGGGAGGAACTTGGAGAGATCGAGTTTTTGGCGGGGCAGCTAGACGAAGCCACAGCGAAGAGCAAGAAAGCGCTGGAACTGAAGCCCGATGTCTGGCCAGGCCCGATCCAGTTAAGCCAAATCTATGTGCTGCAGGGGCGGCCTAAGGATGCATTGCCTGAAATCGAGCGAGTACGCTATGAGCCCTCGCGTGCGTTTCTGTATGCGATTACGTACCACGCGCTTGGTCGAGAAGAAGAGTCGGAGGCCGCATTAAGTGAGTTAATTGAGAAATACCGCGCAAGCATGGCGTGCCAGATCGCCCAGGTGTACGCTTTCCGTAACCAGTCCGAGGAAGCGTTCGGGTGGCTAGACCGAGCTTATGCCCAACGTGACGGCGGTCTGATCGGAACGAAAGTCGACCCCCTACTGAAGAGCTTGCACAACGACCCGCGCTATGCTGCGTTCTTGAAAAAGCTCAACCTGCCGAATTGAAATACATTGCCATGCTTAAAAGCAATTTGCCAGACTTGCCAATTAAGGGCCCTGTGAAAACAGCTAAGTGATTGTGGCGCCTTGCCTTAGCTTATTTTCCCCACTGTTCGCAACGAGGAGGCCGGGGGTTCGAATCCCCTCTCGTCCACCAGATTCTAAACAACTTAACCTGCTTTAGGAAATACGATTACCGGGGCGTACGGGGCAACTGGGCGTGCCGGAAGCTCGAACCCCATCCCTATCCTCTCAGCCCACTCGAGTCGCCAATCACGCTGTTTGAGTAGTTTCTTGTAGCGTTCGGAGACATGCGTTGGTGCGTGTCCCGACCAGAAGTGTTGCAGGGCCTTCGGGCACTCCGCCGTCTCGAGCTCCGTGATGCGGAACCGCCGAAAGATGTTAAACCCTGTGCTTCGCCAAAATTCTATTGTGCATAACGAAAACTCCCCTTTCATCCTGGAATTTGAGAGCCTACTTCTCCTCTGGATCGGAGCCCTAATTCGCCTCTTCGTAGCCGCTGGCGATTGCGGTGGACGCGGGCGCTATGGGAATTCAATTGTGGGAAGGAGCGGTGTTGAGGTGTGCCGGGACGGTACCACGGAGAGCAACTCACGAAACCATGTGTGAATAAGCTGGCCACCACGAAAAAGTATCAGGATGACCAGAGCTGAAGAAGGTGGAAGAAGAGATTTAGGCAGCGGCAAGACGCAGGACAGCCAAATCGGAACACAAAGAGAGCAACTCTGGTACACCATCGCTCCGGGTTCGACAAAGGTCTCGATTGGAGTGGCCGCTCGGACGCTGAGCGCCGGATGGCGGTGGCAAATGGTTAGCCCGGTTCGAAGTGTGCGATCCTTGGCCCACTCTTTTCAGTTGACTTCGGTTGTTTTTGCGCGTGCCGCACTGAGATTTGTATACTTGCAACTATTAATGGTGTCCATGACGTGAGCGTTGACCATGCAAGCTCAGGCTAAACTCTCGTGCGATTCGGACATTCTCACTTTCCGCGAGCGCTACCGCGAAGAGATGAACTGCCAAATTGTTCACGACTCGATTCACCGACGCACGGGCTGGACGTTGACCTACGGGCTTGACTTGGACGCGGTCTCGGTAGGCTTTGGATCGGTTGCCATTGGCGGCCCGTGGAAGGACAGGCCGACCCTGTTCGAGTTCTACGTTCTGCCCCAGCACCGCTCTTGCTCTTTTGACCTCTTCGAAGCCCTTCTTTTCGCCAGCGGAGCGCGATTCATGGAGATTCAATCCAATGATCCGTTGCTCGCCGTCATGTTGCATACGTACGCGAGAGACACTGCGAGCGAGAAGATTGTGTTTCACGACAAAGTTAGCACCGTGTTGCCGGCCAACGGTGCAACTCTTCGACGCATAACCTCAGATGAAGAGACCCGAGCGTGCATCGAGCAACGACAAGGCGGCCCCGAGTGGGTGGTGGAATTGGATGGAAACGTCGTCGCGCAAGGCGGAATTTTATTTCACTACAATCGGCCTTACGGTGATATCTACATGGAAGTGGCCGAGGCATTTCGGCGGCGTGGACTCGGCTCGTACCTCGTGCAGGAATTGAAGCGCGCGGCTTACGACCTTGGCTCCGTTCCCTGTGCGCGTTGCAACCCCACGAACGTCCCGTCGCGCCGCACGCTGCAAAAGGCTGGATTTATTCCTTTCGCGCACATGCTCACAGGTGTTATCCCCGCCGAAGGAGCAGTCTGTCCAAGCGCAACGTAACAGTGCGTGTAGCCCTTATCCATCACCTAAACCTAAATATATTTCTCTGTCTTTCAAATAATCGTCGAGGACGGCCAATCGAATCGGACTCCTGTGTAGTTGACGGGCTAACCGAAAGTAATGCGAACGGCGGACGCGGTGGCAATTTGCGACGATGCCGTTGGGACGAGCCTGGCCCAAAAATCCGTTTCCGGCCACTCCCTCCACTTCGGCCTAGCCGCGCCGCCTACGGCGTCGCAGGCCTCCGTTCCAGGAGTGGCCATCGAAACACAGCTATGCTCTAATGATGCGAACGTCGGCGGCCAGACCTCATCCCGAAGCTATTCCACTTAACATTTAGGTAAGACATGAATTTTCTCCTTTTTCTTGCCCCATTTTCCTGGGGCACTCAAAAGCGAGAGGCCGCTGCTCCCAAGGCGAGTGGGTGCTTTATGGGAGGGACCTGTTGTCGTTCAGGAGGAACCGGGAAAGCAGAAGCCGCGAAGCTGCCGGGCGCAGGAATTGGCCCGAAGCAGTGCCCAGAAAGAATGAGCGGCAGAAAAAGTCTGGCCTACTGAGCTGGAAAGATCGGCGCGGCATGAGCCGTGGTAGGTGGGCGGCTAGAGCGGAACACAAAAGAGCCGTTGTCGTGTGCCGCCGCTCGGGTTCGACGATGGCGCTCGATTCGAGTGGCCGCTCCGACGGTGAACGCGGAATGGCTGGGGCAAATGCGCTCGGTCAGCGCCGTTCGAACGTGTGGCCGACCATCTGCTCCCGACTGAGCAAGCCAAGGACTGAAATGCCTCTGCCGTAACGGACGATCACTTACAAGCAAGCGGGGACTGCCAAACCCCGAGCCAGTTCGACAATTCTTCTGCGGTCTGGTTGGGAAACACGCATCGATCCGTTGGGAGGATGGGACAGGTACAACAGGGTGCGTGACGCACACTTGACGCCCTATTGACAAATCTATGCGCTCATGTGTATATACAGAGGTATGCATATTGGCTCTCTCCAAACGCTCGCTGACCCGACGCGTTTCAGGATCGTCGAAGTCCTTCGCGATGGGGAGCTGGCGGTGAATGACATCGTCTGCAACGTTGAGATCGACCAATCGGGCGTTTCACGGCACCTTCGGATTCTGCACGAAGCGGGATTCGTTCAAATGCGGCCGGAAGGCCAAAAACGCTTCTACTCTCTCCGACCTGAACCTTTCCAAGACCTTGACGCTTGGATTTCGACGTATCGCAGGATGTGGGAGAAGCGGCTTGATCGATTTGGAGAGGCGCTTTATACGAGTCAAAAAGGGCGTTTAGATCGAAAGGCGAGGAAGGAGAGAAATAGATGACACAATCCGGTTCAAAACAAAGGGGCATCGAAGGGACAACGAAGGCCAACAGACGGAAGATCACCCTGGCACGTACCTATGAGGCATCTCTTGAGGACATTTGGAGCCTCTGGACGACGAAGGCAGGCCTTGAGTCATGGTGGGGGCCGGAGGGTTTCACAGTGAAAGTACTTAAACTCGACCTCAGGCCAGAGGGTGAGTTGCTCTACGCAATGACGGCAACCGGGCCCTCGCAGATCGAATTTATGAAGCGGTCCGGGATGCCTCTCACGACCGAAGCCCGGCTGACGTATACGGAAGTCAGGCCGATGCAACGCCTAGCTTACATTCATTTGGTCGATTTCATTCCCGGAGTAGAGGCATATGACGTTGCAACCGTCGTTGAATTCTACGCCGAGAGGAACCGGGTTCAAATGGTCGTGCATCTCGACGCAATGCATAGCGATGAATGGATGCAGCGGGCCATTAGTGGCTGGGAGAGCCAACTCTCGAAGGTGGACAAGTTGTTCCGCAGATTGGAGAAGATGTGAACCCACAGGTAAGCCAGAGACCGGCTCCCTCTGTTCACGGTTCCGGTGATGCTTCTCCTGCATCAACAGGTGCGGGCGCAAGCAGCATGACCAAGCGACCACGCTTAAGAAGCATTGCAGCGGTCGCGCTCGGCTTCATCCTTACCGCCGCACTCTCGGTGATCACAGACGTGATGCTGCATGCGGTGAGCGGGCCGGGATGGGCATTGAGAGCCACCTCGAAAAACTCGCCTGGGTTCTTGCGAGCCGAGGCGCGAAGTAGTCGTCTTCGGTCAGGCGGGTACGCAAACTTTGTGACTTGAAGAAGAGAGGTAGCTATGTACAAAACAGTTGTCAATGCCAACCAGAATACGGGGATCATAAACTCCCAAATGGCCGCGACAAGGACGCTACTCAGGTGTGGTGTGGCTGCCGGTCCGCTATTTCTGCTGATATTCGTGATTCAAATCCTGGCACGTCCAGAATTTCGATTTACTCGCAGCGAGCCCAGCTTGCTGAGCCTTGGACCTATGGGTTGGCTTCAGATCGTCAATTCTGTACTCGGTGGTTTGCTGGTCATTGCCGGAGCCCTGGGGATGCGCCGCGTACTGCGTTCAGGCAAGGGCGGGTTTTGGGGGCCGTTGTTGCTTGTGGTTTTTGGAGTTGGCCAGATAGGAGTTGGGGTCTTCGTCGTTGACCCGATACGTTCCCCTGAGAGCACGACTCTTCATGGCACAATGCATCTTGTCTTCGGCGGCATAGGCTTCGTGGCCCTCACAGCTGCCTGTTTTGTATACGTGCGCGCGTTCGTTTCGCAAAAAATGAAAGTATGGGCAACCTTCTGCGCAATGACGGGCCTAATATTTCTGGCCGCCTTCTTGAGCGCCGCCACCGTCAATCAAGGCGCAATGAACGTTCAATACTTTCTGAACCTGATATTCGTTCTCGAATGGATCTGGGTTTCCTCGATCTCTGCGCAAGTCCTGCGAATCGTCTCAATGCTGGGAGCAGCCCAGCGGACGGCGCCGACCGTCGCTTTAGAACGGCTTTAGCCCTTGGCGAGACAACCCAGTGTATACCCGGCTTATTGCGTTTGAATTGAGTCCCAAAGGCAGGGTGGTGTCTCAGTTCGATTGATTGCCGTTGGAGGAGTATTCAGTATGACCGATGAGGTAAGCCGTGACTCGGCGCGTGACCCTCAGGATTTGGAGCGGCTGTTGGTTTCCCGAGAGAGAACGGGAGATGTCGAGGGAATGGCGGCACTCTATGAGACCCATGCCGTCCTTGACTGCGGTGGCGCGGGGTTGACGCTCGGCCAGGAAGCAATCCGAACGTTCTACGCCAGACTCGTGGCGACCGGTCGAAAATTTGATTTCGGAGATCAACGTCCGGCCATTATCAGCGGAGACTTGGCACTCACTTCAACTATTCTTCCCGATGGCACCGTGACCGCTGAGGTTGCTCGCCGACAAAGGGACGGGACATGGCTATGGGTCATCGATCAGTTCTCCATTGCCTAGCGGGTCGATCCGATCGTCTGTGCGCTACTACTTTGAGGAATGTCAGGGGGCAAAATGACGAGATCACAATCACGGAGGAACACTGATAATGGAGCAAACCCTTTGGAGTTGCCGCGACGCGATTTCCTCGCTGCACTTGCCACAACGATCGCCGTCGTCGGCATCCCGTCATGCGTGGCCGCACGGCCGAAAAGAGAAATGTATGGGGAGATCGGAAAAATCATAGCTGTTTCGGGAAAGCGAGACGAGGTGATAGAGAATATTCTGAACGCCATTAGCAACATGCCTGGATGCCTCAGCTACATAGTTGCCAAAGACGTGAGCAACGGCGATGCGATATGGATTTCCGAAGTTTGGGATAGCAGAGCCAATCATGAGGCCTCGCTATCACTTCCCTCTGTCAAGGACGCCATTGCCAAGAATCTGCCTCTGATTGGCGGCATGGGCGACAGTACCATCACCATACCCGTTGGTGGTCATGGACTTAGCTCATCCAAGTATCGCTGATTGACTCATGACGGCGGACTTAGCCCCAGGTAAACGTTGCGGCTCCAAGACGGGCGATACCACGGATCGGAGGTCCTAAAAGAGAACGTATAGTAATTCGGGGTTTGCGCCAGTGTGGGCCATGATGAAGGGGGATTTGAATGTTAGAGGAAGTGAACCTTCTTAAGTACAGCAATAAACCGCGAGTAGTCCGACTGATTTTTTTCCTTGGCGCGGCCACCGTGCTGGCGCAGACTCCGCTCGAAAGAAGTTCGACAATGCAGGCGTTAGACCAATGGTCAAGCGTCTGCGAAAAGGACGGGCTAGTCTTATGGGGTAAGTCCTTATGCGGGCCGATGCTCTTGGTTGACGCATCCACCCGATCCGCTATTGCAAACAGTCCCGATCCCGATGGCACATTTCGACAAGAGGGGAGCACTTATGCTGGTGTACTCCCGGCGCAATTCACGCCGTCCAACACCTCTGTTCGTTGGGGTCAGCAGAGCTGGTCCATGGTGATGCTTCCACTGCCGAACGATCCGTTCGTACGCGCTGGGTTGCTGGCGCATGAGTCTTTCCACCGCGCCCAGCCCGATCTGGGCTTGAGCGCGTCGGATGCTCCGGACCCAGCTCTCGATACCGAAGCGGGGCGTCTGTGGATGCGAATGGAGCTACGGGCCTTGGCTCGCGCGCTGCGGTCAGAACGCAGCCTGGGACGTCAGAGCGCGATAGACGCGATGCTGTTTCGAACGTATCGTGACGAGCTTTGCCCGGGAACGGAGAAGATGGAAGCTGCCATGGAGAAGCAAGAAGGCCTGGCAGAGTACACAGGGGTCTTTATCGCCTTGCGCGAAACCGGCGAGAGTATAAGTCGCGAAGCACGTATTGTGGAGGCATTTGAAGATAGCAACGCCTATGCCCGGTCGTTCGCCTACGCAACCGGCCCGGCTCTCGGCTTACTGCTCGACCGCTACGGGCCTGGCTGGCGCACAGGCGTTGCGAAAGCGGAGTCGCTCGATTCCATGCTCATCGCTGCTTTGAAATTCCAGCCGCCCCGAGATGTGCAACGTCTTGCGAGGGAGCGCGCCGAGCTTTACGGTTACGCCGCGGTGGCTTCTGCAGAGAGTGAGCGCGAAGAAAGGCACCGGGCACTTCTTGCCGAATTGAGAATGAAGTTTGTTGACGGACCTACTCTGGGTTTTCCAAGTGCCCCTGAAATGAATCGAAATTTCAATCCTCAGACGCTTGTGCCCTTCCCGCCTTATGGAACTTTCTATCCGACGGGAACGTTCACTGCCAATTGGGGGAAGTTGCAGGTGGAATCGGGTGGGGTATTGGTGGCGGCCGATAATCGCTCACTGCGCCTACCAGCGCCGTCAGATATCGAGGCACGACCGGTCCATGGTCCGGGGTGGATCTTACAGCTGGCGCCCGGCTGGGCAATCCAAGGGGCTGAACGCGCCGGTAGCTATGTTGTGATTTCGCCTGAGCGGAAGTAGGTTGGCGCTAATATGAATGACTTACAGGCCTGGCCTCCTTCAATCATGCCGTTTCTAATCCACGCGGACGAAGCGGCACTTACGGATCTGGCTGAGCGACTGCGTCGCGTTCGCTGGCCGGACGCGCTCGAGAACGCCGGCTGGAAATTCGGAAGCGACCTTTCCTTCATGAAGAGTCTTCATGAGTACTGGCGTGACACCTACCAATGGCGCAATCAAGAACGCAGCCTCAACACGTTCGCCCACTTTCTTCACGGTGGGGATGACGAGCACGTCCACTTTATTTTCGAACTAGGCCGCGGGCCAGATCCCTTTCCGTTGATCCTGACGCACGGCTGGCCGGGTAGCTTTGTTGAGATGCTCAAGATTATTCCGATGCTTTCAGACCCCGCGAATCATGGCGGAGACCCGCACGACGCTTTCACGGTTGTAGTCCCTTCGATACCTGGATACGGCTTCTCGACGGCGCCGCGTCGTCAGGGCACGAACGTGTTTGCAATCGCCGACCGATGGGCGCAGCTCATGAGTGCCCTCGGTATCAAGCAATTTGGCGTGCAAGGGGGTGACTGGGGGTCTTGGATCAGCACCGCGATCGCGTTACGTCAACCGGACCGGGTGCGCGGCGTTCACCTCAACTACGTCTCGATGGGCTTTCGCCCGGATCTTGGGCCTGGGACGCCGCCGTTGTCAGATGAGGAAAGCAAGTATTTGGCCCGTGCAGGACAATGGCGTGACCTCGAAGGCGCCTATTTCGCCATTCAATCGACGAAGCCACAGTCACTCGCCTATGGCCTCACCGACTCGCCTATCGGGCTCGCCGCGTGGTTGATCGAAAAATTCCACGCATGGAGCGACTCGGGGACGGATCTACGGGACGCCTTCACGATGGACGAGCTGATCACGAATGTGATGGTTTATTGGCTAACTAACACGGCACACTCATCCATCCGGCTATATATCGAGGCACGCCTCACACCGCTTCATCTGAGGCCGGGTCAGCGCGTCATCCCGCCCTGCGGGGTCGTCCGACTCCCTCGCGAGCTGCCCATGCCACCCCGCAGCTGGGTCGAGCGCGCCTTCAATCTCCAGCACTGGACAGAGCTTGATAAGGGAGGACATTTCGCCGCACTGGAAGTCCCCCAGCTCCTCGCTGAGGATATTCGGACATTTTTTCGACCGCTCCGGCGGGCTGATGGGTAGCCCAGCCATGTCCTCCCACGAGCTGATCTATCTTTCTGCGGTGGATGCGCGGGATCTTTTGGGGCGCCGGGAGCTTTCGGCTCGCGAGTATGTCTCGGCCCTTCTCGCGGCAATCGATGAATCGAATCGATTCCTGCGGGCGTTCATCGATGTCTATGCCAATGAGGCACTCGCCGAGGCTGCGCAGTTCGACGGAGCCCCCGATCAGCCGCAACGCGACCGACCGCTCGCGGGTATTCCGTTCGCCGTCAAAGACCTGATCGACGTACGCGGCAAACTTACAACGTCGCAGTCGCACACCAGCGACCGAACGCAGGCATTTAAGGACGCAGGTGTCGTTCGGCAGCTCCGAGGGGCAGGTGCCATTCTCGTCGGCAAGTTGAATCTGGAGGAATGCGGAATTGGGTCCCCGCTCGACGAGACGCCGTGGCCACCTGCGCGAAACCCTTGGGATCACACCCGAACCACGGGCGGCTCATCGAGTGGATGCGGCGCGGCCCTTGCTGCCGGGCTGGTACCCATTGCGATCGGTACGGACACCGGTGGGTCCATTCGTCACCCCGCTGCGTCGTGCGGCGTCGTCGGACTAAAGCCGACTTACGACCGGGTACGCCGCGAAGGAATTAGGCCGTTGGCTCCCACGCTGGACCACGTGGGTCCGATGACGCGCACGGTCGCTGATTGCGAACTCGTCCTCGACGTGTTAGCGCCTGCGCGGAGCACAGCACGAACACTGAGTACTCCCCAGGCCGACCGTCCCTTGCTCGGATGGAGAATCGGCAAGCTCGAGCAGCTGTACCGGGGTGACAATCCTGCCGACGACGTTGTTTGTCGCGCCGTCGATGCCGCGTGTCTGCGACTAGAAGACCTCGGCGCCGTCGTGGTCGACACATTTTCGCCGGCCTTTGATTCGATTCAGCAATGCGCCAGCACGATACATAACTTCGAGGCGTTCCGGTCACATCGAGCTCAATTGGAATTATCGCCGCACGCGTTTGGTGAGCGATGTCGACGCGCGCTCGAACGTGGCGCGACTCTGCAGCAAACTGAGTACGATCACGCGATTCTCGCGCGTACCGGCTTCGTCGCTGCCGTCGACGAGTTGCTGACTTCGTTCGACCTTCTCGTGACAGCCGTTACCGTCGCCCCGGCGTGCCGCATCGATGACGAGTCCGAATTGGAGCGCGTTAGTCGCAGCGGATTGCGCCTCCCATTTAACCTGACTGGTCATCCGGCGCTCTCGATTTGCGCCGGGTTTTCGACCGCAGGTCTGCCACTTGCCGTGCAGATGATCGGGGCGCGCGCTTGCGATGAGACGGTACTGGTGGCGGCGCGCGCGTACCAAAACGCGACGTCATGGCACACGCAGCATCCCGTACGCCGCGAACAGCACGATCACATGACAAAGCTCCGGAGCGACCGATGATTCCGATATCGCTGACTGAACCATCGACCTTGATGCTCGACACGTTGAAAAGGCTAGGGTCCGCAACCGTTCACGAAGCGCAGGGCCAAACAGGGGCTCTGGCATCGGGCATCAAACCGATTGATGCGACGCTGCGAGTCGCTGGCCCCGCGCTTACCGTTCGTGCCGACCCGGGCGACAACCTGATAGTCCACTATGCCCTGACGCTGGCGCGCCCCGGTGACGTGATCGTGATTGATGCGGGCGGGTTTCTCGAATGCGGCTTATGGGGCGATATTCTGACCTTGGCAGCGATAAAAGCGGGGGTTGCCGGGATCGTCGTCGACGGAGCAATCCGCGATGCAGACGGCATTATGGCGATGCGATTTCCGGCGTTCGCACGCGGATTGTCAATACGTGCGGCGCAGAAAAGCCGGACGGGTGTTGTGAACCGCCCGATCAGCTGCGGCGGCGTGCTGATAGAGGCGGGCGATATCGTCATCGGCGACCGTGACGGTGTCGTTGCCGTCGCGAGTGCGCACGGTCAGTTAGTACTCGCGGCCGCGGAACAACGGGAAGCAAAGGAAAACCAGTTGCGGGCAGGCATTGAGGCCGGACGCACAACGGTCGAGTTGTTGGAGTTGGCCCCGAAACTGATCAGCCTGGGGCTTTTGTAGTGCCGAACTTCGACCGTTGCACGGAGTTGGGATCTCCGACCGCATCGAGCAAGTCACACGCGGCGTCTTCGCGGTCGGTCCGGGCTCGCTCTTCCCGGCGCTGCATCGTCTCGCCGAAGAGGGCTGGATCGAAGGGCAGTGGACGGAATTGGAGAACAAGCGCCGCGTCAAGGTCTATGCCCTGACAAAAACCGGCCGCACACGACTCGCGGCAGAGAAGCGCAATTGGGAGAAGGTTTTCACCGCGATGTTTCGGCGCGCGGAAGCAAAGAGGTGGACACCGAAGTGGCCGCCTACTTTGAAATCCTGGTGGAACGCTACATGGTGCAAGGGATGTCCAGGGAAGAAGCCCAGCGCACCGCACGAATCAAATTCGACGGCCCCGAGCAGATCAAGCAGCAAGTGAGGCAGGCACAAATGGGCGCAGCCATCGAGGCGACGCTAAAGGATGTCCGTTATGCCGCGAGAATGCTGCGCAAGAACCCAGGCTTCGCGGCGGTGGCCATATTCTCGCTGGCGATAGGTCTCGGAGCGACTTCCGGCACTTACAGCATCGCCGACGCGCTGCTCCTGCGTCCTCTGCCAGTTCCGAAGGCCAGCAGCGTGATTGCGATTAGTCCCGTTACAGACCAGGTGCTCCCCGGTTTGAACGCTATCTCCTATCCGGATTATGTGGATCTGCGAGACCACAATCGAACATTTCAGGGTCTAGTTGGGGCGGCCTATTCTTTCCTGGGATTCGCTCCCGACCGGGAAAGGCTGCCAAAGATGAAATATGGCATGTTCGTTTCCGGCAATTTCTTCCAGGTTCTCGGCGTGGAACCAACCATTGGCCGGGGCTTTCGCCCCGAAGAAGATCAATCGGTGGGACGCGACAATGTCGTAGTGCTGAGTCACGATTTTTGGGTCAGCGAATATGATGGCCAACGTTCCGCAATCGGGGAAACGATGTGGCTGAATGGAATTGGGTTCAACATTATCGGTGTTACCCCCGAATCGTTCACGGGCATCGATCAGTTCCTGCGGCCCGCGTTCTACCTGCCGCTCGCCCTTTCTCCGCGTGTGGGGACTGCCGACAATCTCAATCAGCGCCAAGTCCGCTGGTTGACGGTAAAAGGCCGGTTGAATCCGCATGTGGGTATCGCCCAGGCTCAAGCGGATATCGACGCGATCACCAGCGAACTGCAGCGGACCTACCCGAAAACGGACGGAAATCTTTGCATGAAGGTCGAGAGTGAGTTTCAGTTTCAAGCCGAATTCGCTCCGCCGAGGACCGCTTTCATCATCATGTTGGGCGTCCTTGCCCTTTGCGTGCTGCTGGTGGCGTGCACGAACGTGGCCGGCTTGCTGTTAAGCCGCTCCACCGCGCGAGCTCGCGAGATGGCGGTGCGGCTGGCGATCGGCGCGGGGCGCGTCTCGCTGATTCGGCAATTGCTGATCGAAAACCTGCTCATCGCCATCGGCGGCGGAGCGGTAGGTTTGGGAATTGCCTATGCGGCGGTGCGACTCTTCACCAGTATTCCGCTGCCCAGCGACCTGCCCTTGAAATTCTCCGCACAGCTGGACGGCCGCGTGATGCTGTTCGCCGCTTGCGCATCGATCCTCAGCACATTTTTGTTCGGCTTGGCCCCCGCGCTCATCAGTACCCGGCAGGATCTAGTGTCCGCGCTGAAGGCCACCGGCGCCGTAAGCTCGAAGACCGGCAAGCCCTGGGGCCGCAATCTCCTGGTCGCCGGCCAAATGGCGCTTTCTTTGGTGCTTCTGGTGGTGTCCGCGGTTCTGGTGCAAGGATTCCGGGCCGATTTGATTCGCGGCCCCGGCTTCCGAACGGACCATCTGTTCGTCATGAGCTTGAATCCCAGTCTGCTTCGCTATGCCGATGCTCAGACAAAACAGTTCTACAAGCAGCTTTTGGACAAGGCGCGCCTGGCGCCCGACGTGAAGTCGGCGGCCTTGGCATCGGCGGTGCCAATAGCGATCGGCGCCACCCAGATAGGCATGGTTCCGGAAGGGTATCAGTTGGAGCGCGGTCAGGAGGCCATCACTATTTTCGACAACGTGGTGAGCGAAGGTTATTTCGACATTATGGGAATACCGATCATCCAGGGCCGAGACTTCGTCGAATCGGATCAGGTGAATACGCCCACCGTCGCAGTCGTGAATGAGCAACTCGCTCATCACTACTGGCCGAATCAGAACCCTATCGGAAAAAGATTTCACCTGCGGAATAAGACCGGCGAGCTGGTCGAAATCGTGGGCATAGCCAAGACAACGAAATATCTCTCCATCAATGAGCTGCCGCTCGATTTTGTTTATTTGCCCTTCGCGCAGAATCAGCAGCCGCAAATGACTTTGATTGCCGAATCCGAATCGCCGGCCGCGACCTCCCTTGCCCCGGTGCTGCGACAGGTCGTTCAGGAGATCGATCGGGACATGGCGGTTTTCGACGCCCGCAGCATGCAAGATATCTATATCAATCGAGCCGTCAAAACGCCCACGGTGATTGCCGAAACCGTATCCACATTGGGAGTTATGGGCCTGACGCTTGCCGTCGTCGGCCTGTATGGCCTGGCGGCCTACTCGGTTAGCCGTCGCACCCGCGAAATCGGTATTCGCATGGCGCTGGGCGCGGATCCTCTGAGCGTCACGAAAATGGTTTTGGAGCAGGGCCTCGTCCTAGGCTTGGCGGGAGTTGCAGTGGGGCTGCTGATCGGGTTTTTCGCGTGCAGAGCGATCACTTCCGGTACGTTTTTCAACTTCGGCCATGTCAGCGTGCTTCCCTTTGCAGCCGTCTCGTTGCTTCTGATCCTCACCGCCATAGGTGCGTCCTATTTCCCCGCGCGACGCGCTTCTCGAATTGACCCGTTGCAGGCCTTAAGAGAAGAGTGAAAGCTCGTTGCGGTCGCGATTAGCTCCGCCTCTGTCCCGAACCCCAACACGGCACAGGAATTCAATCCATAACATCAGCTATTGATGATAACGGAGACCTCGAACATGAAGCCTAATGAACCCAGCCGCACAGCCCTGATGATCGCCCGACAACGAGCTGCTCATCAGTTGCTCGATCATGGCTCAATCCTCGATGACCCATTTGCCATGAAGATTCTGCGTGAAGACGAAAAGGACGTGCTTCAATTCGCGAACGCACACCCCTTGGCCAGCATCGGACGTCTGATCACCACCGCGCGAAGCCGGATTGCGGAAGATGCTTTGTCAAGAGCTGTCGAAAGAGGGATTCGGCAGATCGTCATCCTTGGCGCCGGACTCGACACTTTCGCTCTCCGGAATCCCCATGGCGCACGACAGATCCGTATCTATGAGGTGGACCACCCCGCGACGCAGGCATGGAAACGCCAGCGCTTGACTGAAGCTCAAATCGCACTTCCGCCATGGCTTATTCTCGTGCCAGTCGATTTCGAGCGGGACGATGTGGGAGAGAAGCTCGTCGCCGCAGGCTTTCAGCAGAACTCGCCCGCCTTTTTCACTTGGCTCGGGGTTGTGCCATATCTGACACAGGACGCTATCGGCCGCACTCTGGACTACATGTCGTCAATCCAGAACTCGGAGGTGGTATTCGACTACGTGGAACCTCCCGAGGCATTCTCAGAAGAGCTAAGGCAATTAGAAAAGGAGCGGACCGAACACCTTGAGAAAATTGACGAACGTTCGGTCAGCCGTTTCGATCCGGCTGGCATTGCAGCGATTCTTCGCTCGCACGGATTTTGTGCCATCGAAGACATCAATTTCCAGGAGATCGCGTCGAGGTTCGGCCGCGCCGTTCAAGGACTCGCGCCCGGACACATGGGCGTTCATGTTGTCCACGCGCGCGAGCGAAGGTTCCTGGGAAACTGGCCAGCCGTCAATCAGAACAAAATCAACGGGACGGCCAAGATCGCTAAGAGTTACGCGCGCGTCTCCCTCTCTAATATCAACGTAGCCCGAAAGTCCAGCGTCCGCCAGATTGCTTTTGGCAGTCGCGATTTTCGCCGGCACGAGTTCT
>Ga0210384_10004237_pt1 | contig 16098 bp, 12 predicted proteins | sample IncBWH2MmetaG_FD_160574 | JGI IMG/M metagenome (GOLD analysis project Ga0210384, IMG submission 160574) | Forest soil microbial communities from Barre Woods Harvard Forest LTER site, Petersham, Massachusetts, United States - Inc-BW-H-2-M | ecosystem: Environmental > Terrestrial > Soil >...
TCGACGGGTGGATCGACGGCGCCGGTGGGGGGTATCGGACCGTACCCGGGGGTGGGGGGGTGGGCGGACGGACGCCGGGACCACTGCCTCCATTCGATCGCGCCGACCGTGCCGACGATCAGTCCGATGAGGAGGCCGATCACGAGCACCGAGCCGGCGAGGGACGCCGGGGCGTGGGAGGCGGCACCGGTGCCGCAGACGTTCACGAGGCAGTTCGACGACTGCTGGGCCTGGGGCACCGACTCCGGCTGCGCCTGCACCGAGTTCGGGGCAGGCGCGGCGAGCGGCTGGACCGCCGGCGAGACGCCGCCGATCGGCCCGAGACTGCTGTCGGCACGGGCGTACGCGGAGGCCCCCGCGACGACCTGCACGTGCCGGTGTCCCGCATCCACGAAGAGGTCGACCCGCGAGGTCGCGAAGGTCGCCGCGCCGAGAGCGTGGCCGTCCCACGGGTGGACGCCCCCGCCGAACAGGTCGAAATCGTGGGGCACGAGGATGATCCCCTCGGCGTCGTCGAACGGCCCGGAGAGCGCCAGGACGATCACGGGGACGGTGGCTCCGTTGTTCAGCGTCACCGTGCCGAGGTCGGTGCCGGCGAGATCGACGCTTCCCGTCGTGTTCACGGAACCGGAGGGGGAACCGCCCGCGGTGGCCGTCGACCCGAGCAGGGTCGTTCGGCTGGCCGCCCAGTGGAACGCCCACTGTCCGGAGGCGGCGTAGGCGGCGCTCGAGTTCCAGGTGACGTTGGGGGCGACGTTCCACGGCACCAGTCCGAGGGCCGGCGTGAAGGCGACGGAGGCATGGGCTCCGCCAGTCGCGCTCACCGAGGCCGTGGCGGAGTAGGTGGAGCCGTTGTGCGGGAACGTCACGGCGAAGCTCTCGTTGACCGCGCCACGGCTTTCGGCGGAGGCGTTCAGGATCCCGAGGGCGGGCATGGCGGTCCCGTTCTCGTAGACCGTCGCCGCCGTAGTGAAGTTCGCGAACCCCGTGTCCTGTTCATAGGCGCGGAACGAAAGGTTCCCCGTGATCGTCGGCGATGCGCAGTTCGGCGCACAGTAGCTGGCGAACAACGAGGCGGCGACGGTGCGCTGGGCCTCGACCGCCACCGTCGTCGACGTGGTGTTCGTCGCGCTCAGCACGACCTGCCAGCCGAAGAAGGCGTGAAGGTTGTACGATCCGTTCGGCATCGTCACGCTCGCGTTCGCCCACTTCTCCGCGCCGTAGGCCCACTGCTGGGTCGTGCCCCCGGAGAAGGGGGCGGGAGAGGCTTGGGCTACCGGGGCGACCGCCGGGAGGACGATCGCCATCCCCAGCAGCGTCCCGATGGCGATCAGGAGGCCCATCGTTCGGCCGAATCCGCTCATCTGATGTTTTCCTGGTCGGGGCGCTGGCCCCGCCACAGGGATGGACGCTGGGCCGGGGGTATAAACGGACGTTTCGAGCCGGTCGTCCCCGGCTGGACGGTGTGCTACGGCGTCGCGGACGACCGGTGTCGGGTCGGGCTCAGGACGCCGGGCCCCGCCCGATCGGGGGACGCCCACTCTCGCGCTGTCGCCGGAGTTCGAGGGCCAGCGACTCCCCCATGGGGGTCAACCGGTAGACCCGCAGACGTCGGGGTCGACCCCGGACGTGACGGACGTCCTGCGAGAGGACGCCGGCGATCACGAGGCGCCGGAGGACATTGGAGAGCGGACTCTGGCCGACGCTGAGCTTCGCCGACATCCCCGCCTGGGTGAAAGTCGGCGGCGCGATCTCATCGTCCCGCAGCGTGCCGAGCGTGTAGATGTGCAGGACGACGCGTTGAGATAGGCGGAACCGCTCGACGGACTCGGCGGGCGCGGGAGAAGGCGCCGGGACCGAGATCGGGGGGAGGGCGGGTTCGATGTCCGGCGCGGGCCGAGCTGGGATCGCTGGCGTGCGACTGCTGGGTGGGAATGGGCCCGGGCCGATCGCGGTCTCCGGAGGCAGGTACGCGGGAGTCAGGGACGGTCCGACCCGTTCCACTCGCGGTTCGAGGAGGACCGTCGGGGGGACGGTGACCCCCTGACCCGGGGTCCGCTCACCGCGACCGGCTCGATCGGCGTAGATCGACCGAGCGTACAGCGCCGCGCCCAAGACGGCCACGCCGCCGATGACGGCGATCGCCCCGATCCAGTCCGTCCACCCCAGGCCGGCTCCCCGAACGGTCGCTGGAGCGGTGACGTTCACGAACAGCGTCGAGTTCGACGAAGCGTTCGAGGAGTCCGTGACCTGGAACTCCGCGAGGTACTGACCGGGCGCGGGATAGGTGTACGAGAGGTTGAACCCGCTGCCGACCTGGCCGTTCCCGAACGACCACGTCGCGGCGCGGAACGTCCCCGAACCCCCGAGCACGGTGGCGGAGAACTCCACCGTCAGGGGCGCAGAGCCGGCCTTCGGGAGCACGGTGGCGAGGGTCTGCAGCGGGCCGCTCGAGACGGCGAGGGTTTCGGTGCAGCTGCCCGACTGTCCGGGTTGGACGACGGTGACGGTCGTCGAGTAGGTTCCCGGGTGGTCGAACCGATGGATCGGCGCGAAGAACGCGCTCCCGGTCCCGTTGAAGAAGCTCCCGTCCCCGAACGCCCAGCTAATCGAGGTCGGCGCGGCGCCCAAGACCGTGAGGTCGTAGGCGACGACGAGGGGGGCGCTCCCCGCCGTGGGATGAGCGCTGATCGTGAGACCGGGCGAGCATCCGGCGATCGACGGCCCTGCCCCGGCTACGGCTGATGGGATGCCGACCATCAGCCCCAGCGCGAAGACCCCGCCGACCAAGCCGAGGAGACGGCCAACGGTCGGCCTCAAGGCTCCTCCACGGCTTCCGGCGGGGGGCCTTTCCAAAGGTCCCGGACGAGCTGCTCCGACTCCCGGGCCAGCTGGCGACGGCGGACCCGGTCGATGATCAGGGCGGCAACGAGGACGCCGACGAGCCCCGCCCCAACCCAGGGGAGAGTGTGGTTGCCCAACGTCACGCCGAGCGGCGAGGCCGCCGATCCCACGACCCGGACGTCCGGAAGCGACCGGTTGACCGACTGGCCCCCGGAGTCGCGCACCGTCAGCACGGGGGAGAACGTACCGGCTCCCTCGTAGGTATGCGTCATCGGGGTGCCCGGCAGCGAGGAGCCGTTGGTGCCGTCGCCGAAGTTCCACTGGATAGTGTACGGACCGAACCCCCCGAGGACCGATACCTGGAACGTGACCGCGAGCGGGGCGGTCCCGTTCAGGGGGCTGAAGGTGTAAGGCGCCTCGAGCGGGGTGACCGCCAGCGCTCGGATCGTCGCCGTCGCCGCGCGGCTCGCGCCCTGCTGGTCGGTGACGACCGACGAGACGGTGTAGATTCCCGCTGCGGAGAACAGCTGCGTCGAGGAATAGGTCGCACCGTCCCAGGCCAACGCCTGCTCGCAGCGGCCGGTCCCCGGGCAGACGCTCAGGTTGTACGGCCCGCTCCCGCCACTAGCGCGAGTGACGACGGTGACCTGGAACGGCACGACGCCACCGGAGCGGGAGATCGACATCTCAACGGACAAGCTCCCGGCGGCGAGCCCACCTCCGGAGAGGTCGCTTGTCGAGTTCCCGCACAATGCCCAGGTCTGCCCACGGTTGGGGGAGGCGGCTCCCCGGGCGTCGAAACCGCCAAAGAGCGCGAGGCAATCGATCGAGCTGTTGTTCCCCGACGCCGAGAACCCCGCCGACCAGCGGGGCGACGGTGGCGTGCCGACCGAGCTCTCGGAACGGGACCACGCGCCGCCGGTGTAGGTCCAGCTGTCGTTGAAGGTCCCCGAGGTCGACGGCGCGGCGCCTCCGAACAGGTAGATCGAGCCGATCTCGGCATCGTAGGTGAGCGAGAACCCGAGCCGCTCGGTGGGGGCCACGGCCGTCGTCCGGTTCGTCCAGACACCGTTGAAAAAGCTCCACGTTTGGAGGGCGCCCGACGCCGAATCGCCGAGGGCGAGCACGGTGTAGGCGTCCGCCGCGTCGTACGACATCGCCCCGCAGCAGGTGGCCGGCGGGGTCGCCCCCGAGATCGTCCGGGGCGACCAGATGCCGTTCGTCAGCGCGAAGGTGTCGTTGCGGGCTCCGGAGGCATCGACCCCCCCGAACAGGATGAGCGACGAGGTCGATGGGTCGTACGAGGCCGCGGCGGCCTCGCGCGGCGTAGGGGACCGGGATTGGTTGTTGGAGAGATCGAACCAGTGGCCCGCCGAAAACAGCCAGGTGTCCCCGAGGTAGCCCTGAGCCCCCAAGCCCCCGAACAGGACCACCCCACTGAGGGCGGGGTCGTAGGTGAAGACGGCCCCCTCCCGGCGCGGGGGCGGGGAGACGGAGAGCGAGGGGGTCAGGTTCTGCCAGTGGCTGCTGACGAGGCGCCAGGTTTCGCCCGTCGGTTGGGCTCCTGGCCCGGACGAGGTCCCGCCGAACAGGACGGCGTATCCGTCGTGCTGATCGAACGCCATCCCCGCCGGGGCCAGAACGGGGGGCGACGTCCCGACCGAGCCGGTCTCGTTGATCCAGGTGCCGGCCAGTCCCGCCGGAACGGTCCGGAGGGGGGACAAGGCGGTGGACGAGGCGACGCCCCCCCCGCCGCGGGGGTTCGCGGGTAGGGGAGGCACGGCGAGCGGAACGGCGCTGACGACGAGGAGGAACGTCAGGGCGCCGATGAGGCCGAGGGGGATCCCAGCCCGCCCGGAACGCCGGAGAGAGCGCCGGCGTCCGGGGGTCGGCGCGCGGTCGGCGCCCACCTGTCGCGTGTCGTTCGTCTCGTCCACCACTGGGGCTTCTATCGAAAAATCCTTTATGAACTTCGTTCGGAGATACACGGTCGATAGTGCGCTTTCGGCGGGGCGGGTCGCCGCCGGCCGCCGGAGGAACCCGTCACAGCTCGGGCCACCGGAATCGAGCCGTGCGGGCGATCGCCTGCGACTCGGGATATCCCGCATCGGCGTGGCGGACGACCCCGATCCCCGGGTCGTTGTGCAGAACCCTCCCGATCCGACGATCGGAGTCCTCCGATCCATCGGCGACGATGACGAGGCCGGCGTGGATGGAGTTGCCGATGCCGGTCCCCCCTCCGTGATGGACCGAGACCCAGGAGGCCCCGCCCGCGACGCTCAGCAGCGCGTTCAGGATCGGCCAGTCCGCGATCGCATCCGATCCGTCCTTCATCTGCTCGGTCTCGCGATACGGGCTCGCCACGCTCCCGGTGTCGTGGTGATCCCGTCCGATGGCCACGGGCGCGGTCACCGTTCCGTCCCGTACCATCCGGTTCACCAGGTGCCCGAACCGTTCTCGGTCCCCGTAGCCCATGTAGCAGATCCGAGCTGGCAGGCCCTGAAAGTGCACCCTCTCCCGGGCCAACCGAATCCACCGGGCCAGGTGAGGGTCGCTGGGGAACTCGTCGAGGACCATCCGATCGATCCGGTAGATATCCTCCGGCTCTCCGGAGAGGGCGACCCATCGGAACGGGCCGCTCCCGATGGCGAACAGGCTGCGGATGTACTTCGGAACGTAACCGGGAATCTCGAACGCCCGGTCGACCCCGGCGTCTCGGGCTTGGGTGCGGAAGTTGTTCCCGTAGTCGAAGGTGCGGGAACCCAGCTCCTGGAACTCGAGGATCGCCCGCGCCTCGATGGCGATCGACCGACGGACGCGTTGCAGGTACTCTTCCGGATCCGCCGCTCTCAGGGTGGCGGCCTCGTCGACGCTGAGCCCGCTCGGGATGTACCCGACGCGCAGATCGTGCGCGGCGGTCTGATCGGATACCACATCCGGTCGGATCCCCGCCGGGCGAGCTCCGGGTAGACGTCCGCCGCGTTCGCGTGCAGGCCGACCGATAGGGCACGGCGCTCGGCCGCCGCGCGCTGGACGCGCTCGACGGCGACATCGAGGTTCGGAGCCTCCTCGTCGAGGTAGCCCATCCGGAGGCGGCGTTCGAGGGCCCTCGGGTCGACGTCGACGAAAAGCCCCGCCCCCCCGAGCATCGTCACGGCGAGCGGCTGCGCGCCGCCCATTTCGCCGAGCCCGCTGGTCAGCATCCATCGCCCGGTGAGGTCCGGTTGTTCGAATTCGATGCGGGCGAGGGCCGCTAGGGTCTCGAAGGTACCCTGCAGGATCCCCTGGGTACCGATGTAGATCCAGCTGCCAGCGGTCATCTGACCGTACATCGTGAGGCCACGGGCCTCCAGCTCCCAGAACGTCTCGTCGGTGGCCCACCGGGGCACGACCATCGAATTGACGATCAGGACCCGGGGGGCGTCCGGGTGGGTAGGGAAGACGCCGACCGGCTTTCCGGACTGGACGAGGAGGGTCTCGTCGTTACCCAGCTCCGGGAGCAGCTGGACGATCCGGTCGAACGACTCCCAGTTCCGCGCCGCCTTCCCTCGACCTCCGTAGACGATCAGCTGGGCCGGATCCCGGGCGACCTCGGGGTCGAGGTTGTTCATCAACAGGCGATACGCCGCCTCTTGGGCCCACCCTTTGCACCGGAGCTCGCGGCCCCGGGGGGATCGGATGACCCGGCTCGAGTCGCGCAGGGTGGGCACGGGTCCGGGACCCGCCCCCGGTTTACAAGCTTACCCTCAACGAGAGAGTCCTTTTGAGGAGCGGGTTTCCTCGGTTTCCACGTGCCGCTGTAGCTCAGTCGGTGGAGCGGCTGATTTGTAATCAGCAGGTCGGGAGTTCGATCCTCCCCAGCGGCTCCGGGCTCTCCGAGAACTCGCCAGCCCTTTACGTGAGGCCGCCGTGGGGGGCCCGAGGGTCCCATGGTGCAGAAGGTCACCGAGGTCGTCGGGTCGTCGAAGGAGAGCTTCGCCAAGGCTGCCGAGAACGCCGTCAGCACCGCCGCCAAGACGGTCCGGAACTTGCGATGGTTCCGGGTCACGGAGTTCGAGGGCCACATCCACGAGCAGAAGGTCGTCGAATACCGGACGACGGTGAAGATCTACTTCGATCTCGATTGAGCGGGACGCCTGCACCGGAGGCCCGGCGGGCGGCCCGGTCCGCCTTCAGCCTTCCAGGAACGCCCGGCGGGCCCGGTCGACGTGGGGACGCGGCAGCATGCTATCGACGATCTCCCGGATCCGCCCGTCCGGGCCGATCAGGAACGTCACCCGCTTCGCGTGGCCGAACGCCCCCAGGACACCGAATCGCCTCGCGATCTCCTTGTCGGCGTCGGAGACCAGCGGGAACGGCAGCGAGCACTCCGAGGCGAACGCCGTTTGCTCCGACGCGGAGTCGACGCTGATCCCCACCAGCTCAACCCCGCGCGCGTGGAAATCCGGGAATTCGTGGGCGAACCCCTTGGCCTCCGCCGTACATCCGAGCGTGCCCGCCTTCGGGTAGAAGAACAGGACGACCGAACGCCCCCGGAGCTCCGAGAGCCGGAGACGGCCGCCACCCGAGGTAGGGGCTTCAAACTCCGGGGCGACGTCGCCGGGGACGAGCATGCCCGCCCGACCCCGGGCCCGATATTAACCGTCGACCCTCGAGCGGTCCACGACCTGCGGCGGTGCGGCCCGAGCGTCCTCGACGACCTCTTCGATCTGCCGGAGCTCGGAGTCGGTGAGGGGCGGACCGTGGATGGCGCCGACGGCCGAGTCGAGCGCCCCCGTGTCATCCGGCGGAACGAGGACGCTCGCCACCCCCGGCAGACCGGCCGCAAACTGGATCGCGACCTCCGAGAGGGTGCGGGAGCGGTCCTTCGTCAGGAACCCAAGGCGCGTCACGGGTCGAAGCCGGAGTTCGAGATCCTCCCAACGTTCGAAGCGGCCCGCCGGCCCCGCCGCGACGGATGACCCCCGTAAGAATCCGCCGTCGAGGGCCCCGCCGGCGTGCGGATCCCGGAGCAGAAGGGCCACCTTTCGCCCCCGCACGATCCGTTCGACCTCGGCCGCCAGTCGGTGATCGAGCAGGTTTCCCGGCAGTACCAGAAAGCTGGCCCCCCGGTCGAGAACGGGTGCGAGGTGATCGAGTCGGGTGGCCGGGGTGATCCGTAACCCCCAGCCTCCGATGCGGCCCTCCGATATGAAGGTCTGGAGGGTGCCGAGGGTCTCCGGACGGTCGAGCCAAGCTCCCTGCGACGGCAGAAAGCACGGGAAGGCGACGGTCGAGCCCCCCAGCCGAGCCACGCTCTCCTCGACGCCCGAGCGCATTCGCTCCGGTATCTCCCGCACGACTACCGGGGGCGAGGGCCGGCCGCCGTCCACCGGGACGATCGCCGTGATTCGGGGAGGCTCTCCCGCTAGCACGGTCCGAAGGCGGCTCTCGTGTCCCGGACCGGCAGGCCCGCTGACGTCGACCAGATCCACCCCGGCCCGGAACGCCCTCGCCCAAAGGCCCGCCAACCCCGACGGCCCGGCCACCGACCCGCCAGATCCGTTGGCGAGATCGAGGCCGATCACCGATACGGGCTTTCCGGATCGACCCAACTCCCGCCGGACCATTCCCAACGGCTCGCGCTTCGAGCTCCGAGCCGGGATCGTGGAGCGATCGGTCACGGCAGCGCCTTCATCGTGGCCAACTGCTCGCCGCCGAGGCTCGAGGCGAGCCGCCCGCCCACCACCTCTCGCTCCGGCGTCGGATAATACGCGATCTTCCCGGAACGGACCACGTGGGAGATCCACGCGGCGAGGGCTTGTCGGCCAAACCCCCGGTTTCGGAACTCCCGGACCGTCTCGACCGCCGCCTCTTCGGCCAGGGCGTGCTCTCGCATCGACCATGCCCAGGCGACGGGTCGGCCCTCCTGGAACACCACGAAGTGTTCGCCTTGGCGGGTGGCGATGCCGATCTGTTCCGGCGAGGGCGCGATCCGGAACCGGAACAGTCCGACATGTTCCCACCCCGCCGGGTTCCCCCCATCGAGGAGGCGGGTGATCCGCTCGGGATGCTCATAGGCGGTCTCCGGGTCGATCGCCCGAAGTCGCTCGCGCTCCTCCGCCGAGAGCGACGGGCCCAGGAACGCGCGGGTCGAACGGTCGTGCCGCACGAGCATGACCCTCGGAGGGAGGTCCGTTCCTTCCGAGCGCGGCATGAGAGAATCGTCCTCCTGGATTCGATATCGGAGCAGGAGGTGGATGCGGACGAGGTCCGGACCGGCCACACGGGCGTCACGCCGTTCCCCGAGATAATCCCCCGGACGGCGGCCAGCCGAGAGGGTTTTCCCTCCACGCGGGTGACCCGGGTCGAATGCCAACGCCCACCGCTCCGACCGATCATCGTCCGCTCACCGAGCGACTCCGACCGGCCAAACTCTCGGAGATGGTCGGGAACGAGAAGGCGATCGCCGGTCTCAAGACGTGGTCGGAGGGTTGGCTCAAAGGGGGTCCACCCGCACGTCGCGCCGCCGTCCTGGCCGGGCCGCCCGGCGTCGGCAAGACGACGGCGGCCCTCGCCCTGGCGAACGACCTCGGTTGGTCGGTGATCGAGATGAACGCCTCCGACGCCCGGAACCAGTCGGCGATCGAACAGGTCGCGGGGCGGGCCTCGCTCACGGAGACGTTGGGCACCACGGGGGTCTACCGGGGCTCTCGCGCCGGGGGTCGCTCGCTGATCCTTCTCGATGAAGCGGACTGCCTCACCGGCCGGGCCACGGAGTCCGCCGCGAACCGCCCGACCCCGCCGACGCTTCGCGAGTTCCTGAGGGCCCGCTATGGGAGCGTGGAGGCGCTCGCCCAAGCTTGGGGGCTCGGAAAGGCGGGCCAGCCGCGGGCGTTCGAGAGCTGGGAGAGCATTCCGGCTTCGGCGGGTCGCGCCGCGTGGACTCGGCTGCCGGCCGCCCAGTCGGACCTCGGCGAATGGCGCGGGGCCGCGAAGCCGCACGATCTGAGCGACCGGGGAGGGCTGGGGGCAATCTCCCGCCTGGTCCGGGAGACGCGCCAGCCGCTCGTGCTGACCGTGAACGACGAGCGGCCGCTCCTTCGGTACTCCCCCGTCTTTCGCACCTCGGTGGCGCGACTGCGCTTCGAGCCGGTGCCGGATCCGCTCCTTCGGACGCTGCTACGCCGGGCGATCATCCGCCAGGATCTCACCGTCTCCACGGAGATCCTCGATGCGATCGTTCGGCGCTCCCGCGGCGACGTCCGAGCGGCTCTCAACGATCTGGAAGCGGTCGCGCCGCTCGCCATAGGACAGGCCCAGTCGATGCTCCTCGGGTCCCGCGATTCGGTTTCCGAGTTCGAGCTCGTCACCGAAGAGATCTTCCGGCATCCGAGGGTCTATCGGAGCGTCGAGATCCGTGATCGGCTCGACGTTCCGCCGGACGACCTGCTGCCCTGGATCGAGGAGAACGTTCCTCGCTTCGCCTCCGACGGGCCCCACCGGTTCCGCGCGTACGAGCTGCTCGGCCGCGCCGAGCTCTGCCTGGCCCGAGCCCGGCGGCAACGGGTCTGGAGCCTGTGGAGCTACGCGACGGAGCTGATGACCGGAGGAGTCAGCCTCGCGGGTTCGGAGGGGGCCCAACCGCGAGCCTCCGGGGCGTTCTTCCCGTCGTTCCTATCGGACATGGGGCGCACACGGGTCCTGCGAGCCCAGCGTAACGCCCTCACCCTGCGGGTCGGGGGCCAGTTCCACGTTTCGCGCCGCAAGGCGAACGAAACGTTCGTCCCATGGCTCGAGGCGGTCCTCGATCGCACGCGCCGTGACCCCCGCTCCCTCCCGGCGGCGCGGCGGATCGCTCGCGAGCTGGAGCTGACCGGTGAAGAGCTCGCCATGCTGCTCGGCTCCGATCCCGGGTCGGCGGAGGTCGCCGCCCTGGCCCCCGGGGGCGAGCCGGAGATCCCGGAGACCGAGGCCGATCCGAGCCCGTCGAGGCGGGGCGACCCGGACGCTCCGGCACCCCGCAATCGCCAGCGACGGTTGGGCGAGTTCTGATCGGACCCGGGCCGGTCTACTCGAACCGGCCGATCCCGCCGGATTTGCCGGATCCTTCCTGGGCCTTCTCGAACTTGGAGGTGACCTTGCCGGTGAGGGCGGCCATGCGCATTGCGATCGGCTTGTTCTTGTTGGAGACCCTCACGAACCCGGCACCGAGGAACCCGGCGGCGGTCGCCTGGAGCGAGATGTTCGCCACCCCGACGGAGGTCAGCGTACCGATCGGCGTGATGATCGGCAGGGCGGGCGCGATGCTGATGGGGAGTCCCGGCGGCGGCGGGGGCGGAGGCGGCGGCAGGGTGGTCCCGCCGGGCGGGGTGGCGGTGAGTCCCACGTTGACGATCGCCAGCTGGAATGACTGATAGACGGTCGACGTCCCCGACGCGGTTCGGTACGCGGCCCAGGTGAAGAAGCCGTTGATCGCGGCACTCCCGCCCGCGCGGCACTCCACCGTCAAGCACGCGTCCACGGGGACGGTCCCGTACGGCGGACCGGAGTTCACGACGTTGAGCGAAGCCGTCCACGAGTCCCCGATGTACAGCGCGTTCAGCGTCCGGTTCGTGCTCCAGTTCCAGCCGTAGGTCGTTACCCCTCCGGCTTGGCGGACGACGGTCGGGGTCGTCTGGCAGGAGCGTTCGAACTCCCCGCTGGCGAGCAGGCACGACGCGCTGAACTGGGGGTCAGGGGCGACCTTGATGTTGGGCGCCGGCACGAAGCTGAACAGCGGCTGGTTCGTGCCATTCGCCACGAGCGAGTTCAACACCGGGCCGAAGCTGATGTGCCGGAGGGCGTTCATCAGGGTAGGGTTCTGGGTGTTCGGATTATCGTACGGACCGTGGACGACGTATTGGAGGTCTCCGGAGGTTCCGTCCGGGCAGGAGGCGTACGCAGGGCCATCCCAGCTCCCGCCCGTGGCGGCCGCCATGTCGCAAGCCGCCTGGATGACGTGGTTGACATTGTTCTGGACGAGCGGCCCCCCGGGACCGCCCCCGCGCGGGCCTACCGGCCAGCCGGGAGAAAGCGGGTCGGTGGGAGTCGTCCATAGCGAGATCGTGTCCACGGTGCAGACCGCCCCGACGGAGTCCGTGCAGGTGGGAGAATTGTGGGCGAGAGCGGCGATCGAGTCCTTCGGGTTCCCGTCCTGGGACTGGACCCATCCCTCACAGTTCGGGCTCACGCCGTCCCCGAAGGTGAACGAAGGCTCGCAGGTCCAGCCGTCGGCCTGGTTGCCGCCACAGCAGGCGTCGAACGGGCTGACGTAGTAGTTCTCGGTGTAGTGCGGGTCCCGCGGCGCGGTCGACCCGATCAGCACGATGACGTGGTGGGTGTTCGCCGACCACGTGAGCCCGCTGCCGATGATCGTGCCGTACATCGAGGTGATCGCGGGGGAGTGCAGGAAATTGTCGTCGAGCCCGACGACCCCGCTCCAGGTGCCGCCCCAGACCCCATCCTGGAAGGTGGAGACGACGTCGGCCCCGAACTCGTTCGCGGGGACGAAGTGACTGATGTCGACGTGGTACTTCGACCCGTCGAACAGCCCATCGTCCCAGTCTCCGCCATCGGTGGCGAAGAAGTCGACGAGCGCGAAGCTGACGCGCGAGTGGGGGTTCGCCTGCTGGACGGCGTTCGCGATGCCGCCGGCGTTGGCCATGAAGAACGGGACGCCGTTCGACTCCTCGCACGGAAGACTGAACGCGGACGGATTCGCCCGGGCGCACTTGTCTGTCCCGTAGTAGAAGAACCCGTGATTGTAGACCCCATCGTACGCCGTCGTCTCGACGACGAACGCCACTTGCACATCCGGCCACGCCTGGGTCGCGCTCCCCCCGGCGACGGCGCTGAGCGTGACGCGCGAGACCCCCGTACCGGCCGGGCACCCCGATCCGCCGAGGGCGCAGATCGACTGAGGGGTGTTTTGGATGTGCAACGTGAGCGCCGGGGCCTGGTTCGGTCCCAGGGGCGTGCTGCTTACGGAGGTGATCGGGTTGACGGGCGAGGCCCCCGCAACGGGGCTGGGACCGGGGGCGCTGAGCGCCGCCCGATCGATCGTCACCAAGGCGACGCGCGTGGCCAGCGGATTCGACAGCGGCCCGGCGAGTAGGGTCACGGCGATGAGCGGCAGCAACGACACGATGGCGAGACCAACCCCCCAGCGCCACCGGCGGCTTCGCCCGTCGACATCGGGGAGCTCGTAGGCGAAACGCGCGGCCGTCACTGACGAAAGGCAGCCGCTTCCCCTACCTTACGCTTTGCGGTTGAATAGTGTGGCGGTTTTCTCCCCGGTCCGACACGGAACTGGTGATCCGGACGTCGGTAGAGACGACGGATCCATCGCGCCCCCCGCCGTTTCGCCGATTCCGGACCGGAAGGGGCGGCCCGTCCGAAAACCGCTTCCGAACCGCGATTCAACGGGAGTACCGCTTCCCGGCGGGGTTCGACGAGCTCCGCCGCGGTCTAGGTACCGCGTCGCTCGTGCAAACACGACACAGGATCGGGCCCGGGGAGAGCTCGCCGAGCGACACGCAGGTGGGACACAGCGCAGCGCCACAGCGATCGCATTCTCCGGCCAGGCCATCGGGGCCCTCGGTGCGCTGGCAGGATGCGCAGGCCCGAGGCGCCCCGGTCCCGAGGCGTGGAAGGGCGCTGACCTCTGCCCCACCCGCGAGAGAAGCGAGCAGCGAGTCGAGTTCGGCCCGGACCGCCGTAGGGTCGTCGCGTACGACGTTCCGGGCGGGCCGACGAGAAATCTGGGTCCCTGGCTCCTCGTACGCGCCCGAACGTCGGCTCGATCGTTGCGAGGGCCGCCTCTCCGTCTCGCCGGAATCGGGACGGACGTACGCCGCGGGACCTGCCGCGAGGATCGACCCCCGGGGGCCCCGAGCGTCCCCCCCGCTAGGCCCCGGAGCGACCAACTCTCGGGTCCGTGGGGCCGCGGGACCAGGGATCGGCGGGGTCTCCAGTTGTCGGGCTGGGGCCGTCGCCACCGGCTCCGGAACGGAACGCCGGTCCGGCATGGGGGTCGACAGTTCGTCGAGGTCAGGCCCGGCGACCACGGAGGCGACGCCTCCACCGGTACCAACCGCCCCAATTGCAAAGAACAGCTCCCAGAGCGGGAACCGGCTCGGCCCATAGTGGGTTCCCGAGCTGAGAGAAGCGAACGCCAGCCCGAAGCAGACGGCTCCGAACGATAGCAGCGGCAGGCTCTCCTCCAGATCGGAGACGAACGCCGAGCGGGAACTAAGGCGCCGTCCGGTCTCGGAGTCGTAGCGCCGGAGGATCGATGGCGTCGGTCGGCCAATCTGGTCCTTGGGACGCGGGGCGTTGGAGGTGCCCCGGCCCTCCATCTCCCGGGGACCGGCGTCGAACGTCTTCGTGCGGACGGACCCCCCGCCCTCCATTACCCGCTCCGGCCGATTGAAGATTTCGAGGGTGGACCCCCCGATCCCGGTCCGTCCGGGCGCCGACCCGGGGTGCCGGAAACGCGCGGCCGCCCCCCGGGGTCCATGAGTATATATACATATTTTCGGCATAAACGTCCGGTGCCCTCTCGAGGTCTCGATGGGAACCAGAATGCGGAGACGGACGGTCTATACGGCGACGATTGTGGCGATGTTGGCGATGGTCGGGGGGTGGGTGCTCGCGGCGAGCACTACGACCACCTTGCCCAGTCAGACCTCGAACGTCACCTCGGGGGCTCCCGCCGGGTTCACCGCGGCCAGCGTCCAGTCGACGCAGGTCGTGGCCGTGAGCGCGTCGATTGTGGCGTATGCCAACGGCGGAACCCAGGCGGCCGGGACCAGCGCCCTCGGCGGAACCACGAGCGTCCTCGCGGTCTGCGCGGCGGGGCCCTGCACGGCGAATTACAACTCGGTCAACAGCAATCCGTCGACGGCGGGCAACTACGCGGTCCAACTCGTGCTCGCCGTGACCCAGCCGGCGACCGGCGGGACGGCCCAGGGTTTCGACGTCCAGGTGGAGGCGAACATCAACGCGAACGCTCTGGTGTTCGGCTACGCGTATTTCTCGACCGGCGTTTCGAGCGCCGGGACGGCCCAGACGGTCAACGTCTACGTGTTCGTCGACCTCGGCGTGAGCGTCGCACCGACGGTGAACTCGATCTCGATCCAGATGAACGGGTGTCTCTCGACCACCACCTGCCCGTAGACCGAACGCGGGGGAGGCCGACCCGCCTCCCCCAACGCCTTCTCCCCTTCCCATCCTGAGTCCGGCTTCGGCCCGGCGATTCTCCCGAGAACGAACGTACCTCCGGGTAACCAAGCCGCTTTACCCTTCGCGACGCATCACCAATCGATGAGCTCGTGGCCGTCGCCGCTCGATTCGGGCCCCGCTCCGCGGCTGGACGACCGGGTCCTCGAGTTCCTTACGAAGCGGTCCGGTACGATCGCCTTCAGCGGTCTAAGGAGGGCGCTCGGGGCCCATCCGGAATCGTTGACCCGCGCCCTGCGCCGCCTGGAGCGAGAGGGGGCCGTCCGCCGGGAGGACGGCGGCTATGCGCTCACCGTGCCGGGTCCTGACCCCGGTCCCGCCCCGGAGACTCTGAAGGCCCGCAGCGTGGCGACGGTGCAGCTACCCCCCGGGGTCGACCGGGACTCCCTCTTCGCCATCTTGGCCGGCCGATGGTCGGGGCCGTTACGGTGGGTGGGGGTCTACGATCGCCCGGGGGACCCGTGGCTCGCGTGGTCGCTCGACGGAGCTCCGGGCCACGTTCTTCTCTCGGTCCGAAAGGGCTCGCTGCGAATCCTTGTCGACCGGCCTCGCGAAGCGTCGGACGGCGAGCGCCTAGAACGGGCGGCCGACGATCTCCTGCTGCGGATCCTGGAGCGGATGAAGTCGGTGCGACCGAGCGGCGCTACGGGCTTCACCACGTTCGATCAGGATGATTCGGCCGCCCGGCTCGGCGCGCTCTGGGACCCCGCCCTCCCCTCCGCCCTTTGGGTTGATATGGGGGAAGGCGTAGGACCTAGTGCGTCCTGATGGCAGTCGCATCGACGGTTCCCGGGCTCCCTTCACCACCCGAACTGGTGTCGGTCCTCGAGGAGAGTCATTCGCAGTTCCTTCTGCAGGTCGCCGGCCGCCCGGCAGGCCCTGGACAAGGACCGATCCGATGGTATCGGTCGGGCCTCCCCTCCCCCCTGCTGAACGGCTGCGTCTGGGCGGGGGACGCCGTGGCCCTCGACACGTTGGGGGGGATCGCCGAAC
>Ga0210384_10004239_pt1 | contig 16096 bp, 17 predicted proteins | sample IncBWH2MmetaG_FD_160574 | JGI IMG/M metagenome (GOLD analysis project Ga0210384, IMG submission 160574) | Forest soil microbial communities from Barre Woods Harvard Forest LTER site, Petersham, Massachusetts, United States - Inc-BW-H-2-M | ecosystem: Environmental > Terrestrial > Soil >...
GAATGGTCAAATCGTATATTTTTGACAAATCTGGCTTTTTATCTCCAAGAAACCCTAGATCAAATGCATTATTGGCAGATTTGAAAAGAGATTCTTTTACAGGATCATACGTTATTTCAAGTCGTGAAAATGCATCTTGTAATTCGTCGGCAGGAATTGTTTTACCAGTAAGTTTCTCTAGTTGTATGTCAAATACTTTTTCTGCTTCGTCTTTATTTTGATTTATCCAAATGGTTTCATCCACATGCGCTCCTAGAAGTTTCTTTATAACATCCGGATGATTCTTCAAATAATCAGTCCTAACTACTATTTGTGATGTGATAAATTTACCATTTGGCCACAAATCTCTCTCGTCCACTAAAATTTTACAATTCGCTTCTTTGACAAGTTTTGCCCCCCAAGGTTCAGGCACCCATGCACCGTCGATTTCTTTCTTTATCATCAAAGCTACAATATCAGCACTATTTGCCGGTATCACTTTCACATTACCTCCATTCTCAGTCGTTTTGTATCCATTTTTTAACAAATAGCTTCGTAAAGCCACGTCTTGCGTATTTCCAATCTGAGGAGATGCAAACTGTTTTCCAGCAAAATCTGCAGTTGAATTTATTCCGACATCATTTCTGACAACAAAAACTGCTCCTCCACTTGCTGCACCAGCAATGATTCGTAGACCTTCCCCATCAGATTTTATGTAACCATTAATAGATGGATTTGACCCCACATATGTGACATCAACTCTATTCGCAAATAATGCCTCAATTGCAGATGGACCAGCGTTGAAGACTTGGGTTTCTACTTTGACATCTCCAAGTTCTTTTTGAAAATCTCCATTTCCTAGACCGATGACTGCTTGTGCATGGTTTATGTTTAGAAAATATCCAATTCTTAATGTATCATTGGAACCAGTGTTAACAGAGTACGATTGTATAGTTCCAGGATTTGAAAGAAAGGAAAGAGCTATGACTATTCCAATTAGTACTCCCGCAATTCCAAATTTTGCTGCTACATTCATTTGATAAACTCACTGAACCTATCCAATATAACCGAATTCAAATATGCATATTTTGCATATATAATAGAAATCATCCATGACATCGAAGCGTCTTTAGTTTTAAAGCCATTCAGAACGAATTGGATGATAAACTTTCTTTCTTGCATCATTCAAACTGTTTCTTTCTACTACAAGGCCTTGATTTTTTAGATCTTCAATTGCACTTTGTACTGTTCTTCTTGGTAGGTAGCTTAAATTAATCAACTCGCTCTGTTCAATCGGATGTTTTGTTTTTATGATATAATAGATGAATTTTGCTGCAGGTCCTCCTTCTGGGTCTTCACGCAAGTTTACAGGACCAAAGGCTGATTTTGATAATATTCCCCGTCGTTCTGATTCCACAGATACTACTGCATCTATATTAATTTCAGATAGATTTACACGTTCACCAAATTCTGCTATCAAGGAAAATTGTTGTGATTCTGTGGGAGCTTCAAAAATGAAAGTATTTGGTGGGTATTTGTTAGTAAGAGCCGCGACAGATCCCCATTTTACATTACCATCTTCATCGTATATTCCCACTCCAAATCCCTGATTTGCCTCAAGTATGATTTTTTTTGCACCCAATTTTATACATTCATCGATTTTTTCTAATGTAGTTTCAAGACCGAGTTGGTGTCTTGGATCTCTTTTGCCAACTTTCCATTGAAGTTCTAAACCAAGTGTTTTTACGGTCTCCCTAATCTTTTTCTTTTTATCAATATTCAAGTCAATTATGTTTTCTCCAACCTCAATTATATCAAATCGTAATTTTGTAGCTTCCTTAACAAATCTATCAAATGAATTTTGGATAATGGCATACTCTATCCCTGTACTGCCTAAAGAAACGGGGATATTAAGATCGTGATAAAATTTGATTTTCTTCAAAACACTAGTTTCTGATGCAAACAGAGGAAGTGCGCCATTGATTTTAACAACATCAATAAAAGGAGCAACAAGTTCCCAGTCTTCTCTGTTAGAGCCTTCTAGTTTATCAATAACGTAAGTTAACCCTTCCTTCCGCGGTTTTTTTAAATCAATTCTGTTTTTGATAATATCATCAAGCAACTAAAAAACTCCTATCAAGTAATTTCTATGAACTAGCGATAGTGATCTAAACCCCATTTCCTTCTCACTTTCTCATCAAGTTTAAACATCAAAAGCCTATCAACTAACAATCCTATTGCAAAAATAGTAATCATACTTGCAATAACTTGTCCCATATCAAGGAATTCTCTTCCAACTGATAAGATGTGTCCTAGTCCAACAATTGACATCAATATTTCTGCTCCAATTATTGCATGCCATGCAAATGACCAAGCTTGTCTAATTCCAATAATTAACGAAGGAGTAGCAGCTGGTATAGTAACATGTCTGAACAGATATAGTCCTTTAGCACCCATATTTTTTGCAGCATCAAGATAAATTGGTGGTATGTTTCTAATGCTGCTATATGTTGAGATCATTATAGAAAAAATTGAGCTCATAATAACTACAAACAAGATTCCAAATTCATTGAAACCAATTAATAGAATAGAAAAAGGTACCCATGCGATGCTTGGAAATGATAAAAGACCTGCAGAAAATGAGCTTAGTGTCTTGCCAAATCCTTTGAACTTTATCATACAAAGCCCGATAAGTGTCCCAAGAGCAATAGAAATAGAAAATGCTGCCACAAGTCTTGCCAGCGTTATGCCAACACTCTCAAGTAAGGAATGATTCCAAATTATCCTAACAAATGATTCTGCGACCATTGCTGGGGATGGAAGAGAGATTTTGGGCCATATCCCTAACATGAATACCAGTTGCCACATACCAATAAACGCTGCCAGAAATAATGCGGTATTAGCTGCGTCATCAAGATTTCCATGTGATGTTTTTTTCTTTGAAATTATTTCACTCATTGATTTTCATCTCCCTTTGGATCTCGTTGATAATGGATGGTAGAAATGCCGCGCCAGAAGCGATCAATTTCATATAACAGCGTTATAATAATATGGTTAAATAGTGATCGAATTTTAGCTTAGACTAACTCGTTTTACTACGATTGTTACAAAGTAATTTTTGACTTATGAGAAAATAAAATGAAAAAATTGTTCAAAGCATAAAAGATAAATGCGAAAATCTGATCACAGAAAACCTCAATGAAAGGAAAGGCAATTCTAGCTTTCTCTGGTGGTTTAGACACGTCTGTTGTAGTAAAATATCTTCAGAAAGAACACAACATGGATGTCATTACTGTTACAGTAGATGTAGGACAAGGAGACGATCAAAAAAAAATTGCGGCAAAAGCAAAGAAGCTTGGAGTTATAAGACATTATAATTTAGATGCACGTGATGAATTTGTAAAAGATTTCATTTTTCCTTCCATAAAGGCAAATGCGCTTTATCAGAAAAAATACAGTCTTGCAACTGCGCTTGCAAGACCACTAATTGCACAAAAGGTAGTCGATATTGCAAGAAAAGAAAATGCAAAAGCACTAGCGCATGGATGTACGGGTAAAGGAAACGATCAAGTCAGATTTGACGTTACAATGAGATCAGGATCCACTCTTCCGATAATTGCCCCAATTAGAGATCTAAATCTTACACGTGATGTTGAATTAAAATTTGCTCAAAAACATGGTATTCAAATTGATACGGAGGCAAAAAAATTCAGTATAGATCAAAACTTGTGGGGACGTGCAATAGAAGGTGGTAGTTTGGAGGATGCATACAAAGAACCTACTGAAGATGCATTCATTTGGGTAAAGACAAAGAATTTGTCTAATAAGCCACAATATTTGGAGATTGAATTTAAGGAAGGAATTCCAGTTGCTGCAGATGGCAAGCACCTAAAACCTATTGAATTATTACAATACATCAATAAAAAGGCAGGATCTTGTGGTGTTGGCATTGTAGATCATATTGAAGATAGAGTTGTAGGGATAAAATCACGTGAAGTTTACGAGATGCCAGCAGCAACTTGTCTCATTGAGGCCCATACAGATCTTGAGAAGATGGTTCTTACAAAACATGAACTCAAGTTCAAGTCAATAGTAGATTCAGAATGGGCTTGGTTGGTCTATTCTGGATTGTGGCAAGATCCACTAAAATCTGATTTAGATATGTTTATCAATGTGACACAAAAGAGAGTTAGCGGAACTGTAAAACTAAAGATGCACAATGGAAGTCTCAGAGTAGTTGGAAGAAAATCAGAATATTCGTTGTACAGTCATGATTTGGCAACATACGGATCTGGTTCCACATTTGACCAAACTTTAGCAAAAGGATTTGTCGAATTGTGGGGACTTCAATCAACAGAAGCTAATAAATTACTAAAAAAGAGGTGAAAAAGTAAATTATGAATTGTCCAGAATGTGATGCAAATTTAAAAATTCCAGATGATGCAAGCGTAGGAGAAATAGTTTCATGTCCTGATTGTGGAGCAGACTTTGAAATAGCATCAAAAAATGGTGCTACTTGTCAACTCAAACACGCTGAAAAAGTAGGCGAAGATTGGGGAGAGTAGATGCCAAAGATTCGTATCGTGTACGATAGAGTTAGGGCAGAGGAGAAAATGCTCGAAGAAAAGGCAAGCGAGCTTGGTCATGATACGATGATGGTAGATGCTAAGACAGCTCAGATAAATACTGAAAGTAAAAAAACCGATTTTGACTTTGGTGATGTAGTATTGGAAAGATGTGTGAGCTATTTCCGAGGTCTACATTTCACTGCCTGTTTAGAATTTTTAGATGTACCTGTCATTAACAGGTATGAAGTAGCAAACAACTGTGGTAACAAGATGATAACATCACTTTTGTTAAAAAAACACAATGTGCCAACTCCAATAACATATTTTTCATTCTCTTCAGAAGCAGCACTTGAGAATCTCGAAAAGGTAGGATATCCTATGGTTATAAAACCCATAGTAGGAAGCTGGGGCAGAGGCGTCATGCCTCTTAAGGACAGAGAGACTGCTGATGCCATAATTGAAGTACGAGAATTAAGTGATGGTCCATTAGACCGAATCTATTACCTTCAAGAAATGGTAAAAAGGCCTCCAAGAGACATTCGAGTTATAGTGGTAGGAGATCAAGTTATTTCTGCAATGTATCGAACTTCTTCAGGAAGTTTTAAGACAAATATTGCCCTAGGCGCAGAGCCAATTTTGTGTGACATAACAAAGGAGTTGGAGGATATTTGCATGAAAGCATCAAAGGCAGTAGGAGGAGGAATACTAGGAGTAGATGTTATGGAAGATGAAAAGCGAGGACTTGTTGTCCATGAAGTAAATAATACTGTTGAATTTAAGGGACTGGCAAAAGTTTCAAAAAAGAATATTCCAAAAGAAATGATTGATTTTGCAATCAAGTATGCTATAAAATAAATTATACCCCATTATGCTAGGAGTGTATCAATGAAAGTAGGAGTCATAGGTGCATCAGGTTTTGTAGGAGGAGAAATGTTGAGACTACTGATAAGTCATCCCAAAGTAGAGATTTCCATGGTTACATCAAGGCAATATGTAGGAGAATATGTTTCAAGGATTCAGCCAAGTCTTAAAGGATTTACTGATATAACATTTTCTGAACTGGATTATGATAAATTATCAGACAAGTGTGATCTTGTATTTACAGCAGTACCACATGGAACAGCAACAGAGATAGTAAAAGCATTGTATGATCGCGGAATGAAAATAATTGATCTAAGTGCTGACTATCGTCTTCATAATGCTCCAGATTATGACAAATGGTATGGTTGGCAACACCCTTATCCAGAGTTATTGTCAAAATCAGTTTTTGGCATACCAGAAATTCACAGGGAAGCAATAAAAAAAGCGCAACTTGTTTCATGCCCTGGATGTATGGCAGTAACTTCGATACTTGCATTATACCCACTAGTGAAAAAGAATCTAATTGATACAGAACATATCATTGTTGATTCAAAAATTGGTTCCTCTGGTGCAGGCGCTGGTTCTTTAGCTGGCACACACCATGCTTTGAGATCAGGAGTAATCAGACCATACAAACCCGCAAAACACAGACATACTGGTGAGATAGAACAAGAATTAACTGAGATTGCAGGAAAAAAGATTCACGTTTCCATGAGTCCCCATGCTGTAGATATTGTACGAGGAATATTGTGTACAAATCACACCTTCCTTAACAACCCAATGAGCGAGATGGACCTGTGGAAGCTATATCGTGAACAATATGGTAATGAAAAATTTGTTAGATTGATTCGCGATAAAAAAGGTTTCTACAAGTTTCCTGACCCAAAGTTTGTAATTGGATCCAATTTCTGTGATGTAGGATTCGATATAGATGAGGACAATCACAGATTAGTTGTATTGTCAGCATCAGATAATTTGATGAAGGGTGCAGCTGGTTCTGCCATACAAAACATGAATGTAATGGCAGATTTTGATGAAATGGAAGGTCTCGCATATACTCCGCTAACACCTGTGTAAGAAAATGATTACAATCAAAATTGGAGGAAGTGTGGTAGATGGACTTCATCCATCAATTATTTCTGATCTAAAAATAGTTTCAGAACAAGAAAAAGTAATCTTGGTCCACGGTGGAGGAAAGGAGGTAACAAAGATTTCAGAGGCTCTAGGAAAGAAACAGAAATTCATTGTATCCCCTGGTGGAATAAAAAGCAGATTTACTGACAAGGAAACAGTGGAGATCTTTACAATGGTCATGTCTGGAAAAATAAACAAAATGATAGTTGGCATGCTACAAAAAAATGACATCAATGCAGTTGGGCTTTCGGGAATAGACGGCAGGATTATTCAAGCTGAACGCAAAAAGAAGCTTATAGTGATAAATGAAAAAGGTCGTAAGATGGCAATAGATGGTGGTTATACTGGAAAAATAAAAGACGTAAATTCGAGATTGATAAAATCAATCTTGGATCAAGGCTATGTTCCTGTCATATCTCCAATAGCCATAAGCGAAGAATTTGATTTTCTAAATGTGGACGGAGATAGAGCTGCAGCATATGTAGCAGGAAAGATGCAATCTGACAAGATATTGTTCTTGACAGACGTAGATGGTTTACTGATGGATGATAAACTTGTAAAAATACTTTCTTTAGCAGAAGCCAAGAAAATTCTTCCAAAAATAGGCTTTGGAATGGAAAAAAAGATACTTGCTGCAACAGAATCTCTCGAAATGGGGGTAAAAGAAGCTCTTATCGCAAGTGGTCAAAGAGAGAATCCTATATCAGCAGCAATTGCACATGACAACTGCACGGTGATCACAAAATGACTGAAGACCAATTCATGGGAAATATCTACCAGAGGTTTCCCGTAACAGTAGAACGCGGATTAGGTTCACATGTGTGGGACACTAGTGGAAAGGAGTACATCGATTGCATGGGAGGGTATGGGGTTGCTCTAGTTGGTCATTGTAATCCGCGCGTTATAAAAGCCATCAAAGCACAACTTGATAAAATAATCACAGTCCATAGTTCACTTTACAATAAAACGCGTGAACAGTTTTTGGAAGATCTAATAAAGATTGCACCAAAGAATCTAACTCAAGTTTACTTGAACAATAGTGGAACTGAGGCCGTAGAGGCTGCAATAAAATTTGCAAGAAAATTCACTGGAAAAACTGGCATGGTAGCAATGAATGGCTCTTACCATGGAAAATCACTTGGTTCTCTTTCTCTAACCTTTAGTCAGAAATACAGAAAGCCGTTTGAACCACTTGTAGAGAAGGTTTCATTTTCATCATTTGGTGATATTGAAGCCTTGAAGAGTACAGTAGATTCTGATACCGCATTTGTGATCATAGAACCAATACAGGGGGAAAGTGGAATTCACGTCGCACCAGACGGGTTCCTACAGAATGTTAGAAAGATGTGTGATGAGAAAGGGATTTTATTGATCTTTGATGAAATTCAATCTGGTCTTGGTAGAACCGGTAAGATGTGGGCAGGTCAACATTGGGAAACGGCTCCAGATATCATGTGCTTGGCAAAAGGGATTGCTGGCGGGGTTCCCATGGGAGCTACACTTGTACGCCAAGATATCCTTGCTTGCATGAGCAAAGGTGAACAATCATCTACTTTTGGAGGAAATCCACTCTCATGTGCGGCAGGTATTGCCACAATAGAAGCTTTGACACAGGATGGATTAGTTGAAAATGCTGCAAAAATGGGAAAACTGTTCCGTGAGGGTTTAGAAAGACTAAAGGAAAAACATAAGATAATCAGAGAAGTTCGTGGTAAGGGTTTGATGATAGGTGTAGAAATGAAATTTGAAGTCAAGGATATCTTATTTGATGGAATAGCAAACAACCTTTTGCTTTTATATTCTGGAAAAAACATCCTACGATTGTTACCTCCACTTGTCATTTCGGAATCAGACATAACCAAAGCTTTAGAAACATTAGATATGATACTAGGAAAAGAGGAAAAGAGAAGGAATGTCTAAAGATAAAACTGATGAATCTATAATTGAAATGCTAAAAAAAGATTCTAGAGAATCTTTTGTAGTAATAGGGCAAAAACTGGGTCTTTCTGAATCTGCGGTAAGAAGACGGGTGAAAAATCTTACTGATGGTGGCATTATAAAAAAATTTACAATAGAAACGGGAGATGCAAATGCAACAAGCGCAATCATTTTAATTTCAGTAGATTCTGCAACCGACACATCAAAAGTTTCAGCAAAACTGACAAAATTGCATGGTGTTCACACAGTTTATGAGATTACTGGACAATATGACATCGCGGTAATTATTAGAGCCCCCACAATTACAGACATAAATGCATGTATAGATTCTTTACGCAAAGTCCAAGGAGTGTTTGATACTAACACAGTCATTATTTTGCGTACAGTAACCTAAAAAACGAAGTTCGGATCCTTTTTATCAATAACAACGAAGATCGGCTCAGATATTCTAAAAACAGCCGATTTCTGTACGAATATACTTATATTTGCCAGTTTTTTGTACTAGATCAGCAATGGAAGATCCGAATTACTACGCATACAGATATAACGAAATTGGAACCAGCCCAAAGAAAATTCATGTCCTAGATAGTACTCTAAGAGAAGGAGAACAACATCCCGGTGTGACATTTTCAAACAAACAACGAATCCAGATTGCGTGGATGCTTGATTATTTTGGAGTTGATCAAATTGAAATTTCTCCAGTAGTATCAAGTGATCACAAAGAAGCAACAAAAACAATAATCAAACAAGGATTAAGAGCTGATATTGTAGCTCATGTACGTGCATTAAAAGAAGATGTTGATGTGGTACTTGATTGCGATGCAATTTGGATGGCAACATACCTTGGAATATCAGATATTCATCTAAAAGATAAATTAAGAATAACAAGAGAGGAAGCTTTGCGCAGGGCAGTTGAAACTGTAGAATATGCAAAATCACATGGATTGAAGATGAGATTTACAATGGAGGATGCCAGTAGAGCAGAACCTGCATTTTTGATAAAGATGTGCAAAGCAATAGAAGAAGTTGGTGTAGACAGAATAAGTATTCCAGATACAGTGGGAATAATGAGACCAAATGGAATGCATAATCTGGTAAAAACCGTACACGATCAAATAAAAACACCACTTGATGTTCACTGTCATAATGATATTGGATTAGCATTAGCTAATGCACTTGCTGGTTGTGATGGCGGAGCTGATCAAATTCATACTACAATAGATGGAATTGGCGAAAGAACTGGAATCCCAGCACTAGCAGAAACTGCAATTGCGTTATCGTATCTTTACAAATCTACAAACAATTTTAGATTGGACATGCTTATGGATCTCTCAAGATTAATTGAACAATATACATCTATCAAACCCTATGATTCCAAGCCAATAGTTGGCGCTACTGCCTACAAACATAAAGCGGGAACGCATCTTGCAGCAATTCTTAGAAACCCTGCAGCATATGAGCCAATTGAACCCAAAGTAGTTGGAAATAGGAGGAGAATTGTGTTTGGAGAGTTGGCTGGTAAAAATGGTGCAGCGTATCTTATGTCACTTTTAGGTTTGGATCAAAACGACGAACATGCCAAAGCCGTTGCAGCAGGACTTAAGAACCTGCGAATGGGTGACTTGCTTGAAATTCCACTGGATGACAGATTAGAAAGAAAGATAATTAATGACACCCAAGTGAAACTAAAAGCAGGAAAATAGTATGAAATGCTTAGAATGTGATGCAAATGTGTCCCCTCCCAAAGATTCAATGGAGGGAGAAATAATAACATGTCCAGACTGCGGCGCAAGCTTTGAACTCGTAAAAGGATCTACCGGCTTTGAGTTGAAACCAGCACAAACTGTTGGTGAGGACTGGGGCCAGTGAGCTCAGGATTATCTATTCTATACGACACCATCAGGTGGGAAGAAAAAGCTCTCTTTGATGCCAGCAAGAAAAAAGGCATCAATATCAAGATGGTAGACTGCAAGAATTTATTTTTAAATTTAGACAAAGACAAAGATGGTTTTGGCACTGTATTACAAAGATGTGTCAGTTACTATCGTAGTCTTCATTCAACAGCAGCATTAGAAGGCATAGGATCTAATGTGATAAATTGTTTAAACACAAGTATCTTTGCAGGAAACAAACTGTTTACTCATATGCTTTTGCAAAAACAAGGTATACCAACGCCATTTAGTACAGTTGCTTTTTCTGAAGAAGGAGCGTTAGAGGCTCTAGAAAAAAGTGGTTACCCCATGGTTCTCAAACCAACCGTTGGTAGTTGGGGAAGAATGATTGCCCTATTAAAGGACCGTGATTCTGCAGAGGGAATAATGGAAAGTAGAGAAAGGATGTATCCAATTTACCAAGTGTATTATCTTGAAGAATTTGTGCAAAGACCGCCTCGTGATATTAGAGCAATTATGATTGGAGACAAAGTGGTTGCTGCGATCTATCGATATTCTGGAGATGGGCAATGGAAAACAAACATGGCACTTGGTGGGAGAGCAGAACTATGTAAAGTAACAAAAGAATTAGAAGATATTTGCATCAAGGCAAAAAATGCAGTTTATGGGCAGATAGTTGGAGTAGATCTCATGGAAAGTAAAGAGAAAGGCCTTGTTGTGCACGAAGTAAACAACACAACAGAATACAAAAATACTGTTAGAGTTACTGGTGTAGATATTCCAGCAATGATGATAGATTACGCCTTACAATCGAGAAAATAAAAATTGGACTCTTCAATTACAGTAACACCAAGGTTTTCAGTAAAGATGCTTGAGAAAGCACTTAGACTTTATACTCCTTCACTTGCAGAAAAACCTCTTGCAGAATTTCTAGCAGACAAATGTGATGATTTAGGATTTGAAAATATTCACATTGATGAGGTTGGAAATTTGATTGCAACAAAAGGTTCAGGCTCTCCCAAAATTCTTTTGTGTGGTCATATGGATACAGTACCAGGTAAAATCAAGGTCAAAAACGATAATGGACACATATACGGACGAGGTGCTTCTGATGCAAAGGCTCCCCTTATGGCAATGCTTCTTGCTACAGCTTCTATTCAAAACAACAGTGGAACCGTAGTCTTTGCTGCAGTTGTAGATGAAGAAGGAAATGCGACAGGAATAAAAAGTCTGGTTAAACAAAAGATTGATATCGATTATGCAATTTTTGGCGAACCAAGTGGAATAAAAAACATAACGATAGCTTACAAAGGAAGAATTGCAATAAATCTTAAAGTAAATGTTGGAAATAGCGCACATGCAAGCGCTCCGTGGCTTGCAAAAAATGCCATAGATGAATCATATGTATTCATAAAAGCACTCAAAGAGGCCCTTGAGGCAAATCAATCAGACAAACCAAAGGGCCTGATGTTAACTGCAACTCTAACTGAGATAAAAGGCGGAACTAGCCACAACGTAACTGCAGTAGAATGTGATGCAATATTGGACATAAGAATTCCAGTAAACATGAACTGCAAAACTGTGGGTGAAAAGATAGCAACTACCGTACAAGAAGTTTCAAAAAGACAAGGAGTTAATGCGTTTTATTCTGTGCTTGATGAAACAGAACCCTTTGAAGCGCCACATAATTCTCCACTTGTTAGAGCACTAACTTTAGGAATACTCGATGTTGAAAAAACTAGACCACAGTTGATCAGAAAAACTGGAACAGGTGACATGAATATAATTGGAAATGCTTTGAACATACCAGTTGTCACTTATGGTCCAGGAGATCCTCATGCTTCACATACAATCGATGAACGCGTTTCAGTAGATGAATATCTTAGAAGTATAGAGGTTTTCAAACACATGCTTTACCATCTAAAAAGATTGCACAGAAAATCTGCATAAAATAATACGAAGCTCAAAATACCCAAAATCTGAGATTCGATTATGCTCTGGTTCATAGGTTTAGGAATATCTGGTACTGATGGAATAGGTCTTGATACATTGAAAATTCTAAGGCAGGCAGACATTGTATACTTTGAAGTCTTTACAAGTCCCATCTCACAGACAGAATTACTAAAGATCAAGAAGTTGGTAAAAGGAGAGTTCAAAACTGCAGCTAGGTGGATGGTAGAAGATGGGAAAACAATTCTTAATAATGCTAAAAAGAAAAATGTTGTTCTTCTTTCTTATGGGGATCCATATGTTGCTACAACCCATATTGAGTTAAGAACAAGAGCAATTTTAGAAAAAATCAGAACAAAGTCCATCCATGCTGCATCTGCTATCACATCCCTTGTTGGAGAATGTGGGTTACATTACTACAAGGTAGGAAAACCTGTAACTATGATGGATGAGAAGCAATCAATTCCCAGTGTATACTATACAATTTATGAAAATCTCATAGCTGGAAGCCATACCATCATAATTTTAGAGTATAATAATGATAAGAAATTTTTCTTGGATCCAAAGGATTCATTTTCAAACCTGCTCATGGCAGAAAAGGAACAAAAAAGAAATATCGTTAATGAATCAACTTTTGCAATAGTGGCATCAAGAATTGGCTCAAGAAATCAAAAAATAATTGCAGGAAAATTATCCACACTGAAAAAGACTAGTTTTGGTAAACCGCCTCATTCAATTATAATACCAGGAAAAATGCATTTTACAGAATTCGATGCATTAAAGGTTCTTGCAAAATGTCTTGATGAACCATTTGATAATTCATCAAGGATTAAAAAAATTTCAGAGCAGATGCTAGAAAAATATATTCCAAAAGCTAGAAAAGCGCTAGAAGAGGTAACAAAACAATTCAAAAATGACAAGTCTCTCCAATCTGTTTTAGAAAATGCCAATCTTTACTTGGATGATGCAGAAAAATTTCAAAGCGAGGGAAAAGAAGAACTTGCAGTTCTAAGTATAGGATATGCAGAAGGACTGATAGACGCTTTAAGATTTTCAAAGGGAGTAGACCCGTGGGCAGAGAGTTTATAGATGAAACAAGAGTAGGAATCTTGTTTTAGTGATATAGTTGGATGCACTTGATAAGGAAATCATTTCAGCTTTATACGTAGCCACTCTTTCAAAGGGGGATCCTATTTCATTAATTCAAAGAAAGCTACCGGTAAATCCTGATCATCTCAAGGCAAGGATAGAATCCTTGGTAAAACACGGAATAGTTGAATCTGATAAAAAAACACTTACAGAATTAGGAAGATCTTCTTTGAGGGTGGTTTTGGCAGGAGGGGTCTTTGATATAATACATCCAGGTCATTTACATACATTAAGGGCTGCAAAGGCTCTGGGAAATGTACTTGTTGTTGTAATTGCAACAGACCAGACAGCACAGAAAATGAAGAGTAGAATACCTCTTCACACCATGGAATTGAGATGTGACCTTGTAAGTTCGCTTTCAATGGTTGATTATGCAGTAGTTGGACATGAAGGTGATATTTTCAAAACTGTTGCATTTGTAAAGCCTGATATCATAGCACTAGGATACGACCAAGTTCATCAAGAGAAATTCATAACAGACGGATGTAGAAAAATTAATGTTAACGTAAGCATAGCTAGGTTACAATCCCCCATACCAGACATTAAAAGCTCCAAAATAGAAAATGAATATGGTAGCTCCATCTACAGAACCTAACTGACAAATATTCCACAATTTTTAATTTATTTTAGTTTACTTTTTTCAGTTTCACATAATGGGCATTTTAAACCGCTTGTCTTAAGACCACATTTTTTACATCTAATGGTAATAAAACTATTTTTGGGTGATTTCATTATTTTTGAGATCAAAATTGTAGCTATTAAAATTCCTATTCCAAGTCCAATCCAAACAATGACCATTATCTATCATTAAAATCTACTCAATAACTAGTTTAGCATGTTCTATTTTGAATGAATAGGCACTCGAATTAAAATTTGTGAACCAGTTGAAAGTTTTGTTGCCTTTTTAATATTTTCACGAGAAATTAGCTCTATTACAGAATCATCATGATGTGTCCTTTCCAAAGTAATCAATGCAGCATCTATCGAATTGTTGATTTTAGCGGAATAACATTTTACCCAGCCATAGGTTCTCTTACCATCAGAAAATCCATTTATCAATATTCCAGAATGTGCGTCAAGCGTACGTTTTGCTTCTATGAATTCTTTATCTTTTAGTTTAACATTTAGTGTACCTGGAAAAGGTATATACCCAAGTTTTGATTTGAATTGTTTTTCGTATCCCTTCATCGACATGTAATAAGCACCTTCACCCATACCAGATATGATGGTTCCTTTGAATTCTATATGAGAAGGAGAAGAATCCAAGCTAGATTTTAAAATTGTAGATATTCTTGTCATCTCTGTATGACCCTTTGTCGTAATCCTTACGGAAACTCTTTGTCCACTTCGTATTCTTTCTACATATCCATCTCGTTCTAATTCCAAAAGATGTTTTGACGCTGCTTGTTGTGATTTGTTGATACTTTTTCCTAGCGATGATGTTGTGATTGTAACAAAGTTATGTCTTGCACCTTTTGCTAAGAGTTCTGCTAGTGTTAGAATATGTTGAACTTTAAGTTCTGGCATTAAAATGTCTAGGCAACACCGAGCTCTGTAAATGTTTTGAGTACTAGGCCGTCAGTAGATTTTAGGTTAGCCATCCTATGGCCTATAACACATTCTATTCCTGCTTGTTTTGCGGCATCAATCAACCTTTGTGTTATAATCCCATCAAGGACCAGATATTTTATACCAGAGCCTGGAGAAAGTTTTCCTACAACTTCACTAACAGGAACCTTGAAAAGTTCGTTAAGACCTTCATCTAAGGCTGCTGCTTCAAGTGATTCATTAAGATCAGGATAAACTTTTTTTGCAACGTTTGCTATTGGTTCATCTTTTGGATCCTGCAATTTTGGTTTTACAGTCTCTTTTTTCATGTCCTCTGCAGTGTCCTTTAGAATTTCGACTATCTGTATTGGTGTTAATTCTTCAACTTCTACCCCATCAGGTGCGCGGTGAACCACATCAATGTTAACTAAAGCTTTGAGTTCTTTTAGTATAAATCCGCCAGCTCTGTCGCCATCTAAAAATGCAACTACCTTTGATTTTGAATTACAGAGCTCTTTAATCGACTCATCTATTCGAGCCCCTTCGATTGCTAGAGCATTATCAAATCCTGCTCTTAACAGATTGATGACATCAGCTCTTCCTTCAACCAAAATTATCCATGGAGAGTCAAAAACACCAGAACCGCATGCTAGTTTTTCTTTTCCAAACGTAGTTAATTTACCAGTACCACCTCCTTCTGATACATCTTTTAGCATTTCCTCTCCTTCACTAATTGTTTTAGTAGACCATTTTTGGACGATGTCCTTTGCCCTATCAACAATCTCTTTTTTCTTGGCAGAGCGAACATCATCTATTGCTTCTAGTTTAAAATGAGCTAGGAATGGTCCGACTTTGTCAATGCTTTCTATTGCAGCAGCAATCAAAGCAGCTGTGTTGATATCAGTACTCATAGGCAACAAAGCATCCCCCTTAGTTTGGTTTGACGTGGCAGTAGTGTTGACTTCTATCCTACCGACTTTCGATACTTTTTGAAGTTCGTTTAGGTTCATCTCTGGTCCAAGCAGTCCTTCTGTTTGGCCAAAAATTGCGCCTATTATGTCGGCCTTTTCAACCAAT